>Ga0210011_1000081_pt1 | contig 118917 bp, 116 predicted proteins | sample CryGeymeta201502_FD_183972 | JGI IMG/M metagenome (GOLD analysis project Ga0210011, IMG submission 183972) | Groundwater microbial communities from Crystal Geyser aquifers in Utah, USA - Crystal Geyser metaG 2015-02 (SPAdes) (version 2) | ecosystem: Environmental > Aquatic > Deep subsurface >...
GGTATCGCAGTAAATAAAACTATTCCTACCAATCCAGTAATTGCTTTAAACAACACCGCAGTAACAGCGGGGAGCTATACAAATGCAGATATTACAGTAAATGCACAAGGGAGGATAACCAACGCAGCCAACGGAACTTCTTCTTTTCCTACACAAACGCTATATACTGTTCCTTCGAGTAATTACTTTATTAATAGTAGTAGTATATATCTTAATAATACAATTTCTTTTAATAGTGGAATTGGGCATGTTGTTTTAGGAAACACTGTTCCAATAGGAAGTTTTATTTATATTGAAGCAGCATACGAAACTTATTTGAAAATGATAATTAGTTTAGGTTCAGGAGCATCTTTTATAAATAAACCGAATGAGCCTATATTTATAGGAAGACCTTATGAATTAGTAAAGTGTACAAAATATTTTAATGGTTGGCTGTATGAAAATTTGGGGTATAGTCAAGAATATCAAATTATTTTTATTTTAAATGATACCATTGATAATTACCCCTCGCACGATTATAATTTAAATTACCAGGGAACGAGTGCACGTACATTTCGATTTAATCCAACAGGGTTTCCTCGAGGAAGTTCTATTACAATAACAAAAACAAGTACTAGTGGAAGTATTCAGGTTACGCAAACAGGAGGTTTTACTATTTTAGGTTTAACAACATTAACAACACAAGGAAAACGAATGAGAATATCTCACGTAACTGGTAATTTTTTAGTAGTAGAAGGTGGAGAAATTTAAAATTAAAAAGTTATGTATCATATTGTACAAAACACAACGGGAAAGCAACATGCTATTTTATCTTTTTCTAATTATGAGGATGCTAAAAAAGCTAAGAATACCCAAAAAATAATTATAAGACACGAGGATGAAGTTGAAGAAATAATTTTTAATACTCAAGCTGTTATTGTGGAATCAGACTTTTCTCCTTCATTCGCCATTTTTGAAAAGATAAACGAAGAATGGGTAGTTACAGAAAGAGAACTCACACCTGAAGAAATAAAAGCTAAACAAGATTGGAAAGGTTTAGAAGATGATTTAGAGTCTGTTGAATTAATTGACAGTTTTCCTGAAACTTTCTTTGAAAGAGCTTTATCTGTAATTGCCACTTCTCAAGGTGCTGGAATGTACGCTCTACTAATGAATTGCTTTGGTGCAAATCAATGGGATAAAAGATTAAAACCTGCTTTACAAGCCGTCAAAGATATGTTACCTACACCGTTAACAAATGCTGAATTAGAGCAATTAAATGATATATTAGCTACAAGAGGTTTTTCAATTGTTATTACTTAATAATATATGAAAGAAGGTATAATTATTTTAGTAAGTAAACCAACAGATACTTTATACAATAAAATTGTTCCACAACTCATTCGTTGGTTTACACAATGTGAGTATCATCATGTTGCGGTTGTAGCTTTTAATGAATCTAAAGGAGAACTTTGGATTTATGAATCAGTATTTCATGGTTTTAAACCTACTTACTCAGTTAAAGATTATATCAAAAGAGTAAAAAAAGAAAATATTAAAGTGCTATTAATTGAAAATAAAGAACTTCCTGATGATTTTTATCGTAAGCTAAAATCAATTATAGGAACACCTTATAACTTTTTAGCGTTATTATTACATCAACCTATTTATCAAATTGCTAAACGTTTTGGTAAACATCTTTGGATAGGTGCAAAATCAAAAAAAGCTTGGAAGAGAACTTATTGTTCAGAAGCAATTGCTTATTTATTTGGACATGAAAATTGGGAAACTTGGACAGCAAAAGATTTTTATAATTATTATATATGCAATAAATAAACACTTTTTATTTTCTGTTTTTAAAAGCTATGTCAGTTGATATAGCTTTTTTTGTTATATTTATGTCTCAATCACGCTATTAATAAAATATTATTTATATATGAAAGCTAAAGAAACACTTCTAAATAAAGGTGAAATCCCTGAGATACTTGACTTACAAGAAGAGTTAAGTGTAGAACTTACAGGGAAAGTCGACCAAATGACAATTCAAGCTTTAGATTCTCTTATTATTGAAACAGAATTTGACAAATCTAAATATATTGAAGATTGTATTGAAGATGAAGAAATAGACGATTTACCTAACTTTATTCGTGAAAAAGCTATCTCTGCGATACTTAAACAGCGATATGAAGACGATTTAGAAAAAATACATAAGTTTATGAAAGATTGTTATGAGGATAAAGTTAAAAGTTCTGTAACTCGTATTATAATGAAACCTTATAACCCTGAATACGAAGGTTCTAAAGATTATGAAGATATACGAAAGCAAGGAGGTAGAATTATTCGTTTATCAGGAGGAGGTGATGTAGCTAAACAAGATGTTATTACTAATCAACCTAAAGAAGTAAGAATAACAGCTAGAGAAATATTAGCGTTATCTCCAGATGATGCTAGAGCATTTAACAAATTAACCAAATCTAAAGCGTTCAAAGAAAGTGTCAAAAGAAACGATACTTATGTAATCAACGAACAGGGTAATTTTAAAGTTGAAACTGGAGGAGGAGGTACAACACAAACAGGTATGAACACTAATCAAGGTGAATTAAGATTAAGTGGAATTGGTAAAGGTTATAATAAAACATCTAAGGGTTTAGGTGCTTTAATGGATGAGATACGAAACTTTGACGATAAGAAAAAAAGTGAAATTAAAAAAACTGAAGAGCCTAAAAAAGAAGATTGTCCTGATAAAAAAACCGTTTACGAAGGAAGACTGTATACTGTTAATTGTAAAGGCGTAAATAAAAATGTAGAACTTTACGAAGGTAAGTGTTATGATGTAAGTGGTGCACCAGTAAATTGTATTACAGGATTGACTGAAAGTGATTCAACAACAGAAACAAAAACGGAAGAGAAAAAGCAAACTCCTAAAAGTGGTGGTACTGGTAAAGGACAACCTTGTCCTAAAGATTTAACAGATGTTGTATCTTTTCAAAAATGGATGAGTAAAAATTATCCTAAATCTTTAGGTAGTTATGGGCAAAATAAAGACGGTGTTGATGGTAAATGTGGACCTTTAACTAATCTTGCATGGAAAAAATATGGAGCGCAGTATCAATTATCATTAAAAGCTAAACCTTATGTTCCATTAAAGCCTAACGGTGCTTTTGATTTTAGAGATGGTTTTACTTCTGTAGCTGATGGAAACGCTGAAATGTTAAAAACAGATAAAGGAACAGTTAAAAACGTTAAGGCAAAAGATAAAACTACTCTCATGGACACTTATAAAAATATGTCGTATGGTGATAGAGCTGCTATTTTTTCAAAACTTGGAAATATAACGGTTCCTATTCTTGGAGGGCTTGCAGGTTACGTTGCTGCTGATGAGAGCGGAACTATTAAAAACGCTGCGGGTACTGTATCAATGTTAGGTTTACCCGGAAGAGTTACATCAGGAATTATAAACGGTATTAATATGACCGGTCGTTCAATGATTTACGGAGATGAATATATAGATGGAGAATTAAGTATGGATGCTATGTCAGCAGTAGGTGACCTTGTTGGAGGTTGGGCAGGACAAAAATTATTAGGTAAAGTTATGAAGAAGTTAGGTATTGATGCACCTGAGTTATTTAATAAAGCAAAGGTTCTCATTTCTAAAAGTCCAGCATTACAAAAACGTTTTGAAGCTGTTGTAAAATCAGGTAACGTTGAAAAGATAAAAGAGTTCGTTACAGGATTGACGAATAAAGCTAAAATATTGAAAACAGATGTTTTAACAAAAAATTCTTCAACGGTTAAAAAACTACCAGGAAACAATCTACCTACTTTTGACGCTTTAAAGAAAAAAGGTTTTAATAGTTTAAAAGAAGCACAAGAAGCATATTTAAAAAGTAAAAAATTAAAACCGACCTCTAAAAACATAAAGGACATACCGAAAGGCGATTTTTCAAATTTTCTAGGTATGTTTAAAGAAGGTGGAAACCTTTTTACAAGACTCGCTCATGGAGGGAGCATGAAAAAGGGAAAGTATATAAAGGCTCAAAATGGGATTGGTAAAATTGATTTGAGCCTTAAACCACAGCTTTTGAAAAGATTTAATCCTCTTACTGGAAAGTTTGAAGAAGCTTCTACTAACGTTGATTTTAATACTGATTTATTGAATAGAGATGAAAGAAACCCTAACGGTAGTTTAAAACAAAACGTTTTACCTACTTCTTTAAACGATATTGAAAAACCAAAAGATTCTGATATAAGTATTGAAAGAATGAATCAAGATGCTTTAAATAGAGCGTTATTTAAAGCAAATGAAAGTCTTAATAATTTTAAACCCTTAGCGATTAATTCTCCTACAGACTCTATCGAATATGAAGATGATCAAGGCTTTGACCAAAAAACAAAAAGAGGTAAAGGTATTTCAAAACAAGAAGGTATTGAAGGAAATATACTGAATAACGGTAACCCTATCGATAGAGAAAGAATTGCTAAAATTTCAGATTTAATTAAAAGTAAAAAAGGAACAGATATAAATTTAAATTTAAAAAGAAATCCTGAATATATCGAACCTGCTTTAGTAACCGCAGAACAACGAGCTAAAACACCAACAGATATTTTTAATAAGAGTTCTGACCCTACTTTAAATGCAGCACTAGCACTATCTGCAACAACCAATACTCAAGCAACTAATCAAGCATTATCTGCGGACAATGCAACTAAAATACAATCTTGGTTAGGTGCTGCCGAAAAAGATAGATTTAGAAATAATGTTCAAAAAACAGAATTTGATAATTCTCTTGAAGAAGCTAATTATAAAAATAAATTAGCAAAAGAACAAAGAAAATTGACAGCTGATAGAGCAATACAAGACCAAGTTTTAAGAGCGAGTCTAGGTCAAAAGACTGCTGAACATCAAACCAATCTTATGACAGAAGCTCAAAAAGCAAAAGAAATAAACGAAATGACCTTAAATGAAAATAGACAAAACGAATTAACAAAGTTACAATATGATATTCAAAACGACTCAAACTATAAAAACCTACAAAATAAAGAGTTATCTGGAACTTTAACAGATACCGAAAAAGAAGAGTTATTAACTTTACAAAAACAATATTCTGACCGCCATAGTCAGATTATAGATGATAATGAAATAGATGTTGCAAAACAAACTGAATTTATGAAAAAGCAATATGATATGGCAGGTTTAGGAAACTTTTTTAATAAATTAATAACACCTAATAATAAAGGAAGGTCTGTTAAAAGAGGAGGTTCTTTGACTTTAGTTGAACAAAAAGCATTAGCTAAGAATAAAACAAAGTTAAAAGAAGAAATTGCAGAAAGAAAACGTTTAGGTAAGTTATACGATAGTCAAATGAAAGAAATCAATAAATACAAATATGCAAAGTATAAAATTGATGTGAAAAAAGATTTAGAATATATGCGTAATATCAATAAAATATTATCTAAATTAATAAAATGATGCAGTTTGATATAGATAAATATAGAAAGATTAAAAAACTACAGGGTGGGGGTACTGTAACAACGACTGTTTTTGGAGATGCTCCTGCTCCAAACACCTATGTTCCTTTTCAAGTTTCTAAACTAACTCCTAGTGAAAATGCTTCAGGTGTTGCAAGTTTACCTTCCGCAAAACCTGATAACTTTAAAGGTTTTGAAGGTTTACCTTCTGATGTAGGTTACGCTTATAACTTATTAAATCAAGCAGAAACATTAAAATCGCAATTAACAGAAGTTGATATTTTAAGCAATTCTCCCAAATTTGCTAAATATCAAGAAACAATTAAACGAATTTATGATGGAGAATTACAAAATAAGATAACACATAGTAAAGAACAATTCAAAAACGCAGAAGGTTTAGCAAAAGACAATAAAGCAATGAACGCTTATGTAGTGGATGCTATAGGTTATGTGTTTGTAACGGAAAGAGATACTGGTAAAATGACTAAAGTTAAACCCGAAGATTTAATTAAAAATCCTAAAAAGTACATAGCTATAACAGTACCTGAAGCGTTAAAATTTAGAGCTGAAAACAAAAGTGGTGCTTTTGATAATGCTTTAATTGGAGATATTGAAACTTCTTACGGTATTGAAAAAATAAGTGATTACCTAGATGTTAAGCTAAGTGATTTAGGTAGTAATGACTGGAAAAACGCGACTAAAGGATTAGCGGAAATTAAAAGATTTGGAGAAGACTATAGGGGTATTGTTGGCGAAATGAAAAGTGGTGGGAGTAATGCAACTCAATTAAATTATGCTATTCAAACAACTTTAAAATTATTACCTGATAATATGAAATCTCAATTAAAATTACAAGTAATGAAAACAGATTCTTCAATAAAAGATGTGGAAACATTAAATGCGGCAATGGTTTCTTTAATTGTAGGTAATATGAGTAGAGCTTTAAAAAGTTCTAAAGGAGAATCTTATACTGAAGATATTTCGGTATCTGAATATGGAACAGGTTCAGGTGGTGCAGGTAAAACGGTAGATTTAGGATTACATCAATTTACTTATGAAGCAGGATTAGCAGAAAGATTTAATTTAGCTCCTAAAGGCTCTGACGTAACTATTCAAACTTACGGTAAAAATGTTGAAAACGCATATGTAGATAGATTTATAACTGATAAAGATAATCAATTGAAAATAGCAGGAGATTGGACAAAAGCTGTTGATTTTAACGGAAATCCTATAACAAAAGAAGAGTTTAACACTTTAAAATCATCAGGAAGTCTTCATCAGATTGTTCTTCCTATAAACAAAGATGGTAAGTACGACGCTACGTTAATAACTAAATTAGATAAAGTAGTTAAAGAAGAAGGTGAAAAAAGAGGTAAACCTTTAACTAATCAAGATATTGTAACTATTGCAGAAAAACAAGGTATTCGTACTTCTCCTTTCTACGCTATTGAAGTAACAGGTTTACACAAAGGAGGAAAAGAAAAAGAAGGTAGACAGTATTTAGATACTGATAGTGATACCGCTATAGCATATAAGAATCAGTTAGAAAAAGCAGGTAAAATTGAAAAAGTTAATTATGGTAATTTTGTTTCTAACGTTATTTTTGACAATCACAAACCATTTACCACTACTGCTTTTGTACCTGTTGATCCTGCTAAAATAAGGTATATTGACGAAGAAAAATACAATATGAACAAAGGTGCAGCATCTGTTGAAAATATAATAGGTTTAGATAAAGCAAATGTCTCAAGAGAAGTAACTCAATAAGTATGGAAAAAAAAGAAAAACCAAAAAGTGATTGGCTTTTAAATGGATTAGAAGGTAATTTATCACAAGAACCCGATAAATTAAAAAGTGCAGGGGTTGATTTTGTATTGTTAGATAAAGAAGATTACATTAATAGTAAAGATCCTGTTATTCAAAGTGCATTTAAAAAAGAAGATGGTAGTTTCGATAATGAAAAACTAGATAAAGCATACCCTATTATAAAAAAAGCTTATGAAGATTTTGAAGCTTATAATCTAACTGAAAACGCAGTAATAGGGCGTAAATCTTTAGGTTCTCCAGTTGCTAAATTAATTGGCGCACCTGAAATAGAAGACCCGATTTCTTTTAAATATACCGATGACCCTTTTAAAGCCGGTAGGTCTGTTAAATCACTTAATGATTATGGTATACCTACAGAATCAGCATCAGAGATAGCGCAAAAAAATCGACTATATGATTATGATAAGGGTGAGTGGATGAAAAAAACCGCAGAAGAAGGTCTTGCTCCTTGGGATGCTATTTTTGACCCTAGAGTAATGGCAAGATGGGATAAGGACGGTATACACACTGATAGAAACGGGAATACGGTAGCTCATAACAAAGGTGATAAAAAAACAGACCCTTTAACAGGTAGTTATTATTATGAAAAATTAGGAAACCGAAACTTAGGTGAAACTATCACAGAAAGAGATGTACTTAGTAGCTTTAATGTATTAACTAAAGAAGGTTCTTGGTTAAATAAAGTTGACTTTTTTGATTCTGATGATAAACAAAAATCAGTAGTTGGGAATCTTGTAAAAGCCGGTGCTCAAATAGCTCCTTATTTCATACCAACATTTAATATGTTATACGCTGGTGCACAAGCGGTTTTAGCTGGCTCAGAAGCATTAGCCACCATAGGTAAAGCATCTATGGATGGATTTTTTTCAAATGAAGAAAGAGCTAATAGTGATTTATATAAGTTTTTTGATAAGTGGAGAGCTGGAACAAATGCGACAAAGACAACAACTGATGAATATGGACAAGAAAATCCTTGGACTTCTTTAGCCGGTTATACGGGCTTGGTTACAGATGTTGTTGGACAATTACGTCAACAAGGAGCGGTCGCTAATTTTAGTAGAGCTTTTACCAAAGGTTTAAAAAGCGGTGAAAAAATAACTTCTGGTGCTGCAAAAGCGTATATGGTAGCTACACAATCACAAGGTATCTATGATTTAGCAGAAGAAATGGGATTACCACCTGAACATAAAGCAGGTCTTCTTGCAGGAAGTACTGTTGCTTTTGGACTAGTGATGGCAACACCTTTAGGTGATTATTTTATAAGACAGCCAAAAGAAACAAATGTTATTTTAAATAACGAATTAAGGCGTGTAGGAGCATCAGTATACAATCGTTTTAAACCACAAATAGAAACGTTAAGTGCGAAGTATGGAGCGGACTCTGCCCCTGTAAAAAAGCTTCTTAATCGAGTAGGTGAAGAAATGGCTTTTGAAGCAAAAGATTCTACTTTGAAGAAAGTGATGGGTTCGTTAGGTAATAATTGGTTGACCGCTAATATTGGTAAAGCTTATAACTTTTCTAAAGATGCTGTCGGTAAAGTTGTAAAACCGGGTACTTTTGGATTTAAAGATACCATTGACGAACAGACAGGGGTATTAATCGAAAATAATATAAAACAATACGCAGGTGCTTACCTAGCAGAATCTGCTGAAGAAACAGCTGAACTTTTAATTGGTGAATCTGCTGTAAAATTGGCTTATAATGGTTTATTAGATAGAGGTTTTATTACGCAAGAAGATCCTAAAAAAAAGAAATTCAGTTTTGAAAATTTTGGTTCAGAACTATTAAGTACTGCATTAGCCGGTGGACTTGGTGGTGTAGTAGGTCAAACTTTAAAAAAACAGGATAATCGTTTAAATGATAAAGTAACTGCTGATTTAATGAAAGAAAATGGTATTGGAGAAATTGCTTTACAATACATTAAAAATGGTAGACTTGATGAATTAAAAGAACAAATTGAAGAAGTTTATGAAAATGGTCATTTTGGAACTACTAATTTTTCTGCTTATCGCAAAGATAAAGATGGAACACCACTACCTATTTCAAAAAATGATGTATCAGTAGGAGAAGTAGTTAAAAACTCTGTTCTCAATTATGTTGACCAAATGGAAACGTTGTATAACAACTACTCCAACAGAATGATGACTCAAGATGAGTTAGAACAATTTAATGAAATAGGAATCTTAACAGACCCTTTAGAAACTTTAAAAATTGAAACACTTCATAATAAAGAATTAGCCGATAGAAAAACGTCAACAGATGAAAAATACAATGTTGAAAAAGAAAGACTTGATAATGAAATTAAAAACACCACAAATGAAGAAGAAAAAGTAAAATTAGAAGCTGAAAAATTACAATTAACTAATGACTATCAACAACAAATACAATTTTTAGATAACCAGCAAGAAGTTATTGACCGTGAAGTAAGTAATTATCGTAAATTGTTTGTAGATGATGATGGGTTTTTAAAATCTACAAAACCTTTTGATTATACAAGAGAAGTTATTCGTCATACGGAATTAGAAAAAGGTGTTTTATTTGACCCTAAAGGTCAAGTAATGAAAACTGAAATAACTGATAAAGATGGTGTAAAAAAAGAAAAAGTCCTACAATTAAAAGATGCTACTCAAGAACAAATGATTAGTCATTTAACTACTTTAGATAAAGCGTTTAAAAATAGTAAAATAGGAAGTTATAGTACTAAAACAGGTCTTGAGTATAGTAATATGACTGAAGAAGAACTAAGAAATGAAATTGTTAAAAAGAATAGAGGTAGAAAAGTATATAACAAAGTATTTAGTAAAAAAGTATTAGCTTTAATGCAGGGTGAACAACTCAAGCTAATCGAACAACTAAATGAAGAATATGTTAAACGTGATAATTTATTAAGTGTTGAACAAACAACTCAAGTAAAAGAAAATTTAGAAAAAGTAAACCTTGAAATTAACAATTTAGAAGCAGAGTTAGAAACTTTTAACAACTCTGAAAGAAAAATGAAGGTTTTTGAAAAGGTTCTTCTTTCACAAAGAACCGATTTACTCTCTCATTTTAAAAATGAAGAAGGTATTGGAATCTTTAATAAAAATGATTTAGCGAAGAAGATATTTAACGGTACACCTTACACAGCGTTATCTGAGAAACAGAAAGCTCAAATCAATCAAGAATATATCAAATACATACAAGGTGATACAACGTATGGAGATTATGCTGAACATACTAGTGTATCTATGAAAGAGTATAACAAACAAGCTCGTTTATCAAAAAAAGAAGAAGTTGAAACACTTGCAGATACCCTTTCAAAATTAAATACCAACGCTAATCAGGATGCTATTGTTGCTGCTTTTACCAATGGTTATTTAAGAGTAGAGGATAACATTAAAGGTTTTAATAGAAAGTTATCACAGGAAGAAAAAGAGGCTATCTTTGAAGCGATTAAAAACAATAAGATAACTGATGATGTTAAAGATACCGCTTTAGATAGTGTATATAAAAAATTAGGGGGTAAGAATATTCAAGTATTAGAAAATGTAGAAGAAGACGATATACCTGAAGCACTTCTAAATATTTATAAAATTGAAGATTTAAAAAATTTATATAATGGTGTTATAAATTTAAAATCAAGTAAATTAAGTGACTTAGTTGCTGGTATTGAAGCTATACCTAACTATGATTACAATAAAATTAAAGATAAAAAAATAAGTGATATAAAAGATAAGGAGGGTAATAACTTAGACGAATTATTAGGTGAAAAATTAAGTCTTGACAAAAAAGATACTTTTGCTGATTTTATTAAAAAATATAAAAACGCGAGTAAAGATATTCAAAACGAATTACGCTTACCCCTTCAATCAATTACTTTTAAAATAGAAGAAACTACAAAAGAGAAAGCGGAAAGGTTTGATGAAACAATGGCTTTATACAAACCTTATTCAAAATTTGAAGGTAGAGATTTGTTAAAAGAATTGTTAGCTGCCGAATCTAAATCAGATATAATAGAAGAATTCATTAATCAGAAGAAAAGTAAAAAAGGAGAAACCATTGATGACTTAATTAATCGACTAACAAATCACTTAGAAAGAGAAGGTGTAGAAGGTTTTATATTTAATGATGAGGATGTTGCTAAGAATCCAATTGAAGAATTATTATCCGAATTACAACAATTAGCAGCAGTGACAGAAGGTTTACATGAAAACAATCAAATATTAAACGCTACAGCTAAAAAGTTAGGTTTAAAAGGTAAACCTTATATTAACACTTATACTCGTAATGTTATTTTTAATAGGCTTAAAAATAGAGTTAAAAAATTAGAATTTTTTAAAGATTTATTAGAAAATAACAGCAAAGATTTAACAGGTACTATTAAAAAAGGAGACCTTTTAACTAATCTTACTGCGGTAAGTATGTTGATTAATTTAAAAACGGCAAAATATGGGGAAGATGCCTCAATAGAAGCGTTTACTGGTTTTGATGAGGTTTTAAGTAAACCCGACATGACTTCACATGTTGAAACAGTAATGAAAGCCATCAACAAAAACAGTGAAGGTACAATAGGTGATTATTTAGTAAAAGCAAATGATGAAAAATTTGTATCTGATGTTGTTCCTTTATATCAAGCTTTTAGCGCTATTGAAAACGCATGGTTTGAATATTATAATGCTTTAAGTGATGAAAGTAAAAAAGAATTAGAGCCGATATTTCAACAATCTTACAATGTTACAGATGTATTAGAAGCAAATGTTTTCACACCTAATAACTTCATAACTTATTTAAGAGCTATCAGTAACGAATCTGCGGATACTTTTAGAACAAAATTATCTTTATCTATTGGAACAGAAGAAGAAGCAGAAAAAGATGTTCGAAAAAGAAAAAATAAATTCGCACCTATCTATACACAATATTTTGCATTGAGAGTTCTTTCTGCTGCTGAAAATCAAGGTATTACCGAAACTAACTTTATACCTTTAGAGGAAAAAGTAAGTGAAGATTACAATGAGCTAACTTTAAAAAGAGATGCTGAGTTTGGTTCTTTCTTGTTACCTTATACAGTAATTGTAGATGATAATGCTGGAGCAGGTAAGACAAGTGTAAATATTAAAAATAAAGCTAGAATGTCTGCTTATGAAGGAAAAAGAATAGGTCTTTTCGCTTCAGGTGATGTTCAATTAAATAGTATTGTTAATGATTTAGAAACAGATGAAAACGTAAAAGATGTAATTGAAAAGAAAGGTACAATTGTAGATTATTTTAATTTGATAAGCAGTGACCTAATGATGTTAAGAGCCGCTGTTGAAAATAATATGACCCGTGAGAAAGAACTTTACTTTATGTTTAACGGAGTTCAAATTCCTAAATTGTTTTTAACGGATACTAATAATCATATAAGATTAAATACGGTAGCGGTACAAAAAGCAGTACAGGCGTTAGAGAATACTATTAATCATGAAGATTTATCTAAGCTTGATGTATTGTTCTTTGATGAAGCTACTAATATGTCAGAGTTTGAAATCAACGTAATTAGTCAGTTAATTGCAAAGCATAACGAACAAAGAAAAACAAGTGTACCTTTAACATTAACTTTAATGGGCGATTCTACACAACAGGGTTATAGAGTTAAAGATGAAAATGGTGATTTAATAGAAAGTGATTTTTCAATGGGTTCTGTAAGAGCGATTAAAACACCTAGAGGTAAGATTACATTAAGAGGGAGTTATAATTTCTTAAATGACTCTTTTAATTATTTTAACGATGCTTTCACAGCGTTTAGGTATCATACAGAAGTTGTTGCTGAAGGTATACAATTAAAAAGACCAAAAGATTATGAATTACTCAAACCTCACTCACCTCAAATATTTAGAGGTTTGTTTCAAAAAGAAGAAGAGTTAATTGGAGCAGGTTTTTTTAAAACGGTTGAAGAAGCGAATGAAAAATTAAATTTAAAACCTATTGTTGAAAAAGTTAAAAAAGAAAATAAAAAAATAATTGTAATTGTAGGTAAAGACAAAGAAGATGATGCTATGGAAAGATTATCTCCTTTATTAAATAATTCTTCTGAATTTAACGATGTGTTTAGAATATTAATAGACGACGGTACGAAAAATTCAGTTCAAGGTTCTCAAGCAGATTATGTTTTTCATTTAAGCTCTACGGTAATTGAAAAAGATGAAGGCTCAGGTAAGCATATATTTACTATGTTATCAAGAGCTAAAAAAGCTTATGTTCATATTAATGAAAAACTTCCTTTTCATACTTCAGAATTATTTAAAAATACTTACGACAGTAAAAACGGACTTCTTAAATTAAAATCAAACACTCGACCAGGATATATTGTCAATGAGACTGAAGTTATTACCAATTCAGATAAAGTAAAATCTATTTCTAAATTTAGTTTAGACACTGAAGAGGGAAGAAATAACGTTGAAGAACTATACTCACAAGCAATTCGATTAAATGCATCTCTTTCTACTGAGGAAGCTGCTAAAAATTTAAAAAAACCTAAAAAATTAAAAAAAGATAAAAAAGAGGAACTTCCCATCAAAGGGGATTCTTTCGCTTCTAACGAGCAAAAAAGAAACTTTATATTTTATAAAAATCAAAAAGGTAAAAGAAATATCAATCTTAATTTATTTTACTCTGAAGATGAAGAAATAAGTGCTAAAAAAGTAATTCAAAGAAGAAAGTTAATCAATGATAATGACGAAGCTATTGTAAAATTTACAAACAATAATCATCAAGGTAGAGGTAAAAATATTAATTACGATGGTAACCAAGAACTTGCTGTTTATATAAATGATACTATGATTGGTATCTTAACTTCTCCTTATTCAATTAGAGAAAATATTGAAAAGTTAGAGAAATCTATTGCTGAGTTTAAAAAACATACGCCTAAAACAAATAAAGAAACTGAAGAAGTTAAAGAATTTATTGAAGTGTTTGAAGCTAGCGTTAAGCAACTTCAAGAAACTTTAGATTTTGTAGAAGATATATTACAAAAACTAGAAAAAGATAAAAACGTTACTTTAGATATTAGTGATTTAAACATTAAGAATTCTGATTTAAAAAGTTTTTCAAAGTCAGTGTTTAAAGAACAAAAAAACGGTGAAATAGAAGGTGTGGCATTAAAAAATACAGGCACTTCCGAAAAACCTTATTGGGTTTTAACTGAAGATGGTTTTAAAAGATTACATCTAAATCAAAAAAATGAAGCTATTGTTTATCACACTCGTCCATTTACGGTAGTTTCGGATATAGGTGATTTAGAAGTAGGTACACCTTATGTAGCGATTTCTTCAATAGATGGTAGCATCAGTAATTTAACAGTTGAGCAATTAGAAAACCAAATTGAAAAATGGAAGAAACAAAAACCAGAAGATAGAACACTACAAATTATTCCTTTAAGACAATCCGGTAAAATAGAAAGCTTTTCAGATGTATTTAAAAAGCTAGTTATTAAAATGAAGAACAGAGCTTCTACTGATTATGGTGACATCTCTGGAGATTTAAATAGCTTATTCACAAAAACACAAGTTGAAAAAATAACTGACATTTTACATGATGTTTTCTTTAATGCGGAGGGTAAGATTAGAGAATCTTTACGAAACGAACATAAAGATTTATCTAAGTTATTTAACGAATTAGAAAAACGTAAATATCAAAATAAATTCTCTATTCCTGCTTTAGTAGTGCAAACATTTAAAATAACAAGTGATTCAGAATCTAAAAAATTCAGTGATGAAGAGTTTCAGAATCTTATTGATGGTTACTTTAAAGTAATTGGCACTAGTGCAGTAACAGATGATATGAAGAAACTAAACAGTATGTTAAAAAAGATAGATGATATTATTTCTTCGTCTCCTGAAGGTAAACCGTTTCCAAGAAAAATAATCGCTAAAGGAGGATTAAACAAAAGTAGCTCGGGTTCAAGTGAAGTTGCTTTTATTACTGATACTTCTGATATTATTTATGATAGATATTTCTTTGTTCCAAAAGTAGCTGTAGATTTAGAGAATATTAAAATAAAAGAAACTATGCCTAAAACAGACAATACCGAAGAGGATGATTTAGATTCGCCCGATGACAATATTAACGATTTAAATCAATTTGGTAAAGATATTAAAGAGTTAGATATAGAAGGTTTAAGAACAAATGAAGAGATAAATACATTGTTAAATGCGTTTAAAGAAAATAAAGAGTTAGACATACTGAAAAAGCTACCTATTTTGAATTCAGAACAAAAAGAAAATCTAGCAGATATTATAGAAGATATTATTGATAGTGTAGAAGAAAATAAAGAAAATAATTGTAATAACAGCGAAGAACCTCCATTTTAATTATGAAATGTATAACTAGCCATAATCGTGAAATATCTCGAAAGTTAGATAATTTTTTTAATGTTTACTTTAATGATAACATTACTTTTAAAGAGGCTTTTAAAGACTTACCTCTCTATATAAATCGAGTTGACAAAACTATAAATAAGTATGTCAATAAAGGAGTATTAGTAGAAGAAGGAGATTTAGATTACTTGTTTAATTTAGGAAAAAACAAGTTAACATCAGGGATAGATTCTAAAGTAACTGACTTTAGCAGATTAAAAAAAGAAGAATTTGAAAAAGAAGTAAATGAGCGATTTGCTGAATTTACTCTAGCTAAATCTGAAAGTCCGTTAGACGAAAATACTGACGAAGATACTAATGAGGATACGGATGAAGATATAGAGGTAGATAATATTCCTGACGTAGTAAGAATAGAAGATGAAGTTGAAGAGATTTCTTCTTTAGCAATCGATGAAACAATAATCAAAGGAGACGGCGAATCAATTTTTTCAGAAAAGGATATGAAGACGTTTAAAGTTACTTCAACTCCGTCTGTCACTTCAATGGATGATTTAATTGGTTTGTTTAAAGGACTTCAGACGATACCCGCTTATAAAAAATGGATTGAGAAACAACTGTTTAAAGCAATTGTATTTGACGATACTACTGGAACATTAGTAACAGAAGATGACAGTGAGTTAGCAGTAAAAAGAGTAGAGGAATTCTTAGAAGATAATAGAAATAAAGTTTCAAAATATTCACCAGAGTTACTTAAAGAGTTTGAAATGATTAGTGCTGGAGAATTAGATTCCGGTAAAGCTAAACCAGCATCAGTATTAAAACAATATAATAAGATAAACGAATTAAAAAATGAATCTAACAAGCTTGTTCAGTTATTTAGATATATCTTATCTAAACATGATAACACAAGTATTAATCTGTTAGCCAAATCTATGGTGAATATTGATGAAAACGGTAAACCTTTAATCATTAAAAAAATAAATACAAGAACTGAAGTAACTCAAGATTCTGAAACCATTAATTCTTTGGAAAACGTATCTGATTTATTTAAAAACATAATTACCAATACGGCAAGAACCGAAAATTACGACTTTCATTATGATGCTTCCGTAATAGGCAGTGCTAGTTTCATAACTCGTCACATGCGATTTGATAAAGATTTGGGTGAAGAAGTATCTGAGGTGATGTATAACTTACTCTATTCAGATGATAATTATTGGCAACTTGCAAGAGATGAAAATAATATTGATAAAGAAACATTAACTGCTTTATTTCATGGTATTTATCGAACTAGCGAACAAAAGTCAGAGTTACAACAACGTACTAAAAATGAAGAGATTGAGATAGAAAACTGGAGATTAAACAACAGTTCTTTTTTTGAATCTTTACAGAAGATAAACGGTAATGAATTAACCAAAGAAAGATTAAGAAATATGATGGCTACAAACTATGTCAAAATGTTTCCCATTAAATCAGTATCTATAAAAGAAGATGTAGAAGAAAGTTTACCTTTAAATTTACAAAGAACTTCGGCTTTTAAAACTTTTATTTATCCTTTAACAAAAATATTTGTAGATGAAGATAACGCATACAAATCTCAAAGTTCTAATGGTGCTATCACAGAAGAAATTATCCTAATAAGTCAAGAAGCTAAAGAAATAATAAACGAAGACTCTTTTGTTGATGGTTTATCTTATCGTTTAAATAATAATAATGTGCTAACTCCAAGTCAATCAAAACAGTTTAGGAAAATATACGCACGATTGATTAAAAATAAAACTTTAAAAAAACAACTTATAAAAGGGATTGAGTTGCTAAAATCAGTTTCTAAAGAGACGAATGAAGAAAACAAAAAAGTAATTATTTCAAATGCCAATATGCAATTGAAGAATTTTATGACACAGTTGATGAAAGAAGGGTTAGATGTTGGCGCAACTCGTCAAAAATCAACTTCTACTTCTATTTTAGGTACGCAAAAATCTGATTTCGACTTAATAAATCAACAACATTCGATAATGGCTAGACTAAATAGTCTTGCGTATAATATGCAACCAAATAGTTTATTTATTGAACATCCTTTCTTTTCGATGAATAGTGATGGTGAATATATTGCCAATAATAATCTTTTTGAATTTGTATTAAAAGAAGGTATGCGACAGGGTTTTAAAGCAAACGATTATGTAAATCTTAATTTAAATGATACATTACTTTCTAATTTAAAAATCTGGAAGTTTTATAAAAATAAAGGTATTATTTCTACTCCTTACGCTACACCAGCGGATAAATCAAGAAACTATAATATCAATATTAATGCTGACTTAACCACAGATATTAAAGTACAACAATTTTTACAAAGTTATTACACTAATTTTGTAAATGAGTTTAAAACACGATTTGAAAAAATTGGTATTATAAGTACTTTAAACAAAAATGAAACCGACCCAATAAAAATATTACAAAATATTGAAAAAACCTTAGTCGGTAAAACAAGAAAAGATATTAATGAAGCGGTATATGCGTTTAACAGTATAAATCCTTTTGGAGAACAAATTGAGCTAGTGGATGGGATTCATATTAATGAAGGTAAAAACGGTTTATTTTTTAAAAAATCATTATATAAAGAAATTAAAGATGGATTTAACTACGAAAATATTGCAAAAGAAGCAGAGTTAAATTTTAAAACTGATTTAATACTAAACTATGACGGTTATCTTTTAGATGATTCAATTGGTGGAAATCAGTTATATACTTTAAACACTGCTTTTGAAAACGCTTTAAACGATGTTTTATTTGAGTCTTTTGTTTCTCAAGATAAAAAAGCACTTTCAAACTCTTTAGTTAGTGATATCCAAACACTATTAACCGTTGAGTTAAGTAATTTTAAAAAAAGAGGACTTTCTAAAGTGCCCGATTATCAAAAAAAGAATTTAAAAAAGAAAGTTTTATTGACTTTATTAAAAAATAATTCTCCTGTTTTAAGTTTTAATTCTGAAGTCTTGCAATACGGTAAAGATTACCTTAATAATTATCTACTTACTTTACCTTTAACACAAGGAATTAAAAGTCAGTATAAAAGCGATAATGAAGAAACACAGATGATTGATAATGTAAAAAGAAATGTTTCGTTATTATCTAATTACACTCCTTATTTTGGTTCTAAATACGGTAACGATAACGTGATGTATCAGGTAACCATTAAAGATATAAGTACTAGAATCGTAGGTATTAACGGAGCGTTTGAAGATAAAGACCAACACGATGGAGCTGCTTTTGAAATACCCTCACAAACATTTAAAAATCAAATAGCCGTAGGTGGAAAGATATATGGTACGGCTATTGGTTACGCTAATCAAAAACCTTTAGCAACTCAATTTGATTCATCACAAGGTAGTACAAGTCTTGAAAAGTTTGCTATATTTGCTATGACTAATGAAAGGATTTTAAACTCATTTTCACCTGAAAAGAACTTCAACGACCTAGTTCAAGAAGGGTATATACAAGACTGTTAAAATTATGGCAAGATGTTTACAAAGTTCGCTTACCGGAGGTGAGATTTTACTAACGGCTAATAATGATAAAGAATTAAAAAAAGAACTTTCAAGACTTATTAATGAAGACGTAACAAAACTTCAACAAATTGAAGAGTTTGTAGGTCCAATATCTTTAGAATATACACAACCTAGATTAGATAGACTCATTAAAAATATGATGAGTCAACCAATCTCTACATTAAGTAAAATTCAAAAGTTAGATATTGATAATTCTTTCAGAATCATCGATAGTTTTAAAGAACATACTATTACAGTACGCCATCCTGCAACAGGTGATACCTTTCAAATTAGTTTAGATTTTTTAGCGGGTGCTTCTTTAACCGACTTAATGAATACACCATATAGAGTTTTTGGACCTAATGGAGAAGCTACAGATAAAAACAATAAACCTTTTATAAAGCAAGGTATAAAAACAATGTATGATTTATACGAAGCTTTAGGTGGAATGTTTACAATAGGTACAGAATACGTAAAAAGTGATACTAACGTTAAACTTGATTTAAAAAAAACTATCAGAGCTTCTTTAAAAGAAACTTCTGAAAAACAAGCAAAAGCTTTTACTATAACACAATTAAATAAAATACTCACTCCTAGATTATTAGCAAAACAAACTACAGATAAAGTAAGAAAATATTTAGCATTACTCGAAAGTGATGTTGAGCTTATAGATAACCAAGGTAATATTATATCTTCACTTTTAAGTCTTACGGATTATAGTTTAGACCATATAAGAAACGCTTTAAATGTTATTCATGAAATACATAAAGGGGTTAATAAAAATAAAATAAGTTCTAAGTTCATAACAGATAATGATTACGTTAGAGATATTGAAAATATTGGAAAAGAGATTAAAGAAGCTATAAAAGATAATAGTGAAACAACCAAAGAAGAATTAATTCAAAAATTAAAAAATATAGCCAATCAAGCAGCTCAAGATTATAAAGACAAAGCTAGAGAGAAATTTGATTCTACTGATATTTCATGGGAATATTTAGCTAGAATAGAATTACTTTCAACAAATAGTGAAGGTAAGCAACTACTCAAAAATAAATACGTTGCTCAAGCTTTACCTAAATCAACGGTTAAAATGGGACAGCGAAATATGATGAGTAACAATGCTTGGGTAGATACCGACACTAAATTAATTTTTGCTAAACAAGATTCTAAAACTTATGGTTCTCAACTTTACGCAGGAACTGAAAAAAAGAAAGAAGTTAAAGTAACAGGGAGTACTCAAGCTTTAACCGCTACAGGCTTTGGTGGAAGAATGGGTTTACGTATTTATCAGATGAATGATGCGATGGCTTTCTTAATTGAAGAAGGTTTAAATGAATTAGGAGCGAAAGTTCAGAACGGTGTTAAAACTTATTCAACAGAAGATATAAACGCAAAAGTAGTTAATACTTTAGCAGAGTTAAAAGAGTTCTTTAACAATGCACAATCAAGGTCTTTATCAGATGATTTTCAAAGAGTCGTTTTAAACATTAAACCTAATGAAAAAAAAAGGGCATCTAAATTTTTATTAAGTACTATTATTCCCGCAAATATTCAGTTTGAAAAAGATTCTTTCGATACCTTCACAAATCTTTTTAACTATAAATCAACAACTTTTAAAAAGTTAAAAGGTCAACACATTCAACCAATTCAACAGTTAAAATTACCTATTGAAAAGCTAGGTGATGATAGAGATGAATTAGTTACAATAGTTAGAAAAATGTTAATTTCTAAAATATCTGAATCAGATATAAGTCAAGCATCTGAACTATTAAAAAATGAGGATCCTAATTTTAATAACAATCAGTTACGAGAACTTTTAGTAACTCAACTTAACTCTTATTTTACAAAACACTCAGTAAGAGAAAAATATAAAGGTGGACAGTATGTAATCAGTCCTCAAACTACAGCGATTTATGAAGTTACTTTACCTGACGGAAGAGTTAAACGATATGCTGGTTATTTTCAAGCTTTAAATTCAGCAAAAAGAGCTTGGAAAGATAATCAGGATACTGATATTGATTTTGGAAAGTTTTTAAAAACTAAAATTTCTAAACCTCGAAGATTAAAAGGAGGTAATATGAAATTTAAAATTGTACAAGAGGGTCAGACTTTAGAAAAAGACTTCTTCGATACTAATATTTTTAAACTTTTAAAAGATGCGTTTACAGATAAAAACAACGCTAGAAGAGCGAATGATATTGAAGCATTTAGAGAAGCTAAAGCTAAACACGAAGGAATATTAGGACTTGCTAATTATACCGTTAAACAATTTGCTCAAGAGGGTGTCTTTATTGATTATAACAACGATTTAACTGTTAGAGAACAATATCCTATTGAAAAAGACAGTCTTAAAGTAACACCTTTTGAAATAGGTTTAAAATTAAAAGATGAGGACATTCAACAATTTGGAATTAAACCTTGGATGCAACCTGATGATATTGACCTTGACCATTTTAAAAGATTAGTTAGAAAAGAAAAAGGTTTACTATTTAACGAAGAGAATATTTCTCAAGATGAAGTAGATATAGAAAAAAAAGCAAAAGCATTATATAATAGTTTTCAAAGAATTATTGAAATGACTGTTTCTCGTACACCGGGTCAAGATTTACAATCTATTTTGGGAGGTAAAGTAGCTTTTATAACAAAAGGTAGTGATAACAACATTGAAGCACCTATGGAGTTAGAGTATTTTCAAGGTGCTGACCAAGATATTGATAAAGGTGGTATTCCTATGATGGAAGCGGAAAACGGAAAGGTGATTTCTTGGCATCCAGATATGTACGACAATTTAGACAATCCTGATGTTATGCGTTTACCGTTTGTATTTAAAACTGATTATAAATTAGAAGAAAATGCAGATAAAGTATCTTCTATTGTTGCAGATATAATGCCTAAATATGACGAAAAAGAATTAATTGAAGCGATAAAAACAAGTAATAATTTAGGTATTCAAGCACAAATTAAACTAGGTAAATATAAAACTTTTAATATTGATGATAAAAAAGTAGTAGAAGCTTTAAAAGAAAAACAAAAATGGAAACCTACTAGAAAAGGTGCTCGAAATTTTATCACACGTTTCTTATTCGATGCAGTAGTATTACCTGAAAACGCATTTCAAGCTCAAACAGCAATGACTATGGACGACTTAGATATGGAGGCTACTAACGCATCTAAAGGTAGATTAAGAAATCCTAAGAACCGATATAGTGCAGCTGCTCAAGACATTGCTAAAAACGATAACAACAAAGGTAAATTAACGATTGGTATTGCCGCTACCTTAATTAAAACTACAGGTATTTTTCAAAACGCCTATAATGAGTTAATGCGAAATTCTAATTTTTTATTCAGAAATACCCTTACTCCTTTAAGGGTAACTGATGAAAACGGTAAAATGGTTGAATATCAAGCAATACCTAATTTAAATTATAAAAATCTAAGTTTAAATACTTCAGATGATAATTTAAAATACTTTATTGAAGTAATTCAAAGTTCTAAGTATGACCCACCTACAATACCAATAAATGGTGAAATGTTCAATAAAGCATACGTATTATCAGTTTTAGGTAATGCATTATCTACTAAAAAAGGTTCTAAAAAAAGAATTGAAGCGATGAAAAAAGTACGTAGTGTATTGAGTGATTTTGCTTCTTTTGAAGCGACCGTTACTTTTCTGGAATCTCAATTCTTATCCGCTGCTACAGATAACGCTAAGGAATTAATTCTTGAAAAAATAAATGCCGATGTAAGAACCGCAGGATTTTTTGGTTCTATGTTATTCAGAGGTGTTCCAATCGATGTGGCTATTGGGGTAATGACTCATCCAATGTTTGAATATATTGTATCTGAAACAGATACTGATTTAGGTCAAGGTACTATAGAAATGTCAGATTTTATAGAAAGTATAGATGTAGAAGAAGAAGATGTTTTAGCGAATAATTTAAAAGAAACATTATTAACGCTAAATAACATTAATGAACAAAACAGATTAGTAGCTAAGATAGCTTCTTTAAATCAAGGTACACCTAATAGTTTTTACGCTCAATTATCTTATCTATCTCAAATTAAAAAATCACATCAAAAAATAACCAAAGATGAAGATTACATTTCATTAACTGCCGTGTTAGAGCAAATTTTAGAAGTAACACCTGAAAATCTAAGTCCTCATTTACATATTAATTTGATTGCGAGTAATCCTAATTATAAAGCATTAGTTAAAGGTTTAAATACTTTAGTTAGAGTACAAAGAACACTTTCTTCAGCTAATGATTTAGCTTTACAAATAGCAGAAAGAATTAAAGCCAAAAACACGGAAGAAGATATTAAATCATATTTAAGATTCTTGAGTGATGTTCAATTAATTTCTTTTTTAAAATCAAACTCTCCAACGATTAAAAAAATGAAAAAGCTGACCAGAGCTAAATTATACAGTTCGGAAGGTGCTACAGAATTAAAAAAGATTTTACAAGATGCTATTTTAGAAAATAAAAATCAACTAGCGTATTTTGGTGGATACATTGCGGAAGATAACACTAAAGCCTTATATCCTGAAACTAGTTCCGAAATAAATTTAAAACCTAGTATAGTTATAGATTCAAACGACCCTATTGAATTAGAAATTAATATAAGTTTAATGAGAGCAGCCTTTAAAAAAGATGCTAATACAAAGATTGAAATAGGTGGTCAAAAGTTTGATTTTAAAGATATTTTATTTGTGTATGACCAATTAGTAACTAGGGGTTCTATGAGAACAGATTCTTTTGCAAGAGTAATGGTTTTAAACGATTGGAAGATTTTTGAAGATTTCAACGAGCTGGGTAAAAACTTAAACGATACTTTTAATATTCAAACATATCTTGACGAAGATAAAAATTATTTTACAGATGATTTTCATTTACAATTTACAGAAGTATACGGTGTTGAAACATTTGTAAAGGAAAACGAAAAAAGTAATGATTTTTTGTACGATTACGAAGGTTATGATACAGAAGAAAAATATGAAAAATATGATGATTATTTATCTTTGAAAATGTTAAAATCAGTAGAACCTGTGGCAGGAATAGTTACTAAAAAAGCGAAAACCAAAATAGAAAAAAATGATTTTATTCTTCAAATAGAAAAACTATTTGAAACTCCTAAAACTGAATTAATCTGTTAAAATTATGGCGATATGTATTAAAAATAAAAGTGGTGAAATAAGGATAGATAAATCTAATTACAAAGAATTTGAAAAAACTCATCCAGACTTAGCAAGTGAAATTACAAAACAGATTAAACAAGGTGTAACTGATGAATTTTCCTTATCTTATCCTCCAAAAGGTTATTACCTTTTTAACACTTCTGGTTATGACCCTTCTCATTTTACTTTTGAAAAAGGATTTAAATTTACAGAAAAAGATATTGATAGAGCTAATTTTTTAAATAAGCCAGTTAAAGTATTTGAAAATGTTGAAATCCCTTTTAAAAAAGGTCAACTTTTAAGAAACCGTTTAGGTGATACAAATATTATCTTAGCGAATGAAGATTCTAATAATAAAGAAGAATTTGATAAAATAGTTGATCACGAATTAGCTCATTTGCGTTTTGATAATCTTATAGATGAAAACGAAGCCGTTTCTAAATCGGCTAAAACAATATTGAGTAAATTAGAAACCTTAAACGTAAGTAATAAAAAATTAGTAAAAGATTTACTAAATCGTGTTGATGGTAGCCCTTCAGAATTATTAGCGATTATAGATTCAGAACCCAAAGTAAAATCGTTTATAGAAAGTTTGTATTTAAGTAATGATGTGGATTTAATAGAGTCTGTAGAAACAATACATCACACTATGAATACATTTGTTAACGAGAATAGAACTTCAGAGGAATATAATGATAATTTACCATTTTCAGCAGCTAATTTAGATATTGAAACTTTAGAACAAACAAGTTTTAAAGAAGATGAAAACTATTTCAATAGAGTTAAAAAAACTTGGGATTTATATCAGACAAATAATAAGTTTAAAGGTTATGAGATAATTCAAAAAGGTGAGCACTCTTTTTTAGTTGAGAAAAATTATGACAAAGAAAAAGGTTTTTCAGATATTGCTTATCAACAGCTTTTTCAAAAGTATCAAAGGGTCGAAGGTAAAACACTAAGTAATATTCTTAACGACAATAATAGAGAAAGCCTTGTTAAATCAGAATGGGATGATTTAAAGCTTGATACTTTATCTGAACACGATTTGGTATTAGTGAGAAGAGAAAAAAAAGAAGATGGAAAAATTCAAGTATATATGCAGTATTTTCCAATCATGTATGTATTCCCTAGAGAACGTAAGTTTTTAGTAGCTACTGGATTCACCAATCAAAAAGGAAAAAATAAAGGTAAAGCAACTGCGCTACCTATTAATTATGACGATGTTATAGGATTTGCCAAATATTCAGGAAATCCTATAACAGAAATTCAACTACCTGCAAGTGGAGCAGAATATGCTAAAGAAATAGAGTTAGATACGCAAAATTTAAAAAAAGATTTTTCAATACAAACATATTCTCCTAATACCCATATTACGGTATCGTTAGCTAATACTATTAAAGATAGAGTTAAACATGCTACAACTGTTGATAATTGGGTACAAGGGGGTGATGTGGTTAGAGTACGATGGGAAAAAAGTGAAGATTATAGAAACGATGAACATAAATTTAATTATTATGTAAAATTCTATAAAGTAGTAGCTAAACATGCTAACGCTGTAAGTGTTGCAATAAATAAAAAAAATGGAAGTGAGACTACTTTAGTTATTCCTTTTCATCAAATAGATAGAGTTGCTAAATCAAGAGAATCTTTCGATAAAGAATACAAAACTAAATTAAAAGAGGTTGAAATAACAAAAGGTAAAGAAACCTATACTGTATTTAATCCTGATGAGGAAGGAGAAATTAAAAAAATAGAGGATAGAAAAGAATATTTAAAAAAACAAGGTTTAGATGAAAAAGAGTCAGAAAAAGAAATTTTATCTAGGATGTTACCTAGTGATTGGATAAAATATAAAGTAGCTAATCGAAAAGGAACATTATGGGGAAAAATAATTAATGTAGGAGAAGATAGTGTTACTATTGTATCAGTTTCAAAGGAAGATACAAATTTAGAAGAAACAACTAAAAACTTTACCAAGATTGTTTCTTTTAAAGATATTGAATGGCATTATTCTTCTTTGGATAAGGAAAACGAAACTTTTAGAAATCTTTATACTTATTTTAATAATCTTAAAGAAACATTTAACATATCTTCTAAAGCAGTAACAGCTTTAAATGAAGGAGCTGTGTTTCCTCCTGCTTATCGCACTATTACTGTTTCTAGTTTAAACGAAGACTATATAGACGAAAAAGGTAATTTAATGCGTTATTGGAAACAACTTAAACCAGGTGATAGGGTATCTCAAAGATTTAAGAAAAAAAATGGGGAATTTGGAATGACAGTAGTCACAGTAACAAGAGTAGATTTACAAGGTAATGTATATTATGCCAACAAATCAGAATTTAAAACAACTAAAGGCGATTCTTTTTTTAGAACTAATCGCTTTAAATTAAATCCTAAAGATGTTGTTAAATTTCATTTAATGGGAGAAACTGATTATCACCCTAGCTTCACTAAAGACTATCGTAAAAGCACATCTAAAGAAGTTGAAGAAGCATTTAAAGAATTTAATGAAAAATTAGAAGCTCAGAAAGCAAGAAACAATAAAAAAGATATTTCTTTAAACCAAGCAATTGAATTTCAAAGTTTAGAAAAAGCAGAAGCTTTTAAAGAGTTGATGCTCGAACAGCAAAGACCCTTTACGTATGTGACTAAAGAAGTAACAGAGAAGAATCAAAAAAGAAAAGTTTATCTTAAAGCATGGGCTAAATTTTCTAAAGGTAAAGCCGTTAAAAAAAGTAATGGTGATTATGAAGCTGACCGACTAGTCACAAAGCTAGAAGCGGGTTACGCTAGAACAAATAATTATTTAACTATACCTATTGCTGCAAATCTTTTAAAAGAAGGTGATTATATTGCTCTAAAAAGAGATAATCAAGAATTTAAATTATATATTCAAGATGTATATAAATACAATCGAAAAGAGGGAGAAATAGGTTATTCTTTAACGACGTTAGGAAAAAGTAAAAAAGGAAGTCTATATCATAGACAAGTTTATTTATATATTAATTTGAATGGAGAAGTTTCTGCAAAAATAGAGCAATTTGGTAAAAATGAAAAAGCAAAAGAAATTACTGTTGCTGCGTTAGGTTTAAAAGGTGGAGATTTAAGAAAAAATAAAGATTTAATTAGAGATAGAGACAATAAAACAGCAGCTCCTAAAATAAGAAAAACCAGAGCGAGTAAAGGTAAAATCAAAGCTCAAGATTTAGCAACGCTTACACAAATTGTAGATAATATAAATAATCTAACAGAAGCTAATGCTTCACTTGTAACAAAAGAAGAATTTAAACAAGCAATGATAAACAGAGGTGTTTATTATGTGAATGCTGAAAATGTAGAAAAAGCTTTTGTAGATAATGAAGGTAATATTGTAGTAAATAAAGAATTAGCTTCTACATCAGACGCTATGCACGAATATTATCACTTCGTAATGAGAAGTTTTGAAAAAGTAAATCCTAAAGCATATCAAGATTTAATGAGTGCTGCGATGGAACATGAACTTTTTGAAGAAAAACGAGCTTTGTATTCTGATTATACTGATTTAGAAATAGCTGAAGAAGTTTTTGTAGGACTTGCTCAAGCTACTTTTGAATCTAAAAAAGACCCAAATTGGTTTGATAAGTTCAAGACTGTAATTAATGATTTTTATATACATTTTAAAAACTTTATCGGTAAAGTATTTGGTTATCAACCTTTTAAGTATGCAAGAGGTAGAGAGTTATTTAATATGACTTTAGAAGAACTCACACAACACTTTGGAAAAACAGATTTACGTAGATTAGAAAAAGAAAGAGTGACTTTATCTAATTCAATAACTGATTTAAGAAAAGGTGAAGCTATTCAAAAACTAAAAAATAATGTGTATTATGATGATAATGTACCTTATCTGATTAATTCGCAAGGTGTTAGGTCTAAACTATTTGATAGAATACTACCTTTATCTAAAGATTTAGAAGTCGCATTAGAAATTTATGCAGAAATAGAATCTGATGTATTTAAACAAAAGATTAAAGATCAGAAGTTTCAAATACAAGATGGTGAATTACCTTTCAACTTAATTGAAAAGTATTTTGGTAATCGTAGAGTAAGGTCTTCTCGTTTAGAAGCTTGGAAAACAACAAGAGATGAAGCTTTTGAAAAGATTAAAACCGCAGATATTATTAGTTTTAAAGAAGAAGAACATGAGTATTCTGTTAACGGTTCTAAAATAATAGGTAATTCTGAAAATTTAGAAAAAGAAGGAATTATTACACCTTATAATGAAGAAGATTTTAAAACTAATTTAATTAATAACACTTTAGATTTAGTAGAAAAAACACAAGGCACATTAACTGAAGAAACCGAAGAGCAAATTAAAAGTAATATTGAACAATTTGTTAACCAGTTAAGTGTGATTAAAGAACCCGGTACATTGTTTCACAAAGCAATGCAAACTTTTCTTGAGGGTTATAATAAAGCTTATGGTAAAACTGATGAAGATAAAATAAGTAGGTCTTTAGACGATGCTTATGAAAAACTTATTGAAAGTGTAGATGGTGTAAATTGGTTTATAGATACACCCCAAATAAGAAATAACTTTGAAACTAACGCAAGGCAACTTTTTGAAATTATTAAAATGAACTCAGGAGAGAATTTTAAAATTCTACCTGAACAAAAATTAACGTATACCGATGAAAACGGTAAAATCACAGCCGCAGGTACGGCGGATATTGTCATTTTAAAAGCAAACGGTAAAGTAGATGTTTACGATTTTAAGTCATCTTATAAAAATGTTTCTAACTGGAGTAATTATAAAAACGAACACGTTGTAGCACAACAGTTGTCTTATCGCAGTTTTTTAAATTCTATGGGGCTTGTAGTAGATAATAATTTTATATTACCTGTGTCTATGGATATGAATTTTAATACGGGTTATATTGATAGTTTTGAACCAATGAGTTTACTTAACATTTCAAGTTTTTTAAGTACTGAAGATAGAATAAAAATAGAAGATGAAATAAATCGTATTTATCCTGTTTCAGCTTCTAAAACAACTCAAGCTATTGAAAGTAATATTGAAGTAGCTGACTTTATGCAAGCTTATTTTAACTTCGATATTAATCCTACTAGAGAAACTACAGATGAAACAAACAAAAAACAATTTTCAGAAAGTTATAAATTTGAATCAGCAGTTCTTAGATTAATAGATAAACATAAAAACGGAAGATACACTGAAAAAAATCCTTTCGGAGATAAACCTATTTCAGTTAAAAAAGAATTAGAAAAGTTTAAAGTAAAAAAAGGATATAGTAGTATCGATAATATACCTATTGCGGATAGAATTAAAATTTATAAAGATACTTATTTAGATTTATTATTTAATTATGAAAAATCTAAAGGAAACACTTATAAAGCTGTAGTTGATTGGGTAAATGCACAAAGAGTAAACGTCTTATCTTCTCGCAATGTGGGTACAATGGCAGAGATAAACACTAAAATCATAAAAAATAAAGATGATATATTTAATGAAACTTTCGCTTTAAAATTAGAAAAATATTTATACGATAGTAATTGGGAAGTAATTGAAAGTCCTGAATTACAAGATTTAAACATTGTTGCTTTTTATCATAAACGAAATAAAGTTTGGGAATTTATTACTTTAACAGACAAAGACCCAAGCGACTATTTTCAAAATGGTGCTCAATCAACATTTCAACGAGTAGCTGCAATGCGTAGAAAAGGTTCTATTTTAGGAAAGTTTTTACCTGCACATCAGCTTACTGAAGATATTTTTGAATCTACGTATGAAAACTATGAAGCGATGAAAGTAATGTTATTTATTATTAATAATCCTTCATTATTTAAAGATACTAAGATAGGAAAGTATAACCATGTTATTAGCACTTCATCAACTACAAAAGATGTTGGGGATCAAACAATTAATTTTAATTGGTTTACTTTAGATGAAATGTTAAAACAATTAAAAAAAGTAGTTAGTCATCCAGCTACTAAAAATGTAAAAACAGAATTAGGTAAAAAGATTGAGAAATTCAATGTTAGAATATTTGACAATGTCGCAACTACTTATTTAGATGAAGCATTTATGCATCTTGATAGACTTCAAAGTAGAATGTTAGATTTGAGTAAATTTCAAAGAAACAATGAAGAAAGATTACTTAAAGGTCTAAAAATAGAAGGAACACAAACAATAGAAGATTTTTTTAAAACTAGGATACATCCTAAACTTTCTAATTTAGATGAGATTAATTATAAAATATTAGATGAAATTGTTCAAGAATTGTCATTTTTAATTGATGCCGTAGAGAGAAAGCTAACGGTTGAGAACAGTGTGAATATATCTGAATTTTTATCACTTCTTCGTTCTGCAAGATTAGAATTTGCTTATCAATTACCAGGTGCAAAGAACGAAGTACAAAAAATAGGTTCACTCACCAATGGTTATATGTTTGGTAAACCTGATGATTTGGTAGAACCTTCAGAAAAAGCAGTAGTCTCTTTAGTTAATCAAGCAAGGTTTGCTATACGTAATGAAGTTTTAGAATTTGCAAAAGGTGAACACTATGATAAAGTAAAAGCATTGTATACTTCTAAAAACATGGGTACAATTAGCTCTGGTTTAAAACATGCTGTTTCAGGTAACTTTTTAAGAGCTTTTGACAATATGTTTGAATTAGATGAGAAAGGTATGAATAATTATAGATTACGAGACCCTGATGAAAAAGCAGGTGATTACGATTATTTATCGAGAAAACAAACTGCTTTATCTATGCAAGAAAGAGATTATATTCGTTTTTTCTTAAAAGAAGTAAATGCGGTAAGAAGAGCTAACATGACAGCTAGTCAAAGAAAACAATTTGATGACGATACTGAAAGGCATTTAGATTTACCTTTACAAAAAGCTTCTTCTTCAACTAAACTTCAAAATGAAGGTATTGGTGCAATGTTAGGAGAAGCTTATGAAAATATCATTAACCCTGCCCAAATATTTGAAGATGATATGAAATTTAAAAGAGCACAGGCAGAAAGAAAATATATGCCTAGTGTTTTTGATTATTTAGATACCGATATACAAGCTAGAGATGTAAAAATTCAACAAGCCAAAGATGATAATAACAAAGCGGCTTTTGAAACAAATTTAGAATTATTGTTAGATTCTTTTATATTATCTAATAGTAAGAAAAAACAGTTTAATAAAGTATTACCAATCATTAATGATTTGCGTTCTCACTTACTTTATCAAAGTATGGCTTATAACCAAGACACTGACAAAGCGGTTGAACAACTAGAGTTATATCTTGATTCAGCCGTATTCTCTAAGAGAGATAGAAGTTCTTCTAAGGATATAGAAGTGAGTAAAACTATACAAGGTGTTACTGGTGCAACTATGCAGTTAACAACAATGGCAAACTTAACTTTTAATGTGATGTCAGGTTTAAATCAGTATGTAGAATCTAACTTCTTAATGATGACTAAACAATTAAGCGAAAGAAGTAACTTAAATACACCATCTGTTAGTGATTATGCATGGGCTTATCGTATGGTTCATGCTGATATTAAAAATGGTAAAACCGCAATTACAAAGCTTCGAGAATTAAATCGTAGATACGGTATTAATGTAGATTTATCTGAACATGCGAAATACTTAACTAATCAAAATTATGGTTTAGCAAATGCTACTCAAGCCGATGCTCTTTTACCTAACTCTATTCCTGATTACGTTACTCGAATGGCAATACTTTTAGCATATATGAAAAAAGACGGTTCTTGGGATGCTCACACGATTAAAAATGATAGATTAATATATTTACCACATAAAGATAAAAGATTCTCCAAACTCTTTAATTCTAACGGTGTGATGAAAGATAAAAGTTTTTTTACTACAGCTCAAGAAATGGAACAACTTACAATGTATGAAACATTAGTGAAAAGTCTTTCTTCTTCAGAGGGAGTTGTTGACGGAAAACCTATTATGGGTTATGATGTAAAACAAGTACGAAACATGAAAAACGAAGCTGATACTATTTTAGGTGCGTTTACTAAAGCCGATAAATCAGCATATACCAATTTTGTAGGTTATTCAATGTTACTTCAGTTTCAAAGGTATTTAGGCGGTACGCTTTATCGTCATTGGTTTGATGGAAAAGGTAAACGTTCTGATGCACAAGGAAGATACAAACTTATAAAAAAAACAAAATTTAACGAAAATACAAGTAGAAATGAATTAGTATTAGACAAAAATAATAATCCTGTTTATGAATCTGTTTGGCAAACAGATTATCACGAAGGTATTTTAAATACGTTTATGTATTTTATTAATAACACCAACTTAAAAAACCCTAAGTCATTTAGTAGTCTTTTGTTAGAAGGTTGGGCAGATTTACCTGAAGAAGTTAAACGTAAACGTAAAGAAAATTTAAAGATGTTTTTAGCAGAAATGATAATTTTTATTCTTTCTAACATAGGTGGATATGCCTTACTTGCTAACGCTAAAGAAACTCCTGGAGCTACAACCGCAGCTTTAGTTTTAGATAGAAGTACTAATAACATGATGTTTGGTTTTATAAGCAATGTGGTAAGTTTGGATAGAAATCCAGTCGCTTCAATTAACATGGCAAATAAAATTATCAGTAACACTTTTGATTCAGTAGTATTACTTTCTTCAGGTGAACCAATAAAAGCAATATCAAAAGTATCTCATAATTTTAATGTTACTGGTACAATAGCTGACGGTGTTCAGTACGTATTAGAATAAGCTTAGAAAAAAAATACCCTCAATTACCAGTAAAGGTAATCGAGGGTATATATTATTCAAAACAACGTCCAATAACTATGAAAATAGCTACGAGAATAGCTTTTACAAAAAGAACAGTAATACAATAAATTAAAAATTCCATATTATAAGTTTTAAATTTTTAAGATTTAAATATTCATTAAGATACTAGTACTCACTCAATATACTTTTAAAATACGACTGTCTTTTATTATCTTTTACTTAAAAATTTAACGTGAGCTGCATATTTCTAAAGAATAAATAAAAATACTATCGTCTTTAGCTTCTTTTCTAATTTTAATTTGAAGTTCTTTCCAAACATCTTCTTTAGGCTTACTTCTTTCTGTCGTGTGTAAACCAGAAGAACAAAATTTTCCTGTTATACCATCAAAAGCAACCCATTCATAAGTTACTTTTGGAAACCAGTTTTTTATAATTTCTATCATTTAATTGTTATTTGAGCCTTCAAAATCTAATTTAACTAAATTAAGAATTTCATCTGTTGATTTATCATAAATATTTGAATAAGACATTAATACCAATTGCATACTATTGACAAACATAGATTCGATTTCTGCGTTTTCTTTTGTTTTTATTTCAAAAAAATCTTTCTGTCTAAGTATATCTAATTTAATTAATGTCTTTAAACAGGTATACAATTCTGATTCAGGGATAAATTTTTCTACTTTCATTAAATTATTTTTAATATTGATTTTCATTATTTTCAGTAAACAACTTTAAATATTCTTTTTCTGATGGTAAATTGTTTAATTTTAATTTTACTAAGTGACTATAAAATTTTGTAATAAACAATTCTTTTTGAAAGTTTATTGTGTAAAATACCACACCCCATTTTTTAATTTCTTTTTCATTGGTATACTCAACAAACTTAACTTCTCCGTTTTCAATCATTTGATGTATATCAGAACCACAATCTCTACTTAAGTAAGGATAGTTACTTTTCCAATTTACATCGTCATCAACTATTTTACTTTGTTTTTGATTAATTAAATTAATCTTTTCAAGTTTGTTTTGGTATTTATTTAAATCTCCATTTTTTAAGTAGTTGAGTATTTCTATACCTTGACTATCTGGGTATCTATCCCATTGTCCATATTGTTGAACTTTTACTTTACCCTCTTTATTTATTACTGTTTGTAAGTGTCTTGTACCCATTTTTTAATTTTAATTTTATAATGTTAACTTTTACTATATGTAATATTTACCTATTTTTTAGTAAAAAGATAATAGGTCAATCTTTGGTAAGTCCGCACCTTTTACTTTGGTTACATCGCCAATTTGTATTGTATTAGGATAATTGCTTTGTGTTACCTTAATTGCGTGTTTGTCTATTTCAGAAGCAAAGTAATTGTTCACGTTAATTCCTGCACGTTCTAAAGCTAACCTACCACATGATATGCCGTCAAGTGAAGAAAGTATATTAATACCCTCACTTAAAAAAATATTATTACTACATTTGTTTTTCATATCAAAGTTTTGTGTTTAAAATCTGCACCAAACAGCTAACAGAGTATATAAAAAAATAGCCTATGAAAAGTCTGTGTATAATATCAAAGTTTGTGGTTAAGCTACTTTTCATATACCTGTACGTTATGCAACATTTGATAATCGAATCTTTTCACGTTCTGCTTTATACCACCGTAGTTTCTCATACCGACTTTGGTAATGCGTTTTTAATAGTTTTCCCCACATTTCTTTTATCCTAAAGTCATCAATCCATGGGCTACACTCAAAGTCTTTCTGCCACTCTATAAACTGCCATTCTCTGTATGCACTTACTAATGGAAGTATTGGTAAAACCAAAGTTGCACCAAACGCATTCCACCAGAAAAAACGTTGCGTAACACGGTATATAGAAAATAGCCGTGTTATGGGTCTTTTTAAAACTATTTTCTTGTTATCAAATTTATTTACTTTCTACATTGTTTGTGCTTAATTTAAGCTACTTACAATATACTTTTCTATTATAGATGAGGGTAAAAAATCCCACGCTCATCCTATCACACTATTAAGTAAATGGAACACTTTTTTAATTTTCATTTAGTTCTGCAATCCATTTATCAATTTGTTTTTGATCTTCAACAGGTCTTCCAAATTTCAAATCCTTTAAACAATCTACCAAACAATACCTAACAGGCATTTTTAATGGTTTACCAATGTTTTCCTTTTTTTCTTCTTCGGTCATTGATTTTGTGAAAATTTTAATGTTTTTCATTTTTTTAAGTATTAAACACCAGCCCGTAACATTAAATATAAAACAGCAGGGCTGTGGTGCTGAATCATACTATGAGCTACTACTCATCTTAATTTTTGTGATAAAAGTTCCGCCCTTCGGGAAGCTGCAAAACGTTAGCGTTAATTCGCCTTGTGTACTAAGTCAGCTACTACCTGATTAATGTACTTATTTAGTTGATTCCGCAAGGCAACCGCTTGACCATAACTGAGTAATATTGTTCCTTTACCGTATTCTTCGTCTTCCTCCCATCCATCACCTCTGTCGATTAATCTGGCACACCAGTCTTTTACTGATAGTCTTAGCTGATATTCGTGAGGTTCTGGATTTTTAAAATGGTCAAGCGAAAGTCTTGCTCTACTTCCGTTTTTTAAATAAAAAATATCCTCAGATTCCCGTCCACCAGAACTACCGCTAACAACAGCTAGGGCTAATGAGTACAACCCATAACATTGGCTATATGTAATGCCTTAATTATATAGTTAAACACAATATAGAGCCATTCCCCTTTTAAATAAATCAGAAGCAATAGTTTTGCGTTCTAAAAAATCTTGGAATTTATTTCTTTTCTCTATTGGTTTTATGCCTGTTATATGGCTATATTCTGATTTAAACATTTGTTTAAACTCATTATCTAAACCTTCAATCCCCTTTTCAGCATAATAATATCCGTTTAAAAGTGTATATTGACAAATATTTGTCGCAGTATGCATATCTACGTCAGTAAATGGTCTAATAAATGATACTACACAATATCTATCCATTTTTGATAATTCCGTTGATACTAAAAAAGACTCGTGTAAAATACTGTGTTTAACAACAGGTTTATTTAATGTCTGTTCTATGCTGTTTTTTAAATTCTGTTCTTTTTTCATATGTATTTATATTTTGAAAGTTTAGTGTTTTTAATCCGTTACTTTTAATAGCTGCATTCTGTTAGTTGCAAGTGCTACTTTTGTGCTTTGTATTAAGCTTCATCGTAGTATTCTTTTTGTTTTATTTTTTATTCAATACACAAAATTATATAAAATCTTTTTTATCAACATATGGATCATCTATTGATGTTTCCAATTGCGATAAACTAACATTTAATGCAGAAACAACTTTATAATGACCGTCTGTAATAATTCACGCGTATCTACTCAAATCATTATAAGTTATTTTCTCATCGTTCAAAAAAATATTTAAACCTTTTAATATCATTCTTATATATAAGTTCCTATACATTTATTATTTTCAATTTTTTCAAGTAAAAAATGAGTAGGTAATTTAGATTGTATAATAATATTTAATAATTCTTGAAATCTTTGGTTATTTTCTGTTTGATCTTTAATTGAACCTAATCCTATTTTACCACAAGATAAATTATACATTTTCCTTAAATCTTCTTCAGTGTATTGAAACTCGTCAAAACCTCTTGGTTCAACAACTATTTTTGGTAAAAGAGGTAAATTTAATTCAGGTGCACTGTTGTGTTTTGGTTGGTAGGCTATGATTTTCTTCCAATATTTATTAGCATATTCTAATGAACATTTTTTTATATCTTTATAATCAAATACGTCTCTGCCATTTGTAAGATTAGTGGATTTCTCTTTAATCTTCTCATTAGAAACAGCTAATATATAATCAAACGTTTCTATTATTTTTATTTTGTTCATTTTATTTATATTTATTTTAAATCAGAGGACTTATTAATTTCAATTGACGTTCCTTTATGATTTCTTTTTAACCATTCTTTCAGTTGTGGGTAAACAACTTCATAAATAGAGAAAGGAACAAAAATAACAAAATTTTCAGTATAAGAATTTAATCTATTTAACAGTTTCTCTAATGCTTTTTTAAAAGCTTTTTCAACATTACTATCTTCACTGTCGCTGTCTAACTGATAAACAACATACTGGTTGTCTATACTTTTATATTCAAGTAAAACTGTTATTTTCACCTTGTAAAAAGGGGGTGTTATCTTATAAAGACTATCTACCCCCGTAATTTCATTCTCTAAAACCGTAAAAGATTCAAAACGCAATACCGTTGAATAAAACAAAATATCTTTAATTTTTTTTTAAATTAATATTATCCCAATAAGTATCCGCAAAGTCTGAATCTTCGGTAAATATCTCAATAGTTTTATGACTTTTGTTTTCTTGAGGTGACAAATATGTTTCAGTATCATATAATATCTCACAAGAACCAAGTTGTTCACATATATTTTTATCATTATATAACTCGGATGGTAAATAACCTGTTTCTAATTTTTTAATAATTTTATCCGCAGATTCTTTTGACTCAATTGGTATTCTAAACCAAACTGTTGCTTTATAATCTAAATAGTTATTCATGATTAATAATTTTTTGTAATAAAAATAAAATAAGCTGAAAGATTTGTTAAACTACCTCTGTTAATTTCGTCACTGAAACCTTTTAGAGTATAAACCTTGCCAGTATCTTCAGCTTTTTGCATAAATTCTTGTGCTTCTTTTTCATCACCGTTCCAATCTTTAATATCTAAATAAGAGATATTCATTGATGCAGCGTGATTTATAAAAATTCTATATTCTTTTTTCATTACAATTCAAATTTAATGTTTTTGTTAATCTGTTCTAATAATCCATTTGTTTCAAAATCATCTCCGTAAAATCCACCGCAGCTGTCAATTTCATCCCAACATATATTTTCAGTAAAATATTCTTTTTGTGTTTGAGTATCAAATATATGCCCACTATCGATTAAATCTTGAAAGATACTACCGGTAGTAGAATAGCTTACTTTTTTTTTAAATAAAATGTAATACCATACATCACCTGATAAATACTGATTCCATTCTTTAATTAAAGATTCTGCTACTTGATAAGATTTTCCTTCGTTAAATTCGCTCCTTTTTAGGAGTACAAAACCATTACAACAAGAATCGAATCTATCGTTAAAAGGATATTGATTAGCCTTTAAACTAAGTACTACACCAGAATGTATATAAGCTATTACTGGAAATACATAATATTCTTTTTCAAAATCAAAATAATCATCAATAGCAACTTGATACTCATCATATTTTTCTTGGTCTAATTCTGAAAGATTATTTACATTTTTGTCTTTTAAAAAATGTTTAAGTTCGTCTTTTGTATTCAGATAATCAAATATATCTTTTGGATAAAACCCATCTTTTAAAACGGTAAGTTCACGATGATCGTATACAAAAAACAATTCCCACCCCCTCTTTCATCAGGTGATTCGGGAAATCGGTCTTGATAAATATTTAACTTGTACTCGCCACACTTACTAATTAATTCTTTTCTCATCATTTAATATTGTTTTGTATTAAAACTCTTTAACTCTTTGATTTAACTTCTCAAAATTTTCAATTTCCAAATTTTCGACATCAATCACAAATCCACTCATTGCTAATACTTTTCTACACTCTTTTTCTGTTTGAAGTCCTATTACAAACCAGTTTGGATAAATAGGTAAGTCGTAAGTTGAAAGATGAATGTTATCTTCTTCTACACAAGTTTTCCAAGAAAGAGGTTTATAATCTTTTAAATCTTTTAACCGTTTAAACTCCTAGGTGTCTGGAAAATTTATTTCTTCTATCAATTGATATACCGTTTGAACAGATAATTCAAAAGACTTTAATTTTGTATCTTTAATTCCTATTATCATTTTTTTTTCAAATAAATTATAAATCTTTTTATTATTTCTCTAATAAGTTAAATGTTCTAATTAAATCTGTTAATTTATCTTCAGACACGTATATCATTAAAATAGCATCTGAAGTAGAAGTTGAAAACTCTATACACCAGTTTTTACGTCCTCCTTGTATACTTTTCCAATTTATACAACTTTTTCTATATACAATAACATCGTATGTAAAAGAAGATTTTTCTTTATGTTTAATATAATCTTCTATTGATTCAATACTATCGCCTATTAAACTATTAGATTGAATAAAGTGCGTATATTTATTATCTACAAACCATTTTAAAATACTATCGTATTGTTCTGGTTTAAATTTGTAAAATATATCTTTATTATACGTGTGCATATTTTTTTAAAAATTAAAGAGGGTATTATAACTACCCTCTTTATTTATATTAGATAATTTTCTCACCGATTTCTTGAATTTCTTTTATTGGAATCGTGTGACATCTTACAACTAAAAATTTATCATTCCATTCGTCAATTTTATAATGTTCAATTCTATAGCCTACAATATTTTCATTTGCTAATATTTTTTGATACAATATTTTAGCAGCGGCTATAGGAATTTTAACATCTTTACTTGTTTCTACATGTTTACCTGAACTAGATATTCTTAAATAACAATATTTATCAGTGAAAGTATCAATATCATAATTTTTAAAGTGTTCAATGTTACGGGTACGTTTTAACTTAAAATATGCTTTTCTAGTTTTTTCTTCTTCTTTAAGTTTTGTAATAGTTTCTTCAGTATTTACTAAAAAAGGTTGTACTATTTCTTCTAACTCTTTATGTTTTTTTTCATTTGTATTTACATCTAAAATCACATATTTTTTATTTTCTAAATATGTTTTCCAAAGAGTTTGAATATTATATAAATAAGTTTCAGGTTTTCTAGCTTTACCTATAAGTACTGTTAACTCGTATATTTGACGACTTACTAAATCAGTATCTGTTTGAGTAAGACGTAATTGTTTATATTGAGTAGTCGCCTCACTTAATAACTTAACATGTTTACTTGTAGTGTTAGAGTAACCCTTATCATTAATTAATATGGTATTATCATCGATAAATTTACCTAACATATAATGCTTTCCATAAGAATAAATAATATCACCATATGGTTTATCAAAATTACTTTGTTCAAAATAAACATTACTACTTCTTGCCTCTGTCTGAATTTGTTGTGCGAACAAATGTATTACTTCACTTCCTGAACTAAATACTTTTTTCATTTAATCTTTCTTTTAATTTTCTAATTTCTTCTTCTTTTTCTTTAATAGAATTAAGCACACCTGTTTCAAAATCAATGTGTTTACTGATTTCTTCTTTATCTTTAATGCTAAGTTCTAACTGCATAAAATTCTCTAAATCATAAGTTATAATACCATTCACACCATTAGCAATCCAAACATTGAAAAGATAACCATCTATTTTTACTTTCTTTGTGTAAGCATTTGTCTCGATTACTTCATATTCACCTTTTTTTAAACGCATTACAAAATAATCTTGAACTTCTTTTACTTTTTCTCTTATATTATTCATTTTTTTTCAATTTAAAACCTGCATTTAACATTTTTTAAAGGCTTCTTAAATCATTTCTGATAAATACGAAGTCTTTAAAATTTTTTTAATAAATCAGCTCCTTATAATGGAGTAATTTCTTCATTATTTTTATTTACAAATTCTTGTAAATTCAAATAACTCCATAAAGGAAACATTGCGTAACCAATAAACCTTAAATAGCTTTTACAAGCTGATTCAAAGTTCCCGTTTTTGTATTTGCATTTTTTACGGTAATAAAATTATTTTTTATTTAAAAGTCTAAAGATTTTAAATTAAAAACTTTTAAACTTTGTTGAAAAGGATGATTAGAATAGTTTTCTAATTGTTTTAGCATTTCGTTACATACTAAAGTTGTTTCAAATTGTGCATCTGGTTTTAACCTTTGCTTACACAATCTAATAAAAGCATATAAACTACCTGTCCATATCATTGTGGTATTGAGATTAAGGGGAAGAATAGTTCTCGCTTGTTCTTTAGACACTCCTTTTTCAATTAACATTTTATAAGCATCTTTACAATGATTAATAACTGCTTCTTCAATAGCTGTACATTGAGCTTGGTATTCTACTACCCCTTCACTTCCTTGTTTACTAGATTTAGATTGTTTTCTCCATTCCTTAATAGTTGTATAAGTATCGCTAAAATCTACATATCTGCCTGACACACTGTTGTAAATTACGCCAGATTGAGTTTTAACAATCTGTCTTTCAACATATATTGGAATTTCTAATCTATATTGAAGTTGTGCATGAGCAAAAACACTCCAATGATTGTGTTCTGCAAGATATTTAATCAGTTTATCGTTAGCGAGTTTAGAATAATTATCTGCACTTTTTAAATACGACACACGAGCGACATCACATACCATGGTATCATTCCCAAAGACTTTTAATAATTCTACTTTCATAACTCTTTAAACTCATCAGGTTCTTTATACTGCAAACTTTTTAAAATCTTGTTATCACTTTTCCTTCGGATAATGAAATAATTACCTACTTGTTGATAGTAAGCATCAATTGATCCTCCTAACTTGTTAGGGTGTTTTCCTAGTTGATATGCTAAAACAGTATCTTCAGCAATCGTTTTATTTTGAGTAAATTTTGAATAGTTAGATTTTCCTACATTTATTAGTTTTTCTTTGTAAGAATCTTCTATATCAAACATTACTGGACTATTATGAATTACCCAAAACAAATCTGCAATAGCATCTTTATAATCTTCAAGATTAGCTTCTTTAAAAGCTTGTACAGCTTCATCTAATTCTTCTTGTATAAGACTTACCCAAAGATTAAAAGTGTCTTGAGAAGCTTGTATTGCAGGATTAAAAGGCACTGCTTTTGTACCTGCAAGTTTTAACCAATTAAATACGTTGTCTATTTCTTTCATTGTTTTTTAAATTTCTTCAATTGTCCAGTTTAAAGGTGCACCACTTTGTATCCAAGAAGATAAAATAAAATCTTTATCCATAGTCCAAGACACTTTAACAGATTCTATTGCACTGTTTTCTAAATTAACTTTAGTATCTATTTTATAATAGGTAAATAAATTAAATCCGTTTTCATTTACAGTTACTTCAATCTCGTTTTTATTTTCAAAGTGTGAAGAAAGGTTTTCTGCCACTTCATAAGGTACTTCAATAATTACTACGGTTTCTCTTTTACGTTCCGGTATTATTAATTTTGGATTTAAGTGAGAAAGATTTAATTGTTTTCTCACTTCTTTTACTACTGATACACCTTCTGGTGAAAGTAGTTCTACTAAACGACCTGTTTGAGGTCTAAATACAACTTTAAAATTCATAATGTTTAATGTTTAATGTTTAATGTTTAATTTACTTTTTAAAAATCACCTTTATTTACTTGCATTACTTTAAATCCAAATCTTCTTGCATGATTAACAACTTGGTTTCTATCATCAAACATACAAGTAATGTAATACTTTTTAACTAATTCTCTCCACATAGATTCTTTAACTTTCCAATCGGGAAGGTAAGAACCTTGAGGGCGCATTAACAATAGTTCGTAAGGAATATTGTGAAACTTTAACCATTTAATAGTTTTTTTACGACAAATAGAATCTCTACCAGAACATATAATAATTTTATACTCTTCTTTTAAAGCAAATAAGACATTGGCTACATAATTATTCAAAGAATCATTACCTACTGATTTCCAATCGTAAGCACTTCTTTCACCCTTATAGGCTAAAGTACCATCTATATCGAATATAACCGATTCAGGTAAGATAGGATTTTGTATAATCGGTTTAGGATTATATGCATAACTTTTAAAATCAAAAGATTTACATAAGGTTTCATACTCTTTCCATTGATTTCTAATAACTTTTTCTCCTACTTGACGAGTTCTTTTTTTATCATTTTCAATACAATCATGTAACGTTGTATTCATTGTTTTAGGTACGTCAACAAAAGAGATATTTGTATAAAAGAATCGTCTAATAATTTGATTAAGATATTCTATTTTTAAATGAGTATTGTCTAAAATAATGTCATACCCCTTATCAAGATATTGTTCAATGTTACGATTAATAAAGTCTGTGACAGTTTTTTCACAATCTTTTAAATTTTCTTTTTCGTAATATTTATGAACTGATTTTTCTGTATAGCCAAATAACATTTCACGAGCTTTATCTCGACTTAAAATAATAGTGTTATCAGTAGCTATATTTTTAGCTAGTGTAGACTTACCACAACCGCTAGATCCAATTAATACTTTTATCATACTGTAAAAAATTTACTTTTTTGTTATTCTCAATGTGAATTGCTTGTTTAATAATTTGATGTAAATATAATTTTAAGTTTTATTAATAATGTTTTAAATAATCGTTTTCTTGATGACAAGAAAACGATTATTCTATTTTTTATGTTTAAGGTATGTATAAATTAATTGGGTTATCCTTATGAATGTCAATGTCGGGATAATTGTTTTTGAAATTTCGCAAATCAAAAGGTTTTGTTATCAGATGAATGCCATTTTTAGTTGGTAGTTGAGTCACTAATTTATTGCCTTCAGGATTACAATTATCAATAAAGTGTATCATTTCTAAAAGCCACTCATCATCAAAATCCCCATCAATATCTATTATCCAAGTCTTGTTTTTGTCGTTGTGTCCATTTCCGCAAGCCCTATCGTATGATTTTTTGATAAAAGAATATTCGCCATTTGCCATTGAATTAGCTATGTTTTGCATTGTTTTAAATGCAACGTTACTGTAAGACCTTTTATTTAATCTAAGCATCGCCCTTGCATTAAATTGATTGCACAATTCTTTTATTTCATCGTATTTGCTTTCAAGGTATTCAATACTCCCTATGTAATAGTTTTTAATAACTCTACTATTTGAACCCAATTGCGGATTCTCTTTTTTTCGTTGAAGAATTTGCAAGTAGTAAAAATCATCATCTGATTCAAAAACAAGCAATTCCTTTATTTTGTCAAAAACATCTATCATAATAAGTTATATTATGGCTAACACAATATATAGTGTATAACCGATTAAACATCTATTTTATAGCCAAGTTTTAGGTGTTCGGCTACACACCATATACAAAACATTACCGCTCATTTAAGAGCACAAATACCGAACAATATCAGTTTTTACAATTCGGAAGTTTTTTGTTTTCAAATTCCTTAGAATTATCATGACTGAAATAGTTGTATAGCGTGTTTGCAAGAATGCTTACTCATAACCGCAATACTCCCGTATATCGCAGGAGTATTGCTTTTTTGTGAACTACCCCCCCCACGTTCCGATGGGTGGGTTTTACGCTCCGTCATATAAAAGCGATACCTGAAAGATACCGCTTTTGTTAAATCCTGTTAATAATTTTTTTTTACTTTATATCAAGTGATAATATCTGTAGTTATCCTTCACAATAATAGCAATCATTAAAAGTACTACTGTTCATATTTCTTGAAGCAATTGATTCAGTTCTTAAATAGTATAATGTTTTTAAACCTTGTTTCCAAGCTTCTAAATGAACATTAGATAACCATTTACCTTCTACATCAGAAGGAAAAAATAAATTTAAGCTAATTCCTTGATCTACATATTGTTGCATTATGGCAGCTTGTTTAACAAGTTCTAATTGATTTATTTCATAAGCTGTAAGATAAACCTCTTTTTCCAAATCAGTTAAAAATTCACAATGTTGAACAGAACCTTTATACGTTGTTTCTATAGTATTCCAAAATTCAGGAGTATCTTTTTCAGGATACTTTTCTCGAATTAACTTTTCAAAGTTTTTATTTCTACGTATAAAAGTACCTTTAGAGCTTTTTTGAATAAAAGCATTTGCTATAATAGGTTCTATCCCTTGTGAAACCCCTCCCATAACTAAACTTGTAGTAGTTGTTGGAGCAATAGCAAATAAACATAAATTTCTATTTGTATCACACCATTCAGGCGCACCCAGTAATTTACCATATTTTTTATTGTAAACATCACCTTCTTTTTTTAATTTACTACCTATTGCTTTAATTAAGTTTTTAGTAGCGAAAGAAATAAAAGGAATATTGTTCTGTTGCAGATAAGCATGAAATCCTAACCAACCCAAACCTAACAATCTACTCTTTTCTGCAAAACGAACGGCGTTTTCAAAACCTTCTACATTTTTTGCATTCTCTATAAATTCTTGCAAGTTAACATCTAAAAACAACAAAGCGTGCTCTATAAAATCATTGTCATTTTTCCATTCGTCATATTTAGCAATGTTTACAGAAGCTAAATCACAAACAACAGTGTGTTCATAATCATGATATGATAAAATCTCGCTATTACCTGTTAATACTCCATTACTTAAAAGAAACTTACCTGTAGTAGGTATAGTAGGACAAAATACTTCTTCTTTATTTTTTAAATATTCTATTTTAGTAATTTTTTTATAATCTGTTAATCTTCTATTTGGCTTTACTGATGGTTTTTTTAATCTTACGCAAAACAATTTATCAAATAACTCAAAAGAATCATAACTTCCAATACTCAATCTATAAACAGTAGTTCTACCTTCATGTTTACAAATATCAAAGTTAGAAGAATAACCTATAGAAAATATTAAAGACTGTAAAGATTTTATAAACTTTTCGTGAACTGATGAAATTTGAATACCCTTGCTATAAGTACCGTCAGCATCTAATATTCCACTTAGTAACATTAACTTATCTTTTTCATTTAAATTTGTAAAATCAGGTAAGTTTTGTTTATAGTCTTTACAATAACTAAGTAATTCGTTACTTACTGATGTTAAACCCTTTAATCGTTTAAATCTTTGCTTACCCAATTGTGGTGTATTAATTACTTCATCTGAGAACGAAAAGTCTAAAATAGTATTTGAATTAATAATTTCATTTTGTTTTAACTCTTTTACCGATTCTATTAACCTTTTTAAACATGCGTACTTTGTAAAATGTACGTTTAACAAAGGTCTGTTACTATGTGATGTACCGTCACCAAGTAAAAAACCTTTTATATAAGCACCTCTCATACTTTCTGAACCGAAATAACTTTTAAAGTTACTTTCAAGCCACATTCCTACTTTCAAATCAGATGTAAATGTTTCATAGTATTTATTTCTTCTAATATCTTCATAAGATTTAGCTGCAAACCATCTATGATTTTTATTAGCGTCCACATAACTACCATTTTTAAAATGTACTCTAATAACTTCATCTTCACCAAAAGATTTAAAATTATTACATTTTACCCAATCATTACCATCAAAAATAGTAACCTCTTTACCTACTAAATCTTTGATTTTAAAAACACCTTCTTTAGTAAGAACTTCTGTACTACCAGCTAAACAGCAGATATTCGTTCCGTTTACTTTAAGATTACGTTTTTTCATATCGTCAGGTCTTTGATTATGAACATTATGATAATACATAATATAAGGTTGACCTGTTTTCATACGTGTGGATAGTATTTTAGCGTAGGTGTTTCTAGCTTCTGTATTTCCATTGATAATATCTTCCATGAAAAAATCATCGATTGTTACACAATGATTAATGTTGAGACACTGACGATTTACATCTCCTTCTGGTAATCTTATTTTTAAAAATTCATTAATGTCTTTATGCCTAATGGGGAGATTTATTGAAAATGCACCTCTCCTTGTACCACCTTGTGCAGTAGCCACTACAGCACTATCAAATACTTTAATGAAAGGAACAACGCCTTCTGTAAAGCCACCTTTACTTATAACTTCTCCTCTTCCTCTGACTTTTTCAAAAGTAATCCCAACACCACCACCATATTTAGTAAGTAAAGCAGTTTCTTTAAGTGTGTTATATATTCCTTTTAAATTATCTGGAGTCTTAGCAACAAAGCAACTAATTGTAAAACCTTTATTTGAACCAAGGTTAGATAAAATAGGTGTTGAAGGAGATAACCAACCTTTCCATAAGTAATCAAACCATGTTGATTTAACTTTTTTGGTTCTTAGTTTTGATTCAGATGCTGATAGTTTACCTTGCTTTCTAAACATATCATACAGTTTGTCAGATAATGTATCTACAATACGAACATACATCTGACGGGGGGTTTCATTTTCAAGAAGGTGTTGTTTTTTAAGTGTTTTTAAACCTTCTTCAACCATCCATTCAGGATAATCTATTCCTTTAATCCAGTTTTCCATATTAAAATAAATCGTTTGCTTCAAACTCAGTTTTAGTATACTCTGTAACACGTGTGGCAAAAAAGTCTCCAAACTCTCTACCTCTGCTTAATGAATCAAACCAAGACATTCTATGAACAGCTTCTTTATTCACATTCATTATTGGTGAATAACCTATTTCATTAAGTTTTAGATTAATCCGAAAAGCTACAAAATTCTTTAAATCGTTTTTATTAATAGTTCTTATTTCGTTAAATCCGTTGAATATAGAATCAATAAAAGACGTTTCTAACTCATATACTATATTTGCAGCAATAAGAATATCTTTTTCACACCGTTCTTTTAATCCTTTTGTTTCTTCACATAAAGTATTAAATAGTTGAATACCTCCTTTGCTGTGAAGGTCTTCATCTCTTATAGAATATGAAACTATTTGTCCTACACCTTTTAATAAATTTTCTTTTTGAAAAGAAAGAAGTACTGCAAAAGAACTAAAGATTAATACACCTTCTGTAAATGCTGAAAAAATAGCTAATGATTTTGCAATCTCTTCAATACTTTCAGATTTAGTGTCTATAAGATAATCTAATTTTGATTTTGTATGTTCATCTTGCACAAAAGCTTTATAATCGGCTAATCCTAATTCTTCATTTAACATAGAATAAGAATCAATATGTATTCCTTCAAAATACGAAAAGGTGGCTGCCATCATTTGTATTTCAGGCTTTGGAAACCATTCTGCTACTTTCCGCCAGTAGTCACCTACAAGAACTTCAGCTTGAACGAAACCTTTAAGAATACCACCTATTACTTCTTTTTCTGTCAGTGTTAAATCTTGCGACCAATTTTTTAAGTCTTCAGATAATTTAATTTCGTCTTTTGTCCAATGAACAGATTGTTGTAATCTGTAATAATCATAAGACCATTGATATTCAAAAGGCTTATAATAGTTTCTTAATTTATTAATCATTTTGATAAAGTTAAAATTTTAAATAAAAAGAGTCACAAATGTAACTCTTTTATCACAACTCAGACGTTAATTTTTAACGGCTCTTAATTATTTTAAACCAGAAAGTAGGTTCTTTTTTGTAAAGGTCAATTAAAAGCCAAACAATTCCTTGATAATGTATTGTGTAGATATTCTTTTTTGTTTTAAATACAAAAACAAAATCTAAAAACAATATCAAGTAAGCAAACAAAAGTACTAGTATCATTATTTTAATTTTTTTAGTTTCACTGATGTAATCATTCTTTTTTTTTAATTCTTCTTAACCATTTCATTCTTAATTTTTAGCAAAGATTTTTTATCTTTATTTATCACTTTTTAGAGTTTTTTAATTTGTTTATTTTTTATGTTTATACGGGTTCAAAATAAAAAGACCCTCTTCGATTACTCCATTGCGTTTTATTCGCCGGTATATACAATTTTTTTTCCGTATTTTTTGAAAAATACAAAATTTGTCCTTGTTCTAAAGCATCTTTTTTTAAAATTTTATATCTCCCTTCATCGCTTATTACCATAATACCATCTACTTTAACAACTAAAGCATAAGGTACAGACCAAGAATTTGTTTTTTGATGTTTAAACTTTTCTAAGTCTTTTTTCATAAAAATAAGAAACTCTCGGTTATTTTTTTTAGATATTACAAGTGTACCGATTACTCTATCTGTTAACGCATTAGGTGGCTTTAAAAATACTTTATTACCTATTAACTGATAAAAAGCTCCGTCAGAATCTTTAAATGTAAATTCTGGTTCTAACGCTTTCAATTGTTCATCTGTTGGTTTTTTCAATTTTCTCTTATTAAATTAAAATGAATAATAAATTGATTAATGTCATAAGCGATACGTGAACCTTTTAGTCTTATAACTATAGCTTCATCACCATCTAAATTTATAACAATTACATCTTCAACCCTAAGTAACATATCTTTGCGAAAAGAATTACTTAAATCTTCTTTAGGTGAAACCCATACGATTTGTTTTAAGGTTGTTGTATCCATTATTGTTTTAATTTAAAAGCGTAACTTCGTTTTGGTAACATTGGTGTAGCTTTACAAAGTAATAAAAATATTCTTTCAAAAGGTTTTCCCTCATCTGTAAAAATATATTCATAAGCATCTACTTTATAACCATCGTCATCAGTTACATAAAATTTATTTATTTGACAACGAAAACCTTCAATTTCTTCTACGTGGTAAGAGACTACGATACTATCTACCTCAAAGAAAAAAGAAATTTCTTGAAATTGAACAATCATTTTGTTGTCATATCTGGTGAAACTGCAATCTTCTACTTCAACGAATTTATAATCATATAAAACCTTGACTGTTAGCGTAGTATCGAACGCTAACTCTTTAATTTTATATGTCTGGGCTTCTATATTAAAAAAGATTAAGAGAAATAAACAACTTAAAAATATCTTTTTTCCTTCTTGTTTTAACCGTATTGCGATACATTTGATATTTTTCTGAGATGTTTCGTGTATTCTAGCTAATTCAATAATGTTAAATTTAAATTTATCATTTTGAATTAACGTATCTCGTATCTTTTCATTTTTTGTTTTGTTTTTACTATTCATTTAATATTAGTTAATAATTCAATAAGACTAGGATAACGGTCTTGTTCTGTTTTATCTGAAGCTTTTAAAACAATAATGTCAGTAGAACTTCGAGATAAGTTGTTTAAATAATAGAATGAAGAATGTATAATACTTTCAAGTATACTTCCTGTAACTTTATATCGCTCTACTGATTTATATTTTTTATGCACACCGAAAAAATAAAAGTTTATCTTATCGTAAGATACTTTGTATTTCAAATGGTACGCATAAGCGTATAAAGCAGCTTGATATATATTATTCCATTGACGTATAAAAGAAGGTAAATTTTCAGAACGAAATGACTTATAATCTATTAAAATGTGTTCATCTCTATTAATCAATACTACATCAATCATTATTTTAATTAGTTTATCTGTTTTTGGACAAGTAACTAATTCTATTACTTCACGGTTAACAAAAATTGCTTTATTAAACAATTCTTTTAATTTTTCATCTTGCCATAAATGATTGTATAATAATTTAATATTGTTAATTGTTTCTATTGGCTTTGAAAACTCTAAATTAGTTATAGGGTATCTGCCAGATTCTCTTATTTTATTTATTTGATTATCAATTTCAATAACCTCTTCTTTTATTTTATCAATGGCTTTTTCTATTTTAGGTAATAAAGATTTATCACCCATTTTATAAGCTTTAGTAGCTAAGTTATCAAAAGCGTTTACATAAGATTCTATTGTGTATTTACCTCTTACAACATCTGCTTTACTAGACGATAAGGGTAACTCTACTGCTTGTAAAGCTTCTACTAAAATAGGTTGTTCTAAACATTCGTGTAATAAAGAACCAAACCGCAAAGCTTCAGTACTCGGAGTGGTCTTCTCTTGATACAAGTGACCAGTACCTCTAATATAATATTCCACAAAATTTTTAATTTTTGATGAATTTATTCGTGAAACATCTTCAAAATATTCTTCTCTTGTCATATCTTTCCTTTATTTAATGAAAAATCAATAAATGAAACACCTTCAAAACCTTTTCTATCATAAATATAATCGATGTGATATTGTAAATCATTAGTTAGGTTTTTAGAAATTAAATAAGTCATTGCCTGTGATTTAGAGATATTAGACATTTGTGCTCTCATAATAAATTGAATCATCACATTATGACGATTACCTTTTTGATATATGCCGTATTTCTTCAAAACATAAAATAAAATATTATCACAAGTTTTAATATAATTTTTAACTTTCCCTACTCTTTTTTCTAGTACTGGTGGTTGAATATCTTTAGCACAAATTAGTATTTCAGATTTAGGATTATAAAACAGGTTTTCATCTTTAGACATTACATTGTTTCGACTGATATTAGAAACACTAGTATCTACAAAAACACCTTGTTGTTTAAGAATATCAGCGTATTTCAAATACGTTGGTTTATAATTATTTACGGTAATGTGATTGCAAGCAACTAATATACCTAAACCTCTTTCGGTAACTGATTTCCAATAAGCTCTAACATAAGGAAGCTTAGTAGCATCAATTTTTTCATCTACATCTACATACAATAAATTTGAAGGTTTAATTAAACCACTTGTCTTTTTAGAAGAGAAAGTACCTGCCCATGTAATTACTGGTAAGTTAGCTTTAAGATTCTCATAATTTAATCCTTTATTATATTTTTCTCGGATTAAATCGATTCTTTTAGATATTCTTTCACTTGGATTTTTAATGTTGTTAAGAACTATTTCTAAATTAACATCTGTTATCTTAGTATTAGAAAATCGGTTTATAAATACACTTACCATACTGTTTATTTTAAAGAATTAAAAAGAAAGCATCTGTATTTCTACAGATGCTTTTGTAATTTAAAACGGTAATTCAGAATTATCTGTTTGTATTACTGCGGGTGTATCTTTGATGTCACTAATTTTAAAATCAGACCCATAGTCACTTTCACGATACTCAATCAAAGTTCTAGGAATAGATAAACCGTTAGGTGTGGTATAAGTACCTCTAGGTAAATTGTATTGATTTCCATCTTGACTTTCTTTCATTACAAAATCAGCAATATAATCATAAGCCCTATCAGTTAATGTACCACCTTTCCAAAACTCTTGATTATAAACAGTTGGATAACCTGAATCATTAATATAAAATAAAACTCTAACTCTACAATCTGCATTAACAGGATTGTTAACAGTATCTTTAAAAATTGTAACTTCTCCTTCAGCAATAGAATCAAAATCTAAAGCTTCAAATAACACATTAGGTTCTAAGTTTAACCAACGTGTCATAAATTTATACATCATTAACTCACCTTCTCTAGCAGCGTACAAAGGTGATGCATTTGTGAACCAACCCATATTAGGGTTATTTTGCATAGCGGTGATAGCTTCTTCAACTGTAGAATATTTTTTACCAGTACCGATAGAACGAATTGCATCTTTAAATTCAGCGTTCATAATACGAACAGTTTGTCGTTCTTTACCTAGATATTCTATTCTATTAGATACTGATATTCTTAAATTGTTAAAAATTTCTTTAGTAGTATCTCCTATTTGAATAGAATCTTTTAACCAAAACGACAAAATTTGAAACTTATTTCCGTCGTTATAAATATCAACCCCATCATATTCAGGGTCTTTCTGAATCATTATACCGTTGTCGTTTAACTCTTCTTTTGTGGGATTGAAAAATGCAATTTGAGAATTAGATAAACCTAAAACTTTTGTTCCGTTACTTGATGGTTTTTTTCCTACTAACATACTTTTTGTTTTTATAAATGAATTAAAATATTGAAAAATAAAAAAGAGTAAAGAGGTTCAAACATAAACAACTTTACTCTTTTTAAAAATTTGTTTTTTAGTTACTTTTTACAGTTTCCTCTACTGATTTAACTTCGTTATTAACTTCTTCAAAATCGTCTTTTACCGTATTTAAACCAAGAGTACCTGATTTTTTCTTAGCTACAATAGGTACAACTCTAGCAGGTACGATTTCATAAAATTCTAAATATTCTGCACCTTTAAGACCACTACTTGCTGCTGATTTACGTAACTCAATTGTTTTTTGAACATCGCAATCCTTCACATCAAAATTGTTAGTGTTAATATGAATATAGCGTCCAATCAAATCGACTAAATCACTTCTTAATACTTCGTGATTACCGTCTTTCATTTTAGGTACAGTATGCGTTCTAAAGTTATTTTGCATATCAGAGAGTAACGCTTCTCTTTCTCTGATTGCGGCAATATAAATTTTACCTGAATCTTGAATTAGAAAACTATATTTCTCATCAAACTTTGCTTTGATGGTGTTGTGATATAAAGCTTTTTTAGAATCGTATTTAATTCTAATTAAATAATCACTTGGTCTTGTTTTTTTTGTTTTTCTGGAGTTATTACTTGTGATGATTTCCATTGTTTTTAAAAAATTAAAATGTTTATAGTAAAGATGTAAAAATACGTTCCCAATGAGCAGTGATTTTATTATCTTCGTCAGATTCAGCAACGACAATAGACTTACCTCTTAAGTGTTCAGGTCTTGCTTCAACAACCGTATTATCACCACCTTCAAAACTAATAATAGTTTTATTTTTTTTACGATATACATAACCTAATGCATCTGCTTTTGCAGGAATTAAACGTTTAAGTTTACCTGTTAAATCAATTTCCATAGTTGATAATTCTTTTCCATCTTTGTCAATTAATTTATCAGCGGAGTGACCTAACAATATTAAAGCTTTTTTAGGATAAGGAGTAAAAGAATTAATTATTTTTTTATACGCTTCTCTGACATAAAGATAACCACCACCTTGCGGTAACGTTTTAACGTCTGCATTAGGATTTGGTAAACCTGTTTTTTTATCAATTTCCCAAGATTTACCCATAGGTGTTGCTCGGTATAACTGGTTAGCTAAAGGAAGAATAACATCTTCTAATATTGTGGCAGTATCGAGTGTGATAAAATCATATTGGTGTTCACTTTTTTGCAACGCTATGATAATATCTCTTAAAGATTCTACTGTTGTTGCTTTAACTTTCATACTTGATACAAAATCTGAACCATCTTCTAAATCTATTAATAAATTATTTGGTAACAATGATGCGATAGTAGTTTTACCACATTTGGGTTTACCGAATAAAATAATAAATCTAGGGTCTTTCTGTATTGCCTCAATAGGCGTTGTTGGTAATTCAATCATTTTTTACTTTGTTATAGGTATATACCTTGTCTAATTTTAACATAATCTTGTGGAGTTAATTTACTAGCGATTGGTAATTGTTTAAATGTATTTGTAGAACCGTTATAATAAGTTCCAATAGAACCGATACTCCCAAATCGATTTTTAATAATGTGTAAAGAACGAAAGTAACCTCCCATAGAAGGAATGTTAAAACCTTCCATACTTTCTATTTGATATACGAAAGGGTCAAACACACCTATTACTACATCAGCATCGTGATAAGTAGTTTTATTATCTGCTAAACCATCTAAAGAAGGTATCATTTTTTCTACTACTGGTTTACCTTTCATATCATATTGGGCTTTTAACTTTTCACCAGACTGTTGTTGAATATTAATTACAGCACAGTTAAACTGTTTTTTTAGTATTTTTAAACAATACTCTTTTGACCATGACGATATTCTATTCCAAGCATTATTTTCATCACTCATTAAACCAATATGGTCTACTACTACGAGATTAAACTCATACGGATTATGCGGATGGTATCTAAAAACTTTTTCACCTTCTTCATCAACTTCTTCTATTAATTTTCCTTTACTTAACAAATCAGTAGTGACATAACTTACCATTTCAGAAGGTTCATACAACGTATCTAAAATAACAACTTTAGAATAAATGTCTTTTACATAAGGTAGATATTTAGATATAACCTGAATGTTAGTATCAGATAATATTTTATCACCTAACGATTGCAATTCTGCAAGACTTATTTCTAAATTAGTTTCTTTTTTTACGGTTGCACTTATTGTAGATAAAATAAATTGGTCTTTACTTTCTTCTAAAGCAAAATAATATATTTTTAAATCTATATTATGTTCTTTAGCAAAGCGTATAGCGTTAAAAACAAAAGCCGCTTTAGTAAATTGAGTTTTTCCAATACCTGAACCAGCTGTAACAATATACTGAAAACCTTTACGAATACCATATAATTTTTCCTGTAAACCTGGAATATTAAAAGGTATTGAATGGTGTATACCATCAAGTCTATCTTGTTTAGCTTTTAAAAGCTTTTGATATAATTTATCTACTTCATTCATTCGACATACCTAACCAGTTAACATTTTGTTTATTTTCAAAGGATTCCCAAGCAGCATCAACTACAAAATCACCAATTAACGTAAATCCAAATGTCTTACGTATTTCAGGATTTTTTAAATTATTGATAATCTCTTTATGTAATTCTTCATTGTAATTTATTTGTTGAAGATAAATACTAAATAAGTCATTACGTTCGTAATACAACTCTCCTTTATATCTAAAACCCTTACTTAAACGTTTAGCGTTAAAATCTCCAGTAGATGTTTCTATAATTTTAGGATACGCTTCCCAAAACTCTAAAGCTATTTGATAATAACGTTTACGTTGTTTATTTACTTTTTCTATCTGGTCTTCTTTAAAACCATAAATTTTAGATAAGTGAATCGCAAACTCTTCAGATAACTCAATCAAATCAGGAAAGTTATCTTCTTTTTCCCAACGATTTAATAACAATCCTTTTTCATACATCTCATTTATTTCTTCTCTGCTAATCTTATTTTTAATATTTTCATCAAAAACACTTATATCAAGATAACAATATAAACTTTCTGTCAGTTTTAACCAAATAAACTTAACAAAAAGCAACTGTTGAGAAGTTAATTTAAATTGTGTAATAACTTCTACATCAGCTTTAGTATTATCTTCTAACGCTCTTTGTCGTATTTCAGAAACTGTCATTTCTATTACCCCATCAGGTCTTTCTCCTCTAACCATATTGGACTTTCTTTATTGTTTTTTTGTAATATGTTAAGAAATTTTAATTCATACGTTGATTCACCGTTATTTACTTGTGGATGATATGCCATGTATAAATTATATACTATACTTTTATCTAACAATTCATCTCTTTGTCGAACTACTCTTCCATCTTTCTGTACTTTTTGATATTGTTTTGTATTATAACCATGATGAATTGAAATTCTAGCTTTTTTAAAATCAGCTCCTTCTTTCGCAGTACTTACTGAATTTAGCATATTACAGCTTGCCTCACCTTCATCAAACAATTTTGCATTTATCTTTCGTTGTTTAACTGAAAGACCACTATGATGACTAAGCCCACCAATTTTTTCGGTAATTAAATCTGCAAAATTTTGTGACATTGTAAAGTTAATTTTATGCTCTTCAGGATGTAATTCAACAATACGTCTTAACACTTTTAAGCGTTGTGTATTGTTATTTACTAACTTTGTCTTAGCAGCTTGTAATGAATAAACATCCGCAATTGCTTTTTTTAATGTACCTACAGGAACATTACGTAGCGCAGCTAAACGCTCTAATGCTGGAGAAACCATTACTTTGTAAGGTTGACCTTTTTTTTCTCCTGATTTGTAAAACTTAATTTGTTCATAGTGTTTAAGTAAAACAGTTTCAGGATTGTTATCACCTATATAAATAATACCTTCGTTTAAACTGCGATAACCTATAAACTTAACTGTATTTAACTGACGAAGATTTTTAAACTGACCATATCTCCACTTTTGTTTTTGAGCTTCTTCAAAATCTTCTATTTTAGGGTCTAAATATAACAATGTATCTCGTAGATTTGTTTCGATACGCATTAAGTTTTTAGAAGTTAAATAATCAAGATGAATTTTGACATTGTATTCTTTACGGGTATTAATCCAGTTGTTTTGTTCAGCTTCTTCTCTAGTAACTATATCACTAATAGGAAATCCATATTTTTCCATAGCTTTATAATGTGTTTCATCTAAAGTGGCAGTTAATGCAATCATTTTAGAAGATGCAAATACTTTAAGAACTCTGATATATTCTTCAGTATTAATCAATAAATGAACTTCATCTATGATTAAAAAATCAACATGTATAGGTTTAGATTTATATAAAGATTGCCAAGTATCTACTGGACAATCTACTTCACTTTTCCATTGTGTACGTAATAAATCCGTAGGTACAATAATTTGAAACTTAATATTTGGATTCTTAGTCTTTGCTTTTTGTATGATTTTCAAAGCTACTCTAGTTTTACCATAACCTGTTACGGCTAACAAAGTAGCTTTATGTTTACTAACAATATCATCACGTATTTTAACGATATTGATTTCTTGTCTTTCGTCTCTTGTCATAATTACTGATTATAAAGCTCTTCTATTTTTTCATATAAAGTATTTCTTTTAGTAATGTCGTTAAGTAGTTGTGTAAACCTCTCCAACATTTCGGTTGTTTTAAGGTTATTATTCTTTTTTTCAGATAATATAAAACCTTTTTTTTCTAAATAGATAATAATATCTAATTCATCCATTTCCATTAAAAGAGATTCAGGAGTATAATAATCTAAAATATCATATATCTCTATATCTTTTAATATTCTGTTTAATTCAATTTTATTCATACTTAAAATAATATTAATTGTTTAGGTTCTATTTTATTTAGCAGCTCTTCTACTCTTGAAATGTAATACTGATAATTAATGTTATTAGGAAATACGTTGGTGTGTTTATTATACAATGTAACTGGAACATCTTTTAACATATTTGCTAATCTACCTGTATCTAATTTCTTTTTATACAAAAATTTACCATCTGTACTAGCGTAAAATCTATTCGTTCTTTGTTGTTTTTTATCGTCCCAATATACTTCATATTTTTTACTTACTTTTGGTGTGTTACAAAAGTCAAAAATATTTTTATGATTAATGATAAATGCAACAGGGTCAATATTTTTTATAAAATAAGCTTGAACGGCTTTTGGAATTACTAAGTTATTACTACTATGAAAGAAAAACAATTGAGGATTTTTCATCAATCTACCTTTTTCTTTTATTTTACCTTCTTGTGTTATTGCAAAATAAGAATTTACATCTTCTCTTACAATCAAGTTATATTTTTCAGTTTCTAAAGGTATTTCAATTAAATCTTCCCACCATTTGATTATCTGTTTAACTGTTTCATGTTGATGTTTTAACACGTGTACTTCAACACCATCAGTATTCACACTAATAACTTTAACACCTTGTAATTCAAACTCTTCTGCTAACATAGTTAAAAATAATTGACCGTTAATAGTAATTTTTAAATTAGCTACTGGGTCATACACCCAAGCATAAGCACTTTTTAAATTACCAGTATAACCATTTAGCAATAGTTTATATAAATCATTTAACATTTCAGCTTCTGAATCTACATTTCCTTCTTTTAAAGCCTTTTTAGCTCTTTTTTTAGCTTCTACTCTAGTGATGTATTTTTCTTTATACAATTTAACAAAAGTAGAGTTTAAATGAGAAGGATAAAAATTGTAAACGAATGTTAAATGAGGATAATAACTTGTTGCATCTACTGCCCATATTTCACCATTTAATAATGGTTTAATTACCGCTGATTTATCTTTTGTGTGTAAACCACCTACACCAAAAACAAATAAATTATCTTTAAACATTTGTTTAAAAGACCAAGAATTTTCATTGTTATCTTTAACTAAAGATATTCTTGAATTTAACAAGTCATTTAATACTTGTTGGAACTCTTTAGTCTTAAAGTTAACTTTATGATTAATTAATTTTTTACCGTCTACGTAATTATGCGTTAGTATTTTAGGAACAACTTTAGATGCAGAAACATTAATACTTTTTGCGTATTCTTCTTTTAAAACATCAAGCCCCATGTTTACACCATCTGATGACATATAGTTTTTATTGTACTTTTTACTTACTTGAAACTTTAGATTTATATCTTGTTTCATTGCTTTAGCTAAAGTATAAGTAACTTTTACGTCATTTAAATTGTATTCTAAAACACTATCTATTTGTGATTCATCTATTTTTATTCCTGGTTGAAAAGGTAAATCTTGAATATTATCAGCTTTTAAAAACGCAGCAGCCGTTTTTAAACTTATTTGTTTACTTCTTCTAATTAATTGTGTCCAATAAAGAAATAAGTCTACTTGTGTTATTTGAACATTTCTAGGAGGATATTTGTAAGCTTTATATGCCTCATAATGTTCTTTTATAATATCTTCCGACAATTGAAATATAGCGTCACAAATTTTTTCACTGTTATTATTTTTATATTTACTAAAGTTTTTAATCAACATAAAAATTATAACATCATCATAATGCTTACTATTAAATCCTACCAAAAACATAGGATTGTTCACGTAAAAATTATATATCATTAAATAATCATTTTTACGTGAACTTATTTCAAACTGATAAACCTGTTCACAGTTATTATAATCTAATATTGTAACTGTAAACAGGTTAGGCGCAACCTCTATATCGTGAACGTAAATATTCATTTATTCTTTTTTAATTAAAACTTTGCTATCAGGATTTCTTAAATCCAAAGCCACTTGAAAATTACCTGGTATTTCCATTACAGAAAAGTCTTTTAAAGATATTTCAGAATCTAAACCACTTTCATCGTAGTCTTCTTGATAACCTTCACTAACTACCATCTGATAATAGTATTCTCTTTCTCCATCAGGGCTAAATGGTTTTAAATCTAAGTCTTTTGGCTTAGAAGCGAAAGTTTTTTTAGAAATATGAATATTTTTTAATACCGTTCCAGCAACAAAATTATCTTCAATAAATCTATCATAAAACAAAGGGTCATACCATTTTGCAGCATATCTATATTTATTTGGATAACCTTCTTGTGGATATATCATGTCGGTATTCACTCGATAAGCATCGTTGTCCATTAAGTCAAACCAAATACCTCTTATACACTCAGGTTGTATTCCAAGTTTTTTATCATTACGAAGTTGTTTAATAATTAAATCTTGCCCTTGAAACAACGTTCCGTAAACCAATTGTGCATTTTTTGCACTTTCCATTTCTATCTGAACACTTTTATTAAGATAAAATGTAACTTCTTGTTGTCGTAATATAATCATTTTACCTTTTGGAGTTGCTAAAGAAGAATTTTCTTTTGGTGTCTGATATATCTCTACTGGTCCAAATATTCTTCTTCGATAACATATCTCTTCTTCGATTAACTTAGGATTTATTAATTTTTCCTTAGTTAAAGGATTCATAACTGTTCGCACTGGACTTAAATTAGGTTTTCCAGCAAAAACCCACTTTTCATAATTCTGTTTTAATACATTCATAATTTAAAAGGAATTTAAGAAAGATTTTTAGTTTAAAATCCACTTTTTTCCTGTTACTGTTTTTAATTTTAGAATTACTTTTTCTTTTTTACAAGTTACTAATATCTTAGACTTTTTAATTTTAACTACTGTCTGCCACACATAAGTAAGATAAACTACTTTTAATTTAGTAGTATATTCTTTATCTTCAGCATATCCTGAATTACCAATTTTTTCTATTTGCTTAACAATATCATTTGTTTCAAATATTCCTCGGTAACGATTATATTTATTTAAGAATTTACAATAATCTGCAATTGCTTTACCTAACGTATCATATATTCTATGACGACGTAAACGCAACGTTTGATTATCAATAACTAATTCAGTAGGATGATATTCATCTATTCTATTAGTTAAGTTATAAATTCTAAAATATTCATCATCTAGGATAAAACCTTGTTCTTGTATAGCTTGTGTTATAGCTAATTCTGGATTGATATTGTATTTTGTAAAAGTATCTTTGTAAGAATACAAAAGAAAGACATACGCTTCTTTGTAATCCATTGGTTCAAAATCATAATATTCTTCTACGTTTAAGTTTTTTTCTAAACGAGGAGCACTCGCATACAAAATTGAACTGAACAATAAAAGGATTACTATAAAATACCTCATAAGTTGTTTGTTTGGTAAACTGACTAAAATACAATTGTCAAGCTAATAATTATATATTTAGTTCTTTACATCCTTTATTAGTGATTCTACCAATAACTTCAAATACTTCTTTACAAGTAGTTTCTGCTATTTCACTAACTAGAATCAACTCACTTGGAAATTGATAAGAACCTTCAAACCAATCTGATGAAGGTTTAAACATTTTATAATTTTTACCTAATGGAATTGACGTACCTAAAGCTCGTACGTATAATTTATCATTTTTTATTTTAATTACTATTACTGGTCTTTTTTTTCTACCGTTATCATACACTTTACTTAATTTAACCAGTACAATATCTCTCTCTTTAATCTGAAATGCATTTTTTATCATTTGAACATTTTTTAACTATTAAATAGGTTCTTCATTATTTTAAAAACAATGAAAAACCTATTTAAATTATGCACTTAAGACTACTTTTTTTTGCGTTATTACGCTTTGAACTTTACTACGATAAAAACGCATTTGTTTTTTTAAATTACGTAGTTTAAATTCATAGTTTTTGTCTTCCGTGTTTAAACGTTGAATACACTTATGACAAAATCTTTCTTCTTTACGAAATTTGTATTCTTGCGTAATATAATTTGCAAGAATTACTGCTTTAGTGATTTTTCTGGTATCTTTTTGTTTTTTAGGAGCACCTTTCATCAATAAGATGTCTCCAATACTTACTTTATGTTTTCTATTCATTGTTTTTTAATTTATTTAAAAAATTTTTAATTCAGATTCATCATCAAACTTAAAATCGTCAAACTCAAAATCTTCATCTTCATCATTTTTAAAAGACAACCATAAGTCGAATTCTTGTTCAAAATCCATTTTTTCTTTGGTTTCTTTTTCCCATTGATTATAATCAAAGGTATTAATAGAGGTTACTACAGAACCAAAAACAGTTAACCCAAAAGATAAAGTAAATGCACTAACACCGATTAATAAATTCAAAATGATTTCATTCATGTTATTTAATTTAGTTGTTTATATTCTACCTACTTGAAAATATGCCACAAATGAGAATTTTTATCCACATTTGCTTGGACTAAATAATTTTTCGCAGACGCTTTCTTATTTTTTTGTAAATAAATATTTACAACTAATGCATGTTGTTCATATAATATTGCAGCATCTAATAATCTTGGATTGTTAGAAGCTTTCATAATAAATAACAACTGACGAATTCCGTCGTCTGAACGGTAATTATCTAATGCGATATGCAGTTCTGTAATGGCATTAGTTGTGTCTTTCATTTGCATACTTGCGAATGCTTGACGCTCCCAAAGTTTATACTTTACACGTGGATGTTGTGACTTTAAAATCATCATTGCATAAAGTTGTTTAGCTTCTCTAAATTTACCAGCTAAACATAGACTATCTGCTTCTTTAAGTTGTGCGTGAGCATTAAACGCAAATAAAAGAATTATAAAACTGACTAATTTTTTCATTATTTTATATTTTAGCGTTAAAAATTAAAAACAAAAAACCCTTAATTTAAAAGACTAAGGGTTTAAAATCTTAAATTTTACTAAGTTTATTTTAAATCTTTGGCAGTGTATATTTTATTTACTCCATTACACGTTGCTTCAAATAACGTTCTGTCAAACGACACCCATTCTACTTGACATTTGCAATTTTTAATAATTACATTCTGTCTAGGTTGAACATCAACAGGTATAAAAATATCACCTTTGATGTAAAAGAATACATGCACCAGTATTACAAGTGCTATCACAAAACAAAAGAATTTATTCATGATTAAGTTGTTTTAAACTTAATACTTGAAATCCTTTTCTTTCAACTGTGTCATAAGCTTTACACATTGCTTCTACAATGTCTTCACTTACTACTTTTATTACTTTTGATGTTCGATTATTTAATCGAACTTTAAATTTGTATTGCATACTTAATAATCTAACAAGTGTAAATTATATTTTTCAATTATACTTTTCAACTGCTCTCCATACACTGGAGATGTTGCGTAGCCCACACCACCATACTTTGTAGAACCAATCATATTTGCCCATTCTTTATAATTTTTACCTTTTGTAAACAACGGTGCATACCGAATATTAGTAGATAAAAATAAAGAATGTTCTCTAAACGATTCCCAAGCACTACCATAGTTTTTAAAACGGTCTTTTACTTTACATTTGTAAAGTTTTTTACCTTTTTTTATAACTATTTGTTTAGAAATAATTTTACGCTTATTTTTTTTAATTTCTTTAGCGTTAAAATATTCTGTAGTGATAATTGGTGTAGAAAATTGAGATTTATCTTTAATTCCAAAATAGTTATTATTAACTACTTTACTTCCCCAACCTGTTTCTAACGCAGATTGTGCAAGAATAATAGAAGCCGGAATATGAAACTTCGTTTGTTCCATTAAAGATGTTTCAATTTTGTTTACTTCCTTATTATCAGTAAAGAAATCATACACATGTTGACGTATTGTATTGTCATTTAACAATAACTTTTTGAACATTATTGCTATTTGTGTATTCATTTCTTTAATTTTTTCTGTATCAAGTTGGTCTACTCGATTCACTTTGTGTGCAATCAAGTATTTAAATACCAATTGCTGTCTTTTTACAATAAACTCATCTTTACTGAAAATTACAGTTTTCGGTTCAGGTTGAGAAGCTGTTTTAACTTCTACTGTTTTAATAGTAGGTTCGATTTTAAAACTAGCTAACATTGTAAAAATAATACACATAAGAATGAAGATTAACCAACGAAGGTTAAGTAACTTTAACTCAGTAAAGTCCACGGTAATTATAAGATATTGATTTTTTTTCATCCTTAAAGATAATAAAAAAGGGAGAATATTATTCTCCCTATCTATTAAATTTGAACTACTGAAAGGATTACAATTCCTTCTGATTGTAGTTCTTTAATAGCTGCTTTCCTATCAACAGCCTCGACAATACCTGTTACAATGACTCTACCCCGAGTAGTGTAACTAAACGCAAATGTTTTCATTGTTTAATGTTTATAAATTAAAAAAAATTATTTATTTGTTTTTGAAAGTTTTAAACCTTCAAGTTGATGCACATATCTTAGTGCATTTAGCTTTTTTTCAAGGTTGCGTTTAGACTTACCTTTTGCAACGCTATAGCTACCTTCGTCAAGAATAGTTAAAATTTTGTTAATTCTAAAAACTTCATATCTACCACCATGTAGATATAATTTTGCACCTTTTAACAACTCTGGTAAAGCTGTTATTTCGATACGGTCATCCGTTTTAAAAATAACCCATTTACCTTGAGTTGTTCTCACAACATCAAAGTTTAACTCTACAAGCGTCTTACCATCTTCAATGTAATAACCTCTTGTAAAAAGTTCAGCATTGTCTAATTCAATAGCGGATATTTCATCATTTTGTGCCATTAAACTTAGTGACATCATTAATCCGCTTAATATCAATATTAATTTTTTCATTTTTTTTTATTGTTTTTGAAATAGTATTATTTTAAATACTAAAGTTTATACCTACAAACATATATTACAACTTCTACTATAAACCCTTTTCAATAAAATGAAAAAGTAAAAGTAGGAATAATTAATTGCTAAGAAATACTATAATTTTTTGCACAATTAATTCAAGCGGTGCGATAACTGAGGCGTTTAGTTCAATATTGTTGAATATAAAGCCTAAACCTAGCATCACCACTTTAGGTAATGCTAGGTATTTAAGCAGTTTTTTATTTTTTTACCACTTTCATATTATGAAATGGTAATTTTGAAAGAGCTAACCTAGTTCTTTCAAGTTCGGCTTCTGTTCTCGAGTGAAATGCTTTTTGAACAACGCCTCCTAAGTGAATTATGTAGTACATAAAATACAATTTAATATTTAAAAATTAATAAAGATTAATACTATTAACTGCTTTAGTATATGTCTTCTACTGTTAAAAGAGTAGATACACGTATTTCACAAGAGCCTAATTCATATACAGTTACTTTCGTAAATCGTCAGGAATCGAACCTGATTGGTAACCGTCTCACCGATTTTAGGCACTTTAAATTATATACTGCATACGTACCTAAAATATGCAGTAATTTCGGGATGTCGGAAAAGTGAGGTTTTGTTTAAGTTGTTGATTATCAACCACTTACACTCACTTTTCCAACAAAAATACATACACTTAACAAGCTCTACAATGATTATTGTGTTAAGTTTTCATTAAGTTTTTCTTAATGAATCTTAACGGCTTGTTAAATTCTCTTAATAATTGTTAATGTTCCGCTGTCAACTGGAACTTTAATTAAAAAGTGAATACACGTGTTGCTAATCTGCTATCACCTAGATTAGTTAATACACGTGAGTGTACTTATCCCCGAAGGGTGGTAAGGCACTATAACAGTGCCTTACCAAAAACGCCTACCTTACCCTCTACCTCTTCACCACCTATTGCTGGGTACAGTTGCACCGCTAGCATCCCAGCGGGCACGGTGGTCACGTCTCGGTCAAACGTGATTCTCAGTAGCTTAGAAATATTCCCGTCAGTGACTGGAATATTTAATGCTGGTACTTGAAGTGGTTTCAGAAAATCCTCTCTTTTAGCGATTTGTGCGGGTGTCGGTTTCTTACCCAACGCATATCCCTCCCGATCAGCTAATTTTCGGTGCTGACCGGTGTTTATTTTTTCCGTCAGAGTTATCTCCTCCGGAATGGTCAACTCCACGAGGTCTCCCCCGTGAATTTTTTCCATTACTGAGCTCTTAATTTTAACAATCATATTTAAAAATTTAATTCCCTGAAATAAACTAAATCAGTGCAACCATCAGGGGTAGCTACACCAAAAACTAGCAGAGTGGGGAGCTGTTGGTAGTACTCCACTGTCTCTTCGATTACACAATTGTTTTACTTGTTACCAGAACCTTTTTTTCTATCGTTACTGTTTTTTTTTATTACTGTACAGTTGTTTTTGTGTTTTCCACTTTTTTTTAACTTCATAATCCCTTAGTTAAATCAGATGCTCTTTTTTTTGATTCTGCTTATAAATCAGTACTCTTGATCAACACTAAACATAATACTATGCTTTTTATAATCACCACACACGCAAAAAAAAGGTTAAAAGAACGCATGAAATCAAATATTAAAGCAGAGACTTTAGCGAAGAGAGCATACTACCGGGGGGTTAAGTATGAGAATATAGAAGACGGGGGGTTGTTTCGACTACTTGCTAAATTATTAGTTTCCGAGAATAGGACTTTAAGAATTTATGGTAATATGATTTTTATATTTAATAGTGAACCAAAGAGGGTGTGTTTAATCACGGTACTTTATTTACCTAAAGCTTACAGGTCGATTAAGTCGTTAAGGTAGTTTTATTTTGATTGTATGTAGCCTTGTTATCCAGTTAAATGAGCTTATGTTACTATGAGCTTATGTTTTTATAAACGCCCATTCGTCGTAGCAAAGGTAATTTCATTTCGGGCTTAATATCCTTTATATATATAGGGTAACATTGTATACATTATGTTTAATATAGTTGTAAGGCGGTTTTTAAAACGCTATTGGGGTACGTGGTGTATCCCCGTAGGGTAACGTGGTGTATCCTATGTAGGTATACACCACGTATACTTTCGAGATGTACGAAAGTGAACATCAAGTATTTTATGTTAATAAATGTTAATAAAGATAAAAGTATTTTATTTTGATTAACGGTATACTTTTTTTATCTTTGATAATAATAAAGATAGTTAAAGTATACTATGCGAAAAATAAGAATTAGTACAACCGAAGAAATAATATACCGAAAAACTCAAAATTTAGAATTTGAGTTAGATGACGAGTTTGTTCAGTTTTATCAGGTGCAATTACAATTTATGTTAGAATTAAATCCTAATTGTCCAACAGCTTTGGTATTTTTTTGTGTACTCGAAATGGATGATGAAAACTTTGTTAGTTACGATGCTATTTTCAGAAAACGTTTCAGAGAGTTTTTAGCTCTTAATAATTTAACGTACTCCGATATTGCAATTAAGAAAGCAATGGCTACACTTAAAAATTTAGGTTGGTTGGAGTCTTTATCTAAAGGTAGATACCGAGTTTCTCTTTTTCATGTATGGAAAGGAAAAATAAAAAATAGATTAGAAGAGGTTAAAAAAATAAGTTATCAAGATACTAGAGATTATAGAACGGTAAAAAAATATCTTCAACATACTGAAGATGGTACAATTCAAAAATTAAAAGAGTTAGCTAAAAAAAGTAACCCATAAGAAAAAGATATACTGAGGTTTACGTTTCTTTATTTAAGGCTTTCTGTAAAACAAAATCAGTAATAGAGATACCATTACTTTTGTATATGTTTAGAAGAATCGGTAATATTAATATCCTTGAAGTAAATAAAGAACGGTTAGATTAGATAAAGGTAGATGCCAATTAAATCCTATGTATGTGTGGAGAGGTAGTCAAAGTAAAAGAAAGGAGATTTTAAAAGAAATTATTAAACTTCCTAATAACAATAAACAGAAATTTTTAAAAACTAAAATATGAATCTTTATTTATCTGATGATAGTATTTGGTTTAATGATGAAAAACACATTTATACCAATAAAGACAACGAGCGATATACTTCAGTTACTAAATTTATTGAAAGCTTTAAACCTAAATTTGATTCGTCTTTTTGGTTGCGTTATAAAGCGGTAGAAAGATTGCTGATAAGTGTAAAAGAACATGAAACATGGAAAAAATTAAAACTAAAATATTTACAAACAGAAGATAAAAATCTGTTTCTAAATATAGAAACATTACACCAAGAAGTAGGTTCTCTTTGGCAATTGTTAGAAGAGTTAAAGTTAGAAAAGTTACAATTAATAATTAAAAAAGAATGGGATGAAAAATCAAAAACTTCTTTAGCTAAAGGTTCTTCTTTTCACGACCAACAAGAAGATTTCTATAGAAAGAAATATAGTTACCCATCCGATTTTTCTGGTTATGATTTACGCTATCCTAATTTAACGGCTGATTATAAAGTAGAATATCCTGAATTACGTTTATATAATCACGAATACAAGTTAGCAGGGTCTGCTGATTTAATTACAACTTATAAAAATGGAAATATTGATATTTGTGATTATAAAACTTCTAAGACTTTAGATTTTCAATCTTATCAAAATCCATACACAAAACATAAGCAAATGATGAAAGACCCTATTTCTGACTTAGATGATTGTAATTTTACACATTACTCTTTACAATTATCTATTTATGCTTGGATGATGGAACAGTTAGGTTATAAGATAAGTAATTTAACAATTGAACATATTATATATACGAATATGACAAAAAAACCTTTACGTAAAGTACACACGGTAACTTATATGAAAAAAGCAGTAGAGTTAATGTTAAATTATCATCAAAATGAATCTAAAAAATAAACTAATTAATAAACTAAAAAGTCCTAACCATATTTTAATTGCTTTAGTATTAGCATTAATTGTTCAATCTTCTCATTCCGTATTTGCTTATATGAATGTGATTGAAGGCAGATACGAGGGTTTTTTATTTTGGTTTAATCTATTAATCGGTTCAGCATTTGCAATCGCTATTTCATGGTCTATTCTTTTACATACGGTTCATAAAGTACAATGGGTAGCGTTTGTATATTTGTTTGTTGAAACAATTATCAATCTCGTATATTACGAAATATTAGACGAGTCATTAAAAATTACACAAGTTATACCGATGATATTATTTTCTTTATTTTTACCTTTTACTATATCTAGGTATGCGTTCTTAATGAAACGTTTAGATACTGAAGAAGAAGTATTTGAACCTAGTCAAATAAATGAATTAACACAAAGACTTGAAAAATTAGAAACTGGAGGTGAATATTCTATGCAGTTAAACGATAAGTTTTATACCGTTAAATTACAAAAAAATGAAGTTTGATAGTGAAGAAGAAAAACATTTTTATTGGTATCTGTTAGAATTACAAGATTTAGGCATTGTTAAAAATATTCAAAGGTCTGAGTCGTTTACGCTTTGTGAAGCAGTTTATTCAAAAAATAAGACTTTATTTGAAGATGTAGTATATACACCTGATTTTAAATGTGAAGTACTTAAAGAAAAAAATCTGTTTCAGCCTTTTTCTAATCCGATGGTTTCATCAAGAGCGAGAAAAGAAACAAGGTTAACGTTTAATGATGAAATAAACATTGCGTATTTTGAGGTAAAACCAATTATAGATGTTCGAGGTAAAACAACAGAAGTTAATTTAAAACGTAAATGGCTATATCTAAGACACAAAGTTTTTGTAGAGTTAGTCAAAATACCAGGAAGCTCTAATAAAGGCTCACATCTATTTAAAAAGACTTTTACACCTATTAAATATTTATCCACACCTACTGGAAAACAAAGAAAAATAAATTATGAGTTTAAAAGTATCAGAGAATATTTTAAATGAGCTTAAACAATCTTTTACGGTAACCCTTACACATTACGATACTATTATTGCAATCGCTAAGAAAAGAAGTAATTTACAAATAGATAAAGTGATTAAAATATTTAAATCGCTTTTATTAGCGGTAGAATTTAATAAAAATATAAATAATGCGATATGCGTAAGTTAATGATAATTGGACACGGTGGTCATGGTAAAGATACCGTGGCTTCAATGCTGTCACAAATTAGACCCTATCGTTATATACCCGCAAGTCTATATGTAGCTAAGAATATTATCTTTCCTCAAATGAAAGATAAATATGCAAACTTTATTGATTGTTTTGAAGATAGACGTAATCATAGAGCGTTGTGGTACAATATGATTCAAGAATATACAAAAAATGATTCGATTCGTCTAATTCGTGAATTTTATCAGCCGTTTGATATTTATACAGGTTGTAGAGATTCAGTATCTTTACAAAAAGCTAAAAAAGAAAAACTTATTGATAAAGTAATTTGGATAGAAGCATCTAAACGTTTACCTTTAGAAAATGAATCATCCATGAAAATATCTCATTCAGATGCTGATTATATTTTATATAATAACGACAAACATTTATATTCGTTAAGAAACAATGTAAATCAAATGATTATTGAATTGACGTTATGAAACTACTATTAAAACCTATAGCTATTTATTATAAAGCTCTTGACGATAGTGGTTATCAAGAATATATCGCTTTTGAAACATTTTTAATTAAAGCGAGGTTGATTTCTAACATAACTTATTTTAAAACCGTTAAAAAATTACCTAAACTGCCAATAAAAATAGGTTTCTACAATAATCTTTTAAAAAAACTTTTTGGAGAAGTTGTTTATAAATCAAGACAAAATCTTTTAGAGTTACTTTATATACAAACCGTTAATCATATTAAAAAAAACATATATTTAGTTAAATGAATAAAGTATTTGAAGCATATCTGAAAGCGTTAAATTCGGGTATATTGGAAGAGTTATTACCTGATTACACTGGTGATTTTAAGACTGATAAAATTCATTTTAAAAAAGCGTGGATAAAACGAAAACAAATAGACCCTCGTTTTCAATTGTTGAAATAATTATGAAATTATTATTGGATTCTTTTCTTTCTTGTTTTAGATGGTATCGACGTTTATACAAAGGAACGTGGGTAAAACGAAGATTCAATCACAGTACCGAATGGTTTCTTTATGAAGGGAGTAACCCTGAAGATTTTGAAAAGTACGAAGTTTATGAATAATTTTGTATATATTTGCATAGTTTTAATTTAAATCCTTAAGTATGTCTGAGCTACTTCCTATTTTAACAAGACTTTTAAAAATAAATGAAATCACCGAAGAAGAATTTGTAATGTTTATTGAGGTAATTATAAAAGCAGAATCCCAACCATCATCTGTTTTTGATATTTCAAAATATTATTCATCTTCAATGATTTATAGTGTTGATTTTTAAAAATACTAATCCTTGCAATCTCGTAAATTATGCATAATGAAAAAACAAAATTTGGTAGTTTCTTACAAAAAATAGGAAATACTTTTGGAGACATTACTACTATTGGTGAAGGTTTATTACAAGGGACACCCGCAGGTACAGTAATAAGTACTGTTAAAAATTTATTAGAAGGTAAAATGGAAAATCAAGCTTTAACAGAAGCTGAAAGAATTAGAGCTAGAGAGTTAAAACTTGAATTAGAACTAGCGAGTCAAGACTTTGAAACTGAGTTAGTAAAAACACAACAGTTAGAAATGGATTCTGCTCGTAAATACAACGCATCTATTCAAAATGACCCTGATTCTACTTCATTAGCTAAGATAGTCCCTTACTTTTTAGATTTATCTATTGTGCTTACTTGGATAGGAGCTACTTTCTATATTGCTTTTAACGCTTTTAGAGGAACAAGTGTTTCAGATGGTATATGGGGTTTATATTCTACAGTTACTGGATTGGCTACTCAAATTATTGGTTTTCACAGAGGTTCTAGTATCGGTAGTAAACGTAAAGATTTAAAATTGACATGATGGAAAAGAATTTTTTAAAAAAATGGTAATCATATGTTTAGTGCTGTTAGGACAGGTTGTGGTTCTAGTATCGGTAGTAAACGTAAAGATTTAAAATTGACATGATGGAAAAGAATTTTTTAAAAAAATGGCAAACCGTTAAAATTAAAGACTTGAATCATAAGAGTGATAATCACCCTTATATGAAAGTAGTTAATTTTATATGGGCGACTAATGACGATGGTTCTTTAAGGCAAGACCATAACGGTAATCATATGTTAAGTGCTGTTAGAACAGGTTGGTTTTCAGAAGATTATATTTGGATTGAGAAAGAATGGCATTCTCATTTGTTAGAACCTGTTGAAAGTCATCCTAAAGCTTTATTAAATAATGCTTATTTACAGCTTATCAGGTTAGGTAATTTAGAAATTTCAGAAAAATTAAAAACAATCATTCAAGAGCTATGAGTAAGAAATCAATGTTAAAAAGTTTAGTAGACATTACAGAAGCCGAAAAGAAATTTGCTGCGAAAATGGAAGTAAATGACGACTACGTTATTGTTAAACCTGCAAGAGTTACCCCTCAAAAAGGTATTATTGTACCTAAAGGACTTCAAGTTAAAAGTTATGGTTACGTAGTCAAAGGAGGTGGTAAATATCAAGAAGGTGATTTAATCGGTTGGTCAGACAGAACTATTGGTTATCCTTTAGAGATTAAATCAGAAAATTTTAGTGAAAACACCTTTGACGGTAATTGGCTTAGTATTTTTGAAAAAGACGTTATTTATAAACTTAAATTATCTTAAAGTATGGAAATTGTAAATGTAGAACAAAGGAATCAAGAAATACCTAAAATTAGAGGTAATTCTAAATTATTCACTAAGTCTATTGGTGAAGGAGAAGATAAAACCTTAGTCGTTATAAAGTTAGAATTTACACCTACCGAACAAGGTACTGATTTATTTTATGTTGCAGATGGAAAAAATCAAATCATGTTTAACACTTACCCTTTGATAAAAGATGAGTCAATTGAAAAAGAAGCTGGAGAAGCTTAAAGAAGAAGTTGCTTATTATGCGTCTGCTGCACCTAAAGTAGCAGACGCTTATATTAAATATGCTTTAGGTGATAAAGCAGAAGATTTACAAAAAGCGTTTAGACAACATCAATGTGAAACTTGTGTTCTTTATAAAAAAGAAGATGATTACGCACAATGTAATCCTGATTTGTTAGCAAACGCAAAAGATGAAACTTATACTTTAGATACTGTTCGCAAAGCAGGCTTTCCTTTATATAAAGAAAAAGGAGTTATTTATTCTGCGGTAATAGATAATCAAGTGTTTGTGAGAGGTTGTGGTTGCCCTGTAGGTGGAACAAATGCAAAATGGAAATTTAGTTTTGAAGAATCCGATTTAAAAAGAGGTAATGGTACAGCACCTTGTCCTAGAAATCGCTGGATTAATGAAAAATTTGAAATATGGAAACAACAGCAAGAAAAGTTTTACAAAGAATCAAAGAGTTAGGTCAAGATAAGCCATCAATTCAAAAGTGTGCTTGTATGACTTTGTTTAACACCTTACGTTGGAGTGCTACTCAAACACATCTTTGGCATTTTCAAACCGAAATATTAGCAGAACACAAAACTTTAAATAGTTATTACGAAGAAATTATTAATCTAATGGATAGTTTCATTGAAACTTATATTGGTCATTACGGTAGACCTTCTACACAACCTTTTAATTTTAAACTAGAAGATTATAAAGAACCATTCAACAACCAAGAGGGTAATCAAATATATAACCATTTAAAAGAAGTGTTTATCGTAATTGATACAATAAGGCAAAATGAGAAAGTACGTGATTTAAGTGACTTAAAAAATATTATAGATGAAATAGATGCTTTCGTGAACAAAACTAAATATCTTTTAACTCTTAGTTAATTATGACCGACTATCAAGAAATTTTAAATCGTTATCTTCAACGTATTAAAGAAGATGGGATTAGTTTTCATAAAGCGGCTAGAATGATACTTGAAGATTATCCTTTTGTTACTAAAGCGCATAGAACAATAAGGTATGATTTATCAAATACGCTTAAAAGAAAAGAAAAACAAAGCGGTGGTAACACGATTAACTTTGAAAAAAACTACGAATACAAAGGTAGAAGGTCAATGACTTCTACTGAAGATGCGATTGAATTTTTTGATATTGATTTACATAGAGAAGAAATTGTAAAAAGTCAGTTTAACGCATGGGATGTAACTATAAAAGATGCTGACGGTAAAGCGGTCACTTCAACCAATTACCAAGTTAAATTAATCACTACACCAAAAAAGATTTCTTTTGATTATACTAAAGCATTAACAAAGTTAAAAACAGAAAAATATACTCCAAAAGTAATAAAAGGTTCAGGTGCTGGACTTTTATCAATTGCGGATATACATACTGGTGCAAATACTGAAAAATCTGAAGGTTTAGTGAAAACTAAACCTTTTTCTTTTAACATACTTCAAGAGTATATGTCAGCTATTGTTGCACAAGCAAATGAATTAAATAGAGAAGAAGTAAGAGTTGCTATTTTAGGCGATTTGATAGAATCTTTTACTGGTTTAAATCATTTAAACTCATGGCAAGATATGGAATCTTGGATGGGAGATGCTGTAATTCTAGCTTATGAAATCATTAAAGAATTTTTGTCAAAGATTAATAACCTCAGTAAAGTATATATTGTTTCAGGAAATCACGATAGAATCTCTTCTAATCGAGAAGGTGACCCAATAGGAAATGTAACTAAATTAGTAGCTTTTATGTTAAAGCAGTCAGGATTTAACGTAGTGTATCATCCTGTGGTAATTAGCGAAAGTTTTGACCAGATACATTATATTATGACACACGGACATCATAAAATGGTAAAAGAAGTTATTAAAATGATTTTAAACTATGGTGGAGACCGTTCAGAATATCATGTTTTAATGTATGGTCATTTTCACACTCGTAATAAGAAAATACCGGTAGATACTAGAATAGATAATTTAGTATTACAAGATTCAGTAGATTATCGAGCAATAGGAGTTGCTCCTTTATTCACTGGTAATTTGTTTTCTGAAACGTTAGGTTACAGTTCTACCGCAGGTTTTTCATGGGTAGAGAGAGCTGGAAACGCACAACGTAATATTAACCATTTTGATTTTGGATTATAAACAATGAAAAGAGTAGAGAATAAATATAAGTTAAAAATACGTTCTAATTGGTATAAATCAGAAGTAGATATATATGAAGGTAATGGAACGTATGCGAGATATGCAGAAGGATGTTTTTCTCAAAACAATGAAAATTTTCTTATTTATCCTCTATTGAGTCAATTTTATTTATGGGTTGGACCGGGTAAACAATTAGTAAATGTGGATAGAGTAATACTTAAAGTTCCCGACATAAATAATTATGAAAAAGACCCTAATATTTTTTATAAATATGCTAATTTGTTGTTAGATAGATACATTGAAAAAACGTTTAAGTAATGGAAGTATTTGAATTAAAAGCGGGTCGATTAAAAATCAAAGATGCTAATATCTTACTTATTCCTGAGTTTCAAGTTTTATGGGATTCTGACAGTTCAAAAGAAAAAGTAAAAGTTTTTGAAATGTTTAAATTTTTGTATCTCTATTGTGATTACAAAAGTCCGTTTAATGACTTTAACGATACAAAAAGAAAAGAAGAATCCTTGTTAAGAACTACGCTTTCTTCTAAAGATTTAGAAACACCAAATATGAAAGCAGCAGCTAAAATATATATTGCTATTGAAAATACAAATCCTGTAATTAAAGCAATTGGTGGAGCGAAGAAATTGCTAGATAAAATGCAAGATTATATTGAAGAGGTGGATTTTACTGAAAAAATAGATGGAGGAGCACAGAAAGGAAAGTTAGTTCACTCTATTGCAGAAGCTAGAAAAACAATTATTGAAATGCCTTTAATTGTAGAAAAGTTGCGTGAGTTACGTAAAGCTTATGAAGAGGAAACAAAAGAAGTGGTAGATTATCGTAAGAATACAAAACCATCTGTTTGGTCAGATATAGAAGGTTAATATGCATCCTGAAATAGAACAATATCAAAAAGATTTTATTTGGAATCCGGAAAAAATGTCGGAGCAAGAATGTATCGCTAAAAAATTACCGTACATTGATAAAGAAGGAAATATTAAAAATACTTTTAGATTCTCTGAAAGTGGTAACGCTTATCAAAAGAACGGTGTTTATACCAATCATCCGCCACAGTCTGATAGTTGGTTTACTTTTTGGAACAGAGAGAGAAAAAGAGTAAGAGAAGGTTACTGGCTAGGTCAAGTTCGTATCACCGGTTATCACTATTTCTTCTTGAATTTTCATAGAATGAAAATTGCGGTAAACGGTAATGAAACAGAAGGTTTTGCAAAGTTTATGCGCTTACAATTCTTTTTATTTCATCTTTTTGATTATGCTGATTATACAAAACAAAACTTTGCGTTTATAAAACTTCGTTCTTGCGGAGCTTCAGAATGTGCTGCTGCGATAGGAGAAGTAGATTGCCTAGTTCCACCAATTAGATTGGAAGGAAGTGTGAAACGTAAACAAATGCCTTCTAACGCCTACTTTGCTTCAGATTCTGATTACTTAGGTGGTGATGACGGTATCTTTACAAAAATGACTAGAGCAATGACTTGGGCTACTCAAAATACAGAAGGTGGGTTATATGAACCTTTCGCAATTAACTCTTCAGGTAAGATTATGCACTGGATGGTAGGTGAAAGAGATAACAGTAATAAACCTGTTCAAAAAGGTGGTGAGATTATAGCTAGAGTAGTTCGCGAACCTGATGAAGCACGAGCAGGTCGTAAAAGAAGAGTGTTTTTTGAAGAGTGTCAGATTGTTGGTTCTAAAGTACTTATGTATGATAGTACTTGGAAAAACATTGAGGATATTGTTGTAGGTGATTTTGTAATGGGTATTGATTCTAAACCTAGAGAAGTGTTAAAAACCGTTAGAAATAAAGGTAAACTTCTTTCAGTTTATAAACAAGGTGAATTGTTACTACAGGTAACACCTAATCATAGATTATTTTTTGAAGATTTTAACGGAAAAGAAGTTTATATATCAGCACATAATTATATAAAATTATCAAAAAATTCTAAAAGATTTTTTAATACAAAAACTAATTTATATGCTGTAAAATTTAAAAATTATAAATTAAATACAAGAATACGATTTATAATAGAAGTGAAAGATGAAGGAATTGAAGATGAATATATAGGATTAACTTTAGACAAAGATCAATTATATATTACTGACAATTTTATCATTACACATAATTCTGGAGCAAATAAAAATTTAGGTGCGAGTATGGGCGTAGTTGAATCAAACTTAAAACGTCTTGCAGATAAAACCGGAATTCAAATTGTTTGGGGGACATCTAATGAGAAATCAGAAGGTATTCAAGCTTTTAAAGATGTATTACAGAATCCTAGAGGCGTTTATCAAACTTTAGCATTTCGTAATGTGTGGAGAGCTTTAGAACATGGGGAACAAGGTTTTAAAGATATTCCTTGGAATCCTTTTGAATATTTATTACATCCTTCCGAAAAAGAATTATATGCTGTAGGTTATTTTATTCCTGCGTATGAATTAAAGATAAGAGACGAAGATGGAAACCCTGATAGATTAGCTGCTTATCATAACATTATTCAAGAACGTTTAAAATTACAAGAAAACTCTAGTTCAGACCAAAGAGGTTTATTAGCTTTTATTGCTGATAATCCTATTTTCATGGAAGAAGCACTTCTAGTATCAAAAGGTAAATTATTTAATCATGATGGTTTAGCACAACAATTAGTAAAACTAGATACCGGAATGCTTAAACCCACAATACACCGAGGTATTTTTGAATTTGAAAAAAATAATAAAAATCAAGTTGTGGGTGTTCGATTTTGGGAAGACAGAACAGGAAATATATTCTTAGCTGAAATCCCAAGTTGGGCTAAAAGAGAAGGTAATTCGTGGTATGTTGACATATTAACAGAAAGACCTTGGCATCAATATATTGCTGGGATTGATGGTATTGACCAAGGTGTTGATGATTCATCAGGAAAAGGTTCAAGTTTAGCTTGCGTAGTGAAGAAAAGACTAACAAAAGAAGATGGTATTAGCGACTCTTTTGCAAATACTTATGTAGGATTGTATAATCATCGTTCGAATGATGCTAGAACTGACTTTGAAAACGTATTACAGATGCTCTTATTCTTTCATGCTCAAGCACTATTAGAATTTTCTAAAATCCGTATTCGAGATTATATCATAGAAGAAAAAAAATGTGCAAAGTATTTAGCCATAGAACCTAAAGCACCAGGAGAAAAAATAAATAAATTTAGGAGAAATACCGCTAGACGTGGATTACGAGTTACAAAAGACATTATATATTTTTATATTGACCTAATTAAAGATTATATTCAAGACTATTATCAAACTTTTATTTTTAAAATTTTAGTCTCACAGTTGTTAGATTATACTTTTGAAGATAAAGGTAAGCTAGATATAGTTGCTGCAATGGGAATGTGTGAAGTATTAAATGCTGAACTTCGAGATATTCCTGTAATGCAAAATGAAAATAAAGACGCTTTATTTCCTTCAGGATTAGGTTATTATACCGACCCTATAACAGGAGTTAAGAAATTTGGAGTTTGTAAACAAGATTTAGATTTAAACCCTCCAAAACAAAAACAAGTAGATTATTACGATACTAGACCCGATGCTGAAAAAACAATAATTTATATAGATTAAAACCATGTTAGCTAACTTTTTAATAGAAGATATAATCGACACCGTTCCTGAAAATGAAAAAAAAGAAATAAAGTATTTAAAAGGAAACGTTGACCATGCGATAAGTTCATTAGTTTATGATAAAATTCGTGAACGAGTGGCGTATAACACTTATTGGGGGAAAAGAGATGAAACAGAACTTCAACATCTATCAGATAACTATGGAGTGGGTGTTCCCATAGCGATTCCTAATATGCGTTTAATGGCAGGTAGAATAAATCGTTTAATTGGTAAAGCGTTACAGAATAATTTAGATTATCATGTTACCTGTTCTAATAGCACTGCAATTGATATTAAAATGCAACAAAAAAGAAATTTAATTATTTCTGAATTAGAAACCGAAGTCAATAAAGTTGCAGAAGAAAATAAAAAGTTATTGGTTAATCGAAAGGATGCTGAAGGAAAACCGCTACCTATTAGAGATGTGCTTAGTGATAAGTTTTTAAAAAAAATTAGACAAAAATATGGTGAATCTTGGCAAGCTGATTTTGAAATATCGATAGAAAAATTCTTAAAACATATTACCGATAGAAAAGAATTATCACAAAAAAACAGTGAATGGTTTAGAGATTTATGTGTTACAGGACAAGAGTTTACAAGAATATATGTAAAAGAAGAAGGAAAGCTTCCTGATATTTGGAGAGTTGACCCTGAAAACTTCTTTTATGAATCTAATCACGAATCACCTTGGATAGAAGATTGTCGTAGAGTAGTTTATAGACGGTATATGAGTCCTACTGCTATTCTTAATGAGTTAGGACCATTAATGACAAAAGAAGACCATAAAAAAGTAGCTAGAGCAATTACAAGCTATTATAATTCGGTTTATCAACGAGAGGTTTTATTTCAAGAAGACCAGTTTGGAGAAAACAGAGCCATTACAAATTCTCCTAGATATGTAGCAGATTTAATAGAAGTTTTTCATGTAGAATGGGTGGCTACAAACTACGAAGACCGTCCTGTCGAAGCATTAAATTTAGTTGAATCTAAAACTGCCAATATCAAATCTAAGAAAAGACAGCGAAAAGATAGATACGAAGGTTATAAAATTGAAATTGCTGGAGGTATTTATTGCGGTATGGGTAAATCTAAACATATTCTTAGAACACAAGATGACCCTTCTGATTGTAAACTCACTTACAACGGTTATGTGTACGGTAGACATAGAGCTAGAGGTACTTTCGATAGTGCTTATAGAACGGTACATGATGAACCGTTTTCAATGGTTTTAGCTACAAAAGATATTCAAGATTTATACGATATTACTCACTTTCATTTGAATAATCTGTACGCAATGGCTAGACCAGGTGGTACAATTACTGTTCTTGAACATATCCCTAAAGAGTTTGGAGATACTCCAGAAGAAAGAATCATCAAGAATGCCGCGTATGAGAAAACACTTTCTCAAAAAGTAATTAGTCTTTCTCAACAAGGTTCAATACCTGGAGAAGCGGGTTCGATTCCTTTTAACAACTACGGACAGTATAGTACTAATTTAGATGGGCAACTTCTTCAAGCTTTTATATCTTATATAGGTGTTTTAGAGTCACAAGCCGACAAAATGTTAGGGTTAAATCCTCAAATGATGGGTGAAGTAGAAGAACGAAGTGGTAAAGGAGTAACTACTCAAGCAATACAACAAGCCGAACTGATTACAAAAGAAATGTTTAGAGTTCACTCTTTGTTTCTGCGTAAAATTCTCACGAGTTTGGCTAATCTCGCTAGAATAGCTTTTCCTAACGGTTACTACTCTTCAATTGTTTTAGGTGAGGATCATCAAATATTTCATTTAGACCAAACTTCTTCCATGGCAGATTACGATGTGTTTGTAACAGATGACCATGAAGAATCTATAGAGATTTCAAAAGTTGATGATTTAGCGATGTCTGCCATTAGTTCAGGAGCAACTTCTATGAGAGCCGCCTTTGATGTTATTTTAGCACGTTCTGTTGCCGGTAAAAAGAGAGCTGTTCTTCGTGCAGAAGAAGATACTCAAGAAGATGCTAGACAACAAGTCGAACAGTTACAAAATGAAATGGAAACCATTAATCAGAATCTTGAAAAAATGCGTAAAGAAAATGAAAATCTTAAAAAGAAAGCTACTGAGGTTGAAATTAAAAAAGAAGAGTTGACACTTAAAAAACAACAACAGCAATTTGAACAAAATAAACATAAAGAAGAAATCACTTTGAAAAAAGAATCAGTGAATAATAAATACGAAATTGAAAAAAACGAATTGAAAGCTGAAATACTACAAATGACAGATTTTAATTTAAGAAACGATAAAATCAATAAAAACAGATGAACGATTACTCCCTCTTTAAAGGTTACGAATCCAGAAGCGGAAAAAGTTATCAGGCAAAACGTTCAGAAGAAAAAAAAATATCTGAGCGCAATGTAAAATCAATGATTTTAAAATTAGAGGAACAGTTAGCTGAACCTGATTTAGATATAGAAGAGTTTACTATTTTACAAAAAAGGTATAAGTCTTTAAAAGAAAGATTTAAAATAAAGAAAACTTCTAAAGATTTAAATGAGTTACGTATTCCTTTTCAAGAAGATAATAAGACAATTCGTTATATTCGGGAAAAGAATTGTTTTAAACCAAAATGGATAGCCAAGTACGGTAAGGAAAGAATAGAACGAACAATTGAAGCTTTTAAGCAACAAATGTTTAAAAAACCTGAAAATACTTTATATTGGAATCCGTTCTAAATATTATAAATTATGGCAAACCAAAAAACAAAAGCGCAGTTAGCTTTGGATTTGAATGTTCATTCTGAAAACATGACTGCCACAATAAGTCCTTCTAATTATATAGAACCGTTAGAAGATCAAGCAGTAAGAACACAACTCAATCTTATTATAGATGATTTAATTATTTCTAATTTTAACGTTGTTGATGGGATACAGATAGCAAATATTACTGGATTAACTTCCGCATTGTCAAGTAAACATCCTTTTGACCCTACGATTTTAAATCAATCTACTTTAGTAGATAATCTTGTTACTTTAGATGCCACAAGACCTTTGACGGCGAATCAAGGTGTAGTATTAAAAAATCTAATTGATGCAATTCCCTCTAGAAATGATGCAACGTCTTTAGCAGAATCTACTCCTAGTGAAGTAACAGCTATTGAATTAAGGTCACATTTAGATGACACGTCTATGCATTTTACAATTGCTGATGGTACGGTAAATACTACTTCGGTATGGAGTTCTACTAAAATATTATCGGAATTGATTCTTAAAGCAGATGCTTCACATACTCATTCACAACTACATACTCAAGGAACAGATGTTACGCTTGCGTTAGCGACTCCAAGTGAAGTAACAGCCGTAGATTTAAGAGAACATCTTGATAGTGCTGTAAATCCTCACACAACTACTTTAACTCAAGTTGTTGAAGCTTCAAGTTTACCAACTACTAAAGGTATCCTTTATACCTCTAACGGAACAAGTTTAATTGGATTTCCTGTCGGTATAGATGGTCAAGTTTTAAAAGTAAATTCATCAACAGCTAGTGGTTTAGAATTTAGTTCAGATATTGGAGAAGTAAATACCATTGCGAGTTTAGGCACAGGAGAATCGATTGCTATTGGTAAAGTAGGTACAGAATTAAGAACAAGAGCATTAAACTCATTAAACTCAATTTTAACAATCACTACCAACGGTAATCAATTAGATTTTGATATTGAACCTGAACAAATAAACCATGCTGATTTAGCAAACATTGGAGCAAATACCCACGCTCAAATAGATGCACACATTGCCGCCATTAACCCTCATGGTTTAACACTAGACCTTTTAAGTCCTTTGACAGCAGCAGGCGATTTGTTAACTTATAACGGATCAAATAATGTTCGATTTGGAATTGGAACAAACGGTCAAGTATTAGCTTCTAACGGAACATCTTTAGTGTGGAGTTCTGATTTGTCAGTGGCTTCTTCACATACGGTTTCAACCTCTAATCCACATATTACAAATGTAAATCAAGTAGCTATTGCTTCGTATGGTTCAGTACCTTCTAAAGGAACTTTACTAGTGTCAGATGGAACAAATGTTTTAGAACTTGCTCCGGGAGTAGATGGTCAAATGTTAATCGCTAATTCTTCAAACACCTTAGGGGTTCAATATACTGCGGCTGGAGAAATCAACACCGCCACTTCTTTATCCGGAACAGGTCAAGAAATTACAGCAGGTAAAACAGGAGCAATTCTTAACTTTAGAAGAATTGAAACAGGCGATGCTTCTAAATTAACAGTAACTACTGCGGGTAATCAAATTATTTTATCCGTTGTTGACGGTGGTATAGACCATGATTCTTTAGCTGGATTAGGGGGTACACCTATTTACACTCATGCCAATATTGATTCACATATTAATGCGGTTACTGGTAACCCTCACAATGTAACCGCTTCTGATATAGGTGTCGATGCTGGGGCAACCAATAATCCTCAACAATTAGCAATTGTAACATTAACTGATTCTACAACAGGTACAGTGGACAATACTTTATCTTCAATTTCAGGTTCAGGAGCAGATGTTGATATTAATAATAATTTTGCTGAATTAGCGAATCAAATCGCTTTAATTAAAACAGCTTTAACTAATTCAGGAATTACTGCATAATGCCAGTACAACAAACTATACCGATACAAAATATCACCAATGGTGATTCTCAAATCACAGGGATAGTTTTGACTTTACGTCAAAGCTGTCCTACAGTGGTTTCTAAAACTTATACTGAAGCAGATGCTGAAATAACACTAACTCCAACTTCAATTACCATTGACAGTTCTTTTGGAGACTGTAATAATATTACAGGAACTATTCGAGTTAACGTACTTTATGAAGGAACAGTGTGTAGTAAAACGATAAACTTTAAACCTAATTTTACACCCCCTTTAAGAGGAGTACTTAAAATTCGTTCAGGTCAATCTAATGCCGTTATCGGTAACGATGACTTAGGACAATATGAACTTAAACAACGGTCAGGTTCTTTATTTTCAATACTTACAAATGTAGGTACAAACGCAATTCGAGTTAAATCCGTTATTGAAACCACTGACCCAAGTTTAAAATTTAATTTTATTAATATTACAACACCTTTTATACTTCAACCTTTTCAAACTCGAAAGGTTTATTATCAGTTAGATACAAATACTGGGGGTTCGTTTTCAGCAAGTTATACTGTTTTATGGGAAGATATTGATGAACAGATTGAACAGTCTTATATTTATACAAAAAACTTTTCAGTACGTCAACCTTGCGTAATTAACTCAATTGAAGTTAGAATCGACAATAACGGTGCAGGCAATAGATGGATAGAATTTGCTTCTGTTGCTGCTAAAACAATAAAATTAACTTCAAGAAATGTTAAGTTTATCGGTATTACAGGAGACCCTAATGGAATTAATCAAACGATTACTGGTAATGTTTCATTCGGTTCAATTGCTAGAACAACAACTATTGCAGATGTAGAAAGAAATAGTGTTTGGAATTTAAATAACGGATTAATAATAAAAGAAATTATTCCAAAATTGTCTAAATATTTTAGAGCATCTCTTAGAACTTATCAACCGATAGAGATAAGTCCGGGAGTATTTCAAGTACCTGTAGCATTAGGTGTTCAAGACCATATTCAAAATCAAAGATTTAAACCTAGTCAAGCTATTGAAATTATCGCTACCGTTGGTTCTCAAACGTTTAACAGCGGTGTAATAGCCACTCCTTTAACTACTTCAAGTACCTATGGAGATGGTTTTGCAATAAAAACACCTTCAGGTTTAAACGTAGGTGTTTTTACCCAACCTACCGTTACCGTAAGTGGAACAGCACCTGTAGAAATTTCAGTAACTGCTAAAATTTATGAAGTGATTAATTTTGGACTTACCGCTAAAGTTTTAGTTAGTGCATACATTAAAAATTATTTCACCATTACTTGTCCTTAGATTATGCCAGTACAACAAACTATAAATATTGATGCACCTTCAGAAATAGAAATCATTGGTGTTTCTTTAACTGTTGAAGATAATTGTCTCTCGACTTCGTTAACAGTAGATGATTCCGACCCCAGTGTGTCTTTTACTCAAACCTCTATTACGATTAATAATTCTTTTGGAAGTTGTGAAGATTTATCAGGAACGGTTACTTTATTTTTTAGATTGTATTCTTCAGATTGTTCTGATGTTTTTAAGGTAGGCTTCTTTTTTGTTCCTGGTATTGTAGAAGTAGATTTTAATTTTGATGATCTGAGTGAATTCTCAGGAAGTTTAATCAAAGCCTGTGGAAATTTAAGACTGAATACTACAGTTAATAAAACAACTCCTTATAGACATTCTATCGGCTTTTATATTACAGTAGGTTCACAGACAGTTCATTCTGATGATTGTTTTTATTATTTTTTTAAAGTACTTAATAATAAATTATATCGTCAAGAAGTAGCTAAGGAAGGAAATTCCTCACTAGGGAGTCTTAATGATACCGGTTTTGTTGTTCCTTTATTAGGTCAGATACCTGTTGGAGATATGGTGTTAATTGAAAATCTTTTATATTTATTTCCAATGGTATCTACGGATATTATTGTAGTAGATATTACTAATTTTTCAATTGTTAAAACTATTCCTTTTGTGGATGCTAACGGTCCTGTTTATAAAGTTGGTAATTATATATATGCGTTTCCTAAACAAGAAGGTTTAAATAAAAATATTACGTCGTTTGCCTACAAACCTTTAGGTGCAAACAGAATTGCTAAATTTGATACGATTAATGAGACTTTTAGTTTGATTTCTTTAAACAGCGAATTTGAGTTTAATCAAGTAGAGCGATACAATGATTATCTTTATGCAAACGCTTCTGGTTCTAATAAGTTAATTCAGTTAGATATTACTACTGATGTAGTGACTTACTTAGATAAATCCGTTGTTGCAGGAGCTTATGATTTACCAGGTTATCAAAGAGTTGTTGGAGACAGTTTGTTTTATCCTGCAAATAACCGAGCGCACTTAGTGAGAAGAAACTTAATCACTCAAACTGATACACTTATTCCTACAGGCTTATCTCCAGACAATCTATGGGGAACATATAAGCCCCCTCTAATAAGAAGACCTCATTTAGCAGATAGTTACAAAGTAGGTGAAAAATATTATTTTACTGTTGACGATGCGGTAGGTGTGACCAATATACTTACCTATCAAGCTATAGAATTTGACCCTATATCAGATACTTTTAATATTGTTCCTTTTAGTCGAGACGTAATTCAATGTAAAACTAATTTAGTATCTACTCCAGTTGGAGATTTTTGGGGAGATAGTGGAAAATATTTAAAACGTCCAAGCCTACCAAGAGCATGGCTATACAATTCTTTTCGAAGTACTAATAATGTAGAAACTAGAAATTTATATACCGTTAACTCAATTAGCTACCTCACCACAACGGCTTCTAATCAAATAGACATTAATAAATTAAACAATTTAAATATTTCTTTTAAAGAGGTTTTTACAAATGTGTCTACAAACATTGGAATTTTAATTTCGTTTGACGGTAGAAATAACTGGGGAGTATTAACAGATGAGAATACTTTTAATATTGTAACAACTAATACCAATCTACCTAGTTACGATTGGTTTTCGACTGTTGGAGTAAGTAGTATGACTACTTCGAATTTACAAAGTTTTGTAGATATTGATATAAGCAGTTATACTACTTTAGATATTGCGATTGGTATGTCAACTTCTTCAAATGTGGTATCTCCTAATTTAAAAGGTATAAATATAAACGCTACGCTATAAATAGTGTTAAATCGGTTGAAAAAAATTATATTAGTAACATGGCAATAATTATAGATGAAATATCGTCAATCGTACCGGGTTTTAACGTAACTATAAGTGCTACATGGACACAAGTATCTTGTAGTTATGAACTTTTATTTACTGATACTAGTAGCCCTTCTGTTCAAACGTATGACAACGTCTTAATAGAATATTATCAAGGTACAAAATTATTAGGTTCTACTAAAAAAGGTCAAACTTTTAATTATAACTTTGGTGAGACAGGTGTAAACGTAATTAGACAAGTTTATAGTATTTATCAAGAAGATGTTAATCACACTAATTCTCGTGAAGTATTATTATACCAAGCAGATTATGAATTTAATGTATTAATACAAGAATGGCAACCAGAATTTAAATTTGGAAAAGGTTCTAAGTTTTTTCCTAAAGCAGAATTAGATATAACTCCTTCTATTGTAGAATTAAATAACAATGTTTGTGGAATTTTACCGAACGCTAATTCGGGTTATAAAGCATCTTTAACACCTATAAACGGTTTTTACGATGGTAACTTTTATGCAAACTTTGATGTTTCTTTACAGACCCTTACTTACGAACTATTTTTGTACGATGTAGAAGTTTCTGACTTTTTAAAAGTGCCTGCTGCTACACAAAGTTTAATGGTGAGTACCGACAACCCTATTAATTACACTTTTAATTATGAAACATCTACACTTGGAGCTTATAAATTAAAAGGTAAACTACAAAACTGTTGTAATATTTCAGAAGATGAGATTATTTTTTCAACCGTAGATACGCTTAGGATTAAACGTAATTGTGAATCAGTTATTGAATGTAATGACTGCACCGGTTATACGATCTATAATGAGACATTAACTGATATTGAAGTTATCATCTATGATCAGATTAAAAACAAAGAGATACATAGATTGCTTGTTCCTTCTTTATCGAATGTTCCTTATAGTTTTACAGATGATGGTGTTTATAGATTATCTTGGGACGACTTATTTGGAGTAAATATCAATACTATTATCGTAAATCAATGTGATATAGATAGTTGTTACATTAATTTACTTAAACTTTTATTGTGTAGAACACAAGCGAAACCTTGTTGTAATGATGCTTATTTAGAAAGTCGATTAGCCAACGTTCAACCAATGTATCAAACATTTATAAGTTTAATTGAACCTTATGTAAACATAGAAAGACGTTATTCGTCTACTGATATAACCAAGCAATTACAAGATTTCTTAGACATTGGTGAAATAATTAATCAGTTGTTAGATTTTTGTGATGTTTGTGAAAGAGGTTGTAGTTCATGTTTTGATTGGAATAAAGGAAGCTGCATATAATGGGATTAATACAATATACCACCATAGTAGATAAAGCTTGTTGTGGTGGAGTTTCTACCGAATATCAAATACCTATCGGTTCAACTCCTCACGAAATAGCTACTCTTACCGGTATGTCTATTCACAAAGCAATAGAGTTATCTGAAAGAGCAATTGAAAAAAACAAAGATATTTGTCCTACTCTTTATTTTAATGTTGAGATAACTGATTCTTTGCAGAAAAATAATTGTCAATATGGAGTAGGCGGTTCTGTATCTGTAACCATACCGGCAAACAAATACAGTTCTCAATTATCACAATTAGAAGCTAACCGTAAAGCACAAGAAGAGTTTGACAATACCGCTCAATCGATTGCTAATCAGTTAGGTACTTGTACAACATTTTGTAACGATAGTAACTGTCCTTCTGAAATTGTTAAAAGTATTAACGAATGTGGTGAATTTAGAAGAAAACAACGTTGTTTAAATGGAACTTGTATAGAGTTTGGAGATGTGTTTTTTATCTGTACGGGTAATTGCCGCAGTGAAATCTGTTTAGAACCTTGCACTACTTGCAGTACACAATGTCCAACAGGAGTATGTATAGAAAATCATACTTGTGTTAACGGTATTTGTGTTCCTAACTGTGAAGGTCAGCCTTGTTCAAGATTATGTAGAAACGGTTATTGCCCTCAAGGTTCAGACTGTATAAATGGGCAGTGTAGTGATATACCTATTTCGTGTACGGTGTGTAGTACATTATGTCCTACAGGTTCTTGCCCGAACGGTCAAACTTGTGTAAAAGGAATATGTACACCTAATTGTACAGGTCAACCTTGTTCAAGAACTTGTAGAAATGGTGAATGTCCAACATGTTTTAATTGTCAAGAAGGTGAATGTGTAAGACCAAATTGTTCAACAGGACAAGTTTTGAATACAACGACTTGTAAATGTGAACCGATTCCTTGTGATCCAACATGTACAGAATATAGAAATTTTGACTTAGATACTGAATGTAGAATAGCCTTTACTTCGCAAAGATGTGTTAATAAAACTTGTGTTGATGTAGTTACTCGATTTGAAAATAAACTTGACAACACTACTTGTACAGGAGGTATCTGTAATTCAGGAGCTTGTCAAACAGAATGTATACCTGACTGCGTACAAAACAAATGGATTCAAGATACTGCAAAAGAATGTCAAGAAAGTCGACAAAAAATAGAATGTGTTAATGCTGTTTGTACACCAACAATTATTGAATTTAAAAATAAACCGAATGGTACATCTTGTATTGATGGAGAATGTCAAGAAGGTGTTTGTACGCCACCGCCTACCACTTCAACAATTTGTGGAATATATTCAGGAGGTGCTGCATCATCAGGTTTCGCAACTATAATTGATAGTGTTTTTCCTGCCACTTTTAAGGGCTATATAGTATTTCAATTTAGCACAGTAAGTAAAGGTAAATTCGAATTATTTAAAGCCACCTCTTATCCTGAGAATGGAGTACCTAACATAAATACATTTTCTATGCCGACATCAGGAAATGGAACGAGTACTTCAAGTGTAGGTACAATGGTTGCTACAACCGGACAGAAAATATATAACGGTTATGATAATCAAGGTACTTGCATTACTTTAAATAATAATGGAGTAGGTTGTGGCGGATTTGCTCAAAACAGAGTAGATATAAATACAGGTAAAACAATTTCTCAAAATATTAACACTATTCCTTTCACACCTGCTGGTGAAGGTAATGGGTTTTCTTTTTTTAGACAAGCGACGGGTAATGTAGATACAAGTGATTCTCGATTTATAGGTGTAGATTTAATATATGACAATCGAATTTTAGAATTACAAAAAGAAACCGGTATTGTTGGATCATTTTTATCGTCAATACCTTTTAATGTTGGAGGAACTCAACCAGGTAATAGCATTTATGTATCCCTTCAACAATTAGTTTACACTAGAACAAACGGTTCAGTATCTAATCCTGAATTATTTATGTTTCGAAGTACAAAAGCAACAGCTTATACCTATAATATTTACTTAGTTCATTGTTTCCCTGACTGAAAATGATACAATCTACACCATATCGAGTAAATACGAAATATGAGAAGTTAGCTAATGATGCTTTTCAAATTGTTCGCAAGGCAATAATGGAAGAACTGCGTGAAGCTAATGAATATTCAGAATTAGGTATTGAAATAACTAAGGCTAATATTGAAAGGTATTATTATCTAATTAATTACTTAATTTATATTCGTCAAGTAATTGATAATTGGCTTGAATCATCTGGAAATACTTGTTTATCTGAAAAAGATTATCAAAAAGTATTAGATGCCTATTTAATAAATTGTATTATTAAAGATGGTATTTGTGATAAATATACCAATAATCTGATTAATTTAATTCTTAAAGTGCCTAAATGTGTTGAACCTTTTACTTATGTTTGGACAGGTTTAGGTATTTGTTCTCCTACTGGAGGTGAAAATTTAGTAGAACGAGTAAACTTATCTAAATATCAATCAGGTGTATATATTGAAACATTAGAAATACCTACAGAAATATCGTTGGAAGCGTTTAAGTTTTACGTACCTGAAGGAACACAAGAATTATTAGATGCACGCTTCATCTCAAGTTCACCAAATGATAACTGTTGTTTTGAAATAATTCCTGTATCACCAATTGTTATATTAGACGAAGTACGTAATAATGATTTTACTGCGACTTGGGATGGAGGAACAGTATATAATATAATACTGACTCGTGTTTCAGATAATGCAGAATTAGTAAATGAATTTACAACAGATACGGTAAGAACGTTTACCAATTTAGATATTTCAACATCTTATCAATTAAGTGTGATTTTAACAAATTGTGCAGGAACAAGTACTTCTTTTTTAGTGGTAACCACTTTACCTTATTATGTAAACATAAATATTTGCCCTAGTCTTTCATCACAATTAACATTAACAAATGCTGTAGAAGGGTCAAATATTGTAGAAATTTACGGTGACACCTTTAGATTTAGGTTTGATGATTTAACAGAACCGTATTTTACAGTAAATTCTGTAACCGTAAATAGTGTAGATTATTTAAATAGTGTTATATTCGATAAAAGTATAAGTACAGTAGACACTGGTGGTATTATTGAGATAGCGGGTATTACTGAAGATAAAACAGTAAATATTTGTGGTGTTCAAGGAAACGTTTGTAATGCAATTAGTTCTTTTTACGACGATTCAATTGAAACAATAACAATGAGAGTGATATAAAAGTAAATTAAATTTAATATAATTGACATAGTATGGAAGAAAACATAGAAGAAATCCAAGATGACGGTGTAGGTTTTGAAGCCGTCGAATTACCTGAAGAGATTTTTAATGAACCTTTAGAATCTATTAAACCTAATACAAGTGGTTTTGATGAGATTGAATTCTTTAAAAGAGAATTAGGTACCGATGTAATTTACACTGGTGAAAACGCTGATATTCCAAGAGCTATTGCGGAAATGACACCAAAAGAAAGACTTTCGGCATTGAAATATCATTATGAATCTAAATCTCCTAAACTTAACGATGATGAGTTTGAGTTTTTAGAATTGGTAAGACAGGGTAATTATGAATCGTTGTATAACGAATTAGGAAACCATTTAGGTAAAAATGAAGGCATTAGTGAAAACTATTTACCTACTGAAATCGAAGATAACACAGCTATTATTTGGAAATTAAAAACGGACTTTCCTGATTTTACAGATGAACAATTGTTAGATAGAATGGAAATGATTAAACAATCGGCAACGTATGATATAGAAGTTGATAATTATAAAAAACAATATTCTAATTATGCAAATGCTTATAATCAGCAACTTGAAGAACAAGAACGAAATATTTTAAAACAAGAAATAGAGTCAAATCAAACATTATTTTTAGAAGCTGCAAATTCGATGACTGATATTTATGGATTTAACATAAGTGACGATTTGAAAGAAAAAGCTTTAGCTGATATTTTAGAATTTAATGAAGACGGTATTTCACCGTTTGTAGAGTTTGTAGATAAACCTGAAGGTATGTTATATGCAGCTACATTGCTTAGAGCATTACCTGAAATTTCTGATTATGTGGCTGCTCGTCACGATGAGATTGATATGTTAAAAAAAGAGATTGAAAAATTAAAGCCAGTAAACAACACACAAACTTACTTTGAACCTGAAACTAACGAGAGAGTTAAAAAAGAAGACTTTTTAGAAAGACTTTTAAAATCTCCAAGTTTCGGAGACGTGTAATAAATTTTAATAACTTATGAAATTAGTACAAAAAAACGATATTGCTAGATTTAGCAATCAAGCCTTTTCAGTAGGCTCTATGATGGAATTAATGGGTCGTCAACCTCATCATATTGCAGGCTACATCAGACACAAAAAACAATATAAACAAGGTCTAATGGCGATTACCGAAGGTTTAGGTAATGTTTATGTTGAAAATGCCGCAGATATGAAAAAACTAGAGGATATTGATACCTTTAGTTTTACATGGGATGTTGAGACATCACAAATTCCAGTAATCACCATCACTCGTGATTTAACAGATGATGCGACAAGTGGTAACCCTGTTACTATTTACACAGAATCTAAATATTTTAGTAAATACGACATTTTTGCTTTAGAGAACACACAACAACTGTATGTACTTACCGAACCCGATAGAGTTGCACCGAACGAATATGCTTACACTTGTAAGCTAATAACTACCCCAAGAACAGGAACAGCTATTCAATTAGCTTTTGCTACTGAAGGTCGTACAGCTCGTTACCTATATAACGCTCACCCTGAGTGGTCTGAATTTGGTTCTATTAAGCATCACTACAACACAGAACGTCATATTAACTGGTTAACTAAAATTCGTTCTGACCAGACTTATTCAAATGACTTTCGTGCTACACAAGATTTGTACTTCATGTCTGACTCGGATATTAAAAAAGCAGCAGATGTACGTGGAGGGACTTATAAAATCTTTAAATTAGATAGTGTTGAGCAAGGTGTGTTAGACCATTTTATCTTATCCGCTAACAATCAACTTTTATTTGGGCGTAGTTTTATGGATGAAAAAACAGGTCGTTCTAACATCCAAGTAAACAATAACCAAGATGTAATTGCTGGTGACGGTTTAATTGCTCAATATGAACGATATGCTTATTATATAGATTATAATAAATTATCAGTTCGTGATTTTCAAGATGCTATTGAGCATATCTCTGATAAAAGAGGTGAGTCACAAGGTAACCATATTACGGTAATTCATAACCGTAAATTTTCTCGTCAAAAAGCAAACGCTTTGCAATCAGCGATTCAGTTCTTCGCTCCTCAAAACAACGGAACTTGGTTCTTTGGACGTGATGATGAAAAATATGCAGATAACTATGATGGAATGGCGAGATATAGTTCACTCAAAAGAAAAACATATCCTAATCCAGTTGCGGTAGGTGCTACTTTTAATACTTATATCTATGAAGGTAACACAATCACATTTGTAGAAGATGCTTCTTTGACTTCACATTATCAAGATAGAGGTTATGCTATTTTTGTAGATACTGGTATTTATGAAGACGAAAAAGGTCAAGTTCCAGGTATTCACTTAAAAACTTTAAAAGGTAGAGCACTTGTTAAATCTCACATTACAGGTATTGGTGGAATTGACGGTACTACATCAGGATTAGCTTCTAACGCTGCGGACGGTGGACGTTTTGTAGCTTTAGGATGGAGAGGACTTTGTGTAAGAAATCCTTACGCAGCGGTTATCTTTGAAGAAAACTTAGAGTATTAACCATTAAAGTAAGAGAGTTATTCTTTAATTTCTCTCTTACTTTTTATATTTTTTAATAAAGTTTGAATAAATATTATACAGTATGATGACAGTAAACGAATCTCGTAAACTACGAGAAAAGAAGGTATTAGATATTTTATCTAACAAATCAGGTCTTGTTGAATTTCGTTCTTATCATGGTAATACTACGCACCAACGTAAAGTAAAACCTATGATTGATAAAGCAACAGGTTGGTATAAAGGTGTTGAACGTTTATCGGAAGAACAAAAAAAATCAACAAGTAATCCTTTTGTAGACCCTGAAGATGAAAATAATTTATTATCTTCAGTGCGATTAAAACATAAAGATACTTACGATTTATCTGTTGAAAAAGACAGATTGATTTTATCATGGTTACTTAGATGTGAAAGAACCGTAGCTTTAGATAGAGTGTCAGGAATAAATGACCCGAAAATAACGTTTTATGTTCATAATCACTTAATTGAGGTAAGTACAAGAACTAACAATTTCTTAATTAAAGACAAAGCAGCTCAAACGTTAATGAATCTATCCTCAGATGATTTATATAAAGTATGTAGATTATTAAATTATTCGATTTCAAACAGTGAACCAAATGAGGTTCGTTTATTTATTAGAGAGCAGTTTGAAGATCCTAAAAAAGGTGCAAAAAATGCTGATAAGTTCTTAAAAGTATTAGAAGATAGAGAAGCAGATGTAAAAGACTTTATTTTAAGAGCTGTTAAAATGGGTATTATTGTAACAAAAAACTTTGGACATTCAGAAGTACATTACTATTATGGTGGAGACCCTGATAAAGTTCAAAATACTGTGTTTTTAGGGAACAATTTAACTAGAACTATTGCTTTCTTTAGAGAGACCGGTGCTAGAAATAGACACGTTTTATTAGATATTGAGTCTGAAATGGGACAACCGATACCGGGGAATAAGTTAGCTAGAGAACCTAAAGTAGAAGAAGAATCACAAGAAGTAACTACTCCAGATTCTCCAGCAAGAACAACTCGTCGAAAGACAACAAAATAAAATATGACAACAAAAGAATTATATGAAGGAGTCCTTACCGAGGTAGCTAAAGAGCAATCACCACATATACAATTATATGAGTTTAATCATTATGCGAATGAAGCGGTTAGTGATTTTGTAGACGACATTTACATCGCATTTGAAGCAAGTCAAAAATCATTAGATTATTTGAAAGCTATCAAACGTACAATAAATATTACTACGGCAGGTGTACCAGACCCTGAAAACGCAACATTAACAATACAATTAAATCCGGGTGATTATCCTGATTCTAATCGCTTTGATTTACCTAGTAATTATCGACATCTCACCAATTTAATTGTTAATTATAATGTATCTCAACCTATTTTTAACACTTGTTATGAAGTAGGTGATAGATTCCAGTACGGTTCTAAAAGATTAGATTCCGATAGGTATTCTTCGATTATTGCTGACCCTTGGAACAGACCTAGATATTTTAGAATTTATCATTCTATTTTAGACCAAGAATGTTATGTATTTTCAGGTGTACATCCCGGATTAGATATTGAATCTGTTCAGATGGATTACTTAAAAACACCTAAAAGAATTAATATTACTTTACAACAGGCTTTTCAAGATACGATTGATAATTCAGAAGTACTTGAATTTGACGATATTGCAAGTCGGAAAATACTTGATAAAATTGTTCAAAAGATTTTAGAAAGAAATCAAGACCCAAGAACTTCTTCACATTCACAAATTAACCAATTACAACCCCCTGCGGATGTGATTCAGAACGTAAGACAATAAAAAATAAATCATTAAAGGGGCAGGATGGTTTAAAAACCACCTCAAATGATTTTAATTTTTCGTAACTCCTGCATTATTTTAACATATAAACAATTTTTAAATCATGAGTGAATTTTTATTTCCGGAAAAAGTTCGTGTCATTAATGACCCTACGAGCTATCCAGTAACATTTAAAAATGCAGCAGGAGGAACAGTTGCAGCAGCAGCCGCTTTTGAAGCTGACATTCAATTTTTTGGTCAAGTAAAAACTCCTTTTTTAAGAAGAGCTACTTTGACTAGAGGTTTTTCTCCACAACCTGAAACATATAGCATTACCGCCGCAACAGCTACTGAGATTGCTTTAGCCGCTTCTATTCCTAACGGTACAAAAGCTGTGGTTGAAATCGAAGTGCGTACTACATCAAGAGCGATGGAATATGTACGTCCAGAGTATGTTTTTGGTGAAAATATTCGTTATTCAATTTCTATTGATGAGGCTGATACTCCGAATGTATTCTTATACAAATTATACAAAGCAATGACGTTAGCTTCTTATAGAGAAAGAGATTTTAAAATAGAAGCTACAGCAACTAATATTGATGATGTGGCAAGAACCATAGACAGTTTAACTATGGCGCTTACCGGGAGAGGTGCTTATGTACAGTCTTTTAAAGTGACTAACGAAGCTTCTGAAGTTTCTTCTGATGTTACCGTATTTGCACCAGCATTAGTAAAAAAAGGTTCTAAAGGTATTGGTTATGGTTTTGAATTAGAGTTCTTAGAAAAACTCCAATATAAAAATAACACTCCTTATTTCTTTGACGATGCTGAAAGATTCGATGAAAAAGCGTTATACACAATGATTTCTTTTGATACTGTAATTGGAAGACCTTCTCGTGAAGCAACTCCTTCGACTTATAGTGATTATAAACGTTTTGTTCTTTATATTAAAGAAACAAATACGGCTTATATTGAAGATTTAGCCGATTTCTTTTTAACAACACCAGCTACTCGTTTTACGTCTTTAGATTCAAATGGATTAACCGTTGGATTTAACGATGCCGTATCTTTAACCAATACCAATGCTGCTTCTTCTGCAACTAATTTAGATTCTGACCACGGTATTCTTACCGCTCGTTATGGAACACTTGCAGCAGTATCCTCTAAATATGTAGAGGCTCAAATGGTGGTTAATGATGATACCTTTGATAACTTCACATTACCTGGATTTAAGACTAACGCATAATCTAATGCTGTTTTATACTCATTTTCATTTACAAATACCCCGGCATTGTCGGGGTTTTTTGTATATTTATTTTATATTAAAATTGTAATGAACAATGCAAGAAGTAATTAGAGGTACATGGACTCTTCCAGGAATCACCTATGCGATTAAAAATAATCTTGAAGCAGGATTAAAAGGAACTGCTAATTTTCCTTTTTCAATTGAACAATTAGAAGCCGAAGTGATTGCAGAAAGAAATGCAGTAGTAGAACAGTTGAAACAATCTAATCTTCTTGGTGCAAGTGAATTATTTCAAGAAATAAACTGTGTTTCTTTAGATTGTGAAGATTTTGGATTATGTTGTGAAACATCCACTAAACAACCAACACTTCATTTTAAAGTACCGGTATTTGTTATACAAAACTACACCGGTTTAGCTACTCAAACAAAACCTTTTTATATATATGAAGTAGGTAATACCAATTATTTATATCAGGATTATAAATCAAGTTATACTTCTCGTAAACCATATGTAGTATATAGATTGTACAATGGTGAAATGCACGGATTTATTTTTAATCCCCCCACACCAAATCTTAAAAAAATATCAGTAAGAGCTATTTTTGAAAATCCTTTAGCTGTTAATGGTTTTAAATGTTGTAGTTATAATGTTGAAACAGATAGATTTCCTGCTCCTAATTTTGTAATTCAACAGATTATTGTGAATATCACAAATCGTTGGGCATCATGGTATTATAGATTTCAAGGTCAGAAACCTAATAGTCAAACTCCTCAAGTATAATGAATAGATTAGTTAAAAATAGAAAAGATTACTTATTGTCAGAAGGTATGGGTAGATATGAAGCAGATGCTTCAGAAGTTACTATTCACGATAATAATTCAGTATACAATTACAAACCTTTCTTTACGGGTCTTGCTTTGATTAATACTTTAATCGGTAAGACACCTAACGAAGATGATTTTATAGAAGTAGGTGTAAACGCTTTAGAAAAAATAGGTAATGTCCACACAGCTTATTATGGATTTATAGGAAGGACTGATAAAAAAGGAGAACTTTGTTTACCTACAGTTGCACAATCTATTGAATATGTATCAAACGGACGTGAAGATTTTACTTCTTGGAGTAATGCTACAGATGTTAATCAGCTATATGCACCAGGTGGATACGTAGCGTATAAATTTTTAGGTGATAAAATTAAAACTAATTACTTTGAGCAAACTCTTTCAGTACTTTATAAAACAACTCGTCTTGATGAAAAAGGCTTACCTGCGGTGACCCCTAGAGAAGCAGAAGCAATGGCATATTGGTGGAATTATACTGATATTACAAGACGTTATTGGAGAGGTGAACAATTAGCAGAATCTCGAATGATGGAAGCTTTACGTTTAGCTAATATTAGAATTAATCAAGCTAGAATACCTGAAAAATACTCTCAAAACTTTATTAATATGTTACATGATATTGTTTACAGTAGAGATGGAAAAATATATAATAAATCGTTAAAAATGATTAAAGGAGCATGAGTCGTTTTCAAAAACCTAAATCGGCTATAGCAATAGGTGATATAGCCTTAACTATTGATTTTGAGTTTATTAAAACACATAGAAGAGTGATGAAAGCAAAAGATAAGCGCAATATTGCGGTTAAAGTCTTTACTCGTTTTTATGAAATGATGATAACTGATGTGATTGAGAATAATGTTGAATTTCAAGCACCTACACGTAAATTGATGTTATTTTATGTAGCTGAAGATTTACCTGCTAGGACTAAACGATTGAATTATCACGAACCTGCTATTTTTGAGAAAAAATTTAAACAACATGTAGTATGGATGACCTATTACGCAAATAAAAATATTCGACATCGTTTTGTTTCAGTAAATAAGACACTGTATAAAAGACTTGCAGAATTAGGTGTAACACATAAATATTTAGAAAAAAGAAGATATGCTTAAAAAGAAAAGAACTATTGATTACAAGCAACAACTGCTTGAAGAATTTTATCCAATGACGTGGAAAGAAATATCTAAGTCATTACAGCTTATTTGGAAAGGGGTTTCTTCTAAAGTAGATGAAGGATTTTTAGTACAGGTAAGGCGTTCTAAAGGAGGAGGTTTTCATTCTATTATTGGTTTTGCAAAGAATCGAGAAAAAATAGAAGAAATACAAAAACAGCAATCAGAATATATTAAAGGTATGCGTGAAGCGTATCATTCTATGAATAAATACAGATAATATATGAGCGGTACAACCAATAGTTTTGAAGGAGGTTTACATTTAGATTATCCTGATTATCAAACACCTAAAAATGTATATACTTTTGCCAACAATGCTACTTTTTTAACACATGAAGGGAATGAATTAATTTTGCAAAATGAAAAAGGTACAGTATATCAAAGTAGTCTTAAAGAAGATTACATAGCGGTTGCAGTAGCCGATTATACAGGTATTGCTTATATTATATCAGCACAAGTAATTAATAATGAATTTACAGGAAGAGGTGAAATAGGTACATTTCCAAGTCCTGATTATGCTAATAAAGTAGATGTTGATTGCACAGCTCAAGGGTGTAATTATGAAACAACGCTTATTCCTGAATACCAAGCTTTTCAAAATTACAGTGGTGATAACGGTAATCCGATTAATTCTTTAATTGAAGTGGGTTATGGAGAATTTACTTCTGATTTGTTTAATTTTCAAAAAGATAAACCTGTTGAAATAGTCGCAACACAAACAAGTTATGATGGATCGGTAAATATCATTTTTACAGATAATTTTAATAAACCTAAACTTATAAACAGTCGATTTACAGTAAGACCTAATAATAAAGTTACTATTGTAAATAGAGCTGGTTCTAACGATACTAATTTATACGCTGTAGATAATTTTAATAATACACTTAATCACATCTTTAGTTCAAATAAATTAGCTACGGTTACCTTTGATGGTCAATCTACAGGTGGTGATTTAGCTACTGGACAATATCGTTATTTCTTTCAATATCTTACCGTAGACGGTAACGTAACTAATGTATTTGCTGAATCTTTCAACATTCCAGTATTTTTTGGTAATTCGGTTGCTACCACTCGTGGAGGATTACCAAATGAAAACACAGACAAAAGTAACAAATTAACGATTCATAATATTGACCAAGCTTATTCAAGTATTAGAGTATATTTTCAATATTCCGCAGGAACAGTAGGTGCGGATGCACAACAAACCGTTTATAAAATAGAGGAAGAATATGACATAAAAGGAACAGAAGTCACAATTACCCATAGTGGTTTTGAAACAATTACCGCAGTAGAAAACGCAGAACTTTCTTTAGATTTTTCTTTAATCAACACTTATAGAACAGGTTGTGAAATAAAAAGTAGATTAGCGGTTGGAAATATTAAACTTCGTCAGTACGATGTAAACATATTATTTGATTTCGCTAAAAAGATTAAAGTATTTGAAACCGAAAAGAAAATGACAATTCCTGGTTTTGATACGGATAAAAATCATTCTAACATTTATTCAAATATTGCTTATGATGCTGTTCAACGAGACACTTTTGTTGGGGGTTACTATAACCCTCGCAACGTACACGATAATCTTGGCTATTGGGGTGGTGAAACCTATATGTTTGGAGTCACATTTATATTCGAAGATGGAGCGTATTCTCCTGTTATTCCTATTCGGGGTATCGACAATTTTAACAATAACGCTGTTTATAACGATGCTAACCTTTTTATAGATGATGATTTTGATAAGACTACAGGTGAAAACATAAGAGGTGTTTATCGCTTTTCTCGAAGAACCAAAAAAAATTATATTGTTACTTCAGCTTCTTCTTATGTTAATGTTTTATTAGCTGAATTTGAAATACCTCAATTACCACAAACTATTTTAGATTTAGGGGTTGTGGGTTATCGTTTTCATAGAAGTAGACGTAAGTTAGACTGTATAGGTCAAGGGGTATTAATTAATACTGTAATCATACCTACCGATGATGGCTTTGATTTTAGAGAACCTAAAGTTAATCCTAATTCTTCATTAGCCACTTATTACAAAGCAGGTTTTGATGAACCTATTGAAGGGTATACTGAAAACAATTCAAGATATATTCCAAGTTTTAACTATTTACTTGAAACCATTTCAAGAAAGAATAAAAGAGATAAAGACGATTCGACAGGACCGCATTCACCCTCTGTGGACAATCAAGGTATAGAACCTGTTCAAATGTATGCGGGTGGGTACAATGGAGCAATTGAAAAATTTTGGTTTAATAAGAAGTTCGCCTTCCTTAGTCCCGACTTTATAGGTAATCCTGTTAATAACTCAAGACTTTTTAGTACTGATAGTTTTAGTTTTGAAAAACTAGGTGAATTTTATTCTATTTACGCTGTTCCGACGACTGTTCCTTTTAAAGTAGAAACCACTACCAAAGCACCTTGGGCAGAAAGAGATGTTAATCATTTAAGATATTTTTCTTTAATTAAACCAACCTCTTTTTTACAAACACCTCTTAGTCCTTTTATTAAATGCAGTGCGGAATATGTAACAGGAGAGGTTACTTCTACTACTTCTCAAGGTTTTTCTTCAGCTACGGATATTTACGCTAAGTTTAGGTATCAATTAGGTGAAGGTATTGTATTTGACGGAAAAACAAATTCTGCGGACACGGTTGATTATGGGTTGTTAAATTATATCTTTAATGATTATGTTGGAATAACTACTGAAAACCCTTTTATTATTAATCCTAATTATCCGACTACGCTTCCTGTAAGCTCTACTTTTGTTTCTATTAATCAAACCACTTACGATTTAGGAGCTACTACAGGAGCAGGTACTAAAGTAGATGGAGGTAGAGTAAATACTTTTAATTTCACTAACAATGTTACTACAGGAGATTACGCTTCCGTTTTAATTAATGTTTATAGAGGTTCAGGACCTAGAAATTTAGAACAACTTTCAGTACTTTATCAACCTGAAGGTGAAGCGTTTTTTCCGATTACTCAACCGTTATATGAAACAAACGCTCTTGCGAACGCTGTACAAGCTTCAGGAGTCAATGGAATCCTTCAAACGAAGCAAAACCTATCTAACAGTAAAGGTCGCTTAGAAGCCGCTAATGGTGATTGTTTTATTAATCTCACACATAGACGATTATTTTATTCGGGTCTGGATAGAAATGACCCGGGAATAGAAGTAGGTGTTACAGGAACAAATGTAGGTTACACAATAGCTTTCATTGCTGAATCTAATTACAATGTTGCAGGGCGTTACGAAAACTTTGCCAATGTTGCAGAACAAGCTAGAACATTTTACCCTTTTGAAGCTAGAAATCATAAAATAGCGGTTTCCACCTCTTCAGTTAAAGGAGAAGATGATAAATGGAGAATTGCTAGATCACTTGAAACAAAGCAATACAATACCGGATATGATAGCTTTGAAGGGGGTCGTAACTACGTAGCTATTTCTTCAAGATTACCTTTTATACAAAATCAATTTAACACAAGAGTTTGGATTTCAGAGCCTTACACTTCGGCAAGTTTTGAAAATCAATACAGATTCTTTTTACCTTTAGCTTATAAAGATTACTCTCAAGAGTTTGGTGAAATCGTAAGTCTTAAATCACAAGGCGATGTGATTATAATGATTCAAGAATTTGGTATAACCGTTATTCCTGTTTCTCAAAGAATTGCACAGCAAGGAGATAGTGCTGGAGCAGTATTTTTTGCTTCTTCAGATGTATTAGCTTCTGTAGATAATTCAATGGTCATTTCTACGTTACATGGCTCTCAGTGGCAGTTTTCAATAGTGTCTACTGATAACTATACTTACGGTGTTGATTTAAACACGAGTAAGATATGGCGTACTAGAGGACAAAGTCTTGAGTTAATATCAGATGTAAAAATTCAAAGTTTCTTGCGTAAAATTCGTAAACAATATGACAATCAAGAATATGAATGGTTTTTTAGACAAGTTCGTACCTACTACGACAAACGTAGAGGTGATGTTATTTTCACATTTGCCGCTACCGCTGAAGGGGATGTTTGCGGTACTTCTATCATTACTATACCTTCACAGTGTATTAACATTAATGGAGATGAAAACGGTATTATTCTTTCAGGAGGTGTACCTTTAAATACCGTAGAAGTACCTAATCTTTGTTATAATGATTCTATTTTCAATCTTGTGTATAATGAACAAATGAATCATTGGAAAACATTTAACAGTTGGTATCCTTCTAATATGTTTAGTATTTATGATGAAATATATAGTTTACCGCTTCTTGAAAAAAGAAATAAAATATATAAGCATTATGAAAACGATAAATACGCTTTTTATTACGACGAACAACATGATTTCATTGTTGAAATAAATGTAACATCGGATACAAAAATGCATCAAACCTTTAATAACTTATTTCTTGTAACTAATGAGTTTTATCCTTATAAAATAGAATACACGACCAGTACTGGAACGGTTATTCAAGATATAAAACCTAGAAACGTAGAGGGAAGAGGTGCTGAACCTTATCGGCAACAAGAATTAAACCCCATAGCCGTTTCTGATTTCGTATATAAAGAAGACCATTTATATGGTGAAATAAGACCGAATGATTGGAATCGACGAGAATATGTAGATAAATATGGTAACACCACATCTCTTCCTGAAAGAAGAGTAAGAGATAAATTTTGTAAAATTAGATTTTATTATAATACGAGCAATAATGTTTATATTCAACAGATTATAACTAACGTTAATCGAAGCTATAGTTGATATGTATAAAAAATATAAAAAAAGCAGAGCTAAATTCATTAAACGTTCTCCCGGTGGTTCTATGGGTGGTTCTGATGCTATATCTGCGGGTTTAAGTTTTCTTGGTGATATGATTCCTGAATCGGATGTTTTAGAAAAAACAGGTAAAAGTTCAGCGATTAGTGATACCGTTAATGCCGCAGCGGTTCAAGGTTTAAATACGATTTTACCCGGTTCAGGTACGGCTTTGAATATGTTAACAAAGACCACAGGTAATCTTAGAAAAACAAATTGTGTACCTGACCCTTCTTCACCAACAGGTGAAAAATGTTTTGAAGATGAAAAAGGAGCAGGGGAGGTAGTCGCAAACATTTTTGACCCTGGTAAGACCGCAGGAGATATGGTAGATGGTTTTACAACACTTTTTAAAGACCCTAAACAAGGAGCTAAAAAACTAGTCGATACTTTTACTTTTGGAATAACAAATTTTGATAAGTCCGAGGAAGATGCGTATGCGGAAGCTTTAAAAGAAGATAATCAAAGGAAAAAAAACGAAAGATTTTCTAAAGTAAATACTCAAGCAAATAAAGACAAAATACTAGGGCAACAGTTAGGTGCTGCTCAGTTTCAAAGAAACACTCAAACGTATGCTAAGAAAGGAGGTTCTTTATTTAATCGATTAAAAAAAGGTGGAACGGTTAAAGACCGTTGTTATTATAAATGTAAAGCATCGTATAAAGTGTTTCCTTCTGCGTATGCTTCAGGTTGTATTGCAAAATGTAGAAAAAATAAATCATAATGGTTAGAAAAACAGAAAAAGGTCTAGCTTTAAAACGTTGGTTTAAAGAAAATTGGAAAGATGAGAAAGGTAATCCTTGTGGTTCTGATAAAAATAAAGATATTAAGAAATGTAGACCTACTAAGAAAGTTTCTAAAGACACGCCTGAAACTTGGAGTTCCATAAATAAACGAGGTGTGAAAGATGAAATAGTTAAACAAAAGAAAAACACAGGTATGGGAAATAGAACAGACTCAAGTAAAAATATTAAAAATAAACAAGGTGGTAAAATGAATAAATCATTACAAGACCTATATCTTCCTAAACGTAAATTACAAAATAGTGGTATAATACAACCTGTAATTTCTCCAGCTTTACGTAAAGCAATGGAAGAATCTAAAACTAAATCCAAAGTTGCTGGACATAAACTTCCAATATATGAAGAACATTTAAATAGTCCTAATTATAAAGCAGCTACTAAAAACGCTAAAGAAATACAACAAGGTATTGAAAAAGGTGAAGTAGAAGCTATTCAACAAAAAGATGGAACATACCGATATGTAAGTACAGGTAAAGCAATTCCCGACGATACTCACGAAATGATTGCTACTTTAGGTGTTGGTGCAGTGGGTAAATTAGCAGCTAAAGAGGCAGGGAAAAAAATCATACCTCGTTTGGTAGATGCTGGAAAAGAAGGTTTAGAAGCATTAAGTAAACATTATGCTCCTAGAGATTTTGGACAAGGAGTAGCGTTAGGTGCAGATGTTATTAACGATGCAACTAAAGGAAAATTTGATTTAGAAAAAGCTGTAATGTCAGCATTACGTATGGCACAAGCAGGTGTACCTGTATCAGGAGCTTTTGATAATAAAATCGCTCAAGGTTTAGCGGATGCTACTTTAGGAAACAATAATCCTATTATTAAATTACTTTTACAATTACCTCCTAAATCTTTAGAAAAACTACCTGCTATTAATCGATTTCTAAGAGGTAGTGGTATCACAAGTCAAATGAGTGGAGAAGGACAAGGTTCAAGATTAGATAGACCGATAAAAGAATTTGACCCATACACTCCAAAAAGAAAGTCTGATTCAAATAAATCTTTTATAGAAAAAATGCGTGAAAGTGCTGCGGAGCTACAAGAAAGCTTTAAAACAAATAGGGAAAACGCTAGAAAACGTTTAAATCTTAAAAAAAATGGTGGAACAATTATTCGTCAAAGATTAAGGCAACCTTTAAAAAATATTTATGAAATTTGAAAAGTTTGATATTGAAGGAACAATGATTCCTTTTTTCGGTATTTCTGATTCGTCTATGGAAGTCAAATTTAATAGAGTGGCTAGAATCGCTTCTCGATTTAATATTTGGAAAGAACAGATGCAAAACTACGTATTACAGAATAACTCATCACCTACTTCTCAAGAATATAATCTTTCTGTTGCTTTTTTAATCATTATGTCGACAGGAATTAGAGTAGGTAATGAGAGTTCCGCAGAAGGTTTTTATTCAGACTATAAAGAAAAAGGTAAAACGGTTTTCGCACATACGTATGGTTTAACAACTCTCTTACCTGAACACGTTAGTGTTAAAAACGAAATCGTGTATTTTAATTTTACAGGAAAGAAACACGTTCAAAATACTTTTGAGTTAAGTTCTGATTTAAGTAAATTAGTAATTCCGGTTATTGAAAGTGGTTATTCGACTGTATTTAATATGGAAGAACCAGAACTAACTCGATTTGTGAAGCAACATACTTCTAAACATTTAAGTACGAAAGACTTTAGAACCTTTAGAGCTAATGTGTATGCTTTTGAATTTGGAAGCACCCAACCTAAATATATGTCTAAATCTGAAAGAAAAGATAGAATTAAAGATACTGTTGAAAAAGTATCCCAACAATTAAACAATACTCCCGGTGTGGTTAAATCTTCTTATGTAGATAAACGATTGTTAGATTATCTTTTTCCTGAAGAGTTAATACCAAAAAAGAAACATGGGGGATTACTTAAACTTTATAAATTATGATGTCATTATTGGAATTATACGGTTTAAATCAACTTAAAAAAGGTGGAACAGTTGATAAAAAATCAATACCTTGTAACAAACCTAAACGTTTAGTAGGACACCCGACAAAAAAATTTATTGTAAAAGGTTGCGAGAATGGAAACGAGTCTATAGTTAGATTTGGTGACGCAAATATGAAGATAAAAAAAAATAATCCTAGAAGAAGAAAGTCATTTAGAGCTAGACACAATTGCAGTAATCCGGGTTCTAAATTAAAAGCTCGTTATTGGTCTTGCAAAAACTGGTAATTATTTTATTTTAAATTAACCAAAAGGTCTTATATTTATAAGAAGTTTTATTTCATATCTTTTTAAACATAACATTATGATTGCAAGAGCTATAGTAATAACTAATTATGATGAAATCGTTAATGCTGATAAAGAAGCACAACGTTTAGGATTAGACAAAATGGGAATAAAACCCATTGAAGAAATCAGTGAAATCGGTTTTAATCTTGCAGATGTTTCAAGGTATTTAGCAATTCCTGCTACTGGCAAAATTGTAGTAGTATTTAAAGATAGAACAGAAGAAGAATTTGAATTAGATGAACAGTTGTTAACATTACTTAGAAGTAAATTTAAAATATGAAACTATACGCAAAATATTTAAAACGACAAGACGGTGGAGATACCAAACCTGCTACTGTTTATGATACGTTTCCTAAAAAAATTAAAAAAGCTCTTGAAAAATCAGATAATATAAGTAAAAGTGTTACTGATATTCCTAATGGTTTTAGAACCACAGTATCTACGGCTAGTGGTAAACCTGGAAAAATTCATGAGCAAAGTATTGACCCAAACTCTTTAAAAGGTTCAGGTAAATACATAGGTGGTTGTACTACTGAGATAATGCGACCCTTAATACAAGCTTCTAAATCAATAGAATTACAAAATAAATTAGTTGCTCAAGGTATTGCTAAAATTGAAGACTATGGGAGTAGAAAGGTTATTACAAGTGTAAAGAATCCTAATTGTAAAATACCTTTAGAAAAATTTCAAGAACCCGGTTCAAGAGAAAGTGCTTTATTTACCCAAGAAATGAAGTTCGCAGGTAAAAAAGATATTGAAATGCCTATAGATATACCTAAAGGTAAATTAAGAAGAATACCTATGCCTAAAGGAGAAGATAAGATACCAATACCGCAAGGTGAGTCAATGGAAAAAGAGGTTAACATTAATGTTTGGTTTAATCTAAAAGTACCGCACATGACTAAAGGTGTTAAAGATTTAGGTAAAAGACAAGTACCGGTTACATTCTTAGTTCAGGTAGATAGAAAAGCAAATGATTTTAATAATTTGACAAAAAAAGATGTGAGAATAAAAGTGGCATCAGTAGGAGCGATTGAAGCAGTAGGTACTAATAATGCTGCCGCTGCTTATCAAAGTGGTGGAGCATCAATAGATGTTGGTGATTTTCCCCTTGGTACTGGTGCAGTTACCGAAGCTGAAATAAGAAGTAAAATGAACATTATAGGACCTTTTATATTAGCTAAAATAAACGACGGAACGATTAAAGCACGTGTTGGAAACGTAAAAGGGAACATTCCTTCTTTTCAAGATAGATTAAACCAAATAAGAAACTCTCGTAAAAGAGGTGGGACATTATTAACCAAATATTTAAGTCGATGAACATATATGGATTTTCAGCACAAAGGAATAGAAATACCTCAAAAGGAAGAACTTTAAAAGACGGTGGTATTATTGCTGGAGGTGTAGCACACGCTGAAAATAATAATATTGGCGATAAAGGTATTCCTGTGGTATCGATTGAATCTTATAACACCAACAATGGAAAATATATTAAGTCTGATAAACAAGTAGAAGTAGAATCTGAAGAGATTGTTTTCAATGAGGAAACGTCTTTGAAGATTAATAAGTTAGTAGAAGAATATAATACGTGTAAATGCGAAGGTAAATTAAGATTATTAGGTCAAGTTATACTTGAAGCTACTCGTAATCTTGTCGATGAAACATGTAGAACCAGTTGCAAATTTGAATCTAAATTACAAAAAATAAAATGAACAATTTAAGAATTAAAAACCTTCATAAACGCTTGTTAAAAGCGGGTGGTAAAATCGTAAAAGAAGATAGCTATTTATTTAAAAATAAAAGAGCTGACGGTGGTGAGGTTAAAACACCTCCAAGAAAGGCATTATACGCTTTAGCTAACAAATTAGCGGACCAAAAAGTAGCTAGAAATGGCGGTACACGAAATGATTATTTTATGGAAGCGATTAAGCACATTAAGGCTAATCCTGAAAGGTATCGAGAAGAACTGAGTAAATATGTTGATGAAACACCTATTTCAGTAAATAATGATATAGAAGATCCTGAAATTGTTTCAGGTATGACTCGTGGTGATTATTTAAACGCTGACGACAACACCCGAAAAAACATGGAGGAGTATGTTAACTATGGGCAGTATGGTGAAAACAATCAAGGTGCTGTAGATAAGAAAATAAATATTAAAAAACGTCAGATAATTACTGCGGCTTATAATAGAGCTATTCGAGAAGCTACTATCGCTAATAATAATAAACCGTTAAGTACTAAACAAATGCAAGAGATTTATAAAAAATTAATGGAAAGTCAAGCTGTACCTTCTTTTAATATGGGAGGTATTATGGGTGCTGTAGGAAACGTTATGCAGAATCCTAATACGATGAATATGATGGGAGATATGATGTCTCAACAAGCGGAACGTAGAAATCAAGCGGTAATGGCTTTAGGTGGGCAATTACGAATGAGGAGATTAGGTGGTTCTATCATTGGAGAAACAATGTTTAAAATCGCTGATAAAAATGCGGATTGGATTTATAATAATATGCAAGATTTAATCGGTGACGCGGTTTATAAAAACAATTTAGAAAGATTGTCAAGATTATCTCTGTAATATGTTTTACATTGGCGATTCTGAAATACAAGGAAAAGGTGTTTTTATAGACCAAGATGTACCAAAAGGAATATGTCTTGGTCTTGCTCACACTTTAGAAGGTAATAAATTAACTCGTATTACTAAATTGGGTAAATTTCATAATCATTCAGTTTTTCCTAATTGTAAATCATTTAAAATAGGCAATAACCGTTATTTATTTAGTCTTAGAGATTTAGTAAAAGGGGAAGAAATAACCGTTGATTATAGAAAACAACCCGAATTAGAACAACCTAAAGAAAATTGGGATATGGCAAGATTATTATTACTCGACCATAACGGTCAACCTCAAATGAAACTTGGAGGTAGAGAAATTGTATTTTCAAGAGTTTCAACAAAAAAGATTTTAGATTTAGCTGAAAAAGCAAGTGATGGAGATAATCGAGATATTTTAGCTTTAGGTAAGTTCGTTTATCAAGAAAGAATGAAACAAAAGAAAAGAGACAAAGAAATTTAATTTTTTGTATATTTAATTTATACAGTCACCTATAAAAACAACGATAATGATTACGTTTAATAATAGAAACACAAATAAAGTTGTAATCCCAGCTAGAGTGCTAGGATTACGTCAAGAAGGAGGGGAGTTGATAGAATCAGGAGAACCTGCGGCTGCGGAAGCTCAAGACCCTATGATGGACATCTTAAATATGGCAATGCAAGCAGTGGAAGAGCAAGATCCTGAAACGGCTATGCAAGTTTGCGTAATGCTAGTAGAAATAGCAGGTGGAGGTGAAGAAGCTTCTATGGAAGAAGAATCAATGGAAGAAATGCCTACAGATGAAGAAATGGGTTACGGTGGAATGATGGATTACTAGATAGTATGGAGGAGATTATAAAGCAACTAGATGGGCAGCTTATACTCCTTTATACTACATTTATCGGTATTATAATTTTCTTTTTAAGAGACGGTTCAAAACTATTATTTTCTTTTTTAACGGATGTGTTAAAACATTGGTGGCATTTAAAAAAAGAAGAATTGACATTAGAAGCTAAAGTTAGAAATTCTAAAGTTGCAGCTTTTTCAGAGATGGAAATTCAAAGATTGAAAACTGAAACTCCGTTAATAAAAGATGTTATTTACCTAAGTGATACATTAAAGGAGCTTAGAGATTATTTAAACGCTTTTAGAATAACGATATATATATTCCATAACGGAACAGCTAAGTTTTTTAAAAATTATTCAGGGAGACATCAAGATTGTAGAAATATTGTAGATAGACATTTAAGTAATTATCAAAATAAACCACTGTCTACTTTATATCCAATTATAAATTATTGTGTTAATCAAACAATTACCATATTTGATGAGAATACTGAATTTGAATATATAAGACATCTTATTCTTAATTCAAAAACTAAAATCAACGTTATTTTTTTAATTATAATTGATTCTGAAAAAATTGAAAATTCTCATAATATAATAAGCGTTAAAACAAACAAAGGTATATCGATTCCTTTAGGGTTTGTAAGTATTGAACTTGATGAAGATTCTTTAATGTTGACAGAGACCATTATAAGCTATATTAAGTCTTTTAAACAAACGATTGAAACATCATACACTAACTCGCCTGAAATATTCGGATGAAAACAAAAAAAACAAAACACACTGACGAAGATTGTGGGTGTAGCAAAAATAAAAACGTATGGCAACAATACAACAATTAGATAGAACCAACGATTTATTGTCGCAAATTTGGGTTAAATTAACGACAAATGAAGGTGAGTCATACCCTATACTTGTAGATATTGAAACAAACACTCAAACAACAGCGAGTAATACCACACAATCTGCTTCAGATATTACTGCAATTGCTTTAAATATCGACTCTATTAAAACAACAATTGAAGCTTTAAACGATAGACATATTTTAGAAAATTGGGATTTGATTGTAGGTAACAGTAAAGTAACTACTTATTATACAGGTGTTGCGGTTGGAAATCCCAGTGGTTCAACAGATAATGCTGAAACAATACAGTATAATCAAGGAGCTTCTACCGTATTGACTCAGACTTATACATGGAATATTGATAATAAACCTATAAGTATAACAGCATCGTAAATGAAATTTTCTATAAATTATACAACTAAAATTTAAAAAACCTGCAAAATGTCAAACAAGTATAAGTATAACATATTTACTGGAAAGTTAGATTTAGTAGGACGAGAGTATCCTGAATTAGAAGATTTTTTTAAAAACACAAATTGTTACATACACTATATATGAAATAATTATAGGAGATACCTTATCAGGAAGTGTTGCGGTGCAAACAGGAATTGAAATAATAAGAGATAGTTTTCAAGGAGCTGATTTAAATCTTTCTAAATTAGGTGGAGACCTTTTCCCTACTGGAGTAGGTGTTGAAGATACGTTAGGTAATCCTGTTTTTGCAACATTTAACCCTATAGACACTCCACCAAATTGGCAAATTAATACTTCAGATACTAATGGAGAAGACTATGCTTTGATATTTAGAGTAAGAAGTACTAGAGGTAATCTTACTACTTATTTAAAAAATAACCCTGAATACTTTTTATCTAGTGAAACACAAACTATTGATAATGATACTACATGGATTGAATATGTTGCTAATTATGAACCTTCAATTCAAATTTCAATTACAGGAGGACTTGTGATTCAATATGATAATCAAAAAGAAACTGTTTATAGATTTGTACCTGACCCTTATATCTATAATCAAGATAGTATTTATAGAAATTTCAATGGGGTCAGTTTAACAAATTTAATCACCTCAAGAACTAATTAAAATTATGATAATTAATCAGACTATCTCAAATTTAAAAGAAAACGGGGTTGAGTTCAATCCACCTATTTATCGACAAGTAAAATCAGCAATGTTACAATGTTTTTATGATAACGATAATGAAATAGCTGAAGTTATAGTTACTTGTGATGTAAGACATTATACGGATGTTGAAATGACTAAGGCTTGGGGATTTAATCCAAGAGTAGTAAAAAATCTTCATATAAAAGATACTTTTACAGTAGATAAAACAACAGGTGTTAGAGCAACAGAAGACACCCTTGAAGAAAATAAAATGGGAGAGCTTACTTTCTTTGTAGACTATTCTCAAATGGTGATAAGACAAGGTGTAGCCGCAGGTGTTTACTTAGCTGATATTAACCATAGATTTGATTAATTATGGTAGCTACTCCAATTTCTAAAGTAGTATCTCCTCAAATTATAGGAGATGTGAAATACGGATTTCAGACTTCTGATCATAACGGTTGGATAAAATTAGACGGTAGACCTTTTGATCTACTAACTGATGGGTTAACACCTACTCAAAGAGATGCTGCTATCAGTATAGGTTTTTTTTCCGCATTACCGAACGCAACAAATTCTTTTCTACAACAAAATACTAATCCAATCGGTGAAGTATTTGGTAGCAACTCTAAAATTATAAATAGAGATAACTTACCCAATGTAACATTAAGCGGTACTACTAATGGATCTGGAGACCATGTTCATTCTTATGAGAGAAGAACTCAAAACAGAGATGTAAACGGTATAGGAGGTGTGGGAGTTAGTGGTCAAAGTACTTCTACTTTTAATACTTCCGTAGCAGGAGGTCATACTCATACAATTACAACCGAAAGTTTAAATGGTAATATTACTCAAGAAGAACTTGACATAACTCCAAGAACATTATCAATAAATGTTTTTTTATTTTTAGGTGATTAATATATTTTAAAATGGCTAACGAATTAAACTATTACGGAAACCTAAGTCAAACAGGGCTTACAGTTATAGCAAGAGTATATGACGCAACAGGAACTCAAGTAGGCTTGGATATATCTTGTACTGAAGACACTGGTTCTTTAGCTATTTATTCTGGAGATATGCCTACTGCACCATTAGGTGTATACGGGGTTCGTTTTTTTGATGGTTCTACTTTATTAGGTCAAGGAAGTATAAATTGGAGTGGTCTTAAAGAAACGGATTTAATTATTACTGATAATGGACTTTTAAACAAAGTAATTTACTTTAATCCTTCAGCCTCTGTTAATGGTGACGGTACAAACAGTAATCCATTTAACAACCTTGCAGATGTTATTACTAAATCTGACAATGAAGGCATTGAAACTATAAAAGTTACTTCTGGAAACTTTTTTACTCTTTCACAATCATGTATAGGTAAAAAATTTAAAGGAACAGGCTATGCTATAAACTTAGGTAATCAAGATATAACTGATTCAGAATTTGAAAATGCGTATATATCAGGCGTAGGAACAGCTACGTTAAATAGATTCGTTACTTTTAGAGACTGTGTTTTAGGAAGAACTTTAACTTCTGCGAATATTACAACTATCCCAGCGGGTATTTTTTACAATTGTTCAATTGTTATTGTTAACATATCCTCTGTAGGTTTTTACGAATTTATTGATTGTTATAGTGGGAGAGGAGCTTCTCTACCTCTTATTAATTTTCTTTCTGTTTCAGGTATTACTGTTTCTCTTAGAAGATACTCTGGAAATATGTTTGCAAGAAATTTAGTCGCTGGGTCAGTTATCGTTTTAGATAGCACAAGTGGAGATGTTTTTAGAATTACTGGAACGGGTGGAACAGCGATACTCACAGGTATGATTGGCAGAGTTGATGATTTTTCTGGAGGTAATGTAGGCATTGGTTCAAACTCTTTAGTGAATAAAGTTGATTTAGCTTTAGAAACTACTCAAGTAGAGATGAAAGAAAATCAAATCACGTTAAACGAAGGAATTAAAAACAGTAGCTTATTAATCCCATATACTGATAATTTACCAAATATTTAATACAGTTAAAATGGCTAGACAGCATAGATTATTTGATGTTGACGGTTTAGAAAAAAGAACCGATATTTTTGATGTTGTTAATGACAAAGTAATTGTTGTTACAGATAAAGCCGGTCGTTTTGATAAGCAATATATGTTGTCAGTTCTTGAATTAATTGGAACAGGTAGTGGTAACGATATTTATCAAAAAGCTTCACCTACTACGGTTACAGTAGGTGGTTTACCTTCAGGTTCTAATATTTTTGGATTAACGGTATCAGAAATACTAGAACGTATTTTAGTACCTTCTTTACCGCCAACTTTTTCTTCATTTTCTATTCAAGGTCAATCGCAACTAATAGAGGTGGGTGTGACTTTTGACGGAGCTAAAAACTTTATATGGTCTACCAGTAATTCACAAAACGTCAGATTGAATACTGTTTCTTTAGTAGATACTTCGGCGAATGTGATTTTATCAATGAATTTGGCAAATGATGGAAACGAAGTGTTAAATATAGTAGGTATAGATACTGAACTACCTTTTACTCAATCTTATGTAGCAAGAGCAATTAACGACTTAAATGGTTTACAAATACAATCCAACACCTTTTCTGTACAAGGTATTTATCCTTATTTCTTTGGAACATCCGCTACATTACCTGTGATAGACCAAGCTTTAATTAATTCAGGAACTAAAGTGCTAAGTTCATCTAACGGTACGTTGAATATCACTTTTAATGCCGATATAGAATATTTATGGTTTGCTGTTCCTAATTCTGCACCTTTAAAAACACAATGGTTTGTAGATACTTTAAACCAAGGTTCAATAGGCGGAGGTTCAGATTTATTTGCCTTACCTGTTAACTTAGTTACTAACTCTCCTTCTTCATTATGGTCTAATGTTACTTATGAAATATATGTTAGTAATTTCGCAACCACTACAACAACAAATAGTACACCTGTAATGCAAATTAGAAACTAATGGCTATAAATCTTAATGATAATATTTATTCAGCGAGTCCTAAAGCATTAGATGCTAAATATTTACGATTCGATAATACACCTTATACCTCTATCACAGAAGTAAACACTACTATACCTCAAGCCTTTAGAAGTATTGGTTTAACGGTACTTGTAAATACAGAAGAATATTGGTATAGAAACGGTATATTTGATACCGATTTAATTTTAAAATCTAGTACTGGCGGAGGTTTAAAACAAATCTTTGTCATTAATGGAAACGGAGTAAATGACATATTTACAATAACACATACTTTAAACACCGAAGATATTTCTAATCCTGTAATTAGAAGTGTTTTAACTGGAGAAATACAATATACCGGTAATACGGTTTTAAGTGTTACTCAATTTACAGTTGATTTCGGCTATATTCCTGCAATTGGAGAAGATTTTATAGTGATTGTTTTTGCGTAATGCTTATATTAGTAACATGGAGAGATTATTTGATACCGATTCATTAGAGAAAAGAACCTCAATATTTGACGTTGATAACGACAAAGTTCTTGTAATTACTGATAAATCAGGTAGATTTGATAGACAATATCTTTTACCTATTACATCATTTTCTGGTGGAGCGTTTATTCCAATCACTGAAAAAGGTCAATCTAATGGAGTAGTACCGTTAGATAGTAATGGTTTAATTCCTATTTCGTTTTTACCCTCTTTGAGTTCTTCTGAAATCAATGATTCAATTATAACTTCGGTAACTACATGGTCTTCTTTTAAAATAGCACAAGAACTTGCTTTAAAAGGAGAAACTATTCATGCGTTAAATCATATTATAGGAGGTTCTGACGTAATCGACGGTGATAATATTCACATAACGTATATCCCTACCAATTATATTAGAGATAATATAAATACCGAAGGATTGACTTTAGAAGCTTTAGTAGCTCATTTAAAAGGTATTGATACAAAACTTATTAACGCTGGACAGAAGTTTGAAGAGGTTAGAGTGATTACGGGTTTAGAAGAAGCGACTAAAAGTTTAAATTTAACGTTCACAGTAAATAGTCCTACAAGAACAGAAATATTTCCTAAAAACGGCATTCGACAATTCTACGGTGATGATTTTATAGTATCTTTAAATACTATTTCGTGGTCAGGTTTAGGATTAGATGGGGTACTTGTGGCAGGAGATAAAATTTATATTACGTATCAATAACAACTTTCATTAAATTAAACGTTCACAAAAATGTCTCAAATTAGAAAAAAGTTTATTGCCACAGATGCAATAGACGAATCAAAAATATTATTAAGTAATGATGGCGCATTAAGAGCAAGAAACAACGCTGATAGTGCGGATGTTGAAATACTTAAATTAACAACTGCTGATGTTATTCAGTTCTTAAGTGTTCCTCAATCACCATCTCCTGCGGTCAACGCTAACGATTTGGTAATTCTTTCACAAATTCAATCACTGTTAGAGGGTTTAAAACCTAAAGAAGCTGTAAAAATCGCTACGACTGAAAATATTACACTTTCAGGTTTACAGACTATTGACGGTATTTTAACCGTAGCTGGAGATAGAGTTTTAGTCAAAAACCAAACAACGCAATCTCAAAACGGTATTTATACTGCGGCAACAGGTGCTTGGGTGAGAGCTGATGATTTTGATTCTCTTACTCCTACAGATGAAATTAACGGTGCTTTAGTAGCCGTACAAGAAGGTACTGCAAACGCAGGTAAGATTCTTGTTCAAACGGGTAATGTTACCACTTTAGAAACGGATGCTATTATATTTGTATTTTTTAATTCTTCTACTACTTTAACAGGTGGAGATGGTATCACGCTTACTTCAGGTACAGACATTGATATAGATTTAGCGACTAATTCAGGATTAGAATTAACAGCTAGTGATGGCACGGGGCAGTTAAGAATCAAAGGTCTTGCCGATTACTCTGCTACAGCATTACCTGACCAAGTGGCTATTGGTTATAATGCTACAGGTGAACTTATTTTAGACACTACTACAATCGCTTTAACAGGAGGTGATGGTATTGATATAACTTCTGGTACAGTATCTATAGATTTAGTCGCTAATCGAGCTTTACAGTCTACTGGTGGACAACTTGATTTATTAATTGATGGTGTTTCATTAACTCAGTCAGCAACAGGTATTACGGTAGCCGTAGATGGGATTAAAGAAGCTGAAATTGATACTACCGTCGTAGATGCTGAGACATTCTTAATTTCTACCGTTTATGACTCAAGCATTGCAACAGGTAATGTTACCGTAGGTGATACTGTTCAACAAGCAATTGAAAAAATAGAATCTAAAGTAGATAATGTTGTAGGTGGTCAAATTCAACAAACTTTCACTCTTACAGCGGGTGATATTGTAAACGGATTTGTAACTCTTTCAGGAACACCTTTAAACGCAATTGCTACATTAATGGTACAAGGAGGTGGTGCACAATTACAAGGAATTGATTATACAATAGCTACTAACATATTAACTTTTGCAGGTGGTCTATCATCAGGAACTGAAGCACTTGAATTAGGTAATGTGATTCAAGTTACTTATTTGACAGCATAAACCGTATAGATAGAGTCTGAGTAAATAACTTAGACTCTATTATATTTAACAAACTTAAAAACGAACTATGTCAACAATCATTAAAAAGTACATTGGTAACGACCAAGTAGATGGGCAAAAGATATTATTGCTTAATGACCAAGAGTTTAGAGCCAAGTTGCAATTAGGTGGAACAACTGATTTGTTTAAGTTAGATACATCCAATGAATTACAATTTATTGAGATGATTAATCTTCCTACTATTGCAACGCAATCAACTCATGCGGTTCGTTTTGACCAACTACAAGCTGCTTTAGAAGGACTTTCCGCAAAAGAAGCTGCTAGAGTCGCTACTACAAATAATATTACCCTTTCAGGGCTTCAAACAATAGATGGAATCGTACTCGAAGATGGAGACCGAGTGTTAGTTAAAAATCAAACTACAGCTTCGCAAAACGGAATTTATGTAGCTTCCGCAGGAGTATGGTCAAGAAGTGCAGATGCTAATACTGAAGCTGAAATAACAAATGCTCACATCGCTATTCAAGAAGGAACGGATAATGCGGGAAAGTTTTACGTTCAAACAGGTCAAATAACTACATTAGATGTTGACCCTATAGTTTTCACATTTTTTAATTCTTCTTCTAATCTTGTAGGTGGTAACGGTATTGACATTAGTGCCAATACTGTTACGGTAGGTTTAAAAACCGCAGGAGGACTTAAATTTGATTTAGGTGAACTTACATTAGAACCTACCGATATTGCAGGATTTGGTTTAGAAGATGATGGTTCAGATAACCTCAGAGTCGCTTCAACAATAGCTGGAAACGGTCTTTCGGGTGGTTCAGGAACAGCTTTAACAGTAGTTTCGGATAATATAGGTTCAGCCAATATTGCTACTGCCATTTCAGTAACTACTGACGGTGTTGGTGTTAAAATAGACGGTGTTACTATTACAGAAAACGTATCAGGACAATTACAAGTTGAATCTATTCCTTCTTCGGCGTTAGATGCTACTATTGCAGGAAAAGGTGTTTCTTTAAACGGAACGACAAATGCGATTGATGTTAATGTTGACGATGTAACCATTGAAATTGTAACAGATAATCTACAACTTAAAGACTTAGGTATTACAGGAGCTAAAATAGCTTCTGCAACTATTTCTGCTGATAAATTTACAGCTACTACTTTTGGCGCAGGACTTGTTCAAAATGTAAACGCAATTGATGTAAATGTTGATGGAACAACAATTCAGATTGTAGGTGATACTCTTAGTGTAGTACCTAATTCTGTAACACCTGAATTACACGCAGACTCTCACGTTACCGGTGGTTCTGATATTATAGATGGTGATATTGTTGATATTACTTACGTACCTTCTAATTATACAAGAAATATCACACCTTCTGAAGTAACACTAGTTACTGAATTAACCTCTCATTTAGCAGGTATAGACAATGCTTTAGCAGATGTTCAATCTTCTAATTTAGTAACGGAATATTTTACTTTATCCGCAGGAAATATTACAGATGGTTATGTTGACTTATCAAATAAAGCTGCTGGATTAGTAGAAGTAGTTGTTGAAGGTCTTGCACAACAGTTTATATCACAAGAGTTTACGTTAACCAACCCTTTAAACGGTAGAGTTACTTGGTCAGCAACCATAGCTAGTTTAATTACTGCTGGAGATAATATAGAGATACGGTATTTAACACAAGTGGGTATTGTAGGTTTAGCCGATGCTTCTATACAAATTAATACAACTGCCCCGTTAGCAGGAGGAGGAGATTTAACGAGTAATAGAACGTTATCTATTGATTCAACTGGAGCGAGTTCAGGAGATGTATTAAGCGCAGACGGTGTTGGTGGAGTTTCTTTTACAACACCTTCAAGTAGTTTAAACGATGTTACTGAAGGAACAGGTATCGCAGTAAATAAAACTATTCCTACCAATCCAGTAATTGCTTTAAACAA
>Ga0210011_1000100_pt1 | contig 105488 bp, 122 predicted proteins | sample CryGeymeta201502_FD_183972 | JGI IMG/M metagenome (GOLD analysis project Ga0210011, IMG submission 183972) | Groundwater microbial communities from Crystal Geyser aquifers in Utah, USA - Crystal Geyser metaG 2015-02 (SPAdes) (version 2) | ecosystem: Environmental > Aquatic > Deep subsurface >...
CCACAGGGTGAACTTAGCATCGTTCATGGCAGCGGTGTCCTCCGGAAAAGTTGCTTGGTGGTACAAACAACCTAACCAGGGGCACCGCTCGCTTTAACCCCTATTTCCCGCCAATCCGCGATGAACCATAAAAAAGCCCCGACCTTGCGGGCGGGGCTTGGGATGTTCAGGTGTGAGACCGAAATCAGTCGGTGCGGGTGCGTTCCTCGATTTCCTGTGCGGTCTTGCAGTCGATACACAGGGTGGTCACCGGGCGGGCCTGCAGGCGCTTGCTGCTGATGTCGCCTCCGCAGCTGTCGCAGATGCCGAAGGTGCCGTCCTTGATGCGGCCCATGGCCTGATCGATCTTGCGGATCAGGCGGCGCTCACGGTCACGGATGCGCAGGTCGAAATCGCGGTCGGATTCCATCGTCGCCTGATCGGTCGGGTCCGGGAAGGAAGCCTGCTCCTCGCGATGCATCGACTGCATGGAGTTGTTCAAGCCGCCTTCAAGCTCATTGCGCCACTCAAGCAGCTGTTCGGTAAATGCTTCGATCTGCTTTGCATTCAGTCCCATATTCATGTCCTCCATCTGCCATCGGCCGTTTGCTCACGGCCTTTTAAATCCGGGGGGTTAGCTTGTCTTTAAGCAAAACCGGCTGCTTCGCAGCCTCCGGAAACAATCCCCCGATATTTACAGGGCGGCGAACCATAGCGACTGCTCCGCACGCTGTAAATCAATGTGACGTCCCGAACCCCTTGTTTTGCGCCTCAGTGAACCGCCGCAAGCCGGGTGCACAATAAAGCGTACCACTCGTTTGCCAGTTCAGCCAGCGGTAACGGCTCGATGAAATCGTGCATGCTGCACACGCCAAGCCCCGCACCGCAGGCATTGATGGCGGCAAACCACTGCGGGTCGATCCGGACATTCAGAGCCATGCCGTGCCATACGACCCCCTGCGATACGCGCAGGCCGATGGCGGCGACCTTGGCTCTGTCCACCCAAACGCCCGGCAAGCCGTCGCGCCGGCCCGCCTTGATGTCGTGGACATCCAGCAGATCGATGCACGACTGCTCCAGCAGGCAGACGTAGTCGCGCACACCGAGATGTCTGGCGCGCAATGAAAGCACCGGATACAGCATCACCTGCCCCGGTCCGTGGAAGGTGGTTTCGCCGCCGCGGTCGGTAACGATCAGCGGGGCTGGAAGTTCTGCCATCCGCCGGTTGTCGATACCGCGGCGTCCGGTGGTGTACACGGGGTCATGTTCGCACGACCAGACGATCTCGCTTGCTGCGCCGTGCGCTGCGATCAGGCCGGCCTGTTGTTGCATGCGTTGCCACATGACGTGGTGCTGCATGCGTCCCAGCCAGCTGAGAGCCGGTGCCTGAATATCATGCGGGTCTGATTGCGTCATGCCGCGATGCTGGCGCAGCCGGTCCCTGCGGTCCAATGCGGGGTGGAGTGTCGGGCTATTCGGCCAACAGGTTCGAGTTTTCGTTCACCCAGTGCAGGGCGCGGGTCTGAACCCCCATCAGGTCGCCGCATTTGATGCCGGCGCTGCGCGCAATATTGTCCACCTTGCCCCAATCGCCGTGCTCCACTTCCTTGACCAGTTGCAGCAGGCGACCGTAGCTGCTGGAGGGTTCGGTCAGACCCTGATGAATGGCCTCAGGCAGGCAGAGCTTGGCAAGCGCATCCTTCATGCTGATACCCAGGATGGTGTCCAGCAGCGAAAACAGGCCGAGCAGGAAGTATTCGGATTTGCGCTCCGGCTGATTCAACTCGGCAATGCCCTCCAGCATCTTGGCGCGTTGCAGGGCGATACGTACCACCTCCGCAGGGAGGCCCTTGCCGGCATCAGCCAGCAGCAGCAGCGACAGCCACTGGCGGATATTGGAAAGGCCCAGCAGGCCGAGTGCCTGACGCACGGATTCCACCTTGCTGCGCAGGCCGAAGGCGGCGGCATTGATATGCCTGAGCAGGCGATAGGACAGCGTGACATCACGCATCATCACACCTTCGACATCGGAGATCGCCTCTGCACCCATCACCTGTTGCAGGGCCTGCATCACCGCCAGGCTGGAGGCGGGCAGTAATTTGCCCTCGACGATCTGCGGGCGGCAGAAGAAGAAGCCCTGAAAGCCGGTGAAGCCAATGGCCATGGCCTGCTCGAAATCATCATGGGTTTCCACGCGGCCGGCGATCAGTCCGGCGATATGCGGGCGGATGCGTTTGACGGTCGAGGAAAGGTCCGGAACTCCCATGTCCAGTTTGACCGCTGATGCGACCTTGAGCAGCTCTGCATAGGCGGCGGTATCCACGGCGCCTTTGATGAGGATCGGGTAGCCCTGTTGACGCAATGATGCGCACACCGCCAGAATTTCGTCATCCACCTGGAGATCGGCAGGGATGGAAACGCCGAGTAGTTCGGGGGGGAATTCGGAGACCGCACCGCGCACCAGAAGCTCGCGTGTGACAGGCACATACACAGGCAGATTGTTGGATATCTGGCTCAGGCCGATATCCATCAGTCCGTGCACCAGCAGGCGGGCACTTTTCTCAGTCGCGATTTTCTCGTCGGTTGCGGCGTCCCACTCATGAAAGACCAGGCCATAGGCGATGGTTTTGTATTCTCGATCAAGAATGGGCTGACGCCCGAGATAGAATGTATCCACGGCACTCTCCTGTTGACGGCGATGTCTTTCGCATCGTGCAAGTCGTTTCCCGCAGGCAGCAAAATCAGTGCCAAGCAATCCCCAGACGGTATGCGGACTTGCCATCCGGCGCTTGCAACATCAGCCTGCCACGCCATGCAACAGCACTTTGATCCGCAGGAAATACAGAAATTCGAGGCCATGGCCGCTGAATGGTGGGATGCCGACGGCAAATTCAAGCCGCTGCACCGCATTAATCCGCTACGTCTGGACTACATCGCCGATTGCGTCGAGCTGGGTGCGGCACGCATTCTCGATGTTGGCTGCGGTGGCGGCCTGCTGGCCGAGGGTATGGCTGCCCGTGGTGCCACGGTGACCGGTATCGACCGCTCCCCGAAGGCGCTGGGCGTTGCACGCCTGCATGCGGAGAAATCCGGTATTCAGGTTGAATATGTGGAGAACGATGCTGAAACCTGGGCTGTGGAACATGCAGGTTTCTATGATGCAGTGACCTGCCTTGAAGTGCTGGAGCATGTCCCCGATGTGTGCCGTACGGTGCAGGCTTGCAGCAGCATGCTCAAGCCCGGCGGGATGTTTTTCTTCGCCACGCTGAATCGCACCGTCACTGCCTATGTCAAGGCGATCATCGGTGCGGAATATGTTCTCGGCTGGCTTCCCAAGGGCACCCACGAATATGACAAGTTCATCCGACCCTCCGAAATGCAGCATGCCTGCCGCGGTGCGGGGCTCGATGTTGAAGACATGCGCGGCATGTCCTACCACCTGCTTGCCGATCGTTTCGACCTGTCCTCCGACATGTCGGTCAACTATCTCGGGCGGGCACGTAAGCCCGACTGACCCCCTTCCTTCGAAACCTTCTTGCTGACGTCCCCGATCAAATATCCGCGTTTATGGCTGGCTGTCCTGCCGCTACTGTTGTATTCCCTGAGTGCTGTTGCCTCTGATATCGATATCGTGGCAGACAAGATCGTTCGCGATGCCGATGGCGTGGCTACGGCAACAGGAACCGTTGAGATTCAGCGCGGCGGAGAGACCATTCAGGCCGATTCGGTGCGCTACGATGCAGTGAACAAGAACATCAAGGCTCAGGGCAACGTACATATCGTGACCGGGCAGACGGATATCCATGCCGCTTCAGGTGACATGAATTCCGAAGATAAATCAGGGGAACTGCTGGATGCCGAGGTGTTGCTGCCGGGTGGCGAAACCCTGACAGCAGAGCGGCTGATTCGACTGGATGAATTCACCTTCCAGGCCTTTGATCCGGTGATGACCACCTGCCCGAAGGATGAGGATACCTGGCATCTCTATGCTTCCGAGGGCACGCTGGATCAGGTGGAAGGTGTATTTAGGGCCAAACATGCGCGTTTCGAATTTGCCGGTGTGCCGCTGTTCTACTCGCCGTACTGGCAGCAGGCCATCCGGCGCAAATCGGGTTTCATGATGCCGTTCTTCGCCTTCGGCAAGCGGCGCGGTACCGAGTGGGCATTGCCTTACTATTTTGCTCCTGTACCGGACTGGGATGCCACGCTTACCCCTCATTGGATGACCGCCCGCGGCATGATGACGGAGGCTGAAGTGCGGCATGCTTCTACGCTTGGAAGAGAGACGCTGCGTTTTGAGGGTCTGCACGACAAGCTGACCAGCACCTCGCGTGGTCGCGTGAAAGGCGAGGGGAACTGGCAGCTGCCGCTGGATATGAAGCTGGCGGTCAAAGGCGACGAGGTGAACGATCGAAACTATCTGGCAGATTTTTCACGCCTCGGAAATGAATCCGCACTGCGCTATCTGACCAGCAGAGCAACCCTTTCACAAGGATTCGCATACGGAAGCTGGAGCCTCGCCGGCATCTACAACCACAACCTGTCGACGGTGAACAACAAGGCAACGCTGCAACAGTACCCCAACTTTGATCTGAATCTGAGCACTCCGGTTTTCGACACACCTGCGACATTCTATCTGCAGCACAATACCACCCGTTTCAGCAATAGTGCCGGTGCCACTGCTCTGCGTGATTGGCGCACCTACGTTCATCCCTATGTCACGCTTCCCTGGAATGTGATGGGAGGTGGTATTTCCACGGTTCTGACCGCTGGCTCGACATACACCGGATACTGGCTGAACCAGGGTGCTGCACGCAGGCCAAGTCTTCGCAGCGGAGAATTTTCCGTTGATACGCAAATGGTATTTGAGCGCATCAACGATACACGTACCATACGGCACAGCGTCATCCCTCGTATCCGCTACGATCTGAATGTGGTCCGCCGTCAGCCGGGGGCACCTAATTTCGATTCGGGTCTTAGCCCGCTGCGCCTGAGCAATCTGTTTTCCGGTGACCGCTACTCGGGTATGGATGCAGTTGAAAATGTGCAGCGCGTCGCTTTTCTGCTGAGTAATAATTTTGAAACCAAGGATGATCCGATGGATCAGGCCCGCACCGTTCTCAGTATCAGCGGCGGTGGGCAGTACAATATCCGCAGCAGCCGGTTGAACCCGCTGGCTGCACCGACCTCATTTTCCAATCTTCTGGGTATGATGACCTTCACGCCGCTTCCTTATGTTTCTTCCACCATTGAGGGAGAGTACGACCCGAGACGCAGTTACTGGAATCGAATCGCGGATGGCATCTCGATCAGCAATACGGATGGCGATGCTTTAAGTGCCTACTATGTGCTGACCAATTCAGAGCTGGCTACCGTCTCCGAGGTTTTTCAGGCCAGCGGCAAGTTGTATATCGGCGAGCGCTGGAGAACGGATGCTGTGATCAACTACGATGTGGTTCAGAAGTCAACCCAGCAGGTTTCGATCGGCTTCACCTATTCTCATCCCTGCTGGGAGATTGGCGTCGAGGCTCACAGCAACAAGCGCCCGACCGGAACCACCGGCGCGCGCGATGTCGGTGCCAGTCTCTTGATAGGCTTCAAGGGGCTGGGTAGCGTAGGAACGAATGCAAAATAACCGTACTGATTCCAACGGAGAATCCATGTTGCGTATCATGAAAATCTCTCTCTGCCAGGCACTGGCAGCGTTCGTCATTCTTGCCCTGCCGCTTGCCTCTTCTCAGGCCGTTGCGGATGAGGCTGGCAAGGTTCTGGACGGCATCGCCGCCATCGTCAACGGTCAGGCTGTCACCTGCTACGAGGTGACGCGGGATGCGGACGGGTTGCGTCAGCAACTGAGTGATTCCGGTATGAAACAGCTGCCTGACAGGCAGCAGCTTTTTACGCGTGCTTTGGATCAGATCATCACTGAACTGGTACAGACGCAGGAAGCAGCCAAGCTGGAGATATCGGTCAGCGATGAAGAGTTGCAGCAGGCCATGGCCAATGTCGAGGAGCAGAACAATCTTCCTGCCGGCGAACTTGAGAATGTGCTGAAGGCACAGGGGATGGATGTCGAGCAGTACAAGGAAAATCTGCATGACCGTCTGCTGGTGGGGAAGCTGAGCAATATCGCTGTGAGATCGCGCTTGCAGGTCAGTGAAGAGGCGATGCGTGAGTATTACAGGAAGTATATTGCCAACCCGGCTCCGCAACGTGAGATCGACATATCGCAGATCAGCCTCGCCCTGCCGATGGATCCGACGCCGGAAGAGGTCTCGGACGCATATAAGCTGATGAATGAATGGCGTCAGCGCGTTCTTGCTGGAGCCAGCTTCGCCCGTATCGCCGAGCTGAACTCCTCCTCGCCCGACGGCGCACAGGGCGGGCATCTCGGCTGGGTGCTGCCCGGTGCGATGCCGCCGCGATTCGCCACGATTTTCTCCCTGAATGTCGGAGAGGTTTCCAAGCCGATCCGTTCACCCGGCGGCCTGCATTTGTTCCTTGTGAACGATGAGCGCTGGAAGGAGCCGAACAAGCTTGCCGCGGCCTACGATGAGGTCCATGCCCGCCATATTCTGCTGAAGCTCAGCAATAGCATGAGTGCTGCGGAAAAGGCAAAAGTCCGGCAACGTGCCGAACAGATCGCCGAGGCATTGCAGGGCGCCTCCGACGAGGTTTTTGCAACGCGCGCCAAAGAGCTTTCGCAGGGCCCCAGTGCGCCGAAGGGTGGCGATCTGGGCTGGTTCAAGCGCGGTGCGATGCTGCCCGAGTTCGAGAAGGCGGCCCTTGATCTGCAGCCCGGTCAGACCAGCGGCGTGGTGCAGACGGTGTTCGGCCTGCACATCATCCGGGTTGTCGAGCGCAGACATATCGAGCCGGACTCGTTCGAGGCCCATCATGACGAGATTCAGAACATCCTGCTCGGCATCGACATGCAGGATCAGTTGCCGCGCTGGCTTTCCGGTCTGAAGGCCAAAGCCGCCATCGAACGCAGAACCTGCCCGTAAGCCTTGTCCGCTCTTCCCATCCTGATCACCGCCGGTGAGCCGGCGGGTATCGGTCCTGACTGCATCGTGCTGGCCTGGGCTGCCGACCCCGAACAGTTTCAAGGCACCTGCATCTGTGCCCCGATGGCATGGGTGCAGGATCGGGCGCGCGTGCTCGGCCTGCATCTTCCTTTGCGCCAGGTTGCTTCCCCTGAAGGCTCGGGCGATGTGCTCAACTGCTGGAATCCCTTGCCGGATGGCATCGCCATCGGGCCTGTGACGCCGGGCAGAACGGCATCGCTGACAGCTCAAGCTGTGATCGGCTGTATTCGTGCTGCAGCGCAGGCCTGCTTGCAGGGCAAGGCCTCTGCCATGGTCACCGGCCCGATCGAGAAGGCGGTGTTACGCGACACCGGCTTCAACTTTCCCGGGCATACCGAATTCCTTGCACATCTGGCCGGTGAGTCCCCGTTTGTCATGATGCTTGCCAGCGATGCCTTGCGTGTGGCCCTGCTGACCACCCATCTTGCGATCTGCGAAGTGCCGTCAGTGCTGAGCGTGGCCGATACCCTGCAATGCCTGCGCATCGTGCATCATGATCTGCGCACCCGCTTCGGTATCGAAGCGCCGCGCATCGCTCTGTGCGGCCTGAATCCGCATGCCGGTGAGGCCGGGCATTTCGGTGATGAAGAGATACGTCTGCTGGCTCCGGCCGTCGCTCAGGCAAGGCAGGAAGGAATCGACGTGTCTGCTCCGCTACCCGCCGACACGCTGTTTTCCCCGGCCATGCGCCCGTCTTTCGATGCAACGGTTTGCTGCTACCACGATCAGGGGCTGATTCCGATCAAGGCCCTGAGTTTCGGCGAGGCGGTGAACATCACACTCGGCCTGCCCTTCATCCGCACCAGTGTGGATCATGGTACGGCGCTGGATCGTGCAGGAAGTGGAAAAGTGTCCTACAGTAGCCTTGTCGCAGCCATTCAGGCGGCTGCTGCAATGAGTACAAGGAGTGCGCATGCATCTCAATGAGCTAACCGGGAATCTGCTGCTGGCCATGCCCTCGCTGCAGGATGCCAATTTTTCCGATTCCGTGATCCTGCTCTGTCATCATGACGAAGAGGGCAGCATGGGCCTGATCATCAATCGCCCGCAACACATCACGGTCAGCGCGGTGCTCGATGATATGCATCTTGAAGGCATCCGGCAGCCCGATCAGCCGACCTACGAGGGTGGGCCGGTCGAGCCTTTCCGCGGCTTCGTGCTGCACGACAGCTGGCATGTGTACGACTCCACGCTGTGCGTTACTTCTGAAATTCATTTGACCACCTCGCGCGATGTGCTTGAAGACATCGCGCGCGGCGACGGTCCGGAACATTTCATGCTGCTGCTCGGCTATGCCGGCTGGGAAGCAGGTCAGCTCGAAGAGGAGATCGGTCGTAACGACTGGCTGATCTCTCCGGCCGATGCACAACTGGTGTTCCATACCCCGACGGAGGATCGCTGGACGCTCGGTGCACAGGCCATGGGCGTGAGCAAGGCTCAGCTTTCCGATCAGGTGGGCCACGCCTGATGCAGGTGCTCATCACCTTTCATTCGGATTACGGCAGCACGGAAAAGATGGCCCGTGCCGTCGCCGCCGGTATGCGCTCCGCAGCTCCGGAAACCAGGATTGAATTAAAACAGGCGGTTGATACTACGCTTGATGATTTGACCGGTGCCGACATCATCGTGTTCGGCACGCCGGTGCATATGGGTTCGATGGCCTGGCAGATGAAAAAGCTGATCGATGAGGCGGCGGTGCTGTGGATGGAGAATGTGCTGCAGGGCAAGCTCGGCGGGGTATTTGTCAGCGGTGGCGGATTCGGTGGCGCTGGCGGCGGGGCGGAACTGACTATGGCCGCGCTGCATGCCAACTTCCTTGAGCACGGCATGCTTGTCGCAGGCTTTCCGCGCAATGCGCTGGGCTATGCTGAAGGCGGCCTGCACTGGGGTGCCTATGCCCGCAGTGGCAATCATGAAGGCATGCCGGCGGGTGTTGTGGACAGTCAACTGACGGCGGCCCGTTCCTACGGGGCCCATCTGATCGAGGTGGGAGAGAGGTTGTTCGGCTAGACAGGTTTGTCGAAGCAGTAAAGAAAAGGGAGAGGCATGGCCTCCCCCTTTTGCATTCGAAACGATCCGCAGGGGATCGGTTTCAGGTCTTAGAAATGATAATCCACGGCGGCAACGACACCCCAGATCTTGGCCTTGCTGTCGGTCGCACCTGCCGGTGCCGTGGCATAGTTGGTGCCCAGTTTGACGTTGTTCCAGTACTGCATCCATTCGACATTGGCGCTGAACTGGTCGCTGATGGCGTAATCGATACCGGCACCGTAGCTGATGCCGGTCTTGGCCTTGGAGGCGGAGGTTGTCGTCGAAGAGTTGGTGGATTTGAACTTGGCCGTTGTGCCACCCAGCAGGATGTAGGGCTTGAGTTCGGCACTTGCCGGGACCTGCAACTTGGCCAGGTAGGAGACAAAATAGGTGGCCGTTGTCTTGAAGGTGCCTGCGCCGGCACCCAGTGTGCCCGCCACATAGGACTTGCTGGCGCTGCTCGTCGTGCCGACGCGCAGTTCTGCCCCGAAGTAGTCGCCGATACCCGCACCGCCCTTGATGAAGCCGCCGAACACGGTCTGCTTCTGGCTGATAGCTGTGTCCTTGTACTCCAGACCGAAAGCGCCCATGCCGACACCCATGTAAGGCTTCACATCCATATCACCGGCATGCGCTGCCGGGATTGGCGCCATACCGGACACCATCAGGGCTGCTGCTGCCACAAACATCTGCTTCTTCATTGCTGAATCCTCCTTGGAAACTTCACCGCATTGTATGACGCTGAATGGTGCATTCAAGCCGACTGGTTGAGATGTGTGAGCAAACTGCCACACTCATTATGGCGCACCCGGCTCCATGCCGCATAGGGCATGGCAACGCGGCGGGTTGCCGAAAGCGGTGCGCCGAGCACGTGAGTCAGAATGACGCGCAAGCTGCCCGAGTGGGCCACCAGCAGCACATGCCTGCCGGCATGGTCGCGCAGCATCGCATCCCAGGCATGTGTCACCCGATGGGCGAAGGTCTCGATGCTTTCAGCGCCGGGAATCTGCATGCCGACGGGGTTTTCCCGCCAGCGTGCCAGCTCTCCGGGGAAGCGCTGCTCGATCTGATCCGCACTCAAGCCCTCCCACGCGCCGTAATGCATCTCCCTGAAGTCGGCGACCACCTCACAGTCGAGGCCGCTATGCTCCGCCCACTGCTCTGCGGCCAGACGACAGCGGCTGAGTGGGGATGTCACGATAAGCTCGACCTGCCCGTCGAGCCGGGCCCATACGGCATCCATGTCGGCACGGCCCTTGGCGGTCAGATCCGCCTCGATCGTGCCACGGTAGCGTACGCCGCCGACGAGCTCACCGTGACGCAATAAGTCGATGCTTGTCTGCATATCCATCTCTCCATGGGGTTTTTCGCGGGCTGCAAATGCGCTAACGTGTCCGCATCCTGCCCCCGTGAGGCCCGCATGCAATATTCCGACCCGACCGAACCCGATCCGACGCGTCCCGACTCCGAAGAGGCCATGAAGCATGTGCGTGCCTTGCTCGGCTATATCGGCGAGGATGTGGAGCGCGAGGGCCTGCTGGAAACCCCCAGGCGGGTGATTGCCGCCTTTGAGGAATATTTCTCCGGCTACAGCGAGGATCCGCGCGAGCATCTTGAGAGAACCTTCGAGGAAGTCGAAGGCTATGATGAGATGGTGCTGGTCTCGGATATCGATGTGCACAGCCATTGTGAGCATCACATGGCGCCGTTTGTCGGCAAGGCGCATGTCGCTTATATCCCCGATGGGCGTGTGGTCGGACTGTCCAAGCTGGCGCGCGTGGTGGATGTGTATGCGCGCCGTCTGCAGGTGCAGGAGAAGCTGACCATGCAAATCGCTCAGGCCATCGAGGAGGTGCTCAAGCCCAAGGGTGTGGCGGTGATCATCCAGTGCCGGCATTTCTGCATGTGCCATCGAGGCGTGCGCAAGCCCTATGCCTGGACCACGACCTCCAAGTTGTCCGGTGCTTTCCGCAACAATCCGTCCTCGCGACTTGAGCTCTTCAAGCTGATCAGCATGGATAAGGACTGAACATGAATACTGCAACACCGGTCGGCATCCTGCTGACCAATCTCGGCACGCCCGATACGCCCGATTGCCCCGGTTTGCGCCGTTACCTTCGCGAATTCCTGTGGGACAGGCGCGTAGTGGATGTGCCGCGCCCGATATGGTGGCTGATTCTGAACCTGATTATCATCAACTTCCGTTCGCCCCGCTCGGCAGCCCTGTACCGCAAGGTGTGGACGGAGCAAGGCTCGCCGCTGCTGGCCATCGGCCGCAGGCAGCAGCAGGCCCTGCAGGCCAAGCTGGATGCGGCGCAGCCGGGCGGATTCAGGGTCGAGCTGGCCATGCGCTACGGCAATCCCTCGATCGCCGCCGGACTTCACGCTCTGAGCGAGGCCGGTTGCGAGCGTGTGCTGGTGTTGCCGATGTATCCGCAATACTCATCGAGCACTACGGCCTCCACACTCGATGCCGTGGCCGAAGCGCTGAAGGCCGGGCGCAATATGCCGGAGCTGCGCATCGTCCGGGATTACTACCGGGAGCCAGCCTACATCAAGGCACTGGCCGCCAGTATCCGTGAGGATATCGAAGGGAACGGCCAGCCGGATAAGCTGTTGTTTTCCTTCCATGGCATCCCGCAGCGTTATCACACCACCGGTGACCCGTATCCCGACGAGTGTCAGGAAACCGCCGCGCTGCTGGCCGCCGAGATGCAGTTGCCCGACGATGCCTGGATGCTCACCTTCCAGTCGCGCTTCGGTCGCGAGCCGTGGATGCAGCCGTACACCGACAAAACACTTGAGGCCCTGCCTGCTGACGGAGTCGCCAACGTCGCCGTTGTCTGTCCGGGTTTTTCCGCCGATTGTCTGGAGACGCTGGAAGAGATTTGTCATGAGAACCGCGCCGTATTCCTCGAGGCCGGTGGCAAGGATTACCGCTACATCCCGGCACTGAACGACCGCGACGACCACATCCAGGCGCTGGCGGCCATCGTCACCCGCCACTCCCGGGGCTGGTTGGAATAAGCCCGACACCTGACAGGTAAACTGTTTTTTTCTGTATGCCCGAATTTCCAATCTCTCTGGAGGGGTTATGTTTTGCGTCAGCTGCGGTACTGAAATCGGGGCCTAGGTCAGGTTCTGTCCTGCCTGCGGTACTCAGCAGGGAAAGGCAGAGTCACCCGCTGCTGAAACCGGCGATCTTCCAAATGTCGTCCATTACCCGGAAGCAGCCCTGAGGAAGGGGGATGGGTTTAATGCGCTGAGCACCGAGCAGTTGCTCTCTATCGCTGCGGGTCATGAGCCGATCGCTTGGTTGATTCTGGGTAATCGCTATCTGTACGGTCAGGGTGTGGACAAGGATATGCAACAGGCCAATGCCTGGTATCGCAAGGCTGCGGAAGCCGGTAGTGCAAGAGCCATGTTCAGGCTTGGCGTGAACCACCAACACGGTCCGGGTGTGGAGAACAGCTGGGAAGAAGTCAGGCGCTGGTTCCTGCAGGCCGCAGAGCTCGGCAACAAGGAAGCCGAGTTTCGCGCCCATCACCAGTGGCTGACTTTCCCTAAGCGCAAATACAAGGCAAAGACCGGAAGAATCGGATTTTATCGCACGTCAGGGACGGTGCTTGATTCCAAGCGCAGCAGTAAAACTATATCAGCAGTTCGGGCGGTGGCGGGTATGTCGGTCCGCATGGCGGCAGCGTGCAGGCGCCTCAGGTTCGCAGCGAGGTGGTGACCACCGATGATATCTGGATCCAGACAGAATCCGGGCAAGAAAAACAGCTAAGCTTTACCAATAAGAACATCTCTCTGCGCAGCGGGCAGCGGGTCTCCGTATTTCGTGCCGTGCCCGACCATCTGGAAAACGGACCGTATTTCGCACTGGTGAACCATAGCGATGGTAATTCGTATACGCTGAAATCGGCCGCGGCCATCTGGTCGGATACGGTCAAGGGGGCAGGCTGGGGATTCATCAAGCTTTGCCTTGTTGCTGCCGTCTCATTTTTCGGAACCAGATATGCGCTGGGTAATCTGCATGCCATTCCGTTCAGTGATCTTCTGCCGCACCTCGACTGGTATGACGACGGCGGGAAGTATCGCCGGGCATTCGTCGACAATGCTGTTACCGTGGTCTTCCTCAGTTGCTCGATCCCCTATCTTGTCATCAAGCTGATGCTCAGGATCAGCCGGGGGAGCCGTGGCACAAAGATGCTTTTATCGCATATGAACGGCATCAAGGCATGGGCGCTGCAGAAGGGGTGAGGCAGCGCCACGGAGACTGTTAAGCCGCGCGACTCAGTAGGGAACCACGCGGCCGGCAAAATCCACAAACGCCCCCGGCTCGTATTGCCTTGCTCGGGTAATCACATCCGCCATGCCGGCCACCGACTCGGTCACGTCGATCAGGCCGGTATTGTGCGTCATGTCGGTGCGCACCCAGCCCGGATGCAGGCTCAGTACATGCACCCCCTCAGTGGCCAGATCCACCGCCATGGATTTCGAGATGATGACCAGTCCGGCCTTGGCGGCGCGGTAGGCATAGGTTCCGCCGCTGGAGTTGTCCGCGCTGGAGCCCATCTTGGAACTCAGGTTGGCAATCACTCCGCCCCGTGCCATGCGCTCGTGTAATAGCTGTACCACCCGCAGGGGGCCGATACAGTCCACATTGAATACCTCCTGCATCACTTCAGGCGTAATGCTTTGCAGTTCCTGTCCGTTCTTGCCCGGTCCGTAGATGCCGGCGCAGTTGATCAACAGGTCGATTGAGTCAGGCAGCTCGCCGACAGGTCCGGCATCGTTCGCCACATCCCAGCGTAGCAGATGTAGCGATGCATTTTCGATGCCGCTCAGGCCGCCGGCATGGTCGCGATGACTGGCCCATACATGGTGCCCTCCGGCAAGGTAATGACGTACGAAGCCCAGTCCGATGCCGCGATTGGCACCCGTAATGAGAATGTTCATGGTGTTTCTCCCGCTCATATTCACTGTGATGTCGCGTCGCTGTTTCCACGCGCAAAGCTGATACACTTGCCGCATGAATTCGAGCCCTGCCTCCCGCAGCCTGTCCGGCCGGCTCAGCGGTACATGGACTGATCGTCTGCTGCTCGCGCTGGTGTTGGGCGGTATCGTCTTCGGCTGGCTGCATATCCGCCAGCTTGCCGGCGGCGGCGAGGCGATGGTGGATATTTATCACGGGCAGACCCTGCTCGCCGAGTATCCTTTGAATGGTGCTGCCCCGGTGCATTTTGCCGCGCAAGGGGAGATCGGCATATCGGATATCCTGATCGCGGACGGTGAGGTCGCCATCACCGATTCTCCGTGCACGACCAAAAAATGCATCCTCTCCGGACATAAGCACAGCATCGGCGATATGCTGGTGTGTCTGCCGAACCGGATCCTTGTGGCTGTTCGCGGGGATGCGCAAGCCTTCGATGCGATGCTAGAGTGAGCCGATGACGTTTTTAGCCTCCGGTGATACGCCGCAAACCGGCTCTCCCTGCCCGCCTTCGCCCCCCCGTCCCTCGCTTGCGGCACTGCAGGGCAAGGCGCAATGGATGGCGCTGCTGATGCTGGCTGTCGGCATGCATGTGCTGGAATCCGCACTGCCCGGCCTTGGCCCGTGGTTCAAGCCGGGGCTGGCCAATATCGTGACGCTGGTGGCGCTGGTCATGCTCGGTCCGGGACAGGCGCTGATGCTGGCCGTGGCGCGTGTCGTGGTCGGCGCGATGTTCATCGGCACCTTGTTCACTCCCACCTTTATCATGAGCCTGAGTGGAGCTGTTGCAGCTGCTCTGGTCATGCTGGCCGCGTGGCGCTTGATTCCCGGCATCAGCCTGATCGGTGTCAGTCTGCTCGGAGCCGTGGCGCATATGCTGGTGCAGTTCGCCACTGTGGAGGCCCTGTTCATCCAGCAGCATGCGTTGTTTTATCTGCTGCCGCCGTTTCTTCTGGTGGCTGCATTGACCGGCTGGCTGAACGGCGTGGCCGCAGCATACATCGTTGAGCGTTTGCAGCGACCGGTAGAGCCTGCAGCAGCAGGCGAGGCTGCGCATGCCTGAGTTGACCGTTTCCCCGGAGAAGAAACGCTGGAGCGCCTCCTTCGTTGCCTCCATCTGCTGCCATGTGATGCTGGCGATGTTCATCACTTACGAGCATGTCAAAACCCCTTTGCCCAGGCATCAGGTGCCGCAAAGCATGGATGTCGTGCTGCTCAGTCCCGAGGCGAGCAAATCCACCAAGGTGCCTGAAAAGGCCGATGCGATGTCCAATCGCAATGCCGAGGGTGGCAGCAGCAAATCCGAGGACAGGTTCACACGTGCGGCGCGCGCACCGATGACCGGTAATGCTCCGACACCGCCGAAGCCAGCCGCCCCCGAGCCGCCGCGCACCCCGCCGCCACCCCCGACCCCGAAGACTCAGCAGCAGGCGCGCACCCTGACCGCCAAAGGCCCGATGCTCGAGCCGCCCGAGCCGCCGAAGAAGCCGCAGCAGCCGGTCAAACCGCAACCACCGCAACCGCCGCGTATCCCGATGTCCAACCTGATGCCGTCGAGCATGGCACTGGCCGAATTGTCGCGCGATTTCGAGCGCGAGCGTCGCCTGAAGAAGATGCTGTCGCGTGAGGCGGATGTGCCGATCAATACCCGTGAAGCCAAGTATGCCCCGTATGCGCATCAACTGGTGCGCGCGCTGGAAGAGCAATGGCGTCCCGGACAGGCCAACTACAACGAGCACAACGAGGATGAACGCCGCGCCCTGCTGCGCCTGACCATCGAAAAAGACGGTTCGCTCGGCGGCATCGAGATCCTGCGTCCGAGCCCGATCGAGCCGCTCAACGAGAGCGCCATGGCCGCCATCCATGCTGCGGCTCCGTTCCGTCCGCTGCCCAGTGTGTGGGGTCTGGATCGGGTCAGCTTCTACCTGACCTTCGAGGTGCTTGAGGACCGCTTTGTTTTCCGTCCTATGTGACGAGCAGTTTTCCGGCCCATGTAGCAGTCGGGCTCAGGCGCTGCTTGCATGGTACCGCAAGCACGCCCGCGATCTGCCTTGGCGGCATACCGTTGACCCATACCACATCTGGATCTCCGAGATCATGTTGCAGCAGACACAGGTGGCGACCGTGCTGCCGCGCTACGCGGCATGGTTCGATGTCTTTCCCGATATCGCCACGCTGGCAGCAGCCCGGCTCGATGCCGTGCTCAAGGCATGGGAGGGTTTGGGTTATTACCGCCGCGCCCGCTTCATCCATGCCGCCGCGCAATACGTCGTCGAACACCAGGCCGGAGTCTTCCCCGGGGATGTCGATACCATGCTGAAGCTTCCCGGCATCGGCCGCTCCACGGCAGGCGCCATCAGTTCGTTCTGTTTCGGAACTTATACCCCGGTGCTGGACGGCAACGTGAAGCGCGTGCTCGCGCGCTGGCATGGCCTTCCGGACGTAAAGGACAGGGCTCTGTGGCAACTGGCGCAGCAGGCCATCGATGCCTCCGGCGAGCCGGATACCTGGAATCAGGCGATGATGGAGCTTGGCGCCACGGCCTGCCAGCCGAAGCCGGCTTGCGGCCATTGTCCGGTGAATGGGTTCTGTGAATCGTCCTTCCATGTTGCAGCAGCCGGTGCGAAAAGGGATTCGATCCCTGTGCTCGATGTGCACTGGCGGGTGCATCTGCACCGTCATGCCGAACGTGGCATCTGGCTGACCCGGCGCCCGGAAACCGGCATCTGGGCCGGCCTGTGGACCCCGCCTATCACGGAACTTTCGGAAGCCCCGGATATGCCGCCGACCCATATCCACCTGCTCACCCATCGTCGCATCCACCTGTATGCCGAGTTACTGGTCGGGCAGCCGGAAGGTGACGGACAATGGGTGCCGGACACCCGCACGCTTGCTCTTCCGACTGGTATTCACCGTCTGCTGGAAAAGCACGGGGGCTGACCGTGAGATATCTGCCGGCCTGCATCCTGATGCTTCTGACAACCCCGGTTTTTGCGGCTTCCACAGAAGCTGTGAAACCCGAATCCGGCATGGTGGTCGCAGCACAGCCTGCGGCAGCCGAGGCCGGTATGGCGATGCTGCAGAAGGGCGGCAATGCGTTTGATGCGGCGGCAGCCACGGCGCTGGCGCTGGGTGTGGTCGAGCCGGGATCCTCGGGGCTGGGTGGCGGTGGATTCTTCATGTTGTATATCGCCAGACAAGATCGCTATGTGATGATCGATGCGCGCGAGACCTCGCCTGCGGCAGCAGGTCATGGCGAGGTGTTCGAATCCCGATCCAGCATCGACGGGGCACAGGCCGCGGGTGTGCCGGGACTGGCTGCCGGCGTGGATCGTCTGGCGAAGAAATACGGGAAATTGGGTTTGAAACGGGTGGTCGCACCTGCTGTGAAGCTCGCAACAGATGGTTTTACGGTCAGCTCGCGGCTGGCGGGCATGATCGAATGGAGAAAGGCTGCATTCAATCCGGCGGCGCGCGAACTGTTCGATAAAAAGCCGGGGGAGATCATCCGCCAGCCGCAACTGGCCGCCACCCTGAAGCAGTTCGGCGAGCATGGCGCGGAGGTGTTCTATCGCGGTGAGACTGCCTTGAGTCTGGCGCGTGACTTGAAACGCGACGGCGGCCTGATCGGCCTGAATGACCTGGGTGAATACCATGCCGTCGAGCGCAAGCCGGTTGTCTTCGATTATCATGGCTATCGTGTAGTGACTGCTGCACTGCCGTCCTCGGGCGGTATGACGCTGGCGCACATCTTCGGACAGTTGCAGGACGACGATCTGAAAAGATTGAAAGAGCTTGACCGCGACCATCTGCTGATCGAGGCCATGAAGCGCGCCTACCGCGATCGCAACCGGTATCTGGGTGATGCCGATTTCGTGACCGTTCCGTATGACTATCTGGCTGAAAACCGTCTGCAGGAGCTGCGCGATAGCATCGATATGCAGCATGCCTCACCCGCGCTGGATATTCAGGGTGTCGGCGAGATGTTCAGTGAAGGGCACGACACGACTCACTTCTCGGTCGTAGACCGTGAAGGCAATATGGTTTCCGCCACGCTGTCGGTTAATTACGCCTTCGGCTCGGGCTATGTATCGCCGTCCACCGGTATCCTGCTCAACGACGAGATGGATGATTTCGCCACCCGTCCCGGCGAGCCCAATGCTTACGGTCTGGTGCAGGGGCAGGCCAATGGCGTGGAACCCGGCAAGCGCATGCTCTCCAGCATGACCCCTTCCTTCATCATCGGTCCTGAGCGCACCTTCATCCTCGGGACCCCCGGCGGTTCGCGCATCATCTCGATGGTGCTGGAAGCCTCCGTCGGCTCCATGCTGGACGAAGCGCCGCCGGATGATTGGGTGAACTCTCCCCGCTTCCATCATCAGTTCCTGCCCGATGCCGTGCAGCTCGAGCCGGGCTTTTCTGCGAAGCTCGCCGGACAACTGCAAGGTAGCGGGCATACCCTGCAGTGGCTTGAGCGGCCCTATGGCAATATGCAGGCGATTCTGCTCGACCGGAAATCCGGTCGTTTGACCGGTATCACTGATCGGCGCGGCGAGGGCGCCGTCAGCAGGCAGCCATGAGCATCCTTCTCCGGAAGGTTGCCGACTTCTGGCGTCCGCTCACGTTGCTGATGCTCACGCTGATCACTGCGCTGTCGCTGTGGCCGCTGGAACACCTGCCCGCCGCTCCAGGTAGCGACAAGCTGCATCATGGTGTCGCCTATGCCGCGCTGATGTTCCCGGCAGCGCTGCGCAGGCCTGCATGCCGGCCGTGGCTTGCCATGTTTTTCCTGTGCTGGAGCGGGGCTATCGAGCTGATCCAGCCCTATGTGAACCGCTACGGTGAATGGGGCGACATGGCTGCGAATGCAAGCGGTTTACTGCTCGGGTTGATGCTTGGCGCAGCTGCTCGCGCGGCTATTCCATCCGCAAGATTCTCATAGTCGCGCTTTTTAACGCGATGTAGGCAGGCGCAAAGGATTCTCGTATGCTTCGGGGCTGCCGGAAGGTGGCCAACGCCTTCCCTCAGCCAGCAAGGAGTTCCCGTCACCGATGCCGCGCCGTAACGATATCAAGTCCATTCTTATACTGGGCGCCGGACCGATTGTCATTGGTCAGGCGTGCGAATTCGATTATTCCGGCGTGCAGGCCTGCAAGGCGCTGCGCGAGGATGGCTTCCGGGTGATTCTGGTCAACTCGAATCCCGCCACCATCATGACCGATCCCGAGTTCGCCGATGCCACCTACATCGAGCCGGTGACCTGGGAAGTGGTCGCGAAAATCATCGAGAAGGAACGTCCGGATGCGATCCTGCCGACCATGGGCGGACAGACCGCACTGAACTGCGCGCTTTCGCTGAACAAGCACGGCATTCTGGAGAAGTTCAACGTCAAACTGATCGGCGCGCAGCCGGATGCCATCGACATGGCCGAAGATCGCGAGCGCTTCAAGGAAGCCATGGACCGCATCGGGCTGGAAATGGCACGTGGCGGCTTTGCACACAATATGAACGATGCCCGCGCGCTGGCAACGGAAATCGGTTATCCGATCATCATCCGCCCATCGTTCACCCTTGGCGGCTCCGGCGGCGGCATCGCCTACAACCCTGCGGAGCTGGAAGAGATCGCAGCTTCGGGGCTGGAGGCCAGCCCGACCGACGAGATCCTCGTCGAGGAATCCATCATCGGATGGAAGGAATACGAGATGGAGGTGATGCGCGACAAGAACGACAACTGCGTCATCATCTGTTCGATCGAGAATCTGGACGCCATGGGTGTGCACACCGGTGATTCGATTACCGTGGCTCCGGCACAGACCCTGACCGACAAGGAATACCAGCGCATGCGCGATGCCTCCATCGCCATCCTGCGCGAGATCGGCGTGGAGACCGGCGGCTCGAACGTGCAGTTCGCAGTGAGCCCAGAAACCGGTCGCCTGATCGTCATCGAGATGAACCCGCGCGTGTCGCGTTCCTCGGCCCTTGCCTCCAAGGCCACCGGCTTCCCGATCGCCAAGATCGCCGCGAAGCTGGCCGTGGGCTACACGCTGGACGAGATCCGCAACGACATCACCGGCGAAACCTGGGCGGCCTTCGAGCCCTCCATCGATTATGTCGTGACCAAGATGCCGCGCTTCGCCTTCGAGAAGTTCCCCGGTGCCGACTGCCGCCTGACCACGCAGATGAAGTCTGTCGGCGAGGTGATGGCCATCGGGCGCAGCTTCGCCGAATCGCTCGGCAAGGCCATGCGCGGACTTGAGACCGGCACCAACGGCTTCGATCTTGTGCTGCCCGAGTCCGATGATCTGGACGATCTGATTCGGGAAAAGCTGACCGTGCCGGGCGCCGATCGCCTGTGGTGGGCCGGTGAGGCGCTGCGTCTTGGTGTGCGGGGTGGCGCGTCCTGCGAGTGGAGCGAACAACGCGTCATCGATCTGACCCGCTTCGATCCGTGGTTCGTGCGCGAGATCCTTGCCGTCATCGAACTGGAAGAATCGCTTGCAGGCCGCGCGGTTGCTTCGCTGGGCCGCGAGGATTGGCGCGAGGCCAAGCGTGCAGGCATCGCCGATGCGCGGCTGGCGCAGCTGCTGGGTTGTGCCGAGGCCGAGGTGAAGGCTGCGCGTGTGGCGCATGGCGTGGTGCCGGTGTTCAAGCGTGTGGATACCTGCGCCGCCGAGTTCGAGGCGAAAACCCCGTATCTGTATTCGACCTATGAGGACGAATGCGAGGCGAACCCGGGCGATAAGAAGAAGATCATGGTGCTGGGTGGAGGCCCGAACCGCATCGGCCAGGGTATCGAATTCGATTACTGCTGCGTGCATGCCTCCTTCGCGCTGTCCGAAGACGGCATCGAGACCATCATGGTCAACTGCAACCCGGAAACCGTGTCCACCGATTACGACACCTCGGATCGACTGTATTTCGAGCCGCTGACCTTCGAGGATGTGATGGCCATCGTCGAGACCGAGAAGCCGGATGGCGTCATCGTGCAGTTCGGCGGACAGACACCGCTGAAGCTCGCCGAGCCACTGGAAAAAGCCGGCGTGCCGATCATCGGCACCAGCCCGGACATGATCGATCTGGCCGAGGATCGCGAGCGCTTCCAGAAGCTGCTGCACAAGCTCCGCCTGAAACAGCCGGAAAACGGCACGGCACGTTCGGTCGAGCAGGCTGTGGATGTAGCCAGGACCATTGGTTATCCCGTGGTGGTGCGCCCGTCCTATGTGCTGGGCGGCCGCGCCATGCAGATCGTGCACGATGAGCCGGGCCTGTTGCGCTATATGCGCGAGGCGGTGAGTGTCAGTCACGATCACCCGGTGCTGCTGGACCGCTTCCTGAATCAGGCCATCGAGCTGGATGTGGATGCATTGTGCGACAACACTCGCGTGGTGGTCGGCGGCATCATGGAGCATATCGAGGAGGCCGGCGTGCATTCCGGCGATTCGGCCTGCTGCCTGCCGCCGCATTCGATCAGCGCCGAGGTGATCGCCGAGGTGAAGCGTCAGACCGAGGCGTTGGGTCTGGCATTGCATGTGAAGGGCCTGATGAATATCCAGTTCGCGCTGCAGGGCGACGATCTCTATGTGCTCGAGGTCAATCCGCGCGCCAGCCGCACGGTGCCGTTTGTTTCCAAGGCCACCGGTGTGCCGCTGGCCAAGCTGGCCGCACGCATCATGGCAGGCGCTTCGCTGGACGATCTGGGCATCAAGGATATCCCGCAGCCGACCCGCTATCGCTCGGTCAAGGAAGCGGTGTTCCCGTTCGTGAAGTTCCGTGGTGTGGATCCTCTGCTGTCGCCCGAGATGAAGTCCACCGGTGAGGTCATGGGCATCGCCGAGGATTTCGCCGCGGCCTTCGCCAAGGCACAGCTCGGTGCAGGCAGCCGCCTGCCGAACAGCGGTCGTGCATTTATTTCGGTGCGCGAGGCGGATCGTCCTGCGGCGGCCAGATTGAGCCGGTTGCTGGTCGAGTCGGGGTTCGAGATTCTGGCCACTTCCGGTACCGGTAAGGCGCTGAGCGAGGCCGGTGTGAAGAGCACGACGGTTGCCAAGGTCACTGACGGTGCCCGTCCGCATATCGTGGACCGCATGCTCTCCGGCGATGTGGCGCTGGTGGTCAACACCACCGAGGGCGCCAAGGCCATCGCCGATTCGAAGTCGATCCGGCAGGCGGCACTGGTGCATGCCATTCCCTATTTCACCACCATCGCCGGCGGTCTGGCTGCGGCACAGGCGATTCTGCGCCATGCCGATATGACCGAGGTGAAGAGTATTCAGGATTATCACGGAGGTTAATGCGTTGGAACGAGTACCGATGACCATCAGGGGTGCCGAAGCCATGCGCGCCGAACTGAAACATCTGAAAACGGTGAACCGGCCGCGCATCGTCGAGGCGATCTCCACGGCGCGTGCGCACGGCGATCTCTCCGAGAACGCCGAGTATCACGCAGCCAAGGAAGAGCAGGGCTTCAACGAGGGGCGCATCAAGGATCTGGAAGACAAGCTGGCCCGCGCGCACGTGATCGACACGGCTGCGATTGTCTCCGACAAGGTCGTGTTCGGCGCCAGTGTCGAACTGATCGATCTGGAGACCGGTGTCGAAGTGCTGTATCAGATCGTCGGCGTGGATGAGGCCGATATCGAGCAGGGCAAGGTGTCCATCACCTCGCCGATCGCGCGTGCGCTGATCGGCAAGGAGGCCGGCGATGTGGCGGCTGTCCAGGCACCGGGCGGGGTGCGCGAGTATGAGATCCAGGCAGTCGATTATCGCTGATTGCCGCTGTTTCAGCGCCGCGTGCATGCGGGCCGGAACCATCCGTCTGGCACAGGCGCTGGTGCTGGCACTGCTTGTCGTGCCGGGCTATGTCGTCGCTCCCGTGCTGTTCGCCAATCTTGATACATCCGCACAGGCCGGCCAGCTGGCCGGGATGATCTTCCATGTGTCCAACCGGGCGATTCTGCTGCTTCTGCTGGCCGTTGCTCTGTTCTGGCGCGGTCGCGAAGCGGGCCGCTGGCGCTGGATGCTGCTTGCTGGCCTTCTGCTGCTCTGCGGTATCAATGAATTCGTGCTTGCCCCGCATATGCAGGCGATGAAAGACGCCATGGGGCCGATCGATGCCCTGCCCGGGGATGCGCCACAACGCGCCGCCTTCGCTATGTGGCATGGTATCAGTGCGATCCTGCATGTGGTCGCCAGCCTGCTGGCGGTTTTTCTGACCGCACTCGGCTGGCATGAACGGAGGGATGCGTGTCACACATGAAGCCCTGGCTGGAGCGGCAGTTGGCCGACACCCAGATGGTTGCCCTGCTGGGTTCGCTGGCCATCATCTTCGGCCTGCTCACCCTGTTCGGCCAGATGCTCGCCCCGCTGCTTGCTGCCATCGCGCTGGCCTATGTGCTGGACGGGGTGGTGGAACTGCTCTGCCGCTGCCGTGTGCCCCGCCTGCTGAGTATCGTGCTGGTGGCATCCAGTGCGGTGCTTATCGTGCTTTTCACCCTGCTCACCGTGCTGCCGCTGCTTTCCGAGCAGGCGGGCAAGCTGATCACGCAGGCACCGAGTCTGGTGGAAGGACTGCGCAAATGGCTGCATTCGGTGCAACTGCAATATGCCGGCTGGATCAACCCCGATTACGTGCAGCAGATGGCGGCCATGGCCGTGCATAAAATGCAGGACTGGGGCGGCGCGCTGTTTTCATTCTCGCTGGCTTCGATCCCGGGTCTGATCACCCTGCTGGTGTATGTGGTGCTGGTGCCGGTGCTGGTGTTCTTCCTGCTCAAGGACAAGGGGGCGCTGATCTCTTGGGCACAGCATTTCCTGCCGCGCGAACGCACGCTGGTGAAGCGTGTGTGGGGCGAGGTGGATGTGCAGATCGGTAATTATATCCGCGGCAAGTTCTGGGAGATGGTGATTGTCGGCGTGGTGACATGGCTGGCGCTGTTTTTCTGCGGGCATCAGTATGCCCTGCTGCTCGGCGCACTGACCGGTCTGTCGGTGTGGGTCCCGTTCGTCGGTGCCGCTGTGGTAACCGTCCCGGTGGTGGCGCTTTCCTTCTTCCAGTGGGGCATGACCGATGCCACGCTGTATGCGCTGATCGCCTATGGCGTAGTGCAGTTGCTGGATGCCAATGTGCTGATTCCATGGATGTTTTCCGAGGTGGTGAATCTGCATCCGATCGCCATCATCGTGGCGATCCTGGTGTTCGGCAGCTTCTGGGGTGTGCTCGGCGTGTTCATCGCCATCCCGATGGCGGCACTGGTGCGCAGTGTGTTGCAGGTGATGATGGACCGTTACGAGAAAGGCAGCCCTGCGACAGTCAGCGGCGGGGAAGATTGACAGTCCCGGTACGCAGCCTAGTTTTCGTGCGCTTCGCGCCCGATATTTTGGTATAGATAAGCAAGAAGTGAATCGAGATAAGCTGGAGAAAGACATTGAGCAGCAACGAAAAGCACCCGGAAAACGCGCCGATTGACGTCAGTCATGAGGAAATCGAAGAGCTGAAGCGCGATATGCGCTCGGCCCAGCTCACCGCATGGGCCGAAGCCAATCAGAAAAATATCATTGCCGGTGTTGTCGCTGTTGTGATGCTGATCGTCGGGGTCAGCCTGTGGAAAGAGCATGCCGAGTCGCAGCGCGCCTCTGCAGCCACCCTATACCATCAGGCCATGAATACCGCGCAGCAGGAAGACAAGCGCTCGATGCTGCTGGAAGTCATCAAGGATTATGATAATACCGTGTATGGCGGCCTGGCCCGCCTGCTGCTGGTCAACGCCGATCCGGAGCATGCTGCGGAATACCTGCAGGCACTGATGGTTCGTTCGGATCTCGACAACGGCATCCGCACCCAGGCCAGGCTCGATCTGGCAAAGCTGAAGATCGCCGTCGGCGACAAGGCTGCTGCCAATACGTTGCTGGAGGCCGCGGCACCCGCCGATTATGAGCAACTCCTCCATTATCTGATGGCGCAGGCGGCCAGTGACGATGCCGGGCGCATTATCCATCTGCAAAAGGCGCGTGATGCCATCTCCAACGATGCCGATCTCAGCCAGCGCATCGAGCAGCAGCTCTCCGGTCTGGGCAGTTCCGCAGCCGGTCAGGATTGATGAATATGCGCTTCCTTCGCATCCCGCTGGTCTTCACCCTGCTGCTGTCGCTGGGCGCCTGTTCCACGATCAGTGGCACGGTGAGCGGCGTGTTCGGCGGCAATGATGCAGCCGATGAGGGTGGTGAACCGGTCAAACAGGCACAGCAGACAGCGCCCGTTTCGGAGCTGGAGATCGCATGGGGGCTGGATGTGGACCAGCGCCGGCCGCTTTCTCCTTACAGTTTTGCCCGGCCTGCGGTTGCCGGTGACCTGATCGTGCTGGCCGGTCAGGACCGTTTTGCACATATCTACGATATGCAGGGCAGCGAGGTGCGCCGTGTCGGCTTGCAGGCAGCCAGCGATTCCGGAGCAACCGCTATGCGTGACGACCTGGTCGTGCTCAGCGATGCACAGGGTATTCTGTATGGCATCGACCCGCAGGCAGGCGTGATTCTCTGGCAGTGGCAGATGCCGACGGTGATGCTCGGCCAGCCAACGCGTGCAGGTGACGACATGCTGGTGCAGACCGGAGACAACAGCGTGTACCGCATCTCGGCCAGGGGTGAAAAGCTGTGGAGTTTCTCATCCGCACAGGCCGGCCTGAGCATGAATCTCAGTCCGTCCCCGCTGGTCAACGGCGACACCAGCTATGCGGTGCTGAGCAATGGTGACGTGGTTGCACTGAAAAGCGATAGTGGCGATCTGATCTGGCGTCGCCAGTTGCTGCTGGATAACGATGCTGTGGTGCTCAGTGAGCTGAGAACCCCGCTGGCCGATCCGGTGCTGGTGGGCGATGTGCTGATCGTTTCCTTCTATCAGGGCGATGTCGTGGCACTTTCGGCTAGCGACGGGCAGCAGCTCTGGCAGCGTCATTTGTCGCTGAAGTCGGCCCCTCTGGTTGTCGGCGGACGTCTGTTCGTCGCAACAGCCGACAGCGCCGTGCTCGAGCTGGATGCGAAGAACGGCGCCAGCCTGTGGAAGCGTCAGATGGAAGCCGGCGAGTTGGTCGGCCCGGCATTGTTCGGCAAGGGGATGCTGGCGGCCGACGATCACGGTCGTGTTTTCGCCCTGAATCTGGATGGCCAGGTGACTGGCACCCTCAATCTTCCGGGGCGGGTGGATCGCAAACCCGTGGCCGTGCCCGGAGGAGTCCTGCTGCGTAACAATCTCGGCGGGCTCTACCTGATTCATTGATGTCTGCCCGCGGCGGACGCCTTCCAGTCATCGCTATCGTCGGGCGACCGAATGTCGGAAAATCGACCCTGTTCAATCGCCTTATCGGCGAGCGCAAGGCCATCGTCGGCGATCGTCCGGGCGTGACCATCGATCGTCTGGAATCCGACTGGGCGCTGCGCTCGGCCGGTGAAACCCGTCATGTCACGCTGGTCGATACCGGTGGTATCGGTCTTTCCGCAGCGCCTCTGCAGGTGGATGGCACCAGCGGCCCGGTCGATCTGCAATCAGCTATCGAATGGCAGGTGGAAGCAGCGCTGGAAGTCGCCGATGTGGTGATGTTCATTACCGACGGCAGCGCCGGTGTATCGCCGCTGGACGAGATGATCGCCGAGCGCCTTAGGCGTCGTTCGATCAAGCTGCTGCTGGTCGTCAACAAGGCCGAGAACCCTGCGCTGGCGCATGATTTCCATGGCCTCGGCATGGGTGAACCCCTGCCGGTGTCCGCACTGCACAATCAGGGTCTGCACGAGTTGCGCGAGGCTCTGGCGGGCAGCCTGCCGGATTGGGCCGGTGAAGAAGAAGGCGAGCCGCCGATGGCAAGGCTTGCCGTGATCGGACGCCCGAATGCCGGCAAATCCACGCTGATCAATGCGTGGCTGGGCCGCGAGCGCATGGTGGTCAGCCCCAAGCCGGGCACCACGCGTGATGCCGTGGATATCGATCTGGAATACAAGGACCCGCAGGGTGAAGGCATTGTGCGCCTGATCGATACCGCCGGTCAGCGCCGCCATTCGCGCATCAACGATGCCATCGAATTCATCGCCCGCGTCAAGGCGCAGCAGGCTTTTGCCCGCGCCGATGCAGCCGTGATGCTGATCGACGGCGAGGCCGGCATCAGCGATCAGGACATGCGCCTGATGACCCTCACCCAGGAAAAGGGCTGCGCCCTGCTGGTGGCTGTGAACAAGGTGGACCTGCTCTCCGATGCGGCCTGGAAACTCCTCGCCGAACGACTGGACTTCCGTATGCGCGGCCTGCCCGATGTGCCGCTGTTGAGAATATCCGCCAAGCAGGGCAAGGGTGTGCACGGCCTGCTGCGGCAGGCGGTTGCGGCGGCCCGCCGGAACCAGCGTACCTTTACCACCGGTGAACTGAACCGCTGGCTGGAGGATGCGCAGGTGCGTCAACCGGCGCCCAGCGATCATGGGGCCGTGGTGCGTATGAAGTACTGCACGCAGGTTTCCACCTCGCCACCGGTGATCCGCGTGTTCTGCAACCGTCCGAAGGCGGTACGCAGCGCCTATATGAAATATCTGGAGCGCGAGTTCCGCGTCTGCTTCCGTATGACCGGTGTGCCCGTTCGTCTGGTGTTCGATGCCTCCGAGAATCCCTATGCCGACAAGAAAGACGGGCAGCGGGCTCCGGAGCGTACCAAAGGCGGAAGCGAGAGGCGCAGGAGCAAGGGTAAGCACTGATGCCGAGCTACGAAGACATGCGTGATCTGGCCTGCCCGGCGGACCATATGTTCGATGTGGTGATGGATATCGAGGCCTATCCGGCCTTCCTGCCCTGGGTGGCTGAAGCGCGAGTGCTGACCCGCTCCGAGCATGAGCTGACCGCTGAACTGGTGGCCGATTTCAAGGGGCTGAAGCAGCCGTTCCGGACGGTGGATCGCTTCGTTCCCGGCAAGCTGGTGGAGATCCGTCTGCTGGAGGGACCGTTCCGTTTTCTGGAAAGTATCTGGTCCTTCGAGGCGCGCGGCGAGAAGTCGTGCAGGGCGCATTTCTCCATCGAGTTCGAATTCAAGAACATGATGCTCGGCATGGTGGCCTCGCCTATCTTCGGCCATGCCTGCATGACCATGGCGCATGTATTCGAGAAGCGTGCCATGGAGCTGTATAAGAAGGAGGGGACATGAACATCACCGTTGCATATGCCCTGCCGACCGAGCAGACCCTGGAAGAGATGGAAGTCCCGGAAGGCACCACTGCCGAGGAAGCCATCGCAATGAGCCATCTACTGGAGAAATATCCGGAGATCGATCTGGCCGTGAACAAGGTCGGTGTGCTCGGCAAGCTGGTCGCGCTGAACAACCCGCTGCGCGACGGCGACCGCGTGGAGATCTACCGCCCGCTGCCCAGGAAACCGCGCGATGCCCACGCCGTGGACGATAAAAAAGACCGCATCCGCGCCCGCAAGGAACAACGCGCCGAACAAGCCGACGCCGAAGGCTGATCTAACTCAAACGTTCCACGACTGGCTGTTTCCGGCCACGTCCCAGGCGGTCGAAGGTCCGGCGGGAGTTAGTGTTTTCGCGCCTTGGTTGCGTTTTCGGCGAGTATCTCGTCGAGGAGTTTTCCTGCTTTCTTTTTGTCGATGGGTTCAAGCTCGGCGGTGTCGTCGGCGGCCATTTTTGCTGCATCGCTGCGGATGTCCTGCATGGCCTGCAGCCGCCTGGCTTCGGCTTCTTCGTGGAAGGCCGCTCCCTGTTGTTTGATATCGGCTTCGCAGGCGGCCATCAATTGTTCGTGCGTCTGCTGCACGCGTTCCTTGCTTTCATCGATCATGCGATCGACATCCTGGCCGGCCTCTTCGAGCAGCCTGCGGAAGTCGTTGCTCTGCTGTTCAGTCTGTTCGCGCAGACGGCGGGTCTGTTCGATCTCCGCCTCGATGGCGCGGCTGCGCCTGTCCAGCGCTGCGGCCAGCCTGGGAAGGATCATGTATTTGAGCAGCCCGTAAGCCACGGCAAACACAACGATCGTCCAGATCAGTTCAGGGGTGGAAAGACTGGCATTGAACTGCGGCATGGGTATCTCCCGGCTACGATGATGGAATCAGGAACGAAGCCTAGCATGCTGCACCGGGCTTCCGAATAGCGGCCGGGCATGGGTGGATGACGGTGAGCGTTTACCGGATGCATCCGATGCTGAATGTGGCAGGCGATGGTCAGTCGGGATGTTGAGTGAATCTCAGTGCCGGCGGGGTTTGGCTGGTTCTTTCTCCAGAGCCTCCAGCGCTTCGTTGATAAACCCTTCGGCTTCGGACTTGCCGACGTGTTCGTGAATCAGTTTTTCGGTGGCTTCGACCACCATGCCTGCGGCCTCGGCGCGGATCTCACGGATGGCCTGCTGGCGGGTGACTTCGGACTCTTCGCGGAAGGCGGCTTCACGGCGTTTCATGTCGGCCTTCCATTCCTCCATCATCTGCCTGTGTTGTTTGCGCAAGCGGGCCTCGCTTTCCTCGAACATGCGGTCCGCCTCCTGCGAGGCTGCATCCAGCTGTTTCCGGTAATCGAGTTTCAACCTTTCGGCTTCCTCGCGTTGTTGTCTGGCAGCGTTGATCTCTTCTGCAATGGCACGGCTGCGTGCATCGAGGATGGCGGCCATGCGCGGCAGCACCAGCCATTTGAGCAGGCCGAACAGCAGGGCGAACGAGACCAGCGTCCAGAACACCTCGGATGGATAGAATGTGATATCGAATTGCGGCATGGATTCGCTTCTTGCCGTGCTTTATGCCTGCCCCATGATGATGAAGGCCAGCACCAGCGCGTACAGGGCGATGGCCTCGACCAGTGCAAAGCCGATCCAGGCATATTTGGAGAGTATCGGCTCGGCTTCCGGCTGGCGGGCGACGGCCTCGATCATCTTGCCGAAGATGTAGCCGATGCCGATACCGGAGCCGGCCATGCCGACAGCGGCCAGGCCCATGCCGATCAGCGAAGCGGATTGTGAATCCATGGTTTTTCCCCCTAGTTCAACATTCTAGCTGTGCGGATGAATCGCATCATCAATATACACACAGCTTAACACACAAAAGATATAGGACTGAATGGCGGCGATGAAGATCTCCACGCCGAGCAGGGCCACCGACAGGGACAGCGGCACCCACTGGATATACCAAGGGGCAAGCAGGCCAAAAAAGGCGATCACCCCGAGCACCGTATGTCCCGCCGTCATATTGGCGAACAGACGGACGGCAAGGGATACGGGCCTTGCCAGAAAAGACAGGATCTCAATGGGAATCATCAGCGGCAACAGGAAGGCCGGGATGCCGCGGGGAACAAAGGCCAGCACGAAGCGCCAGCCGTGCAGGTGAATACGCAGATAGATCGTGTAAATAAAGACGGCGGCGGCCAGCGTGCCGGTGACGACGATCTGCGTGGTCGGGGCGAAGGAGCCGGGAAACAGGCCGATCAGGTTGCTGCCGGCAATCAGCGTGAACAGGGTGAAGATGACCGGCATATAACGCTCGCCGTGTTCGTGGATATTACTGAGCGTCATATTGCGGATGAACATGATATACATCTCCGCCAGCAGCTGCCCGCGACCCGGTAGAACCCTGCGAGGCTGAAGCAGCAGGGTCAGAATGGCGGTGCTGATGAAGGCGGCGGCCAGCAGAGCGATCGCGGTATTGGTCAGGGAGATATCCACCCCGAACAGTTCCATCGGCAGCCGGGTGTGCACATGGAAGGGATGAAGCGGCTGCATCTGTTGCATCAGTCGTCCCCGGGCTTGTTGTCCAGACCCATGACGTAATACAGATTGAGAAAGCCGGCGGCCACGCCGAAGGCGAAGAGCAGCAGCAGAAACAGTGGCCGGGTATCCAGCCAGCGATCCAGCAGATAGCCGCCGCCGAGTCCGATCATCGTCGAGGCGACGATTTCCGTACCGACCCTCAGGCCCCATTGATGGCTGTGCGCGCGATCGCCTTTCAAACGGGTCATAGCCTCACCTCCGCTGTCAGTATAGCGCATACGGGAGCGAAACGGCAGCCCTGCAGATGGTGTGAATATTAACGCTTGATATTCATTATTCACTCCGGCACAGTGTCGCCATGAGTGACGTTTGCGATATCATCATGGATGCGGCGGAGCGACGTTTCGCCGGTTACGGCTACAACAAGACCACCATGGCCGAGATCGCTGCCGATTGCGATATGAGTGTGGGCAATCTCTACCGCCACTTCAAAAACAAGGAAGCCATCGCCATGGGTAATGTCCGCCGCCTGCTGGAAAGCAAGCTGGAGGCCGGGCGGCGTGCGGCACAGAGCAAGGGCGATGCATGCGATGCTCTGGCGGCTTTCCTGCTCGCCCGCTTGCGCCTGGCGCATGCGCACTATGCAGGCACCCGTCACCTGTTCGACATGATAGCGCTGATCAACGCGCGGCATCGCGACATGCTGCTGGATTACGAGGCAAAGGTGATCGATGTGCTGGCCGGCATCATCGAACGAGGTGTGGTGCAGGGCCGCTTTCACCCCTGCGATGCGAAGCAGATGGCCTACGATATCCATCAGGCCACGTTGCGCTACAACTCGCCGATCTATCTGAAGAACAACCCGCTGCCCGAACTGGAAGCCGATCTGAACCGCTTGCTTGCGCTGCTGTACCGGGGCATCGCATGCTGAAGAACACCACCGACAGCTATGGATGGGTCAGCATCGCCATCCACTGGATCATGGCGCTGGCCATCTTCGGCATGTTCGTCCTCGGCCTGTGGATGACAAGTCTGGATTATTACGATGCCTGGTATCACCGCGCCCCCGAGCTGCACAAATCCATCGGCATGCTGCTGCTGTTCCTGCTGGTCTTCCGTTTGCTCTGGCGCCTGCTCAATGAGCGTCCGGCGCTGATGGGCGAATGGTGGGAGAAGCTCGTGGCTCTGTCGGTGCATCGCATGCACTACCTGCTGATGTTCACCATCATGCTCTCCGGTTACCTGATTCCGACCGGCGAGGGCAAGGGTGTGGATGTGTTCGGCTGGTTCGTCGTGCCCGCCGTGCTGGAGTTCGACAAGCATCAAACGGACATGATCGGCCTGCTGCACCTGCTGGCCGCCTGGGCGCTGATGGGTCTGGCCGGTATGCATGCCGCAGCCGCCCTGAAACACCATGTCATCGATAGGGACAACACCCTGACCCGTATGCTCGGTCTGTCCCGCACCACCACTTCGGGGAATCCCCTGAACAGCAAGCAAAACAACAAGGAGAGGACACTATGAAAATCAAACTGCTGGGCGCCGCCCTGCTACTGGCCTTCGGGCTTTCCAGTACGGCCATGGCCGAGGACTACAATTTCGACATCAAGGGACAGCACGCCTTCATCCAGTTCAAGATCAAACATCTGGGTTACAGCTGGCTGCTCGGCGACTTCCGTACATTCGACGGCAAGTTCACCTACGATGCCGAACACCCCGAGAAAAACTCGGTCAACGTGAGTATCGACGTCGCCAGCCTTGATACCAACCACGCCGAGCGCAACAAGCATCTGCGCAGCGCCGATTTTTTCGATGTCGAGAAGTTCCCGACAGCCACATTCACCAGCACCTCGTATGAATCAACCGGTGCGGACACCGGCATCCTGCACGGCACGTTGAACCTGCGCGGTGTGAACAAAGACATCGCCATCGAAGTGAAGCAGATCGGCACCGGTCCCGATCCGTGGGGCGGCTACCGTCGCGGCTTCGAGGGCCATACCACGCTGCACCTGTCCGACTACAACATGAAGAAGGGCGGCATGCTCGGCCCGCTGGCCGAAAACGTGGAGATATTCCTGTCCATCGAAGGCGTGAAGCAGTAATCAATACATTAACCGCAGAGTACGCAGAGTTCCGCAGGGTAAGGAAGCAGCAGAGAGCTTTCTGAACCGGGGTTACTTTGCGGAACTCTGCGGTTCAATCCTTGGAGATATATATGAGTGAAGCAACGATCGCGGCGAAAGTGCCGAACGTGATGGAACTGGAAGCGGGCACCTATTGCTGGTGCGCCTGCGGCAAGTCCGCCAACCAGCCCTTCTGCGACGGCTCGCATAAAGGCTCGGAGTTCACCCCGCATGAGCTGGTCATCAGCGAAAAACGCAAAGTGGCCCTGTGCCAGTGCAAGCACACGAACAACCCGCCGTTCTGCGACGGTTCGCACAAGGCCCTTTAGGCGCAACAGAACATGATCCGCCTGCGTAAAGCCTGTGATCGCGGTCATGCCGAGCACGGATGGCTGCATTCGCATCACAGCTTTTCCTTCGCCGATTACTATGACCCTGCACATATGGGGCATTCGGTTCTGCGTGTCATCAACGACGACACTGTCGAGCCGGGTATGGGTTTCGGGACGCACGGCCACAGGGATATGGAGATCATTTCTTTTGTGCTGGAAAATGAATTGGAACATAAGGATTCGATGGGCAACGGCTCGATCATCCGGCAGGGCGAGGTGCAGCGCATGAGCGCGGGGACAGGCATCACGCATAGCGAGTTCAATCCGGGCCGGACGGAAAGCACGCATTTTCTGCAGATATGGATCATCCCCGACCGTCAGGGCCATACGCCGGGCTATGAGCAGAAAGCGTTCCCTGACAGTGAGCTGCGCAACAGGCTGTGCTGCGTCGCCTCGCCCGATGGCCGGGACGGCTCGCTGTCGCTGCATCAGGATGCATGCATGTATCTGGGCAGGTTGCATCACGGGGATGTTGTCTTCACCCTCGCAGCGGGACGCTGCGGTTATGTGCATCTGGCCCGGGGCAAGATGAGCCTGAACGGGCAGAGCATGACGGGCGGCGATGGCGCCTATATCGATGCGCCGGATGAATTGAAAGTGACGAACATTGAGAACGCTGAAGTGCTGCTGTTCGACCTGCCCTTGAAGCCGGTGCAATGACAGACACACCATCAAATACTCCGGAGCACTCATGACCGAATTTTTCACATCCATCCAGCTTGGCAGCCAGACTCTGCCCAACCGTATCGCCATGGCACCGATGACGCGCAACCGTGCACCGGGCGGCATGCCCACCGCCCTGATGGCCGAGTATTACGGCCAGCGCGCCACTGCCGGCCTGATCGTCACCGAGGGTGCACAGGTTTCCGATCAGGGCATCGGCTATCCGGCCACACCGGGCATCCACAGCACTGAACAGGCAAAAGCATGGAAACAGATCACCGATGCCGTGCATGCCGCAGGCGGGCACATCTTCGTACAGCTGTGGCATTGCGGTCGCGTGTCGCATCCGGATTTTCACGGGGGTGATCTGCCGGTGGCGCCAAGCGCCATCAAGCCTGCCGGACAGGCCTTCACCTATACCGGCCTGCAGGATTTCGTCACTCCGCGCGCACTGTTGCTGAACGAAATCCCCGGCATCGTCGAGCAATACCGGCATGCCGCCCGCATCGCCATGCAGGCTGGATTCGATGGTGTGGAGATTCATTCGGCCAACGGCTACCTGCTCGACCAGTTCCTGCGCGACGGCAGTAATACGCGCAGCGACAACTACGGCGGCAGCATCGAAAACCGGGTCCGCCTGCTGCTTGAGGTCACCCGGGCGGTCTGTGATGAAATCGGAGCCGAAAAGGTCGGTATCCGCATCTCGCCGATCAATGCCTTCAACGATATGCACGACTCCGATCCGCAGGCCCTGTTCAACCATGTGGCAGAGGCACTATCGCAGCTGTCGCCGGCCTACCTGCATGTGGTCGAGGTCAGCATGACCGGCGGAAGCGATGACAGTGTGGATATGCAGCAGATCCGCAGGCACTTCAACGGCGCCTATATCGCCAACGGCGGATACGACAGGGCGCGCGGCGATGCAGCCATCGCATCGGGTGGCGCAGACATCGTGGCCTTCGGCATCCCGTATCTGGCCAATCCGGACCTGCCTGAGCGCCTGCGCCGCAATGCGCCGCTCAACACGCCGGATCAGGACACCTTCTACGGCGGCGATGCAAAAGGCTATACTGATTATCCGACGCTTTAGTGTTACAGAACCTGGCGCAGCCAAGCGGGGTGGTTGATCATGAGTATTGAGGTTCGTACTGCCTTGCAGGTACCGGAGGGCGACGGGGTGACCGTGAAGCGCCTGATGCCGGTGCACGGATTTCTGAACTATGACCCCTTTGTGTTGTGGGATCATTTCGACATCGCAAAGGGGGGATTTCCTCCGCATCCGCATCGCGGCTTCGAGGCCATCACCTGGATGATCCGCGGCGGTATGCGCCACAAGGACACGCTCGGCAATGAAGGGACTGTGCAGGCCGGCGGCGCGCAACGCTTCACGGCCGGGCGCGGTATCACGCATTCGGAGATGCCGGACGGGCATGCCGAGGGCATCCAGCTGTGGATCAACCTGCCGCAGCGCCTGAAGCGCATCGATGCCGCTTACCAGCAGGTGAACGAGGTTCCCTCGGAAGAGGCCGATGGTGTCAGCCTGCATTTCATCGTGGGCGATCGGGGTGCGATCGACCTGCATACCGATGTCGAGTTTGTCGAGATCCGCATGACGGCCGGCAGCCACCTGCGTCACGATATCGACGCCGGATGGCGGGGTATGGTGTATGTGGTCGAAGGCGGGGTGAGGCTGAGCGGTGAGCACGGGGATGATATCAGTCTGCAGACCGGCGAAGCCGCCTTCGCGGAGAAAGAACCCTTCCTGTCCCTGTTCTCGGAGACAGGAGCACACCTGATGTGGTGCTTCGGGGTGCCGCATCACGAGCCCATCCGGCAGCACGGGCCTTTCGTTGATTGATGCCGCCATTTGCTGGCAGGCCGTGATTGGCGCTAGGCTGAAGCCATGAAACATCATCCTCATCCCCTGCTGCACTGGCTGGGCATCGATATGATCCATGTCAGTCACGGCGAGCGCTGGTTGTCCTCCATCGGCGCGCTGCTCGGTATCGCCATCTGCTGGGGTATCAGCATCCAGTTTCTCGGGCCCATGTCGGCCACATTGATCATCGCTTCGATGGGTGCCGGGGCGGTGCTGCTGTTCGCCACGCCGCATGCTGCGCTGGCGCAGCCGTGGTCGGCCACCGGCGGTCATGTGTTCTCGGCCATCATCGGCGTGACCTGCGCACAACAGATCGATGACATCTGGCTGGCGGCCTCCCTTGCCGTCGGGCTGGCCATTCTGGTCATGCACTATACCCGCAGCCTGCATCCGCCGGGTGGCGCAACCGCGCTGATTTCGGTGATCGGTGGAGATGATATCCATGCGCTGGGCTATGGCTTCGTGCTGCAGCCGGTGCTGCTCAATGCGGTGAGTCTGTTGCTGGTGGCCCTGCTGTTCAACAATCTGATCGGCAGTCGCCGCTATCCGGCCGCATGGGCCGGATCACCTGCGGAAGAGGCAGCCGTGACCGGCTCCGGTATCCGGGCCGAGCATGTGCGTGCAGCCATGGATGAGATGGATATGGTCGAGGACATCAGCGAGGAAGATATGTTGCGCATCATCCAGCGCGCCGAGGCGCATGCCCTGCAGGACAAGGCCAGCGCTACGACCACGGCAAAGGAATCCGGAAAGGGATGAGCCGTATTCACCGATACACGGGTGAACAGGTGATCGTTGAGTTCGAGTTGGGCCGATGTATCCATACCGGCGATTGCACGCACGCCCTGCCAGCCGTATTCGACACCAAACGTACAGGCCGCTGGGTGCATCCCGATGCCGCATCAGCCGATGAGATCGCACAGGTCTGCGCCGACTGCCCGACCGGGGCTCTGCGTTGTGTGAACAAAGAGACGGGCGAGGCGATACTTCCCGTCGCCGGAAAAAACACCGTTAGCATCGTCGCCGACGGTCCGCTGTATGTGCATGCCGACTTGCAGGTCAACGGCGAGCCGGAGCCGACCAACCGCGCCGCGCTGTGCCGTTGTGGCGCGTCCCGCCTGATGCCGCGCTGCGATAATTCACACAGGACCTGCGACTTCCGCGATGCCGGAAAGGTGGCTGTTCCTCTGCCCTCCGACGCACCGCAGACAGGCAGGCTGAGTATCACCACAACCCCCGACGGCCCCTTGATGCTCGAAGGGCCGTTCAGCCTGCTTGATGCCGATGGAAACGAAGTCTGTAAAAGCGGCAAGGCGGCGCTGTGCCGCTGTGGGGCATCGAATATGAAGCCGTATTGCGACGGTTCGCACCACCACATCGGATTCAAGGCGGAATAAGGCATGGCCGCGATTTTCACCGGGGCGACATTCACCTTCCTGCGGCAGCTGGTGGACAATAACAACCGCGAATGGTTCGCCGCGCACAAGGGGGAATACGAGGCGCATGTTCGTGAGCCGGCGCGAGCCTTCATCCGTGCGATGGGGCCGGAACTGGCCGGCTTCGCCCCTGAATTCATCGCCGACGATCGCAAGGTCGGAGGCTCGCTGATGCGCATCTTCCGTGATGTGCGCTTCTCGAAAAACAAACTTCCCTACAAAACCAATATCGGCATCCAGTTCCGCCACAGGCAGGGCAAGGATGTGCATGCCCCCGGCTTCTATCTGCACATCGAGGCCTCGGAGGTGTTCGTCGGCGCCGGCATCTGGCATCCGGAGGCCGATACCCTGAAGAGTATCCGCAGCTACATCGATGCCCATCCGACCCGCTGGCAGGATGCCTTGCAGCAAAAGGAATTCGCGCAATGGTTCCACATGACCGGCGATACGCTGTCACGTCCGCCCAAGGGGTATAGCGCCGATCATCCGCTGATCGAAGAGATCAAGCGCAAGGACTTCATCGGCATCGCGCCGCTGGTGCCGGAGCTGATGCTGGAGCCCGACCTGCCGGCGCTGGTCGGCGGCTATTTTGCCGTCACCGTGCCGCTGATGCGCGAGCTTTGCCGTGCCGTCGGCATCCCTTACGAGTCATGAACACCCTGCGAAACAATGTCATCAAGGAGATTTTATGAGCCAGATCCGCAGCAATGCCATCACCGAGATCCATCCCGTACTGGGTAACCGCTGGAGTCCGCGCGCCTTTGCCGCCGACAAGCCGGTGGGTCGCGAAACCCTGATGGCCTGTCTGGAGGCGGCACGCTGGGCACCGTCCTGCTTCGGCGACGAGCCATGGCGCTTCATCGTGGGCGACCGCGATGCCGACAAGGCCGGCTGGGAAAGGATGCTGGCCTGCCTTGCTCCGAAGAATCAGGAATGGGCGCAGCATGCCCCGGTGTTGCTGCTGGCCTGTGCGGCCACCCGGTTCCGGCGCGGCGGCGACAACCGCTGGGGGCAGTACGATACCGGTGCAGCCAGTATCTCCCTGTGCATCCAGGCCGAGGCACTGGGGCTGGCCAGTCACCAGATGGGAGGTTTCGATAGCGATGCGGCCCGCTCCGCCTTTGCCATTCCCGCCGATTACACCCCGATGGCGGCCATCGCGCTGGGCTATCAGGCCGCCGCCGACAATCTCGACGAGGGCTTCCGCAGCACCGAACTGGCCGAACGCAAACGCCAGCCGCTCGATGCCTGCTTCTTCGCCGGCTCCTGGGATACGCCCATCGGCTAATGCCTCCCGGCTTGCTGGCGATGTAAAGCTTGACGCAGTCAACGACGGTTCCGAACTCAAGTACCGCGCATAGAGAGATTTGCTGTAACGACTCGACCTATGCGTCGCCTGAATACAGCAAACACCTTTACGGTGAACGTACGTTCACCTAAGCTTGCGGTTATGGCGGACAATAACGATCACATCCATCTCGGGCGTTTGCAGGATTTCTATGCGATGCATAAATCGCTGCCGCCGTATGCCAAGATCGCGGACATCTGCGATATGCGCTCCAAGGCGGCGGTGTCCAAGCTGATCTTCCGGCTCAAGCGCGACGGTTTTCTGCAGGTCGCACCCGGCGGCAGGCTGGCGCCGACCTCGCAGTTTTTCGGCAGGCCTCTGGTCGGTACCGCTCCCGCAGGCTTCCCCAGCCCCGCCGCCGAGTTGCTCGACGATGCGCTGTCCATCGACGATTACCTGGTCGATCATCCGTCGGACACGGTACTGGTCGAGGTGCAGGGCGATTCGATGATCGGCGCAGGCATCCAGCCGGGGGATTATGTCATCGTGCGCAAATGCGAACGGGCCGAACCGGGGCAGATCGTGGTGGCCATCATGGACGGCGAGTTCACCATCAAATATCTCGACCGCGACGAGAAGGGCTATCTGCTGCGCCCGGCCAACACGCATTATTCGGTGCTGCGCCCGCAGACCGATCTGAGCATCTTCGGCATCGTCACCGGCCAGTTCCGGAAATACTGACGCAGCGCCCAAATGAGGCCACTCGGTGTTGCGTGTCATGTTCCGTCATGCTTGCGAAGACGGGAATCCAGTTCATTGTGCTGAAAGCCATTTTTTGCATTCTCCATGGTGAAGTTTCTTCTTCTTTGCGTGCCCAAAGAAGAAGCAAGAAAGGGCCCTCACAGGGTAGCTGTGAATTCCCGTGCCGCTTGCCCGCTCATCGGGGGCAAACCGGCAGTAAGACCGCCTTTTTTTGCGCAATTTCCGATGAGCAAACAACCGGCACGGCACAGCTACAAGTGGGACCCGAAATAAAACACAGGCTTAAGCAGGAGTCCGTTCAAATCACCTTTCTTCGCGCCCTTCGTGGTGAATGTCCTTTCTATGTGCCCTCTGTGGTGAGATCAGGTTTGCGCCATGCTGTTCAGCAGGTGCCGCGTTGATCATCAGCGACTGGCCGGGGGCGATTGCGCATATTGATGCGGATTGTTTCTTTGCCGCCTGTGAACGCCTGCGGCGGCCCGATCTGGCGGGTCGGCCGATCTGCGTGCTGTCCAGTCAGGATGCCTGCATCGTGGCCAAAACCTACGATGCCAAGGCCGCCGGGATCACCACCGGCATGCCGGTGTGGGAGGCGAGGAAGCTGATGCCGCAGGCGGTTTATCTGCAGGCGGATTTCCGCTTCTACGGGCTGCTCTCGAACAAGCTTTTCGCCATCCTGCGGCGCTTTTCGCCGCAGGTGGAGGCGTACTCGATCGATGAAGGTTTTGTCGATCTCGACGGCCTGCGCGGCTACTGGCGCATGGGTTACGGGGAGATCGGCGATGCCATACGCCGGACCATCCATCAGGAAACCGGACTGACGGTTTCCGTCGGCGTATCGGTGACGCGCACACTGGCCAAGATGGCCTCCGAGGCAAACAAACCGAACGGCCTGAGCGTGGTATCCGGCCGGCATATCGCCGAGTTTTTATCCGGGCAGGCAACGCGCGACATCCCCGGCATCGGCGCACGCCGTGCCGCACTGCTGGGCAAGTTCGGTCTGCATACCGCGCTGGAGTTCTCCCGCGCCCCGGAGGCGCAGGTGCAGCGTCTGCTCGGTCGCACCGGCATGCACTTGTGGCATGAACTGAACGGACAAAGCCTGTTCGGCATCCAGACCGCCCCGGCTTTGCCCGGGAGTATGGCGCGCACGGCCAGCCTCGGCGAACGCAGCAGCGATATCCGGCTGGTGCGCTCTCACCTGTCGCACCATTGCTTCCGCCTCGGCATGGACATGGTGGCGCGGGGCTACACGGCACGGCATTTCTCCGTGATGCTGCGTCTCGGAAATTTCGAGCATGTCACACTGGCCGAACATCTGCCGCAGGCCACGCAGCACCTGAACATCATGCAGCGCACCGCCACCCGGCTGTTGCACGGCCTGTGGCGGGAGGGGATGGTAGTCAATGCCTGCGGCATCGTGGCCACGCAGATCGCTCCGGCAGGTCATGCACAAGCCGGGCTGTTTGCCCCGGATGCAGGGGATCGCGAGACCGCCGACCTGCCGCTGTGGCAGGCGATGCAGGCGATGCGCAGCCGCTTCGGCAACAGCATCATCCGCCCGGCCAACTCCCTGCTGCGCACGGCTCCGCCTGCGCGGCAAGGCCGGCGCTTCGGGTATCCGTTGTTTGTCTGCCGATAAAGAAGCATGCAGAATGCGCTTTCTGTCGCGTCATGCGCCCGCAAGGAGGTCTTATGCCGATCTATGAATACCACTGTGAAAGCTGTACCAGGGAATTCGAAACGCTGGTGATGCGCAAGTCCGAGACCGTGACCTGCCCGGACTGCGGCAGCGACAAACTCTCCCGTCTGATTTCGGCGCATGCCATCGGCCACGGGGCACCGGATACCGCCTGCGGTTCCGCCCCCTGCTCGCCGATGCCGGCCTGTGGCGGCGGCATGTGCCCGGGGATGCAATAAGCCATGACCGGAGCGGCAGCAAAGCCCGCAAAACAATCCCTCTTCGATCTGCTCGGCGGGCAGCCGACACTGGAGTGTGTGCACAAACGCTTTTACGACAAGATCTATATCCACCCCTGGCTGAAACAATTCTTCGAGGGGCACGAACAGGCCGCCATCGAGCTGCGCCAGACCCAGTTCATGGCTGAGAAGTTCGGCAGTGATATGCAGTATCCGGGCATGGCGCTGGAGCTGGCGCACCGCCGCATGTTCATCCCGGAAGAGCTGCTCAGGCTGCGCCAGTCATTACTGCGCGAATCGCTCGAGGAAGAGCAGGTGCCCGAGGCGCTGATCGTGCGCTGGTTGAAGATCGATCAGGCATTCTGGAAGGACATCCGCAACGACTCACTGGCCTCGTTCAGCGAAGTCGATCTGAAATACGAACGTCCGTTGATCGTCAACAACCCGCAGGCTTAAGTCTTCATCATCTCCGTCAGCGTTGTGCATGCCTGATTCAGGGCGTGCGCCACGCCGGCATGCACGATACGTCCGTCCCAGGTGTTCACACCGCGCCGCAGCGCTGCATGGGTCTCTTGCGGACCGCGCAGTGCGGCCTCGATACCCTCATCCGCCAACATCTGTACAAAGGGAAGTGTGGCATGGGTCAACGCGCGGGTGGCGCTGAGCGGTACACAGGCCGGAAGATTCGGCAGGCAGCAGTGCAGCACGCCCGCCTCCACATACACCGGCTCGGCATAGCTGGTCGGCCTGCTGGTCTGCGAAATCCCGCCCTGATCGATGGCGATATCGACAAACACCCCGCCGCGCATCGTCGCCAGCAGTTCCGCGTTCAGCAGATGTGCCGCGTGCTCGCCGGCAATCAGTGTGGCTCCGATCAGCAGGTCGCAATCCTGCAACTTGTCGCGCAGCGCCTCCGCACTGAACACCTCTGCGCTGAAGTGCCCTGTGAGTTTCCTGTTCAGCGAAGCAATGCAAGCGGCACTGGTATCCAGCACACATACCTCCGCACCCATGCCGGCAGCCACCTGAGCGGCATTTCTTCCCGCATGACCGCCGCCGAGGATGAGCACGCGGGCGGGCGGTACGCCATCGGATCCGCCCATCAATTTCCCCTTGCCGGAAAAGGGCGTGCCGTTCTCCGATTGCAATAAATATGCGCCCATCTGCACGGCCACCCGTCCGGCTATCTGGCTCATCGGCGCGAGCAGCGGGAGTGAACCATTGTCCATCTGTACGGTCTCATAACCGATGGCGCGTACCTGCTGCTGCAACAGGGATGGAACCAGTTCCGCAACAGCAGCCAGATGCAGGTAGGTGAACAGGCATAAGCCCGGATGGAAATAAGCGTATTCGACCGGCAGCGGCTCCTTGACCTTGACCACCAGTTCCGCATCCCAGGCCGAGGTTGTGTTCACGCTAAGCGCACCGGCGGCAAGATAATCTGTATCGGCAAAGCCGCTGCCCAGGCCTGCACCGGCCTCGATGCGTACTTCATGCCCAGCCCGGGTCAGTATTTCCGTCCCTTGCGGCGTAAGGGCGACCCGACGTTCGCGGTTTTTTATTTCCTTCGGTATCCCGATAATCATGACGTCCTCGCTGTGGCCGGCGTATCTGGCTTGATGAGTATAAAGCAAAACGGACAAACGTGCGGCTGACTGTTTCCAGTGATTACCTGTTTGGCTAGTATCTCCCATGCGGCAACCAACCGCCAAGGAACCAAAATGGCCATTTCTCTGAAACCTCTGATGATTTCCGGCAAGGAAGTCCTCCCGCTTATTGAGGGAGGGAAGGGTGTTGCCGTGTCCAACGGCGAAAGCTCCGGTGCATGGGCTGCCGCAGGCGGGGTAGGGACTTTCTCGGCGGTAAACGCCGACAAGGTGGATGAAAACGGCCAGATCATCCGCACCGTTTATCACGGGCGCAGCCGCAAGGAACGCTTTGAAGAGCTGGTGTCGCAGGCCATTGCCGGCGGCATCTCACAGGCGCAGATCGCCCATGACGTCGCAGGCGGCGAAGGGCGTATCCATGCCAATATCCTGTGGGAGATGGGTGGCGCGGAACATGTGCTGACCGGCGTTCTGGAAGGGGCGAAGGGCCTGATCCACGGCGTGACCTGCGGCGCAGGCATGCCTTTCCGTCTGGCCCCGATCGCGGCGCACTATCAGGTTTACTATTATCCGATCATCTCTTCGGCACGCGCCTTCCGTGCGCTGTGGTTGCGTTCCTACCGTAAGCATCCGGAGTGGCTGGGCGGCGTGGTCTATGAAGACCCCTGGCTGGCCGGTGGACACAACGGCCTGTCCAATTCCGAAGATCCGCTGCTGCCGGGCGACCCGTATCTGCGCGTGGCCGAGCTGCGTAAGACCATGAACGAATTCGGCCTGCAGAACACGCCGATCGTGATGGCCGGTGGTGTCTGGTTCCTGCGCGAATGGGCCAACTGGCTGGATAATCCGGAAATCGGCCCGATCACCTTCCAGTACGGCACCCGACCGATGCTGACCCAGGAAAGTCCCATCTCCGATGTCTGGAAGTCACGCCTGATGCAGCTCAAGGAAGGCGATATCCGGCTGAATAAATTCTCGCCGACCGGCTTCTATTCGTCGGCTGTGTACAATCAGTTCCTGCACAATCTGTATGACCGCGCCGACCGCGAGGTGGCTTTTGTCGATCATCCGGCGGGCGATCATGTCGAGCCTTTCCGCTTCGGCGTGCGCAACAAAGAGGTGTTTGTGACCCGTCACGATCACAAGCGCATCAATGAATGGATCGAGGAAGGTTTCACCAAGGGTCTGCAGACTCCGGATTCGACTCTGGTGTTCGTCACCCCTGCCGAGGCCAAGGAGATCCGCGAGGACCAACTGGGCTGCATGGGCTGTCTGTCGCAGTGCAGCTTTTCCAACTGGGCGGCGAACGAAGCGGGAACCACCGGCCGCAAGGCCGATCCGCGCAGCTTCTGTATCCAGAAGACCCTGCAGGATATCGCGCACGGTGCCGATCCGAGCACGCATCTGATGTTCGCCGGCCATGCCGCTTACCGCTTCGCGCTCGATCCGTTCTATGCCAACGGCTTCATCCCGACGGTGAAGCAGTTGGTCGAACGCATCTGCACCGGCGACTAGGCAACCATCCAAGCAAACAGCTCACCACAGAGGACACAGAGAAAGGCACAAGAAACTCGAAAGATTTTTCTCTGTGCTCTCTGTGGTAAAAAAGCCCTTTAGGCCAGGGCGCTGACCTTGGCGGCCATGATGAAATCGTTTTCGTGCAGGCCGCCGATCTTGTGAGTATAGAACAACACGTCGCAATAGCCCCATGTGTAGTTCAGCACAGGATGATGCCCCTCGGCCTCGGCCAGTTCCCCGACCTTCAGTGCAAAGGTCTGGGCTTCGATGAAATTGCCAAAGCTGAAATGGCGGGACAGGCGTGTGGCATCGCGGTTCAGTTCCCAGCCGGGTACCGCGTCCAGCATGGCCTGCGCCGCTTCTTTGCTCAACGGTGGCACACCGCCTTTACAGGGCTCACAGGTTCGACTTTTCAGATCCATGGCTGCCTCCGTGACAACCATTCTAGCAGCTTCTACAGCGCGCAGGGCTCGACTCAGGCAAGCAGGCCCCAGTAGCTGAGCAGGCGCTTCTTTGCGCGTGCTGCATCCTGTAAGGGGAACTGCCAGCGCAGGGCGTGCAGGCCGGCCTTCAGGGCAGCTTCCACATCCTCGGCTTCGTTATCGCCCAGATGCATCATGCGTTCCGGCTGCACATCAAGCCTGGAGGCAGTCCAGATGAAGATATCCTTCTGAGGTTTTTGCGCGCCGCATTCACCGGGCAGGGCCACTACATCGAACAGGCCCGGCAGCATGTCATCCAGCAGTCCGTACAGGCGCGCATCGAAATTCGAGATGATCGCCAGCTTCACATCGATCTCGCGCAATTGCAGCAGCATCGGTCCGAAATCCTCATGCACGCGCCATGCTTTGGGGCTAGCGAACCAGTCGAACAAGGCATCGAAGCAGTCGGTGAAACGCTTGTCATCCAGTGCGCAGCCGTACACCCGGGCGGCAAGATTCAACCACCATCGCCGCTCGAAGGCGTCGCGGTCTTCTCCCGGCGGGGTGAGCATCGGAGGTGCAGCCTGAAAGGCCAGATCGAGGCGGCGGCGCATGGTCAGCTCGGTCGCCTCCAGTCCCACTTCAGCGGCAAAGCGTGTGTAGGTCACGGCTACGGGTTCGGCAAAATGAAGAAAGGTTCCCACGGCATCAAAACTCACGGCCATCGGCCGGTCCATACCCATCACATCTCTCACGGACGCACCTCATCAAGCATCAGCTTGTATTCGATGGCATCGAGCAGAGCCTGATAGCTGGCATCGATGATGTTTGTGGATACCCCGACCGTGGTCCATTTGCGTTCGCCGTCGGTGGATTCGATCAGCACGCGCACCGGCGCTTCGGTGGCCTGACTGGTGGAGAGTACGCGCACCTTGTAGTCTACCAGCCGGAATTCCTTCAGTGAAGGATAGAAATCCTGCAGTGCGGCACGCAAGGCCTTATCCATGGCGTTGACCGGACCGTTACCCAGGCTCGCGGTGTGCGCGAACTTCTTGCCGACACGCAGCATCACGGTCGCTTCGGCTTGTGGAGCACCGTCATCGCCGCGCTTTTCGTCGATCACACGGAAGCCTTCCAGGGTGAAGAAATGTTGCAGCTTGCCCTTGGCGCGCAGCAGCATCAGGTGGAAAGAGGCCTCGGCAGCTTCAAAGGCGAAGCCCTGATCCTCCAGCGATTTCACTTCGGCCACCAGTTCGGCCACTGCCGGATCGGAACCGTCCAGTTTCAGGCCGAAGCCGGTCTTGGCTGCCAACACCAGCACATTGCTGCGCCCGGCCTGATCGGAAACGGTGATGCGCTGCTGATTGCCGACGGCCTCCGGCGGGATGTGTTCGTAGAGTCGGGAAAGCTTGCGCACCGCCGACACATGGATGCCCCCCTTGTGCGCGAAGGAATTCAACCCGACGAAGGGTTGATGCCGCCAGGGCAGACGATTGGCCATTTCGTTGACGAAATCGGACAGGCCCTTGAGTTCGGTCAGACGTTCTCTGTCCACACCGCAATCCAGCCCCATTTTCAGCACCAGACAGGGGATGATCGAGGTCAGGTTGGCATTGCCGCAACGCTCGCCGATTCCGTTGATGGTGCCCTGCACCTGTTTCGCACCGTTCTTCACCGCGATCAGCGAATTGGCCACGGCCACCTCACTGTCGTTGTGCGTGTGGATGCCGATGATCTTGTCCGGATAGCGTGCCACCACCTCGCGCACCATCGCACCGGTGGCATAAGGCAGGCTGCCGCCGTTGGTATCGCACAGTACCAACGCATCGGCGCCGGCCTCGTGAGCCGCATCAAGCACCGCAAGGGCGTAATCATGATTGGCCGCATAACCGTCGAAGAAGTGCTCGGCATCGAAGAACACCTGCTCGAAGTGCCGTTTCAGATAGCGCACCGAGCCGCGTACCAGATCGAGATTTTCCTCCAGCGTGATGCCCAGTGCCTTGGTGACATGCAGATCCCAGGCCTTACCGAAGATGCAGGCCGCATCGGCACCGCTGGCGACGAGTTTTTTCAGTCCGGGATCACGGCTGGGTTTGTCGCCGGGGCGGGCGGTCGAGCCGAAGGCGACCAGTTTGCTGTGCCGCCAGTCGCGTTCGCGGGCCAGTTCGAAGAAGCGGTCATCCTTGGGGCTGGCGCCAGGCCATCCGCCTTCGATGTAGTCCACTCCGAAGGAAGCCAGACGCTCGGCGATGCGGATTTTATCCTCGGCGGAAAAGGTGATGCCTGCCGTCTGTCCGCCGTCGCGCAAGGTGGTGTCGAAAATCTGGACCCTGTTGGTTTTTCCGCTTTCGACGCGTTTGCTATCGACCTGTTCGCTCACCCAACTCTCCATCCGCACGGTGCGGTGTATTCACTGATGCAACTCGCAGCTGCCTGCAATGCAGCCGGATGATACGCCTTCGCAAAGCTCAGCGTAACCCGCTTGCCGCGGGTGTGACGACGGACACTTTGATGCGTCTTGCCTGCATAGCCGCGCCCGTCTACATTGCCTGACATGCAAGCCATCATCATGACAACCGCAGGCGGACCGGAAGTATTACAGCCGCAGGAATTTCCGATGCCTGAAATCATCAGTCCGCTGGATATCCGTGTGCGCCTTGAAGCTGCCGGCGTGAACCCTGTGGACACCAAGCTGCGCACCGGCGGCCTGCTCTTTCCCGACGGTCTTCCGGCCATTCTGGGATGCGACGGAGCCGGTACGGTGGATGCTGTAGGCGGCGATGTCGAAGGCATCGCGCCCGGCGACAAGGTGTTTTTCTGCTACGGAGGCCTTGGACAACAAGCCGGCAACTATGCCGAATACACGGTGGTGCCCTCCTTCGCCGTGGCAAAAATACCGCATGGTGTCGAGATGGCCGAAGCGGCAGCAGCGCCGCTAGTGCTGATCACGGCATGGGAAGCCCTGTTCGACCGTGCACGCATGCAGGCAGGCGACAAGGTATTCGTGCATGCAGGAGCCGGCGGTGTCGGGCATGTGGCGATCCAGCTGGCCAAGCTCGCCGGTTGCGAGGTGGCCACCACGGTCAGCGATGCAGCCAAGGCTTCGTTTGTGTCATCGCTGGGTGCCGACTGCATCATCAACTACCGTGAACAGGATGTCGCACAGGCCCTGCTGGACTGGACGGGCGGGCATGGCGTGGATATCGCCTTCGATACCGTGGGCGGTGCCGCCTTCAATCAGCTGATCCCGGCGGTGCGGGTGTACGGCGATCTGGTCAGTATCCTGCAGATCCCGGCCGATGCCGATCTTAAAACCCTGCGTCTGCGCAACATCCGCATATCGCAGGAACTGATGCTCACCCCGATGGTGCTCGGCCTGAACGACGCGCTGGCCCACCATGCCGATATTCTCGCCAGCTGTGCCGGCTGGATGGCCGAGGGTAAGTTGAAGGTTCATGTATCGCATCGCCTGCCGCTTGTGCAGGCCGCTGAAGCGCATCGTCTGATTGCCGCAGGCTCCATGACCGGCAAAATCGTGTTGCAACAATGAGCGGCACGCCTGACGGCGGCAGCCATCACAACGCACCGGCAACCGAAGCCGACCTGCTGCAATCCTTCACATCGGGCTGCAAGCCGCGTGATGACTGGCGGCTGGGCACCGAACACGAAAAGATCGGTTTCTGTCTGGATTCCCTTCGACCCATCCCCTATGAAGGCGCACGCAGTATCCACCGCGCCCTTGAGTTGCTGGTCACCGACGGCTGGGTGCTTGATTACGAGGATGGCAATCCCATCGCGCTCAGGCGCGGCATGGCCAATATCACGCTCGAACCGGGCGGACAGCTGGAGCTTTCGGGGGCGCCACTGGCCACGGTGCACGAAACCTGTGCCGAGGTGCGCGATCATCTGCGCCTGTTGAGCCATGTGCGTCAGGACCTGCGTATCGGTTTCCTCGGCCTCGGCTTCCAGCCGAAATGGGGGCGTGACGAGATACCGTGGATGCCGAAGGGGCGATACGCCGTGATGCGGCGCTATATGCCGCAGGTCGGTGCGCATGGCCTGGATATGATGCTGCGTACCGCCACCGTGCAGGTGAATCTGGATTTTGCATCCGAGACGGACATGGTGCGCAAGATGCGCGTCGGCTATTGCCTGCAGCCACTGGTCACCGCCTTGTTCGCTGCCAGCCCCTTTTCCGACGGGGAGCCTTCGGGTTATCTCTCCACTCGCGCCGCTGCCTGGCTGGATACCGACCGTGCGCGCACCGGCATTCCGGCGATGATCTTCGATGAGAACTTTGGCTTCGAGCGCTATATGCACTGGCTGCTGGATGTGCCGATGTATTTCGTCATCCGCGATGGAAAGTATATCGACTGCGCGGGTCAGAGCTTCCGCGATTTTCTCAAGGGTAAACTGGCCGCTCTGCCCGGCGAGTTGCCGACCATGGATGACTGGGAGCTGCACATGACCACCGTGTATCCCGAGGTGCGACTGAAGCGCTATATGGAGATGCGCGGTGCCGACGCCGGCGGCAAGCCCTGGATCTGCGCACTGCCAGCCTTGTGGAAGGGCTTGCTCTACGATCAGAAAGCCCTGGACAAGGTGCATGCGATGGTGGCCGACTGGACGCATGCCGAGGTGCTGGGTATGCGCGCTGCCGTACCCGAACGGGGACTGAAAACCCGTTTCCGGGAAACCACCCTGTTACAACTGGCCGAGGACGTGGTGGACATCGCGCGCGCAGGCCTTGAGCACAGCAGGCAGTTGAACGCTGCGGGTCAGGACGAGACCATCCACCTTGCCCCGGTGATTCGCGCCGTGGACAACAACTGGACGCAGGCCGAAGCCTGGCTTGAGGCCTATCACAAGGATTGGGACGGGCGCATCGAGCCGATCTTCCAGTTCGCGGCACTGCCATGATCGGCGGCGACCCCATGCATGCAGACATCCTGCGTCATCCGCATTTCACCTGTCAGCGTTGCGGCAGCGACAATGTGCTGGAGGTCGATTCCTCCGAGGGTTTTCCGCAAAGCTTTGTCTGGGATTGCCTTCGCTGCTGCAATCCGCACGAGGTCACCGTACGGCTCGACGGGGATGATCTGAGCGTGCAGGCCGAGCCGGTTTGATGGGATGAACGAAGGACAGGGCAGGGCCAAAAAATCTCTCGGGCAGCATTTTCTGGTGGACCGCAGTGCGATCGCCCGAATCGCCAATGCCATCCCCGAGGGCACGGCCACGCTGGAGATTGGTCCCGGTCGCGGCGCGATCACCGAAGCCTTATTGCAGCGTGTCGGCGCGCTTACCCTGATCGAGCTGGATGATGCCCTGGCCGCCATGTGGCTTGAGCGCTCGGAAAGCGAGCCGAAATTGCATCTGGTACACGGCGATGTGATGAAAGAGCTCGGGCCGACAGTTGCTGATAAAGCCCCGCAATGGATCGCCGGAAATCTTCCCTACAATATCTCAGGCCCCTTATCCGCGGCCCTGTTTTCGCTGCATCTGTCCGGCGGCATGGTACTGATGTACCAGCGCGAGGTGGCCGATAGAATCGCCGCCGATGCCGGCAGCAAAACCTATGGCGGTCTCTCCGTTCTGGCGCGGCACTTCTACAACGTGAAACGCCTGCTGCTGCTGCCGCCGGGGGCCTTCAATCCACCGCCCAAGGTGCACTCCGCCGTGCTGCTGCTCACCCCGCACGGACAGCAACCGGCCTGCGATTTCGATGCCCTGCAACGCACCGTACGACAGGGCTTCGCGCATCGCCGCAAGACCATCAACAACAACTTCCGTGGTGATATGGATGCGGCAGACTGGGCCACGGTCGGCATCGACCCCGGCACCCGCCCCGAACAACTCGACTACCCCGCCTGGTCACGCCTGGCGACCTTCCTCGCTAGCAGGAGCTGAAGCAAAGGCGCTTCACCACAAAGGACACAGAGTGCACAGAGAAAACCAGAAATGATTGAGATTGGGCTAAGTGCGCTTACGACCGCCTCGACCTGATGAATTGATACGGATGCGGAAATGATGGAATAAAAAACCATTCCTTTGTCTCGCCTCTACTCCGCGCTCTCTGTGTCCTCTGTGGTGAGCAATGTCGGATGTCAGCCGCCAAGGGTGGCGGTGGCGGATTCGATGTCGGTTTTCAGACGTTCGAGAAGATCGCTGCGCCTGGCGGCGGCCACTTCGGCGGCGGGGATATAGGGAAGAAAGCGTACACGGATGGTGCCCGGTTTCTTGATGAAGCCGCGCTTCGGCCAGCATACACCGGCATTGTGCGCCATCGGCAGGATGCCCGTGCCGGCCTTGGTGGCCAGTACGATGCCGCCCGGCTGGTAGTTGCCCGTGGTGCCCGGAGCCGAACGCGTACCCTCGGGGAAGATCACCACCCAGCGCTTGTCCTTGAGGAATTTCGAGCCCTGCTGGATCACCTGCTTGACGGCCTCGCGCGGGTTGCCGCGGCGGATGGCGATGGTGCCCATCACCGCCAGTGCCCAGCCGAAGAACGGGATATAGAACAGTTCGCGCTTCAATATCCACACATACGGCGGAACCAGAATCGGCATGGCGATGGTTTCCGCCGCCGACTGATGCTTGGCCATCAGCACACAGGCCTCATCCGGAAAATGCTCGCGGCCCTCGACCTCCAGCCGGATACCGCAGATCAATCGCAACATCACAAAGGTCAGCCCCGACCAGGTTCGTGCCCAGAACCATGAGGCATGGAAACCGAAGATACGGGTAACGATGACCAGTGTGGAAAACAGCACAGTGGAGGCCATGAACAGGATGTTGAAGATCAGTGAGCGGACAAACAGCACGTGTCAGATTCCTTTGCTCAGCAGCGCATCAATCGCCGCTGCAAGATCGGGATAAGCCGGAATATCGGGCATCAGGGTTTGCGACTTGGCCAGAATTTTATCTGCATCGCCGTATCCGCACTGCACCAGCCATGCCGCAACACCCGCGGCATGCGCCGCCTGCACATCGCGTGTGGAATCCCCGATCATCAGTGCTTCGTCTGCGGATACGCCCAGCGCCTGCAGCGATTCCTGCAGAAGTCCGGGCAAGGGCTTACGGCACTCGCAGGCGTCGTCCGGCCCGTGCGGACAGTAGGCCACATGCGCGATCTCGCCATGCTGTTCTTCAATGGCCAGCATCATCTTGGCGTGGATGTTCCGGAAGGTTTCCTCGTCCATCATGCCTCGCCCGAGCCCCGACTGGTTGCTGCATATCGCCACGGATATGCCGGCAGCGGTCAGCTTTCCGATGGCCTCGAGGCTTCCCGGGATGGGTTTCCATTGCTCGGGAGCAAGAATGTAGTCCGGCGAATCGAAGTTGATTACCCCGTCCCGGTCGAGCAGCACTGCTTTAGGTAAGTTCATATCGAAACGGTACGTTCAGAGGCGTTGAAAAGGAAGCAGGGGGATCGGCTTGTGAAAAGGGTTGGGTTATTCACTCGAATGAGGCAAGTTGTTTGGAAAGTGCAGGAATCTTGCGTGAGATAACATCCCAGACAATGTCACGATCCAGACCGAAATACTCATGCATGGCGGCATTGCGGAAAGCCACGATTTTGCGCCATTCGATCTGCGCGTTTTGTCCTCGAATCTCAGCGGGAATCCGGTTCGCAGCCTCACCGATAATGGTCAGATTTCGCAAAACAGCATCCTGAACCAGTTCATTTGTGATTCATCCCTTCACAAAAGCGCTGAACCTTGGCGCAGGCATGCTGCATATCATGGACATACAGCCGCCATTCACGCGGCACGGATGGCCTCTCTCTCGATAAAAGGCGCCAGTTCGGGGCGGATGGATGCACGGGTCAGTAAATCAACCGGCGAATGTAGCAGGTCCTCAAGATAGAATTTCAGGTCCATATATCGATCAAAGTCGGGACGGGAAATGAATTCCACCTGGATATCCACATCGCTGTCGTCTGTTGCCTCATCGCGCAGAACCGAACAGGTACAACGACAACACATCGAATCGTTTCAGTTCCTCACGATGCTCAGCAATGAGCCTTAGGGCTTCTTCCTTGCGAATCATTGCGCCAGTTTTCCCCTAAGCCTCAATTAGTCAAGCCACCTTCCAAAACAAAACGGAAGCGTCCCCATATCCTCTATATCCTGTTCGGACGTTTATTGTGAACCATCCCGGTATTCCTGCGAGGCGCAGACTAATCGTCTTGTTGCACAAGTCTTTGATGGCCTCGTCAGTCATGATTCTCTGTCGCTTTCCTTGTTGCTTTTTCCTTTTCAACGCTGCGCGAGTAGAGCAGCACGATGCCGTTTTTCAGACTGAACATCAGCGCGAAAAAGAGCAGTGCAAGCAAAAAACCGACGGCGGGGTGCTCTTGCAGCAGCGTGATGAAGGCGATGACGTTCATGGTGTATCAGCAGACTACTCCCCGGGAACGGTGGCTTCAATGATGTTCAGGAATGAAAAAGGGCGGCCCGAAGGCCGCCCTTTCCATCCACCCTTGCGGGAGTCTGTGACCGCTTAACCGAAGAAGCGGAAGTGAGCCGAGGATGCCATCAGCAGCAGCATCGGGATCGACAGGATGGTGTTGGTACGCGAAGCGATCAGGGCGCGTTTGCCCAGAGCCAGCTTCTCGTCGGCGGTTGCGCCTTCGACGATGCCCAGAATCTTCTTCTGTGCAGGCCAGATGATGAACCAGACGTTGAACCACATGATGATGGCGAACAGGCCGCCGATGCGGATGTCCCAACCCGGGGTCATGCCGCCGTGCATCATGCCCATGTACAGGATGATACCGAAGATCAGGGTGAACATCGCACCCCAGCGGAACCACCACATCACACGACGAACCACGCTGTCGGTCTTGAACAGGTCAGCCTTGGTGTCGGCCGACAGGCCGCCCATCGACGGAACCTGGCAGAAGTTCAGGTAGTACAGCAGACCGATCCAGGTGATACCGGCCAGAAAGTGACCCCAGCGGGCCAGACCGCCCACCAGTTCGTTGATCGCAGGGCCGTTGCCGCTGGCCATGCCGATGCCCACGATGACAGCCGCCAGAACAAAGCCGGCAATCAGCGCGAGTTTATGATTTGTAAAAATACCCATGTTTTCCTCCATTGGAAGTTTTCAGATTGCGCGCGATACTACCGGATAATTCACGCACAAACACCTACGTGAATTACGGGGTAGTGATTCAGCCACACCGGGCGATCGCGGCTTGCATTGCGCGGCGCTTTGCCCTACCAATTCACCCCTTATGTTTGAATGCGGGACAGAACGAAAACAGCCGGAGACGAAGCGATGACCGATGACAAGACGACATGGAAACCGGGAAAGAGGGATGCGTTGTTTCTCGGTGTCGTCATCGTGGTCGTCACTCTGCTGGTGCTGGGCAGCAGTGAGCGCACCACCAAGCCGACGCCGGATGATGAAGTCCATCGCGCCGTGACCTCGCACGAGACCTGCCTGAGCTGCCACGGGCCTGATGGTGAACGCCCGCAGCCTGTCGGGCATGCGAGCAGCGTGCAGTGTTTCCAGTGTCATACCCAGCCGAAGGGCTGGCAGGGTAATGCCAAATGAAAACCGTCGGTATCAGCATCAAGCGCGGGAACGAGCGCGCGACAGAGCTTGCGCTTGAGCTGATCGACTGGCTGAAGAGTCAGGGCAAAGCGGTTCGTATCGATGCCGACATGCAGGATATCTGCGGTGAAAACTGTACGCCGATGCAGGACATGCCATCGGCGGTGGACCTGATGCTGGTGCTCGGCGGCGACGGCAGCCTGCTCAATGCCGGTCGCCACTTCATCGGTTCGGAAACGCCTATTCTGGGCATCAACCTCGGTCGTCTTGGTTTTCTCACCGAGGCGCCGGTGGATGATATGTTCCAGGCTGTGGCCACCGTGCTCGACGGCGGCGGCGAGGTGGTCCGCCACTTCAGCCTGCGCGCCGAGGGCTGGCGCGACGGCACGCTGCTGGCCAGCGGCAATGCGATGAACGATGTGGTGCTGCAACGCAACCGGCACCCGCGTATGATCGAATTCGAGATGCGCGTGGGCGGGCACTTCGTGTTCCGCGTGCGCGCCGACGGTCTGGTGCTGGCCACTCCGGCAGGCTCCACGGCCTATGCCCTGTCCGCCGGCGGGCCGATCGTGCACCCGGGGCTGGATGCCATCACCGTGGCACCGGTATGCCCGCATATCCTTTCCAACCGGCCGATCGTGTTGCCGGCCAGCGAGTCCATCAGCCTGCGTCTGACCGATGTGCCGGCACCTGCGGCGATGAATCTCGATGGCCAGATGGTGCACGAGATACTCGAAGGCGATGAGATCCGCGTGTGCAAGGATGGCGGGATTTCGCTGGTCTATCTGCCGGGACGCAATTACTACAAGGTTCTCAGGAACAAGCTGCACTGGACCGGCCGGGCCGAAGAGAACAAGGCCTGATGGAGAAATCCGCGATCACTACGGGGTGGGTATGTTAAGCGAACTGCATGTTCGCCAGTTCGCGTTGATCGAGGATGTGCAGCTCGATCTGGCGGGCGGTATGACGGTGTTCTCCGGCGAAACGGGTGCCGGCAAATCCATGCTGGTGGACGCGCTTGGCGCCGCCTTCGGCGCGCGCGCCAGCAGCGACTGGGTACGCCACGGCTTCGACAAGGCCGAGGTCAGTGCCGTGCTGCTGGATGCGGAGCAGGTGTTGAGTGAGCTGCTTGACGAGCTCGATCTGGAAAACAGTGACGACGGCACGCTGGTGCTGCGCCGCGTGATCCGTGCCGACGGCTCCTCGCGCGCCTATGTGAACGGCTCGCTGGTGCCGGCCAAGGCCCTGCAGGATATTGGTCGGCTGATGCTGGATATGCACGGCCAGCACGAACATCAGTCACTGATGCGCCCGGAATTCCAGCGCGGGCTGGTTGATGCCGCGATTCCCGTGGCGATGAAAGAGAGTATGGCGGCTGCATGGCGCAACCTGCTGGAACAGCGTGCAGCCCTGGCCTATCTGCTGGAAAGCAGGCAGCGCAGTGTGCGCGAAGAGGTATGGATCCGTGAGGAATGCGCCCGCCTGAAGGCACTGGAGCTGTACGAGGGTGTCGTTGAGGAATTGCAGCAGCAGGTGGATGCCGGGCGGAATTTCGCACAGATCAACGATGCGGCAGCGCAGGCCCTGAACGTGCTCGAAGAAGAGGATGGCGACGTGCGCAGCAGGCTGGCCGGATGCGTGCATGCCCTGCAGGGGGTTGCCGAGTTCCGTCCGGAGATCGGTGAAGCCGTGGAGCTGCTCAATCAGGTGGATGCGCTGCTCGGCGAGGCCGCCCCTGCACTGCGTCGCGTGCTCGATGATGAATACGACGCCGCTGCCCTGCAGGCATCCGAATCCCGACTGATGGATCTGCACGAGGCGATGCGCCGCAACCAGACCGATGAAGCGGGGCTGATCGCACTGCATGCGGAGCTTGAAGACAAGCTGTCGCGGCTGGATACCGGCGCATGGGATGAGGATGCGCAGAAACTGAAGCTGGCCGAAGCACAGACGGAGTTTCTTGCCCTGTCCGCCGCACTGGCGGAGGCAAGGGCCGCTTCCGGTAGGCAGCTGGTGCAGGGCCTTCGCCCGTTTCTCGACCGTCTGGCGCTGGCCGGTATGCAGCTTGATATTGTGGTGAACGACCGTCCGGACGACGAAGCGGTGTGGGGCGCGCACGGCTCCGATACCCTGAGCTTCATGGCCGCCTCCAATCCCGGCGAGCCGTTCCGTGAACTGGCAGCCGTGGCCTCGGGCGGTGAGATGTCGCGTCTGGTGCTGGCCCTGAAGGGTTGCGGTGCGATGCGCGTGATGCCGCAGATCGCCGTGTTCGATGAGGTGGATACCGGCATCGGCGGTGAAACCGCCTGGTGCGTCGGCGAACTGTTGTCGGCCATGGGCGAGGTGCGTCAGGTGCTGGTGATCTCGCATCTGCCGCAGGTGGCGGCGTGCGCTGCGCAACAGGTGCATATCTTCAAGGAACAGAAAAACGGACGCACGGTCAGTGCGCTGAAGGTATTGAATGCCGAGGCCCGGCAGGAAGAACTGGCACGCATGCTGGGTGGATCGAACGAACGCAGCCTCGAGCATGCCATGGAGATGCTGGCACGCGGTGCACAGCAGGCCCCGGAATCCGCCGTTCAAAGGGCGAACGCCTGATGCCGCACAATATCAGTGTGCGCAATGCCTCGGTGGACGATGTGGATGCCATCCATGCCCTGCTCGTTCCATTTGCCGAAACCCACATCATCCTGCCGCGCACCCGCGACGATCTTTTCCAGCACCTGCAGGAATTCCTCGTCGCCCTGTACGACAATGAACTGGTCGGCGTGGTGGCCGTGCATATCTACGGCTCCAATCTGGCCGAGATCCGCTCGCTGGTGGTGCGCCCGGACATGCAGCGCCACGGCATCGGCCGGCTGCTCATCGAGGGCTGCGAAAAATGGGCCGTGCAACTCGGCGTGGCACGCATCTTCGCGCTGACCTATGTGCCGGACTTCTTCGGCAAGCTGGGCTATCCGCGCGTGCGCCGTGAAAGCCTGCCGCACAAGGTGTGGACGGTGTGCGTGCACTGCGCCAAGTTCACCGATTGCGACGAGATCGCGGTCGAGAAGCGTTTAAGCGATGCGCCCATCGAGCCGATGAAGATACTCCCCATTATCGAGATCCAGCAGCCTTAGCTGTGCACCAAATGCGCCTGCCCGGCGTTGTTCCTCCAGGGGACCTTCTCTTGCGCAAGCGCAATTCACCTTGTCTTCGTTCATTTGGTGCTGCCAAACATCGCTTCTCGCGCCTTGGCTGGGCACATTTTGAGCGCAGCTTTCATAAATCACCCTTGTGGGCAGGGCTTCGGACGAGCTTGCTAGGGACATGGGTTTGGAAACCGTTGCTGGATGGATTCAATACCCTGAACAACCTCGTCGGAAAGCACGACATCCTTTGCAGCGATATTTTCTTCAAGCTGCGCCACGCTGGTGGCGCCGATGATGCAGCTGGCCAGAAACGGTTGCCTGAGGATGAAGGCCAGCGACATCTGCGTCAGTGATAAACCGTGCTCAAGGGCGAGCTTTGCATAGGCGGCGGTGGCTGATCCGGCTTCCGTGCTTGAATAGCGTGTGTAGGCCGGAAACAGGGTGATACGCCCGTTTGCCGGCTTTTGTCCATTCAGGTATTTGCCGGAAAGCACCCCGAAGGCCAGCGGCGAGTAGGCCAGCAGGCCGACGTCTTCACGGCATGATATTTCCGCCAGCCCTGTCTCGAAGCTGCGGTTGAGCAGGTTGTAAGGATTCTGGATGGTCGCAATGCGCGGCAGGCCCATGGTGTCGGATGCCTGCAGATGGCGCATCACGCCCCACGGGGTTTCGTTGCACACCCCGATATGCCGCACCTTGCCGTCCTGCACCAGTTGTTCGAGAGCACGCAGGGTCTCTTCCGGCGGCGTGATCTGCTCTGCGTCCGCCTGCTGATAGCCGCGCCTGCCGAAGAAATTGGTGTTGCGATCCGGCCAGTGCGTCTGATACAGGTCGAGATAATCGGTTTGCAGACGTTTGAGCGAGCCCTCGCAGGCGGTGATGATGTTCTGCGCATCCAGCCTGGCCTTGCCTTCGCGGATATGCGGGCACCATGCGGTGGGTCCGGCAACCTTCGAGGCCAGCACCACCTTGTCGCGCCTGCCGCTCTGCCTGAACCATGCCCCGATGATCTCTTCGGTCCTGCCGTAGGTTTCGGCGCGCGGCGGGATGGCATACAGCTCGGCGGTGTCGAAGAAGTTCACGCCCTGCTCCAGCGCATAGTCCATCTGCGCGAAGCCCTCGGCCTGCGTGTTCTGCTCGCCCCATGTCATCGTGCCCAGTGCGATCACGCTGACCTTGAGTCCTGTTCTGCCGAGTTCGCGGGTTTGCATAGGTGTCATCCTCCGGTTGATATCGGTTCAGGGATGCTGCGGGCAAGCCCGCGCAGGTTCAACCGCTCAGCTTATCGGGATGTCATCAGCCACACCCAGCCGAAGAACATAAAAGCCGTGGCGAAGCTGGATAGAGTCACCAGTCCCATGCCGATCGCCAGACGCATTCTTTCCGCCCTCCAGGCATGCCAGCCGAACCATGCGGTGAACAGCCCGATGGGAATCGAAAACAGCATAAAGATGGTGAGGAGCATGCTTGCCTGTTGTCCTTTGTCGATCAGTCGCGGTTGAGCATCTGTTGCAGCACCGCGCACCAGGTGACTGCAAGATTGTGCAAATTGTAGCCGCCACCGCCGAGTCCGACCATGCGCCCGTCGCAGCATGCATCGGCGATGCTGCACAGCCGGGCTGTGGCATGCGCGTGTGCAGCCGGTGTCAGGCACAGGTCGGTGATCGGGTCACCGGCGATAGAATCCGCGCCGCATTGCAGGATGATGAACTGCGGCGAAAAGGCCCGGATATGCGCCTCAGCCTTTTCCCACACAGGAATGAACTCCGCATCCGTCGCCTCCGGCGGCAGGGGGATGTTCAGCTTGCCGCCGCTGGCCGCGCCGGTCCCTGTTTCGTCCGCAAAGCCGGTACCGGGATAAAGAAAACGTCCGTCCGCGTGGATGTCGGCGATGCATACGGCAGGGTCCGATTCGAAGGCATAGAACACCCCGTCGCCGTGATGCGCATCGATATCCACAAAGGCGATGCGCGAGAGTCCGTGCACCTGCTTCAGATGCTCGATCAGGATGCCGCAATCGTTGAACACGCAGAAACCCGCCGCCGCGTCGCGTCTGGCATGATGCAGGCCGGCGATCGGCACAAAGGCATGTCTGGCCTCGCCGCGCATCAGCCTGTGCGCAGCATCCAGCACGCATCCCGCCACCGTGGCCGCTGCCTCGTACATGCCGGGAAAGGCCGGGGTATCGCCCCTGTCGAGAAAACCCTCGCCGCTGAGCGACATGCGCTTCACCCGCTCGATATAGAGTGCGGTGTGAAAGCGCCCGATAGCGGTGGTATCGGCCATGCAGGGCTCGATGATGCATGCCTTCTCAAGCAGGCCCAGCCGCTTCGCCTCTTCGGCAAAGGCGGTCATGCGAAGCGGTCCGAAGGGGTGCTGCTTGCCGAAGCCGTAGCGGGCCAGCGCCTCGCCGAGGTAGAGCAGTGTGCTGTGCGTTGTCGCGTTCATCTGTCGAGTCTAGTCTCAACTGTGCTAAGCTGGCAGCAAGCCAATGGAGAGAGCATGCTCAAACGACTGAAAGACCTGTTCGGTGCCAATGCCGACGACTTCCCCGCCGATGAACACGATATCGCCACCGCAGTGGCCGCATTGATGGTCGAGGTGATGCTGATGGACGGTCGCATGGACGATGCCGAACACAATATGATCGCCTCTCTGCTGCAACGGCGCTTCGGGCTGGATGACGACGAGATCCAAACCCTGATAGCACGCGCCACCAGGGCGGCGGACAAGGCGCATGATCTCTTCCAGTTCACCTCGCGCATCATCAAGGCATATGCGATCGAGCAGCGCAGCGGAATCATCCGCGAGCTATGGGGCGTGGCCATGGCCGACGGGCATGTGGATGCCTATGAAGAACAGGTTATCCGCCGCATCGCCGAGCTTATCGGGGTGCATCACAAGCATTTCATCGACGCCAAGATCCAGGCAAGGGAGAGCCGCCATGAGTAGTCATGTATATAAATCCATCGAGCTGACAGGTTCCTCGCCCATCGGCATTCAGGATGCCATTGAGCATGCCATCGAGCGTGCCGCACAGAGTGTGGACACACTGCGCTGGTTCGAGGTCATCGAGACCCGCGGCCATATCGAGGACGGCAGGATCGCACATTGGCAGGTCACGCTGAAAGCCGGCTTCACGCTGGAGGAATAAGCGGCCATGCGGACGCGGCAGGGGCTGATCGGCAGGCTGGAGCACGGGCGTGCGCTGCGGCTGCAACTGATCGGACTGCTCAGCAGGGCCCGTGAAGAGCAGAATCTGCATATGCCGCCGCCGCGACTGGGAGCCCTGCTGGTCAATGATCTGCTTGCCCTGCTCCCCGGAGCGCCCCGGCGGCGCACCGCGCTGCGCTGCAGCAGCATCACGCACAACAACCTGCACCGACATGTGTTCACCATCCGCTGCCCGGATCAGGCCTTCTATCTCGATGCGGTGAAAGGCTATCTGGCGGGGCGCAACATCCAGCCTCTGGAGCAGCAGGCGGTGGTGTTCCACCTTGCGCGCGACCCAGACGGCCATCCTTGCGGGATCCAGCCACCCGACCGGCACAACCCCGAGCACTCGATGTTCATCGCCGTGCATATCTCTGCCACCACCTCGCCCGAGTCCGAACCGCTGCGGCGAGACCTCGAGGCCGTGCTGCATGCCGTGGACGATTCGGTGCGCGATTTTCCGGCCATGCACAAGGCACTCTCCGTGCTGGCCGATCTGCTTCCCGCCGGGGATGGCGATGCGTCATCGGAGGGTGCGGCCCTGCTGCGCTGGCTCAATGACAATCGCTATATCTGCTTCGGCCTTCTGCCGGAGGGGGATGCGGGCGTGCCCGGAGTGGGCGCGCAATCGCTCGGCGTGTTCCGCAACCGCAGCGTGCTGCACCGGTTGGCGCATGGTCTGAATGAGGAGATCGCGGCGCTTGAACCCGCCACCGGTCCCGGACTCGGCTGGTTGCACCTGCCCGCCTGCCAGCATTTCCTTTACAGCGCATCGCCCGTGGAGCTGCTGCGTATCTGCTGGTGCAATGCGGAGACGGTTGGCGGCGGGCTGAGCAGCGTGCTGCTGCTCGGGCATTTCTCGCGCAGTGCGCGGCATGCCAATGCCAGTCAGGTGCCGCTATTGCGCAGCCGCTGGAGCACCTTGCTGGAACAGCCGCTGCTGGCCGAATCGTCTTTCTATCTGCGCGAGATCCGCACCCTGTTCGACCGCCTGCCCAAGGCTCTGTTGCTCAGCCTGCCGGCACAGGACTGGCTTGCGCCGCTCAAGGCCTTCGCCGATCTGACCGGCGTGGCGCAGACCCACAGCTTCGTGACCACCCCGCCACCGGGGAGCATGCACATGGTGGTCGCCTGCCTGCCTGCCGGCCGCTTCGGGCCGAATGTCCTGAAGCTCATCGAGCAGCATTTTGCAGCGCTTGATCTGGCGATCTGCGGTCACGAGTCCTTCGGTATCGGCAGTCATCGTATCGTGTTGCTGGCCTGCACGGGGCCGCTCGCGGATGCCGGCAAGGTGGCTGCGGCCGTGCAGCAATCGGTCATCTTCTGGATGGATCGCGCCAAGGCGCATGTGCTCACAATCGGCAAGCAGCTGGATGTGCCGGATGCGCTGGCCCGGCTGAGCCGCCTGCCGCCGGTGTACCAGAATCTTTTTCCGCCGGAACAATTCGTCGAGGATATCCGGGCACTGGATCGCATGCAGGGCTCGGGGCGCATTCTGGTGCATGTGCACAGTGCGCAGGGCGGTGTCGATATCCAGATATTCACCCCGCAGGCGCTGCCGCTCGGACATGTGGTATCGGTCGTGCAGTCCTTCGGGTTGACCGCCATGCGCGAGGCCGTGGTGGAATTCGTGGAACATGGCGCATCGCAGTATCTGATCAGCCTGCAATGCAGCTATCCGCAGGCCCCGAGCCTTGAAGCCGCCAAGCGGCTGAGCCTGGCGCTGGATCATGTGTTCAACGATGAGGCGGAGAACGACCCCGTCAATGCGCTGCTGCTGGCCGCAGGTCTGGATATCCGGCATATCGCCGTGCTCGCCACCCTGCGCAACCACCTGGTGCAGCTGTTGCCCGATGCCGCCCCGCTGATGATGAGCCAGATGCTCAACCGGCACCCGCAGGCCTCCGCCATGCTGTACCGCATGTTCGAGGCACGCCACCGGCCTGCCATGCCGGTCACCTATGTCGCACAGGCGAGGCTGGATTTCGACAAGGCGCTGGAGGCGGTCACCAGTCTGACCGACGATCGCTGGTTCCGCGCGCTGGCTGCGCTGGTGGATGCCGGTCTGCGCACCAATGCCTATGCCCGCGAGGCGGCAGACCCGGTGGCTGTGAAGATCGATCCGCAGCGGCTGGATTTTGCGCCTCGGCCTGTGCCCATGCGTGAGATCTTCGTGCATGGCGTGCATGTCGAGGGCGTGCATCTGCGTGCCGGTCCCATTGCGCGCGGCGGCCTGCGCTATTCCGACCGTCCTGCCGATTTCCGCACCGAGGTGCTGGAGCTGATGGCCACCCAGACGGTGAAGAACGGCCAGATCGTACCGACCGGGGCGAAGGGCGGCTTCGTGTTGCGCAATGCCGATGCGCCCGACGAGGCCTTTGTGCAACAGCAGTACCGCTCGTTCGTGCGCTGCCTGCTGGCGCTGAGCGACAATATCATCGAGGGCAGGAGCACCCCGCCTGCCGGTATGCGCATCGCTCAGGAAGATGCCGATGATCCCTATCTGGTGGTGGCGGCGGACAAGGGCACGGCGCGCTATTCCGATCTGGCCAATGCCGAATCGCTGGCTGCCGGTTTCTGGCTGGGCGATGCCTTCGCCAGCGGCGGGCGCTTCGGCTACGACCACAAGTCCATCGGCATCACCGCGCGCGGCGCCTGGGTGTGTGCCGCACAGCATCTGGCGGCGCTCGGCATGGATGCCTATGGCGGTCCGGTCCGTGTGGTCGGCATCGGCGATATGGGCGGCGATGTGTTCGGCAACGGCATGCTGCTCAATCCCGCCATGCTGCTGCTCGCCGCCTTCAATCATCAGCATATCTTCCTTGATCCCGAGCCCGATGCGGCGGCGGCCTTTGCCGAAAGGCGGCGATTGTTTGATGCGCGGCTGGGCTGGGGCGACTACGACACGGCTGCCATCAGCGAAGGCGGCGGGGTGTTCAGGCGCAGTGCCAAATCCATCGCGTTGAATCCGGCTGTGCAGCAGGCGCTGGGTATCGGGGAAAGCAGTTTGTCCGGCGAGGCGCTGGTCCGCGCCATCCTGTGTGCGCCGGTGGACATGTTGTACAACGGCGGCATCGGCACCTATGTGCGTGCCGGTCATGAGCGCGATGTCGAGGTGCGCGATCCTGCCAATAATGCGGTGCGTGTAGCAGCCGATGCGCTGCGTGCGAAGGTGGTGTGCGAGGGCGGCAATCTCGGCTTCACGCAGGCAGCCCGCCTGCAATACGCGGCGGGTGGAGGCGCCATCAATACCGATGCGATCGACAACTCCGGCGGCGTGGATATGTCCGACCACGAGGTCAATTTGAAGATCCTGTTTTCCCCGGCCTGCGCGGCGATCCCGGTGGCCGCGCGCAACCGCCAGATGCGCGCGCTGTCCGAAGCGGTCACCGCGCAGTGCCTGGACAACAGCCTGATGCAGTCGCGCGCCCTGTCGCTGGCCGTCATCGAGGTCGCCGCGCATCCGGCACGCCTGCGCCGCCTGCGCGATGTACTGATGGCCGAGGGGAGGATCAGCCCGCAGACCGATCCGGGCATGGATGACGAGGGCACGCTCGCCCTGCGTCCGCAGCTGGCCGTGCTGCTCGGACATGAAAAGAACCGCCTGCACGAACGCCTTGCCGAGTGCTGTTTCGAGTTGCCAGCCTGCTTCAGCGACGACCTGCTCAAGGGCTACTTTCCGGCGGCCATCCACCGCCGCTATAGCGAGGCGATTGCCAACCACCCGCTGGCCGGGCACATCCTGCACACCATGGCGGCCAATCATGTGGTCAACTACATCGGCATCGGCTCGGTGCATCATCTGCAAAGCCTGTTGCAGCATCCGGCCGGTGAGGTGGTCATCGGCTTGCTGTCCGCCGAATATCTGCTGGATGGCGAGGCATTGCGCCTGCGCATCTGGCAGGAGAGCACGGCGCACAGCGAGGCTATCGGCATGCAGCGGCGCTTGCAGGAGCTGATCCTGCGCTTCGCCGAGGATCTGTTGCGCCTGTGTCCGGTGCAGGGCATGGACGAAGAATGGTTGCAGACCCGGCGCGCCGAGTTGCGCCGCCATGCCCGCTCGCAGCTCGCCGATGACGAAAGCCTGCAAGCCCGGCTAGCTATCATCCCGGAGCTGTCGCGCAGCGCCTCCGCCCTGTATCTCTCCGCCGGTATGCAGCTTCCCCTGTCCCGCGCCCTGACCGCCAGTCGCGTCTGTCACGACCTGCTGCCTCTGCATGTGATGCAGGCTGCGCTGCGCACCCCCGAATGGAGCGACGACACAGCCCATCAACTGCGCCGCGAATGGTTGCACCGTCTGAGCGATATGCGCACCCGCGCTATCCGCCAGCTGCTGGCCAGCGGCCACCGCGACCTGCACTACGCCGGCCTGAACCTCTGGTCCGCCCACCCCTGCTGGCCCGAACTCACCGCTCTGCGCCAGCGCAAGCCAGACGATCAACCTGAGCGCATGGAACTCCTCCTGCTCCTCACCCGCTGCGAGGCCCTGCTCTCCGAAAATGAATCTTTGGAATAAATAGCCACCGGACTCATTATCGGCAGCCAAATTTCAGGATGTTATAGGGAAGGCCAGTAGCAGGGCGAGCATGGGGCCGGAGGAGTTGATGCGGCCGTCTTCCACCATGGCCAGGGCTTCGGCTCGGCTGACCCAGAAGACGCGGATGTCTTCGTGTTCGGATTCCAGGCCGCCACCGGTGCCGACGGGTTTGCTTCTGTCCACTTCGCTGAGGTAGAGGTGGATCTTTTCCGAGCAGCCGCCGGGGGAGACGTAGTAGCTGCCCAGCGGGGTGAGCTTCGCGGGCTCGTAGCCGGCTTCCTCGATGCATTCGCGGCGGGCGCAGTCCAGCGGGTCTTCGCCCGGATGCAGCATGCCGGCCACCACCTCAATCAGCCATGGATGGTCATCGCGCGCCACAGGGCCGACGCGGAACTGTTCGATCAGCAGCACCTCGTCGAGCGCGGGGTCGAACAACAGAACCACCACGGCATCGCCGCGCTCAAGGTATTCGCGCTTGATCTCCAGCTCGCCGCCGTCGAAGCGATCGTGCCGGATGGTGCTGACATCGAGCCGGAAGAAGCCCTGATAACCGGTGGTTTGTTCGAGAAGAGTGTATTTCATTCTTCCTCCCTGTGCGGTGCTGCGTAGGGTAGTAAAAAAAACACCCCGCCGGATGGCGGGGTGTTTATCATCAGAAACTGATGCAAAGCCGATCAGTCGGCGTGCACATTCCTTGCCTGCGGACCCTTCTGGCCCTGCTCGATGTCGAACGTCACTTTCTGGCCCTCTGCAAGTGACTTGAAGCCGTCGCCCATGATAGCGGAGAAGTGAACGAACACGTCGTCGCCGCCGTTATCCTGAGCAATGAAGCCAAAGCCCTTGGAGTCGTTGAACCATTTTACTGTACCTGTTGCCATTGTGTTTATACCTCTAAACATTTGTTTTAATTGGCATATGATGAAAAGTGACGTGGAGCATCGGGAAAAACCCAGACAACCAAATTGCACTAACAACCATTTGCAGCGTCGCAACATATACCATCAATCAATATAACACCAGCACTTGTTGACAAGGGCGCAAGGCCTTGCTGTGCTTTACTTTTTCACTCTCCGGCGGGGGATCAGGCTCTCGCCGAACAGCTGCGCGCAGAGCATGAAGGTGCTCAAGCCACCGATGACGGACACAGCCAGCCAGCCGCATTGCAGCAGTTTGTTCCCGGATGGAAAGCCCCACAGTGCATCCAGCCCGAAGAGGAAGGCCAGCATGGGCACACATGCGATGGCGGCGCGCAGCATGCGCTTGAAGCTGTCGGCATCGAGGATGCGACCGTGCCGGCGGCGCAGGTGAAGCAGCAGCAGGGTGACATTCACCAGAGCGGCCAGCGAGGTGGCCAGTGCAAGCCCGATGAAGCCGAACGGCCACATCAGCATGGCGGCCAGCACGATATTCACGGCCACGCTGATGGCGGCATAGCGCATCGGGGTTTTCGAATCCTTTTCCGCATAGCAGGCGGTGGATAGTACCCGCGCCCAGGCGAATGCGATCAGGCCGATGGCATAGGCTTGCAGGGCATGCGCGGTATGGATGCTGTCGAGATGGGTGAACTTACCCTGCTCGAACAGCGTGGAGATGATCGGTTCAGCAAGCCACAGCAGGCCTAGCATCGAGGGCAGCGTGATCCAGGTCAGCCAGCCCAGCCCCAGACGCAGGTCGCGCAGCGCCTCGTCATGTTGTGCCCTGGCGAAATGCTCGGAGAGGGCGGGCAACAGGGCCGTGCCCATGGCGATGCCGAACAGCGCCAGCGGCAGCTGCACGATGCGGTCCGAGTAATACAGATAGGACACCGCGCCCACCGGCAGCAGGGTGGCGAGGATCGTGCCGACCAGGATATTGATCTGTACCGCGGCCACGCCGACCACGGCCGGACCGAACAGGCTTAAGGTGCGTTTCAGGGCCGGATGGGCGATCCGCCAGAGTGGTCGTGGCGTCCAGCCGATGCGCTTCAGCGCCGGAAATTGAATCCCGAGTTGCAGGGCTCCGCCGAGCAGTACGCCGATGGCCAGTGCCACCGCCGGATTTTCCATCGACGGGGCCAGCACGACGGCTGCGAAGATAAGCGCGATGTTGAGCAGCGCCGGGCTTGCCGCAGCCACCGCGAAGCGCCGGTAGGTGTTGAGCACCGCCCACGACATCGCGCACAGCGAGATCATCGCCATGTAGGGGAACATCCAGCGCGCCAGACTCAGGGTCTGCTGCCAGCGGTCCGGTTCATCGTGAAAGCCGGGGGCGAAGATGTAGAGCAGTAGAGGCATGCCGATCATGCCGAGCGCGGTGAACACCAGCAGCGCCGCCAGCAGCAGGCCGGCCAGCGCATTGAGGAAATCGTGCGCGGCTTCCTCGCCGTGCTGGCGTTCCTCGGCCAGCACAGGCACAAGGGCTACGGTCAGCGTGCCCTCGGCGAACATGCGGCGGAAGAAGTTGGGCAGCTTGAAGGCGACGAAAAAGGCATCGGCCAGCATGCCGGCACCGAGCACGCGGGCCAGCAGGATATCGCGCACAAAACCAAGCACGCGCGACAGCATGGTCCAGCTGCCGACGGTGCCTGCGGTGCGCAGCAGCCGACCGCTGCCGGATGTGCCCTGAGACGCGTTTTCCGGACCCTTGGCCGCAGCGCCCGTATTTGACTTTTTCTCACCCATGTTGATAATCCGCCGCCCTTCCAGTAAGGGCCCACATGCCCTGCCACAAGCTTACGCGAGTGCAGGCAAAGAAAAAGGGGGTGATGTTTTTACATGCCAGGAATCAAAGTTGATTCTGACGACGTATTTGAGAATGCACTGAAGCGTTTCCGCAAACAGGTGGAGCGCGCAGGTGTTGTGAGCGAATGCCGCCGTCGTGAGGCCTATGAAAAGCCCTCTATCGCCAGCAAGCGTAAGGAGGCAGCTGCCCGCAAGCGCTTGATGAAGCGTTTGAGCCGCATCCGCCGCCGCGAAGCCCGCGACTTCTAAATAACGTAGACTCAATGAAATGCCGGGCGACCATCGCCCGGCATTTTTCTTCGTTAGCTTTTACACAGTTTTACGAACATACGATTCACCGTTCATCCGGAGGCCACATGCTTGAAGCACGCATCACCGAGGATATGAAAAACGCCATGCGGGCAGGGGACAAAGAAACCCTCTCCGCCATCCGCATGCTCAAGTCGGCTATCAAGGACAAGCAGATCGAACTGCGTCACGACACCACCGACGAGGATGTGATGGCGCTGATCGGCAAGCTGGTCAAGCAGCGCCGCGAGGCCGCCAAGCAATACGCCGAGGCCGGTCGTGCCGATCTCGAAGCCAAAGAACTGAAAGAGGCCGATATCTATTCCGCCTATCTCCCCGAACCGATGAGCCAGGCCGATCTGCAAGCCCTGCTGGAGGCCGTGATGGCCGAAACCGGTGCTGCCGGCATGAAGGATATGGGCAGGGTGATGGCCGCGATGCGCGACAAGGCAGCAGGTCGCGCCGATATGGGGCAGCTTTCGGCGCTGGTGAAAGCACGCTTGTCCGCTTAAGGTCGGGCCCTTGCATCGGCCGGTCTTAAAGACTACACAGGTTTATGGCGCATTTTCCGACTGAATTCCTCGACGAGGTGCTGGTGCGCACCGATATCGTCGAGTTGATCGCGCGGCATGTGCAGCTGAAGAAGTCCGGCAATAATTTCATGGGCCTGTGCCCGTTCCACCACGAAAAATCACCGTCGTTCTCGGTTTCCGCCGACAAGCAGTTGTTCTACTGCTTCGGTTGCGGCAAGGGCGGCGGGGCCTTCCAGTTTCTCACCGAACACGACGGTTACAGCTTCCCCGAGGCGGTGGAATATCTCGCCGAGAAGGCGGGGCTTGCCGTGCCGGAGAGTCGCGAGGTGGACAGCGGCGAGCAGGAAAAGAAGAAGCGCGCACTGGCCTTGCTTGAGAAGGGGGCGGATCTGTTCTGCCGCGCCCTGATGGCGCCCGAAGGCCGGGCCGGGCTGGATTATTTCAAGCGGCGCAAGCTGCCGCCGGAGATCATCCGCAAATACCGCCTGGGCTATGCGCCGCCCGGCTACGGTTTCATGGAGAAGTCGCTGGGGCGCGATGCGCGCATGCAGGCGCAGCTGGAGGCCGTGGGGCTGATGTTCAAGGGTGATCGCGGTTATGTGGATCGATTCCGCGGCCGGGTGATGTTCCCGATCACCGACCGGCGCGGTCAGGTGGTCGGCTACGGTGGACGGATCCTGGATCAGGGCGAGCCGAAATACCTGAATTCGCCGGAGACCCCGTTCTTCCACAAGTCGGAGCTGTTGTACGGCTATTTTGAACACCGCGACGAGATCCGCAGCCGCAAGCTGCTGGTGGTGGTCGAGGGCTATATGGATGTGCTGGCCATGGCGGCGCACGGCCTGCCGGTAGGGCTGGCTCCGCTGGGTACGGCCATCGGCGAGCGTCAGGTGCGCGAGATTTTAAGATTGCACCCCGAGCCGGTGTTCTGCTTCGACGGCGACCGTGCCGGCCGGCAGGCGGCATGGCGTGCGCTGGAGAAGATGCTGCCTGTACTGGCCGCCGAGCACGGGCCGCGTTTTCTCTATCTGCCCGAGGGCGAGGACCCGGACAGCCTGTTGCAGCGCGAGGGCTCTGAAGCCTTTGCGCTGCGCCTCGAACAGGATGCCAAGCCGGTGCTGGATACATGGATCGACGGGCTGCGCATTCTGGCAGGCAGCGGTCCGGAAGGCCGGGCGCGCATGGCCAAGAAGGCCGATAGCATGCTGGCGGCGATGGCCGATGATTACCTCTCCCAGGCGTGGCGGCAGGAGGCCGAGAAGGTGACAGCGATTACCCTGAAGACACCGCCCCGTGCGGCACCGGAAACTGTGCTGCGCAGGCCGCATCCGATCTCGAAGGTGCCCTCGCTGGCCACGCCGAATCAGGAGCGTTTTCTGGCTGCATTGCTACAGAATCCGCAGCGCATCCGGGGTCTGCTGGCGGACGAAGAGAAGTTTATGCTTGACGATGCGGGGTTAAATCAGTTATACACGCGCGTTTTAGAATTGGCGGCCGCGAATTATAATGTTGCGCAGGCGCTGTTACTCGATTTTCCGCAGGATGAACGCATCCCCCTGTGGGCAAGTCAGTCGGACATATCGGATGATGAATTTGAAAAGCTGCAACTGCTGATGCGGGAGCGATACTTTTACCGTCTGTTGAAACAGGACGGCACGCTGGCGGAAAAGCAGCACTATCGTTATCGCTGGAATGAGATCAGGAATAAACTCGAAAAGGTTGGGCAATAATGGCTGAGAAAGAACAGGTAAAGCTGCAGAACATGGGCGCGCTGATGGCGCGCGGCAAGGCTGAGGGCTTCATTACCTATGACGACCTGAACAAACATCTGCCGGAGGGGCTGGTCAGTCCGGATCAGGTGGAGAAGATCATCAACCTGTTCACCGAGATGGGTGTGGATGTGGTCGATCCGGAGCGCGCGCCGAACAGTGAGTACGGCATGCGCAAGGACCGCCTGCGCAAGGAAGATTCCGCACTGCGCGCCGACACCACCACGCTGGGTACTGTGATCCGTATCGACGATCCGGTGCGTATGTATCTGCGCGAGATGGGTACCGTGGAGCTGCTCACCCGCGAAGGCGAGATCGAGATCGCCCGCCGTATCGAGGAAGGCCGTACCCAGGTGCTGGAAGCCATCTGTCTGTGCCCGGCCACCTTCCGTGAGATCATGCTGCTCGGCGAGCAGGTGCAGGAAGACGATGCCAATCTGCGCCATGTGCTGGATATCGACGAGAAGGTGGTGAATGCCGCTGCTATCGCCGAATACGAGTCTCGCCTGAACAAATCCTCCGACGACGATCTGGACGATGGTAACGAAGAAGCCGAGATGGATCCGGAACAGCTTGATGAGGCCATCAAGGCCCGTACCGCGACACCAGACGGCACTCCGATGCAGGAGATGATCATCACACGCGAAGAGCAGCTGGAAGAGGCTATCGGCCACTTCAATGCCGCCAACAGGCTGCACGACGACTACATCGCGCTGAAGAAGCAGTTCGATGCCGATCAGGGTAATGCGGAACTCGGTGCCCAGCTGCGCGGTGTGCTCGAAGCGATGCTGGCAGAGCTGGTGAGCATCCCGTTCTCCAGCCGTCAGATCGATATGCTGGTGCAGCGCTTCAAGAATGCCGTGGAGCGCGTGCGCAAGTACGAACGCGCGGTGCGTGATCAGGCCCTGAAGGCCAAGATGCCGCGCAAGCTGTTCATCGACACCTTCACCGACCGCGTCAACGACGAGCGCTGGGTGGATTCCGTGCTGGAAGCGCATGGCGTCGAGGCATGGGCTCCGGCTGTCGAGGAGATCGCCGGCAAGATCCGCGAGAACCAGCGCCGTATCAAGCGCGTCGAGCAGGATGTGGAAATGGATGTCAACGAGCTCAAGCTCGTGGCACGCCGTCTGACCATGGGCGAGGCCAAGGCACGTCAGGCCAAGCGCGAGATGATCGAGGCCAACCTGCGTCTGGTGATCTCCATTGCCAAGAAGTACACCAACCGCGGTCTCGGGTTCCTCGACCTGATCCAGGAAGGCAACATCGGCCTGATGAAGGCCGTGGACAAGTTCGAATGGCGCCGTGGTTACAAGTTCTCCACCTATGCCACATGGTGGATCCGTCAGGCCATCACCCGTTCGATCGCCGATCAGGCGCGCACCATCCGTATCCCGGTGCACATGATCGAGACTATCAACAAGATGATGCGCGTGTCCCGCCAGATCGCCCAGGAAGTCGGCCGCGAGCCGACACCTGAAGAGCTGGCGGTGTATCTGGAGCTGCCGGAAGACAAGGTGCGCCAGATCCTCGAAGTCGCCAAGGAGCCGGTGTCGCTGGAAACCCCGATCGGCGACGAGGAAGACTCCCAGCTGCTCGACTTCGTGGAAGACGAGAATGCCGAGAACCCGCTGGACGGTGCAGTGAACTCCGCACTGGCCGAGGCCACGCTGGAGGTGCTCGAACAGCTCACCGAGCGCGAGCAGAAGGTTCTGCGCATGCGTTTCGGTATCGGCATGAACACCGACCACACGCTGGAAGAGGTCGGCAAGCAGTTCGGCGTGACCCGCGAACGTATCCGTCAGATCGAGGCCAAGGCGCTGCGCAAGCTGCGTCACCCGTCACGTGCCAAGAAGCTGAAGACCTTCGCCGAGAATCCGGACGCGACACCCACCTCGTAACATCGCTGGATGATCCAATCAAACGGCAGGCCTTACGGTCTGCCGTTTTGCTTTAATGTTGCGATACACAGCAAAATTGTATATTGCTTACAGGTGGGGGGATTCAAATGCTAACCGCCTTGCTACCGATGAAACCGAGTGCCCTCGATCCACCACCTGCCTGACTGCCTCAATCTTGAACTCATCTGAATATCTCTTGCCACTCATCGTAATCTCCTTTGTGCTAAATTATGTAGCTCAAAGGTGTCTAGTAAATTAGTGGCGATTCAACAAGACCCGACCCCAAACCCCTCGACCCCAAACCCCTCGCCCCGGGAGGCGAAAGGTTATGGCTGAGGACAGCGATGACTTGAAGGCCGAACAGGCCAAGGCATCTGTCAGGGCCAAGGTGGAACATCCGTTCCGCTGGGTTAAAGGCATATTTGGATATAACAAGGTTCGTTACCGTGGTTTGGACAAAAACATGAACAGACTCTGTCTGCTGCTCGGATTTACCAATCTGCTACGCAGTCGAAGCCTGGGTTATACAGGATAGGTTTGTCCGGAATACGGGCAAACCACCCGATCAACGCCAATCAGGCTAGGATAGGGGTGTAAAAAAGTAAGTTTGCCTAAATTTCCGCTCAAAATTTGGGCGATAGAAAATATTCAGGGGTTATTCAGAGGATCCCTAAAGCAGCGACAGGTCAAAAGCAGATTATTCCGGGGGAATGTGGATGCGTTCGATGCGGCAGGCCTTGCGGGTTTCAGGGTCGATGCCGACCAGGGTGGCGAAGATGCTGGCGCCGCGCTCGGCGGCGGTGAAGCGCTGTGGCAGGCGATCGACCATGCGTGAGAGCGCGGACTCCACCTGCATGCCGATGATCGACTGATAGCAGCCGGTCATGCCCAGATCGGTCTGATAGGCGGTGCCGCCGGGCAGGATGGTCTCATCGCAGGTCGGCACATGGGTGTGTGTACCGTACACGAACGACGCCTTGCCATCGAGATACCAGCCCATGCCCATCTTCTCGCTGGTCGCCTCGGCATGCATATCCACGATGATCGCCGCCACATCGCGCGGAATATCCTCCATAATGCGGCTGACGGCGGAAAACGGGCAGTCCCATGTACCCATGAACACCTGACCGATCACATTGACCACTGCGATGCGGTGCCCGGCCGGAGTCTCGCGGATCGTCCAGCCGCGACCGGGCGCGGCGGCACTGAAGTTGGCCGGGCGTACAAAGCGCTCGTCCTGATCCATCACCGGCATGATCTCGCGCTGATCCCAGCAGTGGTTGCCGTTGGTCAGTACATCCACACCCAGATTGAACATCTCGTCGGCGGTCTTTTCGGTCAGGCCGAAACCGGAGGCGAGGTTTTCGCCGTTGGCCACCACAAAGTCGATGCTGTGCCGGTCGATCAGGCCGGACAGATGCGATTGCAGGGCGCGCCGTCCGGCGCGTCCGATCACGTCGCCGATGGCCAGGATATTCAGCAATTCCGGCATGCGATGGTTTCTCCCTCGGTGATGATGATATCCAGCGGCATATCATGCGCCTCGGCCGGAATCCGCGGGCATTCCTGACATGCGAAGGCCAGCCCGACGCCGAGCAGGATATGGTTTTTCATGCCGTCCAGCCAGCGGTCGAAACATCCCTTGCCCATGCCCAGCCGGTTGCCGCAGCGGTCGAAGCCGACCAGCGGGCAGAGTAGCACGGCGGGGTTTTCGTCGGGCCTCCACAGCTCTCCCGAAGCCGGTTCCAGCACCCCGAAATCACCGCGCTGCCAGCGTGTCCCGTCATCCACCTGTCGCCAGAGCATCTCGCCGGCATGATGCGTCACCGGTGCGAAGACCTCGCGGCCGGTCGCGCGCAGCCTGTCGAACAGCGGGGCGGTGTCGACTTCATCGTCCATCGAGCGGTAGCTGAGCAGCGGGGCGCCGGAAAGCCTTGCATCCTCTGCCAGCATATCCAGCAGGCGCTGCCGGATGGCAGTTGAGGAGCGTTCTCTTGCCTCGCCGCCCAGTTCGCGCCGGCGGGCCAGCGCCTGTTGGCGGAGTTGTTGTTTATCGTTCATCGGGAAGTTCAAAGAGACGGGGCGCCGTGAAAAGGGCGCCCCCGCGTTGACGTGTTGGCAAGAATATGCCGAACCCTCTCAATCGAGGTGGGCGCCGCATCCTGACGTCAGGTTTCCCGGATTGGGGGATACTCACGGTCAGAATAGCTAAGCTCCCGGTCAGCAATTATCGGCTCGGGCAATATGTCGCCTTACGCTCAACGCAGGGGCGCTTCCGCTAATCCCTGTGCCTGTGACAGTAGCGCATCAAGACCCGAAAGCAAACCGTCGAGGTCCTGGGTCTGGCTCGAATCCTTCCTGAGCAGCTCGCCGGCCAGATTCAGCGCAACGAGTGTGAGCAGGCGATCCGAGGCCACAGTGGTGCCGGTCTGTCTGATCTCGTCGATGCGCGCCTGCACCAGTGCGGCTGCGGCTTCGACCTGTTCAGGTTTGTCCTTGGTGCGCACCGAGAAGGTGCGGCCCATCAGGGTGATTTCAACAGGTTCGCTCATGTCTGGGGACTCTCGGGTTGCTGCTCAAGCAGGGTGTCCAGCTGTTCCATGACCTGCTCCATGCGGGCGCGCGCATCGTTACGTTTGTCGTCCAGACCCTGAATCTCCTGCTCCATGTGCTGCACCTGATCGCGGCGCTTGCGCAACTCGCCCTCGGCCAGCCGCACCACCTCGCGCAGGCGCTGGTTTTCGGCCATCAGGCCCTCCATCTTGCGACGGATCTCGCCCAGCGCATCGCTGAGTAGCTGTTGTTTATCGGCAAAGGCCTGATGCAGATCGGTATTGGACATACGTTCATTGAAGCACTGCGATGCGGGATGGTCAATACTCCGCAAACGCCTGTGTGTCGCCTACGGCGAGAGCGAGGCCTCGATCTCGGCAAGCCATGGGAAATATTCGATCAGCCAGCCGGAGAGGGTGCTGAAGCTGCCGAGGAAGATCAGCACGCCGACGAGGATCAACAGCACGCCGGAGAAGATCTCCACGGCATGCAGATGGCTGCGGAAGCGCTGCATCCAGTGGATGAAATGATTGGTCGCGAAGGCGGCCAGCAGGAAGGGGATGCCCAGCCCGATGGAATATACGGCGAGCAGGGCGGTGCCGTGCAGCACCTTATCCTGTGCCCCGGCCATGGCCAGGATGGCACCGAGGATCGGTCCGACGCAGGGCGTCCAGCCGAAGGCGAAGGCGCTGCCCAGCAGGAGCGACCCGGCGGCATGACCGCCCTTCACGTTGTCGGTGTTCAGGTGGGCATCCATCATCAAAAACGGGATGCGGATCAGTCCCGTGTAGTGCAGACCGAAGACGAAGATGATGATACCGGCGATCTTGCCGAGCACCTGCAGATTTCCCAGCAGCCATTGCCCGATGAGCGTGGCCGAGGCGCCGAGTGCGATGAACACCAGACTGAAGCCGAGGATGAACCACAGCGACTGGACGATGGCGCGACGGCGGACATCCGGTTTCTCGGTTTTCAGCGCATCAACCGAAATACCGGTGATGTAGGAGAGGTAGGCGGGTACCAGCGGCAGCACACAGGGCGAGAGAAAGGACAGCAGGCCGGCAAGCAGCGCGCCGGCAAACGATATTTCAAGCATGGGCAGGTTCCTTATGCATCTGGATGTGTATCCCCTGCCGACTGTTGCACCCAGCGGGCATAGGCTGATGCAGCCTGTGCTTCAAGGATCACGATCTCGGGGATGTCGTAGGGATGGTGTTGCTGCAGCCAGCCGGTGATGTCCTGCATGCGGTCAACAGGAGCCTTGATGCTCAGGTAGAATTCACTGCTTTCTTCCAAGGCATTGTTCCATCTGTACATGGAGGTTCCGGCGGGACTGATCTGCACGCAGGCGGCCAGATGCGCTTCGATCAGGCCGAGGGCCAGCGTTTTAGCCGTGGACGCATCGTCAACGCTGGTTAATATGATGCCGATAGGGAAGCAGGTAGGCTGATGCATGGGCACATCCTACCTGTGATGACGGTGAAAGGAATGTCGGGTTGCCGCCGACTGAAAACGCTGGAAACGGCATCAGGAGGGTCTTTATGAGTGGAGTTATCGAATCAGTCCTGCACGAGTTGCGTGTGTTCACCCCCCCGCAGGACGCACAGGCGCGCTTCGACGACATGGATGCATATCGCGCCATGCGGCAGCGCTTCGACGATGATTTCACGGGCACATGGGGGGATCTGGCTGCGCAACATCTGAGCTGGAGCAAGCCTTTCTCCACGGTGCTGGACGACTCCGATGCACCCTTCTTCAAGTGGTTCGCCGATGGTGAACTGAATGTCTCCGAGAACTGCCTGGACCGGCATGTGGCCGCAGGGCTGGGTGGGCGCGCCGCCATCATCTGGGAGGGCGAGCCCGGCGAGGTGCGGCATATCAGCTATGCTGAGCTGCTCGGCGATGTGTGCCGTGCAGCCAATGCCATGCGTGCACTCGGCATCGGCAAGGGCGATCGCGTGGTGATCTATATGCCGATGATCCCGGAAGCCGCGGTGGCCATGCTGGCCTGCACGCGCATCGGGGCGACGCATTCGGTGGTGTTCGGCGCCTTCTCCTCCAAGGCGCTGCACGAGCGCATCGAGGATGCCGGTGCGAAGATGGTGGTCACTGCGGACGGTGCCTGGCGGCGCGGCGCGGTGCATGCGCTCAAGCCCTTTGTGGACGAAGCACTCAGCTGGGGCTGTCCGAGCATCGAGCATGTGATGGTGGTGCGTCGCGGCGGCAATGCCGTGGACTGGACGGACGGTCGCGATGTGGACTGGCAGCCGGCGCTGGCCGCGCAGCCGGATGTCTGCGAGCCACTGGCCGTGGAATCGGAGCATCCGCTGTTCATCCTTTATACCTCAGGCTCCACCGGCAAGCCCAAGGGCATTATCCATGCCACCGGTGGCTATCTGCTTTGGGGGCGCCTGACCATGCAGTGGACCTTTGATTTCAGGCCGGAGAGCGATGTGTTCTGGTGCACGGCCGATATCGGCTGGATCACCGGGCATACATATTCGGTGTACGGGCCGCTGGCCTGCGGCGGCACCACGGTGATGTATGAAGGGGTGCCGACCTATCCCGATGCGGGCCGGCTGTGGAAGATCTGTCAGGATCATGCGGTATCTCTTTTCTATACCGCGCCGACTGCCATCCGGGCCCTGATCAAGGCGGGCGATGCATGGCCTGCCAGACACGACCTGTCGAAGATTCGTGTGCTGGGCACGGTGGGCGAGCCGATCAATCCGGAGGCCTGGATGTGGTATCACAAGGTGATCGGCGGCGGGCGCTGCCCGATCGTCGATACCTGGTGGCAGACCGAAACCGGTGGCCACATGATCACGCCGCTGCCTTTTGCCACGGCCACCAAGCCGGGTTCGGCCACCTTCCCGCTGCCCGGTATCTTTGCCGAGGTCGTGGATGGCGAAGGCGAGCCGGTCGGTCACGGGCAGGGCGGATTGCTGGTCGTCACCCGTCCATGGCCCTCGATGTTGCGCGGTATCTGGGGGGATCCGGCGCGCTATGTCCGCACCTATTGGCAGAAGTTCGAAGGGCGTTACTACTTCGCAGGTGACGGGGCGCGTAAGGACGATGACGGGTATTACTGGATCATGGGCCGGGTAGACGATGTGCTCAACGTATCCGGGCACAGGCTGGGCACGATGGAGATCGAATCGGCGCTGGTATCGCATCCGGCGGTGGCGGAGGCCGCCGTGGTCGGCCGGCCGGACGACATCAAGGGCGAGGCGGTGTGCGCCTTCGTGGTGCTCAAGCAGGCGGAGAGGGAGGGACTGCGCACCGAGTTGCGCAAGCATGTGGCGCATGAGATCGGGCCGATCGCCAAGCCCGATGATATCCGCTTCGCCGACAGCCTGCCGAAAACCCGCTCCGGCAAGATCATGCGCCGGCTGTTGCGAGATATCGCTGCCGGCCGTGATATCACCTCGGATATGTCCACGCTGGAAGACCATAAGGTGATCGAACAGTTGCAGAGTCAGGGTCAGGAAAGACGGTGATTTGAGTCTGCGCGCGCTGATCCGCCACCATACCGGCCGCATGGCCGGTCCGGCGCGCTGGTATCTGGCGGGGCTGGCCGTGATCTCCCTGCTGCTGCTGACAGCGCATTTTTCGGTGCAGGAGCATGTGCAGAAGAATATGCGTCAGGCGGTGCACGATTGGCTCAAGCAGAGTGGCGGCGATGTGCAGCATGTGCGCTACCGCCTGCTGCGCGGTGCGCTCACCATGGAGCGACTGACATGGGTGGATCCTGCCGACCCCGAACTGACGCTGGATGTCGCGCGGGTGTTTGTGCGCACGTCGAGCCGCGTCATGCTTTCATCCACCCCCTCATTCTCCGAACTGCACCTCGAGCAACCGGTGCTCAGCCTGCGGCGCGATGCCCTGCTCGGCTGGCTGCGCGGCGACCGGCAAAGCGCCCTCAACGGCCTGACGGCCTTCCTGCAACATGTACAGTCCGTAAGCGTGGAAGATATGAGCCTGCTGGTAAGCTCCGGTCAGGATGGCGGGGCGGAGGATCTGCTGCTGCAGCAGGTTGTCGGGCAGGTAAGCAGCCGTGGCATGCATCTCAAAGGCAGCCTCGATGCAGGTACGGTTCAGCTGCAAACGACGACAGGCGATGCCGGAACTCTGAGCGGACGTTTGCTGCTCAGCGGTATTTCCATGGCTTCGCTGGCCGTGTTGTCGGGCGGGGTGACGGAGTCTCCCGGTACGCAATCCTCGCCATCGGGCGCGACCGCCAGCGGGGAGTTGGTCTTAAGCGGTGACTGGAAAAAGCATGATGTCGGCCTGCAGGGCACGATGCGGTTGACGGATGGCGTACTCGCAGGCTCGTTTGTCATGCAGGGCGGCTGGTCGGCAACGGGCATCGATGTCGATCTGGATTGCAAGGATGTTTCACTGGCCTCGCTTCCACTGGATTGGCCTGTCTTTGCTGGCAGGTCGCTAACAGCCGGTCGCTTCAGCGGTGCGATGCATGTAGAGCGCAGCTGGATGGCTTCAGGCGAATCCGGGACCGATGAACAATCCGGGAGCGCTTGGCGGATCGCCATGGACGGCGCACTCAGCGATGTGCTGCTTGGCGGTGAACATCTTCCGGCATGGCGGATCGGCAGCATTCGCCTGAACAAGGCCAGATTGTCGGGTGTGGGCGGAAGCTTTGCGGCTGAAGCTATGCGAGTGTCCGATGCCGATCTCAGCCTCAATGCCTATACCAGTGCGACGGGTTCGAGTCAGGCGGCAACGCTGCAGATCGAAGACCTGAAGCTTGAAAGAATCCGCGCGCAGTTGCTGTTTGCCGATGGCTCCGGGATCGTGCTGCCGGAGTTGCGGGGATCGGGGCGCCTGGCTTCGGGGCCGCCGGAGGGGCTGAGTGCCTGGCATCTATCGCTGGCCAGTGCTGCCGACGAGGCCGATCTTGCCGGGGGTGGCGAGGGCGAGAAGTGGATGCTTGAAGCGCGGGGCGATCTGTCTGCGGACTGGCAGGCGAAGGTGAAGGGAGCTCACGTGCCTGTCGTGCGTCTGCGCCCTCTGATGCCGCGCATTGCGCTGCCGGGTGAGCAGGGCGTACCCGAATACAGCGGACATGCCGATTTCCAGTTGCAATTACGGCCGATCGAGGAGGGGATTCAACTCGAGGGTCATGCTGTATTGCAGGATGTGCGCATGATGCAGGGCGGCGACCAGTTGACGGCAACGCGTATCGAAGCGGATATCACCGAGGCGGGCAGTGATGGCAGGCGCAGGTTGTCGCGGCTTGAGCTCTCCGACTGGCATTATCAGATGGCCCTGCGTCCCCTGCCGCGCATCAACGCTCTGCCGCAGACTATGTCCGATAGCGTTCCGGCTGCCGCTTCCGCGTCGGATGCGGATGCGGCCTCATCTGCAAAGAAGGCCGGCAACATCGTGGATGTTTCCGAATCCACTGCGCCGATGCGCGCCTTCAACTGGGAGATCGAGGAGCTTGTTGCGCAGGATGGACGCATCAGTCTGGGGCAGGCGGATGCACTGATTGCCGGAGATATGCTGTTGCGTGTGCACCATCTGGCCGGAGGCCTGCCCGCGCATTTCACGCTCAGCGGCACATTCGCCGACGGAGAATTGCAGGCCGTCGGCAAGCTGGTCTTGCAGCCCGGCCTGCTGCTGGATGCGAAGCTGGATGTCAGCAATGCACTTCCCTTTGTATTCAATGACTGGATGCGGCTTTCCGGGATGCCCGGTTTTGTGCGAGGCCGGATGGATGCGCGGTTCAGCATCGCTCCGGTGGGCCCGGTCCTGCTCGGTGCCTATGGCGGCAAGCTGAGTATCAGCCTGCATCAGGGGGCGCTTGCCGCCGGTGCGTTTCCCGATGATCCGATGCTGCAACGCACCGGGTACTCCTCGCAGGGTCTGCTTGAGCGCCTGAATGCCTCGCGTCGTGTCAGTCTTGCCATTCCTTTCCATGGCGCATGGCCGACATCGAGTCTGGCCGGAAATCTAGGAGAAGCCGGTCTGGCCGTGTTGAAGTCGGCTGCGGCCAGGACTTCGGCCGCGACGGGCAGGGCGGAGATTGTCGTTGCCAAGCTCACCCGCCTGCGCCTGCAGGGTAAGCGAGGTTTTTCTCACAATGAACGGGTGCGTCTGCGCCAGATGGCCAAGGCCCTGCTGGCCGACCCTTCGCTGATCGTCGAGTTGACCCCGCAACTCGGCACTGCCCAACCGGATGCGGATATGACCGCACGAGTCCGTTTCAGTCAGCGACTGGTCGAGGATTACCTGCGCAAATTCGGCGTGGCCGGCAAGCGCATCTTCCCCGTCTGGCCGCAGTCCAGGCACCAGCGCGGCGATGCCCCCGGCCTGCTGCTGCAAGCCCACGCCCCCTGATCTTCCCTGCCCGGTCATCGTTATCTTCCGGTCAATAGAAGACATCTCAGCAGTAACCAACTAACATTAGAATCAATCAAAAGATGGTTGGGGGGCGAAATGAAGAAGCAACTTGTGATCAGTGTATTTGCGGCAATTCTATCCGCAGTTGCGACTCAAGGTAATGCAGAAACATATAGCGCACAGCACGAGCAGGTGAAAAAACTGTTTCAAAGCAATGAAGAAAAGTCGGCAAAAGATGCCACTTGGACTGCGCGGAATATTTTTAAAGTTGGTGTAATTGATAACGGAAGCCGAATGGACGGCTACGCTGACTATGTGTGTATGGTGCTGAATGATTATGGCTTCATGAATCGCCACTAATTTACTAGACACCTTTGAGCTACATAATTTAGCACAAAGGAGATTACGATGAGTGGCAAGAGATATTCAGATGAGTTCAAGATTGAGGCAGTCAGGCAGGTGGTGGATCGAGGGCACTCGGTTTCATCGGTAGCAAGGCGGTTAGGGGTCACAACGAAGAGTCTTTATGACTGGATCAGCAGGTTTGGAAAGCCTGATTCACAACACAGCAAACTTACAGAACAGGAGAAGGAGATCCGCAAGCTCAAATCGGAGCTGAAGCGGGTTACTGATGAGCGTGACATCCTAAAAAAGGCCGCAGCGTACTTTGCCAAGGAGTCCCGGTAAGGTACGCATTCATCAGGGAGTATCAGCCGGAATACCCGGTTCGGATGCTCTGCCGCGTGATGCGAGTGCATCCAAGTGGTTACTATGCATGGCTGAAGCAACCTCACTCTCGCAGGCATAAGGAGAACCAGCGCCTGACAGGGATCATCAAACAATTCTGGCTGGAGAGTGGTTGCGTTTACGGTTATCGCAAGGTTTATCATGACCTGATGGATCATGGAGAATCCTGTGGTGTAAATCGGGTCGGACGGCTGATGCAAAAGGAAAGCATTAAGGCACAGGTTGGCTACGGCAGAAGGCCAGGCCCCAAGGGTGGGAAGCCTTCGGTTGTGGCTCCGAACCAGCTTCAGCGGCAGTTTGATCAGCAGGAACCCAATCAGGTGTGGGTAACCGACATCACCTATATCCGCACCCATGAGGGCTGGCTGACAAGGTAATCGTTCACTCCGATCAGGGCAGCCAGTACAGCAGCTATGAGTGGCAGGATTTTCTCAAAGCTCACAATCTTGATGCAAGCATGAGCCGTCGGGGCAACTGCCATGATAATGCTGTAGCTGAAAGCTTCTTTCAGCTACTCAAACGGGAAAGAATCAAACGCAAAACCTATCCGACAAGGGAGGCTGCAAGGCTGGACATCTTCGATTACATCGAAATGTTCTACAACCCGGTCAGGAAACATGGCTATAATGGCAATCTGTCGCCAGTCGAGTTTGAAAGGCGATACTACGAAGAGCTTAAGAGTGTCTAGAAAAACGGTGGCGATTCAGGATGCATATGGATGTAGCTGACGAACATCAGAATATAAACACCCCCAATCTGGGTAACAGCCTGAAGGATATGGCGTATCTGAGCTGGCAGCAGGCACTGAACGGCGAGGGAACGATTCTGCGACTGAGCAATCCGGATGACGAGTTGCTGCAAGCCCTGCAGCAGCGCTTCGGGCTGGACGAACTGCATATCAAGGACATCCGCAACCCGAACCATCCGCCGCATTTCACCCGTCTGGAGAACGCTGTGCTGCATATCATTCTGCGCTTTCCGCTCGATCACCGTGCAGGGGAGAGTCTGGCGCACAGCACAAGTATCTCCATTTTGGCGGATGCGCGCATGTGCGCCCTGATCTGGCCGGGCGAGCGTCATCACAAGCTGGCCAAGGGTGAACTGGAGGGGCTGGAGGTCGATGAGTGTGTCTGCAAGATCATCCATATTCTGGTGAACCGTCTGCTGCACCGGGTCTATGAGATCCGTGATGCGATGGACGAATTCGAGGACGAGTGTCTGGAGGACGTCGGCAAGGCGGATCTCAACCGTCTGCTCGATCTGCGCAAGGACATTTCGGCGCTGGCCCGTATGGCGCTGAGCAGTGCCACGGCCATCGAGATGCTGATGCGCGACCCGAATTTCGCCGGCAACGTCCGGCTGGCCGATGCCCATGAACATATGCAGCGCGCTGCCATGCTGGCCGATGCCAAGGCGGAACATGCACTGAATGTGATGCAGGTGGTTCAATCCCTGCTTTCCCAGCGTCTGAACGATGTGATGAAGTTTCTTGCGGTGATCACCGTGGTGATGACCCCGATGGGGGTGATCGCCGGCATTTTCGGCATGAACTTCACGCATATGGATGTGCTGAGCATGCCCGATGGCTTCATGTTGTCGCTGCTGGGGATGCTCGGGCTGGGGCTGGGGCTGGCGATTTATTTCAAACTGCGCAAATGGTGGTGAATACGATGGATAAGGATCAGCCGAAGGTGGTGCTCGGTTGGCGCGAATGGGTGTCGCTTCCCGATCTCGGCATCGAGCATATCAAGGCCAAGGTGGACACCGGTGCGCGCTCATCGGCACTGCATACCTTCGAGTTGAGCAGCTTCAGTGAGGACGGGATCGCCAGGGTGCGCTTCGCCATCCATCCGTTGCAGAACGATACATCGACCATCCGCTACTGCGTTGCCGATTTACTGGACGAACGCTATGTTTCCGACTCCGGCGGGCACCGCGAGTTGCGTCCGGTAATCTGCACCACGCTGCGTATCGGCAGTGAACTCAGGAAGATCGAAATGACCCTCGCCAACCGCGAGACCATGAAATTCAGGATGCTGCTGGGCAGGACGGCGATGAGCGGTCTGTGCATGGTGGACACCGGCGCATCGTTTCTGCTCGGCAGGCCTGTTCCCGGCGCACATGTTGTCAATCAGTTCAACAAGGAAGATCAGGTATGAAAATCGCAGTTCTTTCGCGCAATCCCAGGCTCTATTCGACCAGACGCCTCGTTGAGGCTGCGCAGCAGCGGGGGCACGACGTGCAGGTGTTCGACCATCTTCGATGCTATATGAACATCACATCCATGCGTCCCTCCATTCACTACAAGGGGATGAAGCTGGAAGGTTTTGATGCCGTCATCCCGCGTATTGGCGCATCGGTGACCTTTTACGGCACAGCCGTGCTGCGCCAGTTCGAGATGATGGGGGTGTATCCGCTCAACGAGTCGGTGGCCATTTCACGCTCGCGCGACAAGTTGCGTTCGGTGCAGCTGCTGGCACGCAAGGGCGTGGGACTGCCGGTGACCGGCTTCGCCCGCAATCCTGACGATATCGGCGATCTGCTGAATTCGGTCGGCGGTGAGCAGTTCGTCATCAAGCTGCTTGAGGGCACGCAGGGTATCGGCGTGGTGCTGGCGGAGAACAAGAAGGCAGCAGAAAGTGTGATCGAGGCCTTCTTCGGCCTGAATGCCAATATCCTTGTGCAGGAGTTCATCAAGGAGGCAGGTGGTGCCGATATCCGCTGTTTTGTGGTTGACGGCAAGGTTGTGGCCGCGATGAAGCGTCAGGGTAAGGAGGGCGAATTCCGCTCCAATCTTCACCGCGGCGGTTCAGCACAGGTTGTGCGCATCACGCCCGAAGAGCGCTCCACGGCTGTGCGCGCGGCAAGCATCATGGGATTGAATGTGGCCGGTGTGGATCTGCTGCGCTCGAATCACGGCCCGGTGGTGATGGAAGTGAATTCCTCGCCCGGTCTGGAGGGCATCGAGAAGGCCACCGGCAAGGATGTCGCCGGTATGATCATCCAGTGCATCGAGAAGAATGCCAAGGCAGGGCGGACCGGCACGCGGGGTAAGGGTTGAATTGAAAAAGCTTTTTTCCATCTGCGACCGGCAGGTCGCGGCGGGTAGCAGGGAGATCATCGAATTCCCCCTGCCTCCGCTTTCCACGCATTCGGCCACGCATATGCCGGTACATGTCATTCGCGGCAGGAAGGAAGGTCCGTGCCTGCTGGTGTGTGCTGCTCTGCACGGCGACGAGATCAACGGTATCGAGATTATCAGGCGCCTGGTCGGTCTGAAGCAGCTCGGCAAGATCCGCGGCACGCTGATCGCCATTCCCATTGTCAATGTGTATGGTTTTATCCATATGAGCCGCTATCTGCCTGACAGGCGTGACCTGAACCGTTCGTTCCCGGGTTCCGAGACCGGTTCGCTGGCCGGTCGTCTGGCCAATCTGTTCGTCAAGGAAGTGGTCTCGAAAGCGACCTACGGAATCGACCTGCATACGGCTGCCATTCATCGGGACAATTTTCCTCAAGTTCGCGCCACGCTCGATGATCCTGAAACCAGGCGGATCGCCGAGGCTTTTCATGCGCCGCTGGTGATCGATGCCGCGCTGCGCCCCGGCACTATCCGTGAAACGGCGATCAGGATGGATATTCCATGGCTGGTCTATGAAGCAGGGGAGGCACTGCGCTTTGACGAGGTGAGCATCCGGGCCGGTGTCCGCGGTGTCGTCAATGTGATGCGCGAGGTCGGGATGCTGCCGGTATCGACACGCAAGAAAAGCTTTGTGCCGCGCATCGTCAAATCCAATTTCTGGATTCGTTCCCCGCAGAGCGGGATTCTGCGGCTAACCTCCGCTCTCGGCGCATCTGTGCGCAAGGGAGATACGCTGGGCTTCGTTGCTGATCCGTATGGCGGCAATGAAGTGCATATCACGGCACCGGATTCCGGCATCATCATCGGACGGACCAATCTGCCGCTGGTGCATGAAGGCGATGCCATGGTGCATCTGGCGCGTTTCCGCGACAATGCATCGGCCACTGAAACGATGGAAACTTTCCAATCCGAACTGGATCCCGTGGACGGGGCGGGAATTTCCGGAGCGGAACCTATCGCCTGACCACGGATCGGCGATGTTATGCAAAGGGGATCAGGGTTGTTGTCTGGTGAACTGGAAACCGACTTCTTTCTTCTGAACCATGCAGCCGCTACCTGCCTTTTGCAGCAGGACTTCAGCCGTTTCCAGACTATAGGCCTGAACGTGCACGTTCAGTTTCCCCTTGAGTACGGCCTTCTGCATGAATTTCTGTTTGAGCGTTTTTTGACAGGAGTTCGGCGTGTACCAGGATTTGGTATAGGTGTATGCGCAGGTTCCGTCAGGGGATGGTATGACAGTAAAATCCACCAGAATGCCGCCGTCGGAATAACTGACTTCCATGCTCGCATTGAAAGGCTGTCGATCTGTTTCCTGATTCGACCAGAAAGACCATGAGCCGTAGTTTTGCTTGCCGCTGAGAAATCCTTCTAGCCTGGCAACAGTTGAAATGCATGAGGTGAAACCCGCCTCTCGCGCCATCTTGGTTATTTTACCCTCAGCGGCACAGGCATGGGATACCGGGAAGAGCAGCACTGCCAGAGCAACAAGCATGATAAATTTCATGTGCCTCTCCTTTTCATAATCCCGACTCGTCTCCATCTGGAGGATGCGCATTTCCGGATGGTAGAAAGGAGCATATTGTGCGAGATAATAATAAGTTACGATATTTGTTTCAAGTTTTATAATAGTTTTGGCTTGTATCCCGAACATAGCAACGAAAAGCAGTATACACCGAATTGCCCTGCGGCTTGCAAGCATAGAAAAAACGATGCAGCCAAAGCCGGAAATATGCCTTAGAGTCCGCACCGTTCCGGGTCGTTTTCACGTTCAGTTTTGCTTCATCTTGACGAAGCAGGGTTGCAGCGAACTCGCTCTTGGAAGGCGGACTTCCCGGGCCGCAAATTGTACATGGGGCAGGAGTTGGTAATGCGGATGGGCGAGATGCGGAATCACCTGCGATATGGAGTGCCGAGGCTTTGCACGGCTCTGCTGGCAGGCCTGCTGCTTGCGGGCTGCGCCTCCGCACCCAAGGGTCAGGCCTACGACCCCATCGAGAAGGTCAATCGCGCCACCTTCACCTTCAACGATTATTTCGACCGCATCGTGCTCAAGCCGTTAAGCGAGGGATATATCGCCGTGACGCCGAAAGAAGGGCGCACCATGGTGTCCAACTTCTTCGACAATGCCACCTACGTTGATACGATCGTCAACGACTTTCTGCAGGGCAAGGGCAAGCAGGGCTTTTCCGATATCGGACGCCTCGCCGTGAACACCACGGTCGGTGTGGTCGGCCTGTTCGATGCGGCGACATCGCTGGGGCTTGCGAAGCATGACGAGGATTTCGGCCAGACCCTCGGCGTATGGGGCTTCGGTCCCGGTGCTTATGTCGTGGTGCCTGTGTACGGCCCGAACACGGCCCGCGACCTTCCCGATCTGGCCACCAGCGCATTGACCAGCGCGGTGTTCTGGTCAGGCTTCTTTCTGACCCCGTATGTGACCATACCGGTGAGTGTGCTCAGTGCTGCGGATCTGCGCAGCCGGTCGGACAATGCCATCCGTTTCGTCAACGAGACGGCCATCGACCCCTATGTGTTCACCCGCGAGGCATGGGTACAACATCGCAACTATCTGATCTTCGACGGCAAGCTGCCGGTGTCTGCGGACGAATTCTCCGACGAGGGATTCGGAGATTAATCAGCTTTAAGCGTGAGTGCACCGTCGGGCAGATGCACGGCGTAGCGTCGCTCACGATCCAGCAGTACATGTTCATGCGGGTGCAGCAGGTACTGATCGCTGACGATGATCAGCGTATGGTCATCCTGCCACTCGTCAAGACTCACGCCGCCCGGATAGATCGCGACGACCGGTAATTGCATCGCATCGGCCTCTCCCCGCAGGGCCGGCATCAGCTGCCTGAACAGTAGACTCGGATGGCCTTCCTCGGCGATGGTGACAGCCAGCCAGCTGCCCTGTGGCGAGATGCTGAAATCCCCGAACGAGGCCTGTCCGTTTCCGGTGAAAGACAGTCCCGTGATGGTATGTCGCGGGCCTGGCGACCCGCTGTCGCGGGTGAACCATGTCTCCTCACGCCCGGCATCGATCGAAACGCACAGTTGCGCGGGGCTGGCAAAGCCCGGGATGTCACGGCACACGGGCGGGTCCGCCTGCATCCCGGCGGTCTTTCCCTGTATGCCCGCGCAAGCTGAGAGCAGCAGGGATACAAGCAGGGATGAAACAGGCATGGCCACGCCGAACCCCCTGCCTGTCGGCATCAGATCACCTTGGAGAATTTCACTTCCTCTTTCCGGTTGCGCAGGTATTCGTCGAACACCATGGCGATGTTGCGGATCAGCAGGCGACCGCCGGGCAGCACCTGCAGGCCGTTGGTATCGAGGCTGAGCAGCCCGTCGGCGGCCAGATCGTGCAATTCAGCCGTCTCGACGGCGAAGTGTGCGGCGAAATCGATGCCGAATTTCTTTTCCACGGCCTTGAAGTCGAGCGCGAAATCGCACATCAGACGCATGATGACATGCCGGCGCAGGTGGTCTTCGTCGGACAGCTGATAACCGCGGAACACCGGGAACTCGCCGGCTTCGATGCTGGCGTAATACTCCTCCAGAGTTTTCAGGTTCTGGAAGAAGGCACCGTCCACATAGCCGATGGAGGTGATGCCCAGGCCCAGCAGTTCGGCATCGGCCTGCGTGGAATACCCCTGAAAATTGCGATACAGCTTGCCCTCGCGCTGCGCGACGGTCAGTTCGTCGTCCGGCTTGGCGAAATGGTCCATGCCGATGAACACATAGCCGGCCGACAGCAGGCGGTCGATGGACAGCTTCAGGATATTCAGCTTTTCGCCGGGGCTCGGTAGGTCGGCTTCGTTGATGCGGCGCTGCGGCATGAACATGCGCGGCAGGTGGGCATAGTTGAACAGCGCGATGCGGTCCGGCGAGAAATCGATGATGGTGGACAGCGTGCGGTCGAAGCTTTCCACGCTCTGGTGCGGCAGGCCGTACATCAGGTCGATATTGATCGACTGGAAGCCGTGCGCTCGCGCCTGTTGCAGCACGTTCAGGGTCTCCTCTTCGGACTGGATGCGGTTCACCGCCTTCTGCACGTCCGGCTCGAAATCCTGCACGCCCATGCTCATGCGGTTGAAGCCGACCTCGCGCAGGATGCGCACGGTGTCGTCTTCACATTCGCGCGGGTCGATCTCGATGCCGAATTCACCCTCGGCGTCACTGGCGAACTCGAAGCGCTCGCGCAGCCTTCCCATGATGCTGCGGATCTGGCTCTCGTTCAGGAAGGTCGGTGTGCCGCCGCCCCAGTGCAACTGCGTGACCAGCCGCTTGCGACCGACCGTATCGGCCAGCATGTCGATCTCCTTGAGCAGTGCCTCCACATACGGCACCGCACGTTCGCGCTGCTTGGTGACCACCTTGTTGCAGCCGCAGTAGTAGCAGACGGTGTCGCAGAAGGGCACGTGCAGGTATATCGACAAAGGTCCTTCGACCTGCGAAGCGCGCGCCAGACTGGCTGCATAGGACGTACCGTTGATGCCGGTGTGAAACATCGGCGCTGTGGGGTACGAGGTGTAACGTGGACCGGCCTTGTCGTATTTGTGAATCAGATCAAGGTTGAACAGTTCGTCTGTATGCAGCTGCTGCGTCATGCGTAGGCTCTCCTGTGGGGCACGAACCCTAATGTTTCCCCAGACGTTGCGAAAGCCAGAGGCGTGCCCCGACAGAATCGGTAAACTCGCCGTCCAGTTGTGCCTGATAGGCGGTGGTCAGTATTTCACCCATGGCGGGCCCGGGTTGAATACCCAATTCAATCAGCATTTCACCATTCGCCAGGGCTTCGGGGGCGGTTTTCTCCACGGCCAATTTCACGGCTTCTTCAAGCCATGATAAAGCGGGGCGATCCGCTGGAAGCGGCGGTCGACCCGATGCATCCGCTTCGACCAGTGCCTCCCACATGTGGATATTCGATGGTTGCAGACGGTGTGCGAGCCTGCGTACAGCGCGCGGCGATGGATTACCGTGCAGATGTACCAGATGTTCCGCGACCAGCGAGAGTACATGTGCGGTCAGGGATTGTGGTGCTGCAATGCTTTCAAGAAATGCTTTCGACGGCTCAATGCCGGCTTCGGCATGTCCGGTTGCCCGAATACGACCGTTTTCATGCCGGAACGTGGTGGAAGGTTTACCAAGATCGTGGCACAGGGAAGCAAAAACCAGTTGCTCGCGTTGCTTGTCATTCCAGTTGTATCGCAGGGCAATGGCGGATGATTGATCGAGCACAAGGGCTGTGTGTGTCCATACATCGCCCTCCGGATGCCAGTCCTCTTCCTGCTCGCAGCCGATCAGTGCTTCAAGTTGCGGATACAGCGCAAGCCAGCCGGAGGCGCGCAGCACCTGCAAGCCGAACGAGGGCGCATCGGCATGCGCCCATTTGCGCCATTCCTCCCAGATGCGGGCAGCAGGCAGGGTGGCGGCTTCCGCCAGCAGCGAGCGGCACAGTGCTGCCGTGCCGCTATCGAGTGTCAGACGGAAGCGGGCGGCGAACTGCATGCCGCGCAGCGGACGCAGCGGGTCCTCGGCGAAGGCAGTCGATACATGCCGCAGGATGCGGTTTTGCAGATCGTTTTGTCCGCCATGCAAATCCAGCAGCTCCCCGGTCAAGGGATCGAGCATCATGGCGTTGATGGTGAAATCACGGCGCGAGGAGGCGGTCTGTGCATCCAGCCCGGGATCAGTCTGTACCTCGAAGGCCTTATGCCCGGCACCCTGCTTGCGTTCGCTGCGGGGCAGGGCCAGATCCATCTCCAGACCTTCGCTCCACAGCTTGAGCACACCGAACTGGCGGCCCACCGTTTCCGTGCGGCCGAGCGTCTGGATAGCCGTCACCAGTGCTGCGCTATCCAGCCCGTACACCTCGATGTCGAAATCCTTCGGGGCAAGGCCCAGCATCATGTCGCGTACCGAACCGCCGACCAGCCATGCACGTCCACCATGTGCGGCGATGCGTTGGCAGACCACGCCGAGGGCGGACGGGAGGAGACGGATATCGGGCTGTTGCATGGTGTCATTCCACGTTCGACAAGCAGGCTTGGCAAGTCTATGTTTGGCTGCGATTTTCAACACAGGAGTTCATCATGCGTTGGTCGGGAATGCAGAGGGGAGACAACCGTTATTTCAAGCGGAAAAAGGTGACCGTGGTCGGTTCCGGCAATGTCGGGGCGACAGCCGCCTTCCTGGCCGCGCAGAAAGAGCTGGCCGATATCGTGCTGCTCGATGTCATCGAAGGCGTGCCGCAGGGCAAGGCGCTGGATATGTTCGAGGCGGCCCCGATCCAGGGCTATAACGCCAATGTGTTCGGCAGCAACGATTATGCCGACACCGCGGGCTCCGATTTGGTGATCATTACCGCAGGTATCGCGCGCAAGCCGGGCATGAGCCGCGACGACCTGCTCTCCACCAATGTGAAGATCGTGGCCGAAGTCACGCGCAAGATCGTCGAGCATTCGCCGGACTGCATCCTGCTGGTGGTGACCAACCCGCTGGATGCCATGGTATATACCGCGATGAAGGTATCCGGGTTTCCGCGATCCCGGGTGATCGGTATGGCCGGCGTGCTGGATTCGGCACGCATGCGTTCGTTCATCGCCGGCGCTTTGGATGTGTCGATCCACGATGTCACTGCGTTTGTGCTTGGCGGGCATGGCGATGCGATGGTGCCGCTGCCGCGCTACTCCACGGTGGCCGGTATTCCGATCACCGAGTTGATGAGCGAAGAAGAGGTGGATGCCATCGTGGAGCGTACAGCCCAGGGAGGGGCGGAGATTGTGAAGTTGCTGAAGACCGGTTCGGCCTTCTATGCGCCGGGCGCTGCGGTGGTGGAAATGGCGGAGGCGATCCTCAAGGACCAGAATCGCATCCTGCCGTGCGCGGCCCTGCTGGAGGGCGAGTACGGAGTGCATGGCTATTTCCTCGGTGTACCCTGCAAGCTGGGCGGTGGTGGTATGGAAGGAGTGATGGAGCTGGATCTGAGTGCGGATGAAATGGCTTCTCTGATACGATCGCTGGATGAGGTGAAAAAACTGGTGGCTGATGTCGATGCCATGCAGCATTTCTGATTAGATCTGCATAAGTGCGTCCATGCACTTATGCAGTGCGCCAGTGCAAAAGCGCGGTTTCGCACTGGCTCACAAAATCAAGCACTTTTGTGCTCAATTTTGGCGGCCCGTCCATGGGCCGCAAGGATGCTCTGAATAACCAGAGCATCCTTAAGCGGAGGAAGCTTTGAATATTCACGAATATCAGGCCAAGAGCGTGCTTAAGGCAGGCGGTATTGCGGTCCCTGAAGGCTATGCGGCCACCAGTGTCGGGGATGCCGTCAGTGCGGCAGCGAAGCTTGGCGGCAGGATCTGGGTGGTGAAGGCGCAGATCCATGCCGGCGGGCGCGGCAAGGCCGGTGGCGTGCGCCTGTGCCGTTCGATGGATGAGGTGCGGGATGCGGCGACTGCTCTGCTTGGCAGCACGCTGGTCACCAAACAGACAGGGCCTTCCGGCAAGCTCGTGCACCGGCTGTATATCGAGCAGGGGCTGGATATCGTCCGCGAGTTCTATCTCAGTCTGCTGGTGGATCGCGAGGCCGAGGCGGTGTCCTTTGTGGTGAGTCCGGCCGGCGGCATGGATATCGAGGGCGTGGCCGCCGAAACACCTGAGAAGATCCTTTCCGTGTCCGTGGCTCCGGGTGGGCCGGATGCGGCGCAGTGCAAGGCCATGGCGGAGATGCTCGGCTTGCAGGGCGGGCAGGCGACGAAGTTCGCGGCGCTGGCAGCAGAGCTGTATGTCGTGTTCATGGCCAGCGATTGCAGCCTGCTGGAGCTCAATCCGTTGATTCTGACCGGTGATGGCGAACTGCTGGCGCTGGATGCCAAGATCTCCGTGGACGACAACGCCCTGTTCCGCCAGCCGGAACTGGCCGCGATGCGCGATCCCCTCGAAGAAGACCCGCGGGAAACCGAGGCAGCCGCATCGGGCCTGAATTATATCGCGCTGGACGGATCCATCGGCTGTATGGTCAATGGTGCAGGGCTGGCCATGGCGACCATGGATATTATTCAGCTCAAGGGTGCCAGGCCCGCCAACTTTCTCGATGTGGGTGGCGGAGTGACGGTCGCGGCGGTCACCGAGGCATTCAAGCTGTTGTTCTCCGACGATCATGTAAAAGCTGTGCTGGTGAACATCTTCGGCGGCATCGTGCGCTGCGATATTATTGCCAACGGGCTGCTTGAGGCGATCAAAACGCATCCGATGCGCGTCCCCGTGATTATGCGTCTGGTCGGCACCAACGAGGCCGAGGGACGGCGGCTGGTGCAGGACGCCGGGCTTGATGTGCGCTGGGCGAACGATCTGGACGAGGCGGCTACTCTGGCCGCACAGGCGGCGGCCTGAGAGCCTGCATTTCGGGCTTGTGCATGCTTTGCCCGGCCGGATTGCTGTGCTACGATGCCGCTTCGAGTTCCGGCGCAAGGGCGTCAGTTAGGGAAAAAACCATAGGGAAACCTACAAATTCAGGAGAGGGAAATGCTTGTACGTGATGTGATGACAAGCGGCGTGAAGGCCGTGAAAAAAGAGGATACGCTGCGCCAGGTTGTTGTCGGTATGATCCAGCGCCATTGCGGTTCGGTGCCGGTTGTGGACGATGCGGGTGCGCTGATCGGCATTGTGACACTGCGCGACGTGCTGCTGCCCCTGTATCCGAATTACGGTGAGTACATCCACGACAACGTGCATGCCCGCGATTTCGAGGAGATGCAGGACGGCTACACGAAGGTGCTGGAGATGACCGCTGAAGAGGTGATGACCGCCAACCCGTTCACCGTCGCTCCCGACGAGCCGATCCTCAAGGCCGCCTCTTACATGGGTCTGAAGAATCTGCGTCACATCCCGGTTGCCGAAGACGGCAAGCTGCTCGGCGTGATCACCATCAGCGATATCAATCAGGCGCTGTTCTTCAACACAGCTGCCTGATTCCAACCTGCTTGCGGCGCCGGTATCCGGTGTTTCAGGTCGGTTGATGTGTTGTGAAATCAAGGGACGGCCCGTAACGGGCCGTCTCATTTTCTTTGGAGTTGCCGGATGAGCGTACTTCTGGATCAACATACACGGGTGATCTGCCAGGGCTATACCGGCAAACAGGGCACCTTCCATTCCGAACAGATGATCGCCTACGGCACGTTGTTTGTCGGCGGCGTGACCCCCGGCAAGGGCGGCCAGACTCATCTGGACAGGCCGGTATTCGACTCCGTGCAGCAGGCTGTGGATGCCGAGGGTGCTCAGGCGACGGTCATCTTCGTGCCGCCGCGCTTTGCGGCCGATGCCATCGTCGAGGCAGCCGTTGCCGGCATCGAACTGATCATCTGCATCACCGAGGGCATTCCGGTTCGCGATATGCTGGATGTGAAGCAGCGTATCGCCGGTATTGATTGCACGCTGATCGGCCCGAACTGCCCCGGCATCATCACGCCGGGCAAGGCCAAGATCGGCATCATGCCCGGTCACATCCATCTGCCCGGCCGGGTCGGTGTGATTTCCCGTTCCGGTACCCTGACCTATGAGGCCGTAGCCCAATTGACCGCGACAGGGCTCGGCCAGAGCACCTGTATCGGCATGGGCGGCGACCCGGTGCACGGCATGGATTTCATCGATGCGCTGAAGCTTTTTGAAGCCGATGAGCAGACCGAGGGCGTGGTGATGATCGGCGAGATCGGCGGCTCCGATGAAGAGCATGCCGCGGAATACATCCGAAGCCATGTGAGCAAGCCCGTGGTGGCCTTCATCGCGGGAGCCACCGCGCCATCCGGCAAGCGCATGGGGCATGCAGGCGCCATCATCTCCGGTGGCAAGGGCACGGCCGAGGCCAAATTCGCGGCGCTTGCAGCAGCCGGTGTGGCTGTCGAGCATAATCCGACCCTGCTCGGCAGGCGCATGGTGGAGTTGCTGTCCCGGTGAATTCGTCTGCCGACTGGAAACGCCGGCTGGGACTTGAAGCTCATCCTGAAGGCGGTTTTTTTCGCGAAACCTACCGTGCCGATGCCTGCTTTACGGGCATGGCGGATGATGTTTTTCCCGCTGGCCGAAGCCATTCCACCGCCATCTATTTCCTGCTGGAACAAGGGAACTTCTCGGCCTTCCATCGCATAAGATCCGACGAACTATGGCATTACTACGACGGTGACGGTCTGGATATCCATGTCATCGAACCGGGTGGTGCCTATCGCTGCCTGCATCTCGGTCTGGATGTTTCCATCGGACAATCACCGCAGGCCGTGGTGCCTGCCGGATGCTGGTTCGCCTCCGAGGTGGCGGACCGGGGCGGTTTCGCGCTGGTCGGCTGTACGGTATCTCCGGGCTTTGATTTTACCGATTTCGAGATGGGCAGCCGCAAGCAGCTGATATCCCTTTTTCCGCAATATCAGCCGCTGATCAGGCGCATGACGCGCAGCTAGGCAGGCGCTTCTTTCATTTGATGCATGCAGCACAGCTCTGTTAAACTCCCCGGACAAATAGCGGACCATCAATCGTTCAATCAAGGGGATCAACATGAAGAGAATCATTGCCACGCTGGCCTTGTGCGCCGGACTGCTGCTGAGCGGCACACCGGCCCAGGCCGGGGATAAGGTAAACGTGAAGATGACCACATCAATGGGCGTCATCGAACTACAGCTGGATGCAGAGCGTGCACCGGAGACTGTGGCGAACTTCGTGCGTTATGCGAAAGAGGGCTTTTACAATGGCACTGTTTTTCATCGGGTGATCCCCAATTTTATGATCCAGGGCGGCGGCTTCACGCCGAACCTGAGCCAGAAGGCGACGCATGCCTCGATCGTCAACGAGGCGGACAACGATCTGCGCAACACGACCGGAACCATCGCCATGGCACGCACCTCCGATCCGCATTCGGCCACCTCGCAGTTTTTCATCAATACGCATGACAACGGATTCCTGAACTTCAAGGGGAAGACCCGCTCCGAATGGGGCTATGCGATATTCGGCAAGGTCACCAGTGGCATGGATGTGGTGCGCGGCATCGAGGGTGTGGCGACCGGTTACCGTGCCGGCATGGGAGATGTGCCGCTTGAGCCGGTCATCATTGAAAGCGTCGAGGTGATCGAGTAACGCAGGCCTTCCGGACGGGGACCGGTATGGCAGAGGCACAGGCCTTCCGCTGGTGGCATCGCGGCGATCTGGACGGTTTCTTCGGGCTGTTCGTCGATAATCTCATTCAGCTGATCCTGATCGTGCAGTTGTGCACCTTCGTGCTCGGCATGCCGGCGGATCTGGTGTACGGGCGCATCCTGCCGGGTGTGGCGGTCAGCCTGCTGCTCGGCAATCTGTTCTACGCATGGCAGGCCAGGCGCCTGCATGAGCGAACGGGAAGGCCGGCCACGGCTCTGCCGTACGGTGTGAATACCATTTCCCTGTTCGCCTTCGTGCTGTTCGTGATGCTGCCGGTGGTGAAGACCACCGGCGATGCGGCGCTGGCCTGGCAGATGGGGCTGGCCGCCTGTCTGGGCTCCGGTTTGATCGAACTGGGCGGCGCATGGATCGCGGCACGGGTCAAACGCATCACGCCGCGCGCGGCCCTGCTGGCCACCCTGGCCGGTATCGCGCTGACCTTTATCTCGATGGATTTCGCCTTCCGCATCTTTGCCGACCCGTTGATCGGATTCGCGCCGCTGGCCCTGATCCTGATGCGCTATGTCGGCGGCATGCGGCTGCCCTTCGATATGCCTGCGGGGCTGGCTGCTGTATTGCTCGGCACCCTGCTGGCCTGGGGGCTGGGACGCATGGATGGCGAGGCGCTGGCGGCTGCCGCATCGATTTCCCTGCATCCGCCAGTTCCGGCCATCGGCGATATGCTCGGCGCCTTCAGTTCCACCCAGTGGCTGGCCTTTCTGTCGGTGATCCTGCCGATGGGTTTGTTCAATCTGGTCGGCTCCCTGCAGAATCTGGAAAGTGCGGAAGCGGCGGGGGACGAATACCCGGTCAAATCCTCTCTGGCGGTCAACGGTATCGGCACCATTGCCGCCGCATGCTTCGGCAGCTGCTTTCCGACCACCATCTATATCGGCCACCCGGCATGGAAGCGCATGGGAGCGGGCAGCGGCTATTCGGTGGCCAACGGCATCGCGGTGACGCTGCTGTGCTGTCTGGGTCTTGTCGGCTTGGTCAGCGCGTTGATTCCCATCGAGGCAGGGGCGGCGATCCTGCTATGGATCGGTATGGTGATTGCGGCGCAGGCTTTCGAGGATACCGATCGCACGCATGCGCCGGCGGTGGTCATCGGCCTGATTCCTGCCATGGCGGCATGGGGCCTGATGATGCTGGAGAACGGCCTGCGTGCTGCGGGGCAGAGCATCGGCAGTATCGGCGAGCAGGCCTTTGCGACGATCCTGCCGATCAGCGGCATGCTTTCCCTTGAACGCGGCTTCATCTTCACCTCGATGCTGCTGGGCGCCATGACCGCCTGCCTGATCGATCGGCATTACCGCGCTGCCGCCGGCTGGGCCGGTTTTGCCGCGCTATGCAGTGCGACCGGCATCATCCATGGCTACAGCATCACGCCGCAGGCTATCGTTAACGCATATGGCCCCATGGCTGCATGGCCGTTCACCGTCGGCTATCTTGTTTCGGCTTTGCTATTTCTGTTTCTGGGTGGATATGCCGGGAAAAGACCGGTGCAGTCAGACGATTGAACGCCTGCTTGCGGTGATGCACATCAGGGGTGCGTTTCGTCACATGTCCCGTAGCATCCGGTGTTGCACCATGTCCCGAACTGATTCGAGGAGACCGAGATGGAACAGTTGAACAACATCACCAACACGCTGGCGCTGACCATGGGTGCTGCATGGGCCAGCGGCATCAATCTGTATGCCGCGATCCTGACCCTCGGTCTGATGGGGGCGACGGGCAATATCACCCTGCCGCCTGGACTGGAGATACTGTCCGATCCGATGGTGCTGATGGCAGCCGGCCTGATGTATTTCGTCGAGTTCTTCGCCGACAAGATTCCCGGTGTGGATACGGCGTGGGACGGCCTGCACACCTTTATCCGCATTCCGGCCGGTGCCATGCTGGCCGCAGGTGCCGTGGGCGATCTGAATCCTGTGATCGAACTCTCCGCGGCCCTGATGGGCGGTGGCCTTGCCGCTTCCACGCATGCCACCAAGGCCGGTACGCGCGCCCTGATCAACACCTCGCCGGAGCCTTTCAGCAACTGGACGGCATCGGTCAGCGAGGATATCGCTGTGATCGTCGGCCTGTGGACGGCGCTGAACCATCCGGTGCTTTATCTGGTGCTGCTCGGCCTGTTCATCCTGATGATGATCTGGCTGATGCCGCGCTTGTGGCGCGGCATCAAGCTGGTATGGGGAAAGGTGCGGGGTGTGCTTGCGGGCGGTACTTCGAGCCTGCCGCAGGCCGAAGCCCAACCGGCTCAGACAGCCGGTGAGGTGGAAGAAAAACCTTTGAAGTGAAGCGCAGTAAAGATGCTGTGACGCAGCGTTGCGCGTTGGTTACTCCGTAGCCCCGTCTTTGTTGTCGAAACCGAAGCGCCGGATGCTCTTCACCCGGCCCGACTCGTTGTAGAGGATTTCCACGCGGCGCTGAAATTTCTCGCCGGTTTTGGGATTATCGTATTGTTCCATATAGATGGCCCGGTTGGGATGCAGATCGTCCTTCAGCACCGGGGTGCCGATCAATGATTCGACCTCATAGCGGCTGTCCTGCTCACGAATCTGGGACACCTTTTCCGGCTTGAGCACATTGCCCTGCTGGCTGACGACCTTCATGCAGGCGGATAGCGGCAGCAGCATGCTGAGGCCTGTGATCAGCAGAAGATGTTTGCAGTAAAGCTGTTTCATGCGATGGCCTCGACAGGTTCGTTCAGGTTCTTTTCCAGCAGGCCGATATATTCGCCCATGCCGTCTTCCAGCGACCATTGCGGTTGCCAGCCGAGCAGATCGCGCGTGGCGCCCATCTCGGCCTCGGTGTGGTTCTGGTAGAAGTCGTAAGGGTTGTCGATATATTCCACTTCCAGCTCGCGGTTCAGCAGCAGTCCGAGGTTCTCGACGATATCGTTGAAACAGCGCGCCTTGCCAGAGCCGACATTGCACACGCCGGAACGCGGCGCATCCAGCGCTGCCAGATTGGCGGCGATGACATCGCGGATATAGACGAAATCGCGCTGCTGCTCGCCGAACTTGAACAGGCGAGGCTGTTTGCCCGCCTTGATCTGGTTGTACATCTGCAAAATCATCGAAGCGGTGCGCCCCTTGTGGGCTTCGCCGGGACCGTACACATTGAAATAGCGCAGCCCGATGACGGACGAAGGGTGACGGTCGTACCAGCGGCGTGCGATGCGATCCATGGAAAGCTTGGAGAAGCCGTACACATTGGCTGCCTCTTCTTCGCCGCCGACGGTGTTGGGGGAGGCGGCATTGCCGTAGGTGGCGGCCGATGATGCGTAGATCAGGCGTGTTCCGGAAAAGCTGCTGGCCTCCAGCATGGCGGCGAAGGCATTGGTGTTGATCTCCAGCATGCGGCGCTGATCGAGTACCGTGGTGTCGGAAATCGCACCCTGATGCAGGATGGCGGAGAAGCCGCCGTCGGCGATCTCGTCGTGCAACGACGGGTCGCTGATGCAGCCTGCGCGTACCTCGCAATCCACATGCAGCAGGTTCTTCCAGTCGCCGAAGCTGAAATCGTCCAGTACCACCACATCGGTGCCCGGACGTTTGACGAGGGCGGCAGCCAGATTGGCGCCGATAAAGCCGGCACCGCCGGTAATCAGAATTCGTTCGTTCATTGCTCTTCCTGTTTCATGGCTTGCGTTGCAGTACTGCGCCAGACGGTCTGCAGACCCTCCAGCGCCCGGCTGGTGGCGGTATTGCAGATGCTGTAGCCCATGTGTTCGTTGACACGACGGCACAGTTCTGCGGCCTCAAGGTGCAGCACGTCGTGTTCGTTCAAGCCAGCCTCGACCAGCAGCCGGGCCATCCAGCTTCCCAGACCGTGCAGCCGGGAGATGCGCACAATGGCGATCAACTCGCGGCAACGCTGCACGGTGAACTGATTGCCGCTGGCTTGCACCAGCTCTTCGGCATCGGCATCCGCCAGGCTGTCCAGCGGCCGGCACAGCAGCTTGAGAATCACCCATTCGCTCTCGGAGGTGAAAGGCTTGTCCTCGTGCAGCGGGAAGGTGCCGGGAAGGGATTTCAGTTGTGCTGTCATAGGGTGTCTGATTAATCCTGATAGGCCGTCGGGCCGGTGATGTAGGCGCCTTTCAGGCCCCATTTAAGGATCTTGGCCTCGATACGGTTGGTGCCGGCGAGATTAGCCCCGCGCAGGCGTGCCGCACGCAGGTCGGCATTGTACAGATTGGAACCCGAAAGATCGGCGCCGCGCAGGTCGGACTTGCGGAAATCGCAGCCGGACAGGTTGGCGTTTTTCAACTGCGCCTTGCTCAGGTTCTGACATGAAAGATCGAGGCCGGAAAGATTGTGTCCCTCCAGGCTGCGGCCCTCCCTGATGGCCAGAACGACATCCTTCGCATCCATATACCCTCCTTGCGGGCGGCGGGCGCTTCAAGGCACGCCATGCCCTGTATCATTTTCGATGTCACGGATGGTACGGTGCCGGTGACATAGCGCAAGTGCTTTGGCTGTTTCCCGGGTCCGCTTCATGCGCCCGGAGATTTGATTTTCCCGCTCGCCAGCACGCGGCGCACGTCTTATCCTGACGCTTCCTGACCAAGGACATGGAGTTGACGTGAACGTTGATATCCTCACACCGGATCATCCCGATTGGGCCGCGGCCACATCGAGTATCGCCATGGTTTACCGCCGGGCGTACGGCGCACGCCTGAGCTCTTTCATGCCGCGTCTCCTGCGTGTCAGCGGCGACGATGGCGAGTTCAGGGCACTGGTCGGCATGCGTCTTGCCGCCGAAGAGCAGCTTTTTCTGGGCGTGTATCTCGATGAGCCGATCGAGCAGGCCATCGAGGCGCGCGTCGGCGAGCCGGTGGATCGCACCTGTATCCTGGAGATCGGCAATCTGGCCGAATCAAAGCCGGGCGACGCCAGACTCAGCATCATCGCCGCCACCATGTATCTCTACACGCTGGGTTTCCGCTGGGTGGTGTTCACCGCCGTTCCGCAATTGCTCAATGCCTTCAAGCGACTGGGTATCGAGCCGATCGAGATCGTCGCCGCCGATCCGAATCGTCTGAGCGAAGAGCAGCGTGTTGTCTGGGGTAGCTATTACGATGAGCGGCCGATGGTGTGCTTTGCCGGCATCGAGCGCGGTTTCGCCAGCCTCAGGGATTTCGATATGGCATGGCTGGGAGCCAAGGTGCTGGCCGAGCAGGAGATGGGCAAACGTTCCGGGGAACAGGAAGAAGCTGTAAGAAGTTGATGCAGCGTTCGACTACGGCAGCATAGTCCATCGCCCGGAGGGAAATGAAATCCATGCATGCCACACTGCCATTATTGCGAACCAGTGATTTCCCGCCCGTAACGCGGGGCAGGCTGGAGACCCTGCAGGTCAATCTCGGCTATCTGTGCAACCAGACCTGCCTGCATTGCCATGTGAATGCCGGTCCGCGCCGCAAGGAGGTCATGGCGGCGGATACCATCGACACCGTGCTCGCATTCCTCAGAAACGGCGGTATCCGGACGCTCGATCTGACCGGCGGCGCACCGGAGATGAATCCGCATTTCCGCCATCTGGTGAGTGAAGCCCGCAAGCTGGGCGTGCGCGTCATCGACCGCTGCAACCTGACCATCCTCGAAGAATCCGGATACGAAGATATGGCCGCATTTCTCGCCGAGAACGGCGTCGAGGTGGTGGCTTCTCTACCCTGTTACCTGAGCGATAATGTGGATGCGCAGCGCGGCAAGGGCACCTTCGATACCAGCATCAGGGCACTGCGCCGCCTGAACGCGCTGGGCCACGGCATCGAGGGTTCAGATTTGAACCTGACGCTGGTGTACAACCCGCAGGGACCGAGTCTGCCGCCATCCCAGACCGAACTGCAAGCTGCCTACAAACGCGAGCTGCGCATCCGCTACGGCATCGAGTTCACCCGCCTGTTCACCATCACCAATATGCCCATTCAACGCTTCGGCAGCACATTGATCTCCAAAGGGGAATTCGCCTCCTACATGCAGTTGCTCAAATCCGCCTACAGCGAGGCGAATCTCGAAGGGGTGATGTGCCGCAGCCTGGTCAGCGTGGACTGGCAGGGCCATGTGTACGACTGCGATTTCAACCAGATGCTCGGCCTGCCCATCGTTGATGCAAGCAATACCCGTCAGCACCTGCGCGACCTGACGGAGCATGACCTTACAGGTCGTTCCATCGTCGTCATGGATCATTGCTACGGCTGCACCGCCGGCCAGGGCTCCAGCTGTGGCGGGGCGCTGGACTAGCGAATTGCCTCGTGCCGGACAGGCGCGTACCCTTGGTTCCTCATTCAGGGACGGGGGATATTCCGATGAGACTCTTTACTACCATACGCCAATGGCGTACCTTCAGCCGTGATTATATTTGAAACTTCCATCTTTACGCGCCAGATCACGACGCTGATGGATGATGATGAGTATGCGGAATTTCAGGGCGAATTGGCCGAACGTCCGGACATGGGCGTACGCATTCCCGGCAGCGGCGGGCTTCGCAAGGTGCGTGTTACAGCCAAAGGCCACGGTAAACGCGGTGGTGCACGGGTGATTTACTATTGGGCCATGTCGGATAGCCGGATATTCATGCTGCTGGCCTATGCCAAGAATGAACAGGAAGACCTGACCAAGGATCAGCTCAAGGTATTGAAAGCACTGGTCGAAGAGGAGTTCGGAGATGGATGAGAAGCTTTTTAGCGAATTGAGCGCCAGCATTCGTGAAGCAGGTGCGATCAAGCGCGGAGCAAAGCGCGCATCGCGCAGCTTCGAGTTTGCGGACGTCGATGTGCTGGCGATTCGGGCCAAGACGGGACTGTCACAGTCGCAGTTTGCCGCCTTGCTGGAAGTCAGCCCGGCCACGCTGAAAAACTGGGAGCAGGGACGCAGGCAACCGACCGGTCCGGCCCGTGCTTTGCTCCGTATTGTCAGTGCCAAGCCCCGTCTGGCGCTGGAAGCGCTTCATGCCGAAAGGCTTGCCGCTTAACGGATAGAGAACGCCACGCGCTCTCCCGTAGCCGGTCACTCCAGCGTCGTTTTGTCTGAACCCGCCAGTTGACTATGCGAAGGTGTTTTCCGGAAGATGACGGCTGCCGGATGAATCCCCATGGAGTTGTTGATGAATCTTTCCCGTATCGCGCTGTCCCGCCACACCTGCAAGGCTTATGATCCCGACCGCAAGATTCCCTCCGGGCAGATCGATCAGCTCAAGACGCTATTGAGATTTGCACCTTCTTCGGTCAATTCCCAGCCATGGCACTTCATTATTGCTGCAGGTAAGGAAGGAAAAGAGCGAATCGCCAGGGCGGCGAGCGAGGGCGCGTATGCCAATAATGGCGCGAAGATCCTGAATGCCTCGCATGTGGTCGTGTTGTGTGCCCGCACAAGCCTGGATGATGCCTATATCGCCGAGTTGCTCGCACAGGAAGCAGCCGATGGCCGCCTGCCTACCACCGAGGCCAGAGAAGCACAGAACAGGGGCCGGAACTACTACGCCAATCTTCACCGGGAAGCCGGGGATACCCGCTGCTGGATGGAGAAGCAGGTCTATCTTGCGCTCGGCACCCTGCTGTTCGGAGCCGCTGCACTCGATATCGATGCCACACCGATCGAGGGCTTCGATCCGCTCAAGCTCGATGAGGTGCTGGGCCTGCCCGCTCAGGGACTGAAGAGTGTCGTGCTGGCTGCCCTGGGATACAGGGGGAAAGATGATTTCAATGCCTCGCTGCCAAAGTCGCGGCTTCCCGCAGATCGGGTCATTTCAGAGTTGTAGGCATCTGCCGGGTCGGATCAGGACAAGTGATTGATAGGTATGCATGAATGATCTGAACAGTGTCGGTATCGGGCTTTATTGCTTGTTTCCAAGGTCAAACGGGGCGCTCAAGGCTTGGTGCAGCAGGCGTGGTTTTGCTGGATGGGCGGGCAGGGGATGTCGTCGTAGGAACAGAACACACAGCAGTCGCCGGGTAGGGGCATGAGCAGGGCGTGGCGGGACTCGCATTCGTAGAACCACTGGCAGGCATCGGTGGGCATGGGTTCTGTTTTCCGGTTTCCGCACTTCGGGCAGGTGATGGTTGATTCTAGGATGCAATGCTGTTGCTTCATCTCCGAAGGCCTACCACAGACCGGGGATCAGGCGGTAGTGCACGCGCTTGCAGTAGTCGGTGTAGCCATCCAGTCCGGCATGCAGGGAGGGGGATGCGGAAGAGCAGGGAAATGCAGATCAGCAATCCGGGCAGCAGCATCCACCATGATCCCAGGCCAGCGGCACGCAGCACAGGTAGATGGCGCAGCCGCTGTACATCGGGTGGCGGACGATGGCATAGGGGCCGGTATCAACCACGGCATGGCCGCGCTCCTTTTGCACCTCGATGGTCGGCGACGCGAAGCTGTTCACCTGCATGACCCTCAGAATCAGCCCCATCGAGCAGGCTGCGCCAAGTAGCCCCGCGACTTCCAGCGGTATTGGAATCTCCGACCAGCCGTAACGCACGGCATCCAGCCCCGGAATCAGCAGGTAGGGAATGAACAGCAGGCCGAGGATCACCATGAAAAGCTGATCGCGACCCTGTATGCCGGGTGTGAAAAGCTGTGTGCGGCTTTTCAGCAGGGCTGGATCGTGACGCCACATCCAGACCGTCATCAGCATGGAGCTTGCGAACTGCATGGCCAGCCAGGCCCATGCCTCGAGCCACAGCAGCGTGCCTGCCGTGCCGAAAAGGCAAATCCCCATCAGCCCGAGGGAAACGACGAAGTGGACAGCCAGTGCGGCAATCGTGATGTCCGGGGATGTGTGTGGCGATATGGGGGCGCTCATACCTTAAGCATAGTCGAAACGGCCTTTTTTCAGGAGGCCGGCAGACGGTTCTGAAGGAGACTTCTTTCTTTAATCCTGAATCAGTGAGTTTACATTGGTAATTTTCTGTTTCTTCTTTTGTAATTAGCTGATTTTATTTATGTTTTATGTTACATTAGAACCGCATCGAAATTCACCCAAGGAGGTTTTTTCGTGAC
>Ga0210011_1000102_pt1 | contig 104563 bp, 95 predicted proteins | sample CryGeymeta201502_FD_183972 | JGI IMG/M metagenome (GOLD analysis project Ga0210011, IMG submission 183972) | Groundwater microbial communities from Crystal Geyser aquifers in Utah, USA - Crystal Geyser metaG 2015-02 (SPAdes) (version 2) | ecosystem: Environmental > Aquatic > Deep subsurface >...
CGCCCCGTTCAAACCGAAAGGTGCCAGAGCATCCCGACTATCGCCGCTACCGTGACCGCAACCGCGTTGAGCGCATGTTCGGCAAGCTCAAGCAACAGCGCCGTATCGCCACCCGCTACGACAAGACAATCCTATCCTTCGAAAGCTTCCTCAACCTCGCCGCCACTCGCCTATGGCTGAAGTCTTTTGTCAACACAGCCTAGCGCCTGTAATAGGCTTCGGCGCAGCGCAGCTTTTCTCCAAATCACATGGTAAAATGGGCCCGCTCAGGTGAGCGGACCCATTAAACTTCGGGAAACAATTATGCCTCGAATTGTATCACGTCGTTCGTACTGGTCGATGTGATTGACTTCGGCCCAAGTGGCGTCCGAATTAACGGACGCGACCGCGGCGAAACAGATTGATCACTGCAAGCAGGATCAGCGCGCCGACAAACGAGGTAAGCAGCGACATAATATCAAATGAGCCGCTTGTGATCGGAGCGCCGCCAAGAAGGGGAGTGACCAAAAATCCGGCAATCAATGCACCGACAATGCCAACGACAATATTGAGAAAGATGCCCTGCTGTGCGTCAGTCCGCATAACAATGCTGGCAAGCCATCCCAAGATGCCGCCGACGATGATTATAATAATCAGATTCATTTACCATCTCCTGAGTAAGTGCGATGGATAAGCTGATCCTGAGGCTATTGTTCCAAACGCAAGACTGATTTTTTCATGCTTGGTGTGGCTGACCGATGGTTTAGTAATGCCCCCTGCCAAAAATAGGATGCCTGGGGCAGGATGACGCAGGGGTGAGGCAAATCGGGCCATAAAAATGCCCTCACCGAGGGGCTCGGTGAGGGCAAAGGTAGAGGGGACACTGCGGGTCAATTGCAGGTGCATTCGGAATAAGAGAAAATGCGCGCAGATGTTTCACGCCTTCTCAAAAAATTTTAAGCCTTTGAAACTCATAAGTCTTATCGACGAATTTCGTTCGACAAGCAAACTCTCGCGCTCAACCGAGAGCCAGGAAAAAGTCCTCACGCTCGCGTCGAAGCCGCGCTGCGGACAGGCTACCAAGTGCACCCAATTCCCCACGCAGAGCCAATGCCAACCGCTTGACAGCCTCGTCCGGATCGCGGTGAGCGCCACCTGCGGGCTCGTAAACAATACGGTGAATCACACCCAGCTTCAGCAAGTCGCCCGCCGTCAAACGCAACGCTTCTGCCGCAGTCGCGGCTTGGGCGGCGCTGCGCCACAGGATCGAGGCACAACCTTCAGGCGAAATCACCGAATAGACGGCATGTTCGAACATCAGCACGCGGTTCGCCGCCGCCAGCGCGACCGCCCCGCCCGATCCGCCTTCCCCGACGATGACGGCAATCAGCGGGACGCCAAGCGCAAGGCACGCCTCAGTCGAACGGGCGATAGCTTCCGCTTGCCCGCGCGCCTCGGCATCGACACCGGGGAAAGCGCCGGGGGTATCCACCAGTGTGATCACCGGTAAGCCAAAGCGATCCGCAAGCTCCATCAGGCGGATCGCCTTGCGGTAGCCCTCGGGCCGCGCCATGCCGAAGTTGTGGCGCAGTCTGCCGGGGGTATCTTCGCCCTTCACATGGCCCATCACCACAACCTTGCGGCCTTCGAACCGCGCGAAACCGCCGATAATAGCCTGATCGTCTGCGAACGCCCGGTCACCAGCGATGGGAAGAAAATCGGTGAAAAGTCCCGCCACAAGCCGCTCAAACCGGGGCCGCTGCGGGTGACGCGCCACCAGGGTGCGCTGCCACGGGGTCAAACGGGCATAAGTGTCCGCCAGCAGGCGCTGTGCCCGTGTCGCAAGCATGCGCGCTTCCTCAGCACCCTCGGCATGGGCGGAAAGTTCCGCCACATGCCTGTCGAGCGCCTCAATCGGCTTCTCGAAGGGCAGGTACTGGATCACGACGCGGGCCCGCCGCTCAGACCGTCATCGACATGCCGCGATAGATCCGCGCACGATAACGCGAATCCTCCGCATCGGGCAGCGGCGCGCCAAGCAGAAGCACGGCTCGCGAGAAGCGCCGCACCTCTTCCAGATGCTCGTCAAGATCGCGCGGCTCTTCGGACTGCACCCTGCGGGTGAGGTTGATCTGGTTGACCGGCACATCGTGAACCAGCCGCTCGTTCTCCACCGCCAGAGTGGCTGTGAAAGCGTGCAGTGTGGTCTTGATGAAGTTCGCCAGCGCAAAGGCTGGAGACTTGTCGCCCATCGGCACGTCCGGGCTGGTCAGCACCAGCTGGCAATCATCATAGAGCGACGCGCGGCGCGACACGCGGAAGTGGTGGGTGAGGTTATCGGCCACCACGGTGCGGAATTCGTCCGGGGTGAGCGGGTCGTCCTTTCCGAACAGCTTGCCGGGCAGCGGGGCAAACGGCGTCGAGAGGATCGTGGTCGGCTTGCCCCACTCGGTCAGGGCCTCGTCCATCGCGGCTTCGATATCGGTGGTCTTGACCAGCGAGGTGAGTGAGGCGGCGGTGTCGGGATCAAGCTGCGCCTTGATCGCCTCGAAGCCTTCCGGCGTGCGGGTAATCAGCACCACATTGGCGGCGTGACAATCCTCGATGAAGGCGCGTGCGGTCTCGGCGAGGTAATCGGCGAGATGTTCGCCGATGATCCACACGGTCTTGCCACGCATCTGGTCGAGCCGTTCCTGCTTGGGGCTTCCGAACAGTTCGCGCTCGGTCGTGGACCGTTCCACGGAGAGCCCGCCCGAGGGCATGAAGGTTTCACCGCTGACAGCGCGGTCGGCGAGGAAGAACACCGTTGCCTGCGCCACGTCGTGCTCGGTTGGCATCTTGCCGAGATAGAGCTTGGAAAGCACCCCGCTGCCCACTTTCTTGGCTTCGACCGCGATCTTGTCCGCAGGCAGGAAGGGTGCATCTTCAGGCGGTGCGCGCATCAGCCAATCGGCGTCCGCCTCGGGCGTGGCCGGGCGATCATTCCATTCAGGCGCGTCGAGGAACAGGCCCGCCTGACGTAGCCGCCCGATCAGCGCGGCCGCGATTGTGGGGGTCAGCAAATATTGATCCCACGTGCACGCCCCATCGCCTTCACGCGCGCAGGCCAGTGCCAGTTCACGCAGTTCACGCGGGTTATTGGTGTCATGACTCATTTTCACGGTGTCGTTGCGGGCGAGCCGCGCCAGCACAGCCTCAACCCGCACCCCGCGCCGGATCGCCTTGATCGCAGCAGCGTGGACCGCATTCAGCCGCTTGTTGGCGAGGATCAGCTTGCCGCGTCGTTCGAACAGACCGGGCTTGCCGCCGGTGCCCGACAGGCGATCGCCATCGACCGGGCCGGGCGCAATCGCGTTGAACTGCACTTCGGGGCCGAGATAGCGCGCCATGCTTTCGACCATCGCACGCTGCCCGGCCTTGCTGACCGCGTAATCGGCGCGGTTGGGATAAGCGACCGCGAGATACTTCTCGCCGCCGAAATAGGACGAAACGTTAAGGATGTAGCCCGATCCTTGCGCCTTCATCAGCGGCGCGACATGGTGCATCAGGAAGTAGTTGGACACCAGGTTCGCATCGAGCGTGTAGTTCCAGGCGTCGACCCCCATGTCGACCACCATATCCTCCGCGCCCGCCACGCCCGCGTTGTTGATGAGGTAATCGATCCGCCCGAAGGCCTTCAACGTGGCATCGACCGCGCCCTTGAGGCTTTCAAAATTGCTGACGTCGACATTGGCGAGCGTCTGCACGCGGCGTTCGACCCCGGCAAAGCCGATATCCTCCAATTCGCTGACAATCCGCGCACGGGCGACTGCGAGTTCACTTTCGCGCCGGGCAACCATCATCACCTTGCCGCCAGCCAATGCGAGCAGCCGCGCGACCTGACCGCCGATCCCGGCCGACCCGCCGGTGATCAGCGCCACCTTGCCCAGATGCAGCCCGGTGATGTTTTCCGAGAACCCCGGCATGGCCTTGCGCGCTCCCGTCGCCTCGCCAATGTTGGCAGGCACGTAGAGCGTGATCTCGCCAAGCTTGCTTTCCTTCAGCAGGATGCGTGCGGCGTGGCCGGCGGTGAAGCGGATATTCTCGGCTTCGGTGTTGGTGAAGCGCACGATCTGGTTGCCCCACTCGGCCTGGCGGCGGCGGCCATGCGCGGTATCGATCTCGGACTCGTCGCGCCAGATACGGATCAGCTGTTCGGTCGCGGCGCGCAGGATGTGGCCATAGATATCGCCCTTGCCGTCGCTCGCATGGCTGACAAAGACGAAGCGCGGCGGTTGCAGCAGGTTGTCGTGCCGCTTCCAGTAACGGCACATGGTGCGCGCGAGCGCCATGTTGCCCGCCAGTTCTGCGTCCATCAGCGCCTCGACCACGGAGTCATCAGCCTCCGTAATCGCGCCGCCCAGTTCGCCGGCGCTCAGGGCGGGCAGGAACAGAGCCCCGCTGACGGGTGTGCCGCCCTTGGTGTAATCCTCAAGCGCCGCTTCCATGCCCGCCGGATCCTTGCGGCTGAAGCGCATGATCGCGAGCTTGTCGGACAGGCCCATTGCCGCGCATCGCTTTTCCGCGATGGCCACATCAGCGGCGCGTGGCAGCCCCAGCACGACTTCGGCCCCGCAGGCTAGTTGCACCTGCGCGATTTCCAAGGCTTCTTCAAAATTGTCGCCCGCCGCGATCAGCACGGCGAGGCCGGTGCCGTCCATCGAGCGCATCGTGGGCCGCGCCAGATAGGTCGCGCGCTCTTCCTTGCGCACGGTCATGCCGTGGGTGACTTCGAAATCATGGCCGTTGTAAGCCGCGCTCTCGTCACTGCCGAGGAAGACGCATGTGGTGGCGATGTCGGTCGGCGTCGGGAAAGTCTTGGCCTTGGCGTTCCCGCCGGTGGCGCGCTCAAGGCTCATCATGTCGAAGAACTGCGTCGCGGTGGTGCCCGCTTCGTCGCCGCGTGCGCTATCCATCGCAGCGAACACGTTGCGGATGCGCTCGCTCTCGATCGGGCCGGGGTAAACGAGATTCACACGGATGCCCTTGGGCCCAAGCTCCAGTGACAGCTCCCGGCTCCATGCGTTCATTGCGGCCTTGGGCACCACATAGGCGGCGCGCGCATAATAAGGCGTGCGGCTGAAGATGGTCGAGACATTGATGATCGATCCCCCTTCGGGGATATGCTCGGCCGCAACGCGAGCCACGTTCCAGGCGACGCCGAAGATGTTGCGCAGCGCGTCACCCACCGTTTCGCTGTCGGTTGAGCCCTGTTTCTGCTGCGTCGCCAATTCGTCCGCTGAAAGGGGAAGATTTTCGATCGGCTGCTTGGGCCCGGCGCTGCCGGCGTTGTTGACCAGAATGTCGATGCGGCCGAACTTCGCTACCACTTCGGCCATCGCGGCGCGCACCGAGTCGATGTCCCCGCCATCGAGCGCCACGGTTGCCAATCGTGCCGGATCGGCCCCGGTAGCCTTGATCATCGCATCGGCTGCGGCTTGCGTGCGATCAGGCGTGCGACCCGTCATCACCACGGTGGCACCCTCTGCCAGGTAGTGCGCAACGATGTGCCCGCCTAGGTTTCCCGCTGCGCCCGTGACGACTGCAATCTTGCCAGCCAGACGGCCGGTTGCAGATCCGCCCGTTGCGGGCGCAGGGGTAGTGGCTTTCAACTTGGCCATCGCTCGACTCCTCATAAAATTGCGGCGAATCACGTGTTCGCTTGTCTGATTGTTCAAACCCTTGGGGAGGAGAGCTAAGAACGTTTCAATTATTGCATTGCGCGCGTCAAGCCTGCGGTTGGCCGGAACCTTCGTCCGCGCTCAATGCGGCCCACGCCTCGAGCAGCGCATCGCGGCTGCGCAGGCCCATTTCAGGCAGCGCGTGATTGACCACATAGGTCGAGCCGGTGTGCCGGTTTTCCCACATCGCCTGATGCGCCTCTGGCAGACCATCCCACGGCACGACTTGGGGCTCAGTCACTTCGAGCAACCCTGCCGCAATCATGTCGTTCATGCGCGCCACTTCGTAGGCGTTGCACAGATGGGTGCCGAGAATGCTGGCAGTCGGCATCAGGATCTTGCGCTGGCGGGTCCACACCTGCGGCGCATAGAAGGTAAAGCGCGAGCCGGTGAGGTCTTCTGCAAAGATCACCCGCCCGGTGAAGGGCTTCACGAGTGATGTTGAAATGCCCAGCGTATCCTGCCCGGCCCGCTCAAACACCAGATCGGGGCTACCACGCGGATTGTCGGGCGATCGCAGGATCTTGCCCACAGCCGAGCCGAAGGGCTTCATTACCCGGTCCTGATAGTCGCGCACAGCCGCTTTGAAGACCTCGATATCGGCCTTCGCATCGGGCAAGCGCGGCATGGTGTCGGGCCAGAGGAAGTTCGCGCCCTCGCGCCGGCGGATCGCTTCCAAGCTGACGATGCCTTCGATCGCGTCCTCCAGCCCCAGCGATTGCAGGAACTCGCGCTGACCATCGGTGGTGGTGGCGATCACCGAGCGGGCGTTGAACCGCCGCGCGGCCTCGATCATTTCCAGACCCGTTTCGTCGAGCAATTCCTTGCTGCCCGGCCCGTAGTAGATCAACACCGCCTCGCCGCCCCTCAGCGCGGCGCGCCGCAGCATCTCTTCTGGCGTGGCGGTGCCCGGCTTGCCCATGAAACTGAAGTGGTAGCCGGATGACGCGCCATAAAATGCCAGCGTGCCGTTTTCGGCCAATAACTGAAACGAGCGCGGGAAGGATGTCTCGCCCGCATGGCTGACGACATAATCGGCCAGCTTTCCGCCATTGAGCGCCTTGTATTCCTTGATCAACGGCGCGCCTGCGGCTTCCCATGCCTGCGCCTCGGCCTTGTCTTCCGGCACCATCGAATAGAGGCCTGCAAAGCGCGCATCCTTGCGGTTGATCGCCCCGACCGCGCCCTGCACCTGCGTGATGAAATCGGCGCGTTCGGTTGAGGACACCAGCCCCGTCACCTGCAACCCGGTGCGCACCGAAGATCGCAGTGCATCCAGTCCCGTCCCTGTCGCTGCGCCTTCAACGAACAGCGTCCGCCCAGGCGCGATCTGCAAGGTGGTAAACAGACAGCGCGCAATCGTGCCCAAGTTCAGCACATAGCTGCCCGCCTGCTCCAGCGTCAGATCCGGCGGCACCTTGTGCATCTGCGGCGCCTGCACGGTCAGGAATTGCGCATGGCTGCCGGTTTCGGTCTCGTACCCCTGAATGCTGAAATCGGCATACATCGGATCATTGCCGACCAAGGGCGAAAGCAGGTCATTGGTGCCCGAATAGACCGTCACCAGATCGCCGACCTTGATCCGGCCCTGCGCCCGCGTCTCGCTGCCAAGCGCCGCGACCAAGGCGATGCCGCCCGATCCAGTGATCTGGACGTCTTCCTCATGGCTGTCGAAGGGCGAGACCGGGATGCCGGTCAGCGCCCAGATGTCGTTGAAGTTGACCTCGCTGGTCAACATGTAGAGCAGCGCCTCGTTGGGCGCAGGCTCGGGCACCGCGACGATCAACTCTTTCTCGTGGCTGGCGGGCGGGCCGAAGCGCGGCGCGCCGGTGTCAGGATCGCGCGCGATGCCAAAAGCGTATTGGTGACCGGGGATCGGGGTCACGCCGGGATAGAACGGCGCGCCTACCGGCAACAGATCGCCCGCCGCTTCCAGCGACTGTGCGCGCATTTCATGTTCCGCGTCGATCCAGACACCGTCGCGCCGTACAGGCAACGGCGGGGCGACCTTGTCCATGAATTGCCGGATGCCGGTCTTGCCGCCCTCGGGGTCGACGATGGCATCGGCGAACAGCGCCGCTTCCTTGGCGAGGCCCGCCGTCATACCCTGTTCGAGTCCGACACGCACCGCGTCCAGCGCCCGCTCGCCCGCGCCGCCGCGCCCGGCCCAGTCGAGCTGGCGCAGGATGCGCTGGAGGAAATCGTCCTGCATCACCGTATCGAGGCTGACGTCCGCCGCCGTATCCCAGCGTTCCACTGCCGCCTGCCGTTCGGTAAAGGCCGCGCCCAGCGGGCTGTCCTTGCCATGCTTCACGAAATCGCGCACCGCCGCATGGGCCGCCGCCAGCGCATCGGCCGATCCGCCCACCAGTTCATCGACGAAGCCGATCGCTTCGGCCGCGTGCGCATCGATGCTGCGCCCGCCAAGGATCAAATCCATCGCATCGCGCAGGCCTTCTTCGCCGCGCCGGTCGATCAACAGGCGCGGAAGACGCTGCGTGCCGCCGTAACCCGGCAGCAACCGCAAGCGGATTTCGGGCTGGCCGAAGCGCGCCACCGGCTCGGCAATGCGGTAATGGCAGGCCAGCGCGAATTCCATGCCCCCGCCCAGCGCCACGCCCTGCACCGCCGCGACGCAGGGCTTGCCCATGCGCTCGATCGTGCGGAAGGCAAGGTGCGCGTTGTTGGGCAACACCAGCGCCTCTTCGCGAGTGTGGATTTCCTCCAGCATCTGACGAATGTCAGCGCCCGCGACAAAGGACGAGGTGCCCTGTCCGGTAAACACCACAGCGACAACATTCGGATCGCGCGCCAAGGTGGATGTGACCAGCACCAACTCGTCAATCGCGCGTTCGTTCAGCGCATTCACCGGCGCGTTGGTGACTGTGACAGTCGCCACCTGCTTGCCGGGCGCAACCGTATTGTACTGCACAAGGAAATAGCGGTGACGGTCAAACAAGGCCTGCTCGTCCGACAGGCGCTGCTTGCGCTGCCAATCGCCGATGACGGTGCGCAGTTCGTCGAGCGCCTCGGGATTGCGCAGGGTTGTGACGTCCCCGACATCATCGCCCACCACCAGCGCGCGCACCATTCGGCGCATATATTTGCCAGAGCGGGTTTCCGGGAATTGCGAAACCTCGATGAAGTCAGCTGGCACCGCGACCGCGCCCTTTTCAGTTCGCACCAGATCGAACAACCGCCGCTTGTCCTCGATCGTCAACTTGCGGCCCGCCACCGGCACCACGAAAGCGAGTGGGGTCAGCCCCTTTTCGCGGTGCGGCGCGCCGACCACCAGCACGTTGCCGACGGGGGAATCGGGCGCAAGCGCCTTGTCGCGCAGCACCGCGCCTTCGATTTCCTCGGTCCCCATGCGGTGACCCGATACGTTGATCACATCATCGCTGCGGCCATGGAGCGAAAACGATCCATCATCGTGCTGGATCGCAAAGTCGCCCTGGGTATAGGCCCATGCGCCCTTCCAGCGCTTCCAATAGCCATCCTCCCATCGCGCCGCATCGCCGCGCCATGCGGGATCGACGCGGCCATCATCGACCTTGAAGCCCGCAATATCGCCCCAGATCGTGCGCGCGAGATAGGGGTAGGGCGCGGCGATGACGATTTCGCCTTTCTCGCCCATCTCGGCCCGCCGCCACGGCACGCCGCCATCGGCATGGCGCGCAAACGGCACATCGGAAACCGCCGCTGCATCGGCATCTTCGACCCACACATCGCCCATGATCCACGGCAGCGGATAGGCGTGAGCATCGGGCCGCAGCGGGAAATCCTGATTCCCATACATATGCGTCCAGGCGATCCCGCCGTGCTCGGTCGCCCAGTAGGAATTGATGTAGCGCGGGGTGACGTGCTCCATCCCGAAGGCCTGCACGCTCGGGCTGACCGGCTCGGCGCAGAAGGTCGCCACGCGCAGCCCGCCCATTTCGTAGCGTTGCAATTCAGACAGGTTGTCGGGATCGGACATGATCGCTTTGAGGAAGGTGACGCCTGCCTTGAAGATCGTGACATTGTGCCGCTCGATCATCGAAGCGAAGCGGCCCGCGTGCGGGAATACCGGCGAACCTTCAGCCACCAGCGATGTCACTCGCGTCATCAGCGGCGCGCAGATCAAATAGCTTTGCCCGGTAATCCAGCCCGGATCGGCGACCACGAACAACGTGTCACCCGGGCGCGCGTCAAAGCTTGCCGCCATTGTTTCGGCCACACCAGCGGCATAGCCATGGCTATGCACGATCCCCTTAGGCTTTCCGGTGCTGCCCGAAGTGTAGATGAAGAACATCGGATAGTCGGCATCGACCGGCATGGGCTTGGACGAAGCCCAGATCGCGCGGACAAAATCGCTGTCAGCCAGCGCCAGAAGTTCCGCTGCACTCTCGACCGCGAACCCGGCTCCGCGCGCCTTTTCCAGCACCGTCTCCAGTGCAGCATCGGTCAATTCATGGCTCCAGCGGTCGCGTTCCTCGCGCCAGATCACGTCGGGCTGCGCGGTGTGGCGGCACACGATGACCGCTTCGACGCGCGGCGGCAGCGTGACGAGGCTGGAAGCAATCGCAATACGGACGCGCGCGGCGTCGGCGGTGCTGATGCGACCTTCGGCGCCCAGATTGATCAGTGCCCGGCCCACGCCGCGCATCACATCCGAACGATCCACCGTGATTTCGCCGGCCAGTGCCTCACGCACGGTGGCGATGATGGTGTCCTGATCGTCCTGCGGCAATTCCAGATCAAGGCCGCCAAGGATTTCTAATGCCGTCGTGACCGGCACAAAATTGTCGAGCGCCGGATCGGTGTAGGCGTTCTTGAACGCGGCGACCTGCGCGTTGCGGTAGCTTCCATCGGAGGTCACAATCACGCGCGCACCGGTATCAGCGATGCGGTCCGACAGGGTCTTGTCAGAGAAACCGCCGAACACCGCAGTGTAGACCACGCCCATCCGCTTGGCCGCCTCGGTCCAGTAAATCTGCGGCATGATGTTCGGCATATTCAACGCCATGCGGTCACCCGGCTTGAGGCCCATCGCCTCCAGTGCTACCGCGCATTTGGCGACCTCCAGCAGCAGTCGCTTGCGGCTGACCGTGTAGCAGTCGATCGGCGCGCCTTTGCCGCCAAGCGCCGACATGTCCCAGCGATCGCCTTCAAAAATCAGCGCGGCTTCATCGCCGTGGCCTGCCAGTACATGGCGATCGAGTTCCGAGAAGGCAGCATTGGTGCGCCCGCCAACAAACCAGCGCCAGTGCGGTGCATCAGCGCCGTCAAAACCGGTATGCCACGGCATGAAGTCGCTCGGCAAATCAGGGCTGATCGGGGTCGCTGATACGGCATCCCAGCCGTGCCATTCTCCCTGTGCGTCCTTGGCGATCCACGCGCCCGCAGCACCGAAATCACCAACAAACCAGTGCATATTCCGGGCCGCAATGCCGCCGTGAAACGCGCCGGGATCGGCCAAAGCCGCAGACCGCATCGCGTCCCAGTCAGCGCGGCTGCGCACAGGATTGGTCAGCGCCGGCAGCGCACTCGCAGGCAAGGTATTCACAGAAATGACGCCATCCCCCATCGTCGCATAATCTCGCAGCGCGTGATCCCTGACGCTCGGCGGTCATGCATCAAAAATATACAGTTGCGTGTTTTCGACAAGAAATTGCCGCGACGCTCCACCACAACGGTCCTGAAGTACCTTCATAACGATAATGCCACGCTTGCCAAACGGTTCCGCACCAGTTGGCGCAATAATCCAACATCCGGCGGCGGGCGGATTATGCGATTGTTAGCTATGGCGGCGTGTTGGTCAGTCGGTCCAAGGCGCAATTTGCCAAGGAGCGTTGGGCAAATCCCGGCACCGGGCGCAAACATTTTTCCGGGGATGCGAGGCAAGAAAGCCGAGGCCCGCATCTGTCATGAAAGGACACCCGAACGGACGCTACGATGCTTCACGTGACACATCGCCAAGAGCAAGGTCAAAGGCGGGACTGGACGCGGCTAAGGCGGGACTGGACGCGGCTAAGGCGGGCCTGGAGCGACCTAGCCGCGGCCGCGATAGGGGGCCACGCCCTGATCGGGCAGCCACAAATCGGCCGGCGGTGCGCCGCTCTGCCAAAACACATCGATGGGGATACCACCGCGCGGATACCAGTAACCGCCGATCCGCAGCCATTGCGGGCGCATCTCTTCAAACAGGCGCGCGCCAATGCCGACTGTCACATCTTCGTGAAAGCCATTATGGTTGCGGAACGACCCCAGAAACAGCTTGAGGCTTTTGCTTTCGACAATCGTTTCGCCCGGCACGTAATCGATCACCAGATGCGCAAAATCAGGCTGGCTGGTAACCGGGCAAAGCGACGTGAACTCAGGGCTGACAAAGCGCACCAGATAGGTCCGGCCGACCCGTGGGTTGGGCACGTAATCGAGCACCGCCTCTTGCGGCGATCCGGGAAGCGGCGTGTCGCGGCCCAGGAATTGCGGAGTGCCTGCTGGCTTGGGGGCTGCGTTTTCGGGTGTGGTATCCATGCCGCGCTGTTGCCCCGATCCGTCGCCTTGCGCAAGCGTTGAACTGGACGCGGGGCGGCAGCATTCCCTATGGGGACAGCGCAGGTTCACCCAGCGTCCTGCACGTTGCCTCATCCCTTGCCGCAATCGAGCCGCTTTACAGATCGCTATCGCGCCATGATCCGCCTGCCCGCTTTTCTTCTGATCGCCCCGCTCGCGCTTGCTGCGCCCCATGCCATACCTTTGGCCGCGCAGTCAGAAACATTCACGCTTCCTGCGCCGACCCCGTCGCCCACGCCGGTACCCGCAGGCCCGGCAGATGAACGCGCCGGCGTTGCCATTCCGCCGCGCGCGCTGCCCACGGCTACCCCGTCGCCGCGACCGGCGGCAAGCCCGACTTCGGCCCCGGCGCCCACCCCTTCGCCGGCCCCCACTGACTCCGCAAGTCCGAGGCCACTGGCCACGCCGATTGTCCGGCCGCTGCCGTCACCGGCGCCGACCACACAAGGCTCGGTCGCACCGCTCGTGCGTGACACCACAGCGGGGGACTCCTCAGTCTCGCCCGATACGGTGCCGGCATCGCCATCCGGAACGCTTCAGACGGTTCCTTCAGGCGGCGCAACCCCGCCCTCACCGAGCGCACAAGACGTCCCCGCGCCGGCAACAGGAACGCCCGCTAGCCAGCCTGATCCAACGCCTCCTTCGGACGAATGGCCGTGGATCGCAGGCGGTATGGCCGTGTTGGCGCTGCTGGGCGGCAGCGCGTTGATGTGGCGGCGGCGCAAGCCCAAGGCACTACACCTCGCCGCGCCGGTTGCTGAAACCAGCATCCCTGCGCCAGTTATCGACCTCCCGCGGCTGGACCTCACGCTGGACATCACGGGCGCGACCCGCAGCGTGATGATGTTCACGCTGCAATATCGCCTCGCGGTCGCTAACCGGTCCGACCGCGCCGTGACAGATCTCAACCTGGCCGTGAGCCTTGCCTGCGCACGCGCAAGCGCAAATACAGGCGCTGGCACGGGCAATGCCCCCTCGCCCGGTGCAGCGCAGGAACTGGCGACGATTGCGCGCATCGGCCCCCATCAGGCGCGCAGCGTGACGGGCGAGGTGCGATTGCCGCTTTCTGCGATCCAGCCGCTGCGCCAGGGCAAGACCCCGCTGTTCGTGCCACTGGTTCACGTCACGCTGGAAGGTGGCGGAGACAATGGAGGCCCGCGCGCCATGACCCGCAGCTTCGTGATCGGCACACCGAGCACAAGTGGCACGGGGAGGCTTCATCCGATCCTGCTCGATCAGCCGCCCGGCAGTGTCTCCGGACTGGCGGCCCAATCCATCGCGATCCCGCCCATTTCGGCAGCGGCATAGCGCGCGCCCTTGGCAGCAGGGGATTCGGCAGGCTAGAGCTTGCGGCATGACCATGCTTCCGTCCGCGCTCGTTTCAAGCCAGTGGCTTGCCGAAAACATTGATGCGCCGGGGCTGGCGGTGCTCGATGCTTCGCATCACCTGCCCGCAGCCGCGCGCGATGCGGCCGCTGAGTTTGGCACAGCGCATATTCCGGGCGCACGGTTTCTGGGCCTCTCCAGCCTGTTCGATGCCGGTTCCGCAGTGCCCTATGCCATGCCGACCCCCGGACAGGTCGCGGCGCGTCTTGGCCTGCTTGGGGTGCGGCCCGAGGATTCGATCGTCCTTTACGATGACAGCGCAATCCGCACCGCAGCGCGTGCCTGGTTCGTGCTGACCGCGATGGGCTGGGAGCATGTCGCGATCCTAGATGGCGGGCTGGACAAATGGCGGAGCGAAGGGCGGTCGCTTGCCAGCGACGCGGTGCGCGGCATTGCCGTATCGCCCGCCGCGCTCGCGCCCGTACGGCGTGTGCGTAGCAAGGCGGACATGTTGGCCAACGTCACGCAGCAACGCGAACAGGTGCTCGATGCGCGGGGGGCTGACCGGGTTTATGGCACGGGAACCGATCCGGTGCATGGCTTGCCAATGGGGCGCATCCCCGGCGCGCTGAACCTGCCCTTCAACGAAGTGTTGAACACCGACGGCACCTACAAGTCGCCCGATGCGATCCGCGCCGCTTTCGAGGCGGCCGGGATCGACCTGTCGCGCCCGCTGACCGCCACCTGCGGCAGCGGGGTGACTGCCAGTGTGCTGTTGTTCGCGCTGCACCTGATCGGTGTGGATAGCGCCGCATTATATGACGGCAGCTGGAGTGAATGGGGCGCCGATCCCGATACGCCCAAGCTGCAAGGCCCCGAGGCGTGAGTGGCAGCCGGGGCGACGACGAAAATCTGAAGCCCGCGACCCGGCTGGTGCGCGGCGGGCGGCGCAAGGAATGGACCGGCCCGGTGGTCAATCCGCCGGTCTGGCGGGCATCGACCCACCTTTACGATAAAGACGCTGATCGCCACGCGGCAGGCGGAAACAACGCCGACGGGCAGTTCTTCTATGGCAGGCGCGGCGCGCCGACGCAGTGGGCTCTGGCGGAGGCGCTGACCCAGATCGAGCCGGGCGCCTATGGTACGCAGCTTTATCCCAGCGGTGTGGCGGCGATTGCCGGGTGCCTGCTGGCGGTGCTGAAACCCGGCGACCGGCTGTTGATGAGCGACAACGCCTATGATCCCTCGCGCAGCATGGCCACAGGGTTGCTGACGCGGATGGGGGTGAAGACGACCTTCTTCGACCCGCGTGATCTGGAAAGCTTCCGCGCCCGCTTTGCCGAGCCGGTCAAAGCCGTGTGGCTCGAAAGCCCAGGCAGCCTGACCTTCGAGGTCTGCGATGTACCCGCGTTTGCGGCCATTGCCCGCGAACATGGCGCGGTCAGCCTGATCGACAACACGTGGGCCAGCCCGCTTGGCTTTGCCGCGCTGGAACATGGCTGCGATATCGTGATGATGAGCCTGTCAAAACATGTCGGCGGCCATTCCGACCTGATGATGGGCAGCGCGAGTGCCGGCAAACGCTGGTACACGGCCCTGCGCCGCACTGCGCAGGAATTGGGACAAGTGGTCTCCCCCGATGATGCCGCACTGGCCGCGCGTGGGTTGCGCACCATAGGCGTCCGGCTGGAAGCGCAGACCCGCTCGGCCCTGAAGATCGCGCAATGGCTGGAAAGCCAGCCACATGTGGATGCCGTGCTGTGCCCTATGCTGCCTTCGGCCCCCGGTCACGCGCTGTGGGCGCGTGATTTCACCGGCGGATGCGGATTGTTCGCGGTGGTTCTGGCGAGCGATGATCCGGGCGCCGCCGCACGCCTCGCCGACGCGCTCGACCTGTTCGGGATCGGCTACAGCTGGGGCGGGTTTGAAAGTCTGGCCCTGCCCATTACGCCCAAGGTGCACCGCAGCCTGATGTTGTGTCCGACACAAGGCAGGCCCGCAATCCGGCTCGCGATCGGGCTTGAGGACACCGAAGATCTCATCGCCGATCTGGCGCAGGCGCTGGAGCGTGCGGCATGACCATTCCGGCGCCCTCACCTGAACCAACCGCGACCGAAGCCGAGATCGCGATCGAAACGCCGGACCCTGACGCTTCGGCGATCCCGACCGACGCACCGTCTGCCACCCCACCTGCGCCCCCTTCGACTGCACCGACTGAAATTGTCAGCGGCGCGGATTCCGTGCGCGAGGATATCTCCGGGCGCAACGAGACGGTCGGCAGTGTTCTGGACCAGCTTGACAGCTTGGCCATCGCGGTCGGCGATTGGCGCATTTCTGCCTTCGACGTGATGTTCGCCGCCATCGCCATTGTCATGGTGCTGGTTTTCGCAATTGTCGCGACGCGCCTGACCCGCAGCGCTCTGCGACGGCTGACAGGACTGGACAGCACCCAACGCGTGCTGGCTGAAAAGGTTGCGCAGATCGTCATCTGGCTGATGACCTTCTTTCTCGGCGTCGATCTGCTGGGCATCGATCTGACCGCGCTGGCAGTATTCTCCGGCGCCTTTGGCCTCGCGATCGGCTTCGGCCTGCAAAAGACCTTCGGGAACCTGATTTCCGGCATCATCTTGCTGATGGACAAGTCGATCAAGCCGGGTGACGTGATCGCAGTCAACGATCCCACCGGGCAACAGACCTTCGGCCAGATCCGCAAGATCGGCATCCGCGCGATCTCGGTCGTGACCCGCGACGAACGCGAATATCTGATCCCGAACGAAAATCTAATGATCAATCAGGTCGAAAACTGGTCCTATTCCTCGCGCAACGTGCGGGTGCAGGTGCCGGTCGGGATCAGTTACAACGCCGATATGGAGCTGGCGGAAAAGCTGATGCTGGAAGCGGCCGACAAGGCCAAGCGCGTCCTCGCAACGCCGCCGCCGACCGTGTGGTGGAGCGGTTTTGGCGACAATTCAGTCGACTTTACGATCCACTGCTGGATCAACGATCCCGAAGAAGGCGTCGGCAATATCCGCAGCGCGGTGCTCAAGAACCTTTGGACGCTGTTCAAGGAGGCCGGGATCGAGATCCCCTATCCCCAACGCGACATCAACCTGCGCGACAATGACCAGATGCAGGCGCTGATCGCTGCGCTGGAAAGCCGCGCCGCGCCACGACAAGACCAAGGCGAATAGTTCCGCTTCGCCGCGGTCAAACCATTCTCGCTGGATCGGATCGGCGCCCTGCCCCATTTGCGGTGCCATGAAGCAGACTGGCACCATCTATCTCGTCGGCGCGGGGCCGGGTCCGGTGGACCTGCTTACGCTTCGCGCCGCCCGCCTGATCGAACGAGCGCGGGTGATCGTGCATGACGGGCTGATCGGCCCTGATATTCTGGGCCTTGCCCGCGCGGACGCCCGATTGATCTCTGTCGCCAAACAGCGCGCCCGACACACCCTGCCGCAGGACGATATCAACGCCCTGCTCGTGCGTGAGGCGCTGGCGGGGCGTGACGTTGTGCGCCTCAAGGGCGGCGACCCCTTCATCTTCGGGCGCGGCGGCGAGGAAGCCGAAACTGCGCGCGCGGCGGGTGTGCCTGTTGAAGTCGTGCCCGGCATCTCGGCCGCCAACGGAGCGGCAGCGGCGAGCGGCATCGCGCTTACCCACCGCGACGCCTCCAGCATCGTCAGCTTCGTCGCCGGACAGTGCAAGGGGCTGGCGCAGCAGGACTGGTCCGGCCTTGCCGGCAAGGGCCGCACGCTGGTGATCTACATGGGTGTCTCCACCGCCGCGCAGATTGCGGACAAGCTGATGGCCGATGGCCTCGCCCCCGATATGCCGGTTGCCGTGATCGAGAACGCCGCGCGCCCCGAAATGCGGGTGCTGCGCGGATTGCTCGCTGGCCTGCCCGAGCTCGTCGAGCGTGAGGCTGTGAAAAGTCCTGCGCTTATCGTCATCGGCGAAGTGACCGCACGCGACAACATCGCGATCGCGGCGCTCGCCAAGGAGGCCGCTGAATGAAAATCCTCACCGGCAACGATTTGCGTTCGGGCGCGGTCACATGGTGGAACGGCACCGGCTGGTCGCTGTTCGTCGATGACGCCGTTGATGTGGGCGACGAGGCCAAGGAAATCCTCGCCCGCGAGGAAGCCGCGCGCCGTGTCAATGTGCCCTATGTCATCGAAGCCACCATCGATGCGGGCGGCCATGTCCGGCCCGCTCACATCAAGGACCGGGTGCGCGCGCTCGGCCCGACCGTGCGGCGCGACCTTGCCGTGCCGACCGCCGCCAAGACCGGCTGGGACTGGGTGATCTGATATGTACCGATATGACCAATATGATCAGGCGATGGTCGATGCCCGCGTGGAGGAATTCCGCGATCAGGCCCGCCGCCGTCTGGAAGGCAAGCTGACCGAAGACCAGTTCAAGCCGCTGCGGCTGATGAACGGGCTGTACCTGCAGCTGCACGCCTACATGCTGCGCGTGGCGATCCCCTATGGCACGCTGAATGCCCACCAGATGGAGGCGCTGGCCGACATCGCCGAGAAGTATGACCGCGGCTACGGGCACTTCACCACCCGCCAGAACATCCAGTACAACTGGATCAAGCTGGAAGACGCCGCCGATATTCTTGCCGACCTGTCGAAGGTCGAGATGCACGCGATCCAGACCAGCGGCAACTGCATCCGCAACATCAGCGCCGATCACTTCGCGGGCGCTGCCGCCGATGAAGTGGTGGACCCGCGCCCCTATGCCGAGCTGATGCGCCAGTGGTCGAGCTTCCACCCGGAATTCACCTACCTGCCGCGCAAGTTCAAGATCGCAGTAATCGGCTCCGAGACGGACCGTGCGGCGATGCGCCTCCACGATATCGGTATCCGCATCGTGAAGCGAGATGGCGAAGTCGGCGCGCAGTTCTTCGCTGGTGGCGGGATGGGACGCACCCCGATGATCGCGCCGATGATCCGCGACTTCGTGCCGCTCGATCAACTCATCATTTATGCCGAGGCCTGCCTCAGGGTTTACAACCGCTACGGCCGGCGCGACAACAAGTACAAGGCGCGGATCAAGATCCTCGTCCATGAACTGGGCGCAGCGGAATATACCCGGCAGGTCGAAGACGAATTCGCGCACATGTTGAGTGTCGGTATCGAACCCCCGCGCGAAGAACTGGCACGGATTGCCGCACATTTCGCGCCGCCCGCCTTCGTAGATGGCCCCAAGACGCTTGATCGTTCGGACCCTGACTTTGCGCTGTGGGTGGATCGCAACACGCATCGCCACCAGCATGATGCCTATGTCTCTGCGGTCATCAGCCTGAAGCCCGCAGGCGGCATTCCGGGCGACGCGACCGCGGACCAGATGCGCCTGATGGCACGGCTGGCGAAGCAATACAGTTTTGACGAGCTGCGCGTGATGCACACGCAGAACGTGCTGCTGCCCCATGTGCGGATCGCCGATCTGCATGCAGTGTGGAGCGCACTTGACGAGGCGGGCCTTGGCAGTCCCAACATGGATACGATCGAGGATATCATCGCCTGCCCTGGCCTCGATTATTGCAGCCTGGCCAACGCCCGCTCGATCCCGCTGGCCCAGCGCATTTCCGAACGCTTTGCCGCTTCGGGCCGCACGGCCGAATTGGGTGAGTTGAAGCTGAAGATTTCGGGCTGCATCAATGCCTGCGGGCACCACCACGCGGGCCACATCGGCATCTTGGGCGTCGACAAGAAGGGCACCGAAAACTTCCAGCTGTCGCTGGGTGGCAGCGAAGCCGAAGACGTCAGCCTGGCCAAGATCACCGGACCGGGATTCGACGAGGACGGCGTAGTCGCCGCGGTCGAGAAGGTCACCGATGTCTATCTGGGCGCGCGTGAGGATGGCGAACGCTTCCTCGACACCTACCGCCGCATCGGCATGGAGCCGTTCAAGGAGGCGCTTTATGGCCGATAATCTGGGCACATCACCCGACGAAGTGCAATTCCGCTTCCGCGACGACGATCCGGTCGATCACGGCACGGTGACGGTCGATTCCGCTCTGGAACAAACCAATGCCAATGCCGTGCGGATCGAACCGGGCGATGATGCGCGGTTGCTGCTGCCATTCCTGGATCGCCTTGCGCTGGTGGAGGTCAACTTTCCCGCCTTCGGTGACGGGCGCGGCTATTCTGCGGCCCGCATCCTGCGCGAAGCGGGCTATGCGGGCGAACTGCGCGCGGTGGGCGATGTGCTGATCGACCAGCTTTCGCACATGCGCCGCTGCGGTTTCGACAGTTTCGCCCCTGACAAGCGGCTTGACGAGGACGATGCGGCCCGCGCCTTTGCGACGTGGGAAAACGTGTATCAACGCGCGGCCGATGCGCGGGTGATCATTGCGGACAAGCGCCATGAAGCCTGACCTGAACATCTCGGGCGAGCCACGCACCCGCGACCAGCTCGACCTCGCCCCGCGCTTTACCGAACATGATGCGGTGCGCCTCAATCGCATGTTCCGAGGCGCCTCGACGCAGGACATGCTGGAGGCCGTGATCCGTGACGGTCTGGCCGGTGATCTGGCAGCGGTTTCCAGCTTCGGGGCCGAAAGCGCGGTGCTGCTGCACCTGATTGCCAGCGTCGACCCGTCGGTGCCGGTGTTGTTTCTCGACACGGGCAAGCATTTTGCCGAAACGCTGGCCTATCGTGACCTTCTGGTCGAGCGCCTTGGCCTCAATCTCGTTGTTCTCACGCCGGATGCAGAAGAACTCGCCAAGAAGGACGAGAGTGGCCTTAGATGGTCCTATGATCCCGACGGCTGCTGCGAGATCCGCAAGGTGCGCCCATTGGAAAAGGCGCTGGCAGGTTTCGATGCGACCTTCACCGGGCGCAAATCCTTCCAGTCTGCAACCCGCGCCAATCTGCCCCGATTCGAGGTGGATAGCTCGGACGCGCAAGGTCGCCTCAAGGTCAACCCGCTGATCGATTGGGATGCGGGCCAGATCGAAGGCTATTTCATTCAGCACGACCTGCCGCGCCACCCGCTGATTGCGCAGGGCTACCCCTCGATCGGATGCTCGCCCTGCACCACGCAGGTCGCCCCGGGCGAAGACCCGCGTTCGGGCCGGTGGAAGGGCTGGGACAAAACCGAATGCGGCATCCACAAGCCGGGCGAGGAGCCTTTCCTCTAACCCGTCAGAGCCAGCCTTCGTTCCGATACCACGCCGCTGTCGCCGGCAGTCCCTCTTCCCCCGCGATCCGTGGTTGCCAGACTCCCGGCGGCGGCTTTCGATCGGCACGGGCGACCCAGTTGGGATGCGCCATGTAGCCCACCCGGTCGGTGGTCAATTTGGCCCTGTCACCGCGCAGCAGGCGGTCGGCGGCTGCTGCGGCATTTAACACAGCGCGTGGCAAGTGCAGTGCAAAGACGGAGCGCCTGCCCACTGCGCGGCCAATGGCTTGCGCCAGTTCCTTGTGGCTCCATCCGCCCTCGCGCCCATCGTCGGGTTCGTAGACTTGCTTCTTCGTCGGCGCGGATTTGCCGGTGAGCGCCACAAGCAATCCCGCCAGATCATCGGCGTGAATGATCGAGGTCGCCCCGCCCGGCGGTAAAGGCACCACGCCCCACTTCGCGCTGCGAAACAGATCGAGCATATCGATTTCGCGCGGACCATAGACCGCAGGCGGACGCACCGTAGTCCAATCCAGTCCCGACACCTCCACCAATGCCTCCGCCCGCGCCTTCGATGCACCATAGGCCGACAATCCCGGCATCCGCGCCGAAAGCGAGGAGACGAATACCAGGCGCGCCGCGCCCGCCTGCTTCATGGCGGCGATGACATTGGCTGTTCCCGAGACATTGACCGTGTCAAACTGCGCAAGGTCCGGCGTGTTGGTAAGGCCTGCAACATGAATGACGGCGTCGGCGCGCGTGACCAGCACCTCCAGCGCCGCTGCATCGTCCAGATCGCCGCGCACCCATTCGACCTCGGCACGCACAGGCTGATCGCGACGCGCGAGAGCCCTCACCTTATGACCCTGTGCCAGTGCCTCGGCCATTACCGCGTTGCCGACAAAGCCGGTCGCGCCGGTGATGGCGATAAGGCTCACAACAAGACCATATGATCGCGGTGGATCACGCAGGAACGTGGCAGGTGGCCCAGCCGCTCTGCCAGATCCTCGCTGCGCAAGCCTTTGATCGCATCACATTCGTCCCAGTCATATTCGACCAGGCCCTTGGCGATGACCCGCCCGTTCGGGCCTTCAATCTTGATCACGTCGCCACGTTCGAAATTGCCGGAAACGCCGATGATCCCGGCGGCAAGGACGCTCTTGCCGCGGCGCAGGGCCGCAACGCAGCCCTTGTCGACCATGATGCTGCCGCGAAACCGCAGCCTTCCGCCGATCCAGCTTTTCCAGGCGTTGTCATCGCGAGTCGGCAGGAACACGGTGCCAAGGCCCGTTGCCATGGCACAGGCGATCGGGAGATCATCGATGCCTTTGATGATCGCCAGCGCAATACCCGCCCGCTCGGCAATCTCGGCGGCGAGCAGCTTCGATGTCATCCCGCCCGAACCTTTGCCCGATGACGATTTGCCGGTCGCCATCTGGTGTATTTCATCGGTCACCCCGTGCACTTGGGGCAGGATCTCGGCCTCGGGGTGGGCAGGGTCGCGATCATAAAGCCCATCGACATCGGTCAACAGCAGCACGCCGTTGGCCGAAGCGGCCTGCGCCACGCGTGCAGCCAGCCGGTCATTGTCGCCGAACCGGATTTCGGAGGTGGCAATCGAATCATTTTCATTGATAATCGGCACCGCCCCGCGCTCGAGCAATTCGCGCAACGTTTCCGACGCATTGAGGTAGCGCCGCCGACCTTCAAGGTCGTCAAGCGTCAGCAGCATCTGCCCCGCGACAAGGCCATATTCTGCCAGCAATTGCGCCCATGTGGCGATCAGGACAACCTGCCCGGTTGCCGCGGCCGCCTGCGCATGGGCGAGGGTTTCGCGTCCTCCGCCCGGCAGATTGAGTTTGGCCGCCCCGATGGCAACCGCACCCGAACACACCACGATAATTTCCTGGCCCCGCTCGCGCGCACCGGCCACTTCGGCGGCAACGGTGCGCAGCCATTCATAGCGCAATTCGCCATCGGGATGGACCAGCAGCGCCGATCCCAGCTTGATGACCAGGCGTGGACATTTCTCGATGTCACGGAAGTCGAGCAGGGACTCGATTTTCATGGATTCCCCTTTCTTTAGATGTGTTTCAATAAGGTTCGGATCAGAGCGGCGACCATACGGCAGCGTCTTCTTCGTTTTCGACTTCGACCGTCTTGGTCTCGGTCGAGGTGCGATCCGGCAGGTAGCCTAGCACAGCGTCCAGCAGTTCGGGGATGCCCGCGCCGGTCGCACCCGACACAGCAAACACCTTGTCAGCACCAGCCGCGAGCAATTCCTCACGGAAGGTCTCGATCAACTCGGCATCCGCGAGATCAAGCTTGTTGAGCACCACCAGCCGCGCCTTGTCTTCCAACCCTGCACCGTAAGCCGCCAGTTCGTCCTCGACGACGCGCATGGCTTCGGCGGGGTCGGCGTCTTCCGTGCCGGTGATGTCGACCAGGTGGATCAGCACCCGGCAGCGTTCGATATGGCCAAGGAACCGGTCCCCGATGCCCGCACCTTCCGCCGCGCCTTCGATCAGGCCCGGAATATCAGCCAGCACGAATTCGCGACCCTTGTGGCGCACGACGCCCAGCTTGGGCACCAGCGTGGTAAAGGCATAATCGCCGACCTTGGCCTGCGCGTTGCTGACAGCGTTGATGAAGGTCGATTTGCCTGCATTGGGCAGGCCGACGAGGCCGACGTCCGCCAGCAATTTGAGTCGCAGCCACAGCCATGCTTCCTGACCGGGTATCCCGTCCTGGTGCTGGCGCGGTGCGCGGTTGGTCGACGTTTTGTAACTCGCGTTCCCGCGCCCGCCCATTCCGCCTTCGAGGAAGGTGATACGCTGGCCGACCTGGGTGAAGTCGGCCAGCACCTCTTCCTTGTCTTCGGACAGGATCTGTGTGCCGACCGGCACCTTGATTACGAGCGGCTTGGCCGACGCGCCGGTACGGTCCTTGCCCATCCCGTGACCCCCGCGCGGTGCCTTGAAATGCTGCGCATAGCGAAAGTCGATCAGCGTGTTGAGGCCTGCGACCGCTTCGAACACGATATCGCCGCCACTGCCGCCATTGCCGCCGTCGGGGCCGCCATATTCGACATACATTTCGCGCCGGAACGAGACGGCACCGGGGCCGCCGCCGCCGGATTTCACATAGATTTTGGCTTGATCAAGAAAATGCATGGGCCGCGCATAGGCAATTTTTGCTGCAATTGCGAGGGGAATGGCATTTCACAGCCGCGTTATGAAATCGGCCAGGTGTTCGGGCACCTGATCCGGCGTGTGGACAAGGCAGGCAAGCACCTGCGCCGATTGCACCAGTCGCGGTCCCGGACGGTTGAACAGGTGATGCCCGTCAACCGCAAACACCCGGCCTTTGCGCACGGCTTTGAGGGTTTGCCAGCGCGGCTCGGCCAGCAGAGCGTGCGCTTCGGGCAGGGTTTGGGCGAGTTGGTAGCCGCAGGGCATCAGCGCGATAATGTCAGGGTCGGCGGCGGCGATCGCTTCAAAGGTGATCCAGTGCGAATGCACACCGGCATCGGCCAGCAGCGGATCGGCCCCAGCGGCGCGCACCAGTTCAGGCACCCAATTGCCCGCGACCATCAGGGGCTGAAGCCACTCCACCGCCAGCATGGCGGGGCGTGTTGCCGGTGCTTCGGGAAGCGCAGCCAGCCCGGCCTTCATCAGGGCCACTGCGTCAGGCGCGCGCTCCGGCACGCCGCACGCTTCGGCTACGCGGATCAAATCACTCAAAACGTCCGACAGATCGTCGGGCGCCAGAGAGACGAGCACCGGCTTGGTCCCGACCCATGCGGCCAGCGCGTCTGCCAGATCGGCAGGCGTGACCGCGCACACCGCGCATTGTGCCTGTGTCAGGATTACATCCGGTTTCAGCGATCGCAGCAACGCGGCATCGACATCATAGACCGACAGGCCGTTCTCAACGATGGCCTTCACCCGGTCTTCAATCGCCTGCGATGTCAGGCCCTTTTCCAGCTTGGACGATGTGCAGACAGGAAGGGCTTTCACCACTGACGGGAAATCGCATTCGTGCGAACGGCCGACGAGATTATCCTGCAACCCCAGCGCCACCGCGATTTCGGTAGCGCTGGGAAGCAGAGATACGATGCGCAAGCCCGCGCTCATACAATACGCCGTCCATCGGCGAGCGCCGGAATGCGCGCCAGCACCTGCCAGCCAAGCCACAGCCCGGCAAACCACAGCGCCTCGTTAAGCGCGATCTGTGCGACGATCTGAGGCACAAACAACGCAGGATCGCCGAAGGCCAGCGCATAGACGAACAGGCTTAGTTCGAATGCGGCAAAGGCAGCAAGGAATGTTGCAAGCGCCCCGCCCCGCGCTGCCACAAACCGCGCAGCGAGAAAGGCAATCAGGCTCGCTGCCAGCAGCGAAAGGCCCGCGGCCAACGTCGGGCCGTCCCACGGGAAGCCCATCAACCCGAAGCCGAGCACCTGATTGCCCAGCCAGCACAACATCACCGCTATCAGCCCGCGCCGCGGCGGCATGGCCAATGCAGCGATCGTCGCAATTGCGGCGAAGGGCATCATGCAGGCCAGCACTACCGTGCCGCTGAGCGTGGTGGCAGCCAGCACCGAAGGCAATGCCATTGGCGTGAATGATTTCATCATATCGGACATTGTATTACCCCCCCTTCAAAAGCGTGCTTCAACGCCCACAACGGCACTGCGGCCAGGCGAAACGAAGCTGAACACCTGCTCGTATTCCTCACCCAGCAGGTTCTCGACCCGGCCAAAGGCGCTGATCGCATCGGCAAGCTTCAGCCGCGCGTTGAAATTGACGAGGGTGTAATCATCCAGCCGCACCCGCACCGGCACGAAGCTGGGGTCGATGAAGGCGTCATCCAGCGCCGCGCCATTATGGCGGACGACCAGCGTGGCGGACGCGGCATCGCCTGGCGCGGTCCAGGTGAGCGCCGCGCTGGCGATATGTTCGGGGCGCCGCACCTCCTCGACACCGTTCTCCTCGGCATCAAGGTGGGTATAGGCCGCATCCAGACTCCATTGCGGGCCCAAGCGCGCAGACACCGCAGCTTCGACACCGTGCTGCTCGCTCGTCGTGGTACGGTTGCCAGGGGTTGCGATGAAATCGGGCGGCGGGAAGGCGGAGAAGATTTCGCCTTCAAGTTCGCTGTCGAAATACGTCAGAGCAATATGGACGACATCGCCAATGTCCTGATCTACGCCAACTTCCCAGCCCGTCGATTTCTCAGGCTTGAGATCGGGATTGCCGATAAAGCGCCCGTCGACAAAGCCGTAAAGCTCAAAGAAGCCGGGGTTCTTGACGCCCGAACCCGCAGCAGCGCGAAGGCGGGTAGTGTCCGTGATCCGGTGTCCCGCACCCACGCGGAACGTGGTCACATCGGCGAACAGATCGTTGATATCGTGACGCAAGGCTGCGCTGAAATCAAACGCCTCGCCTGCATAGCGATATTCGCCGACCAACCCGACCTGCTCGGTCTCGCGCCGCCCGTTGAAGGCAAAACCGCCCGGCGTCGTGTTGCGAAAGCCTTCGACCTCGTAATCGGCCGCGAAGGTGACGTTATGGGCATCGGCAAGTTGAACGGCGGCAACATAGGACACCTTGGCCCGGTCGCCTTCGCTGCCACTTGAGACGCCGAAGGAGCCAAAGGTTTCGCGGGTGACATCCGCGATCTGAGCCGAAAGATCATGCGTCCAGCGTCCCTCCAGCGTCTCGGCGCGTACCCCGAAGAGGACGTAGATCGCCTCATTGGTGAAGCCGGTGCCCGGACTATCGATGATGAAGCCGAAGGTGGGGCTTGTGGCATCGACATTGCTGTCGTTGGACTGACCCTCGGTACGGATAAAGCGGGCGGCGGCGCGCAATTGCACCGCGTCGGTCAGATCGACACTCCCTTTACCCGACAAGGTGTAGCTGTCGCGCCCTATATCACGCTTGCCTTCGCGCGCATTGGGCTGGCCGTTAGTGCTGACGACCACAGCGGAAAGTGCCGCGTCCCACGTGTCACCTGCCGCGCCATTCCGCAGCGCCGCGTTGATGGTGCCTTGTGTGCCGCCTTCAATCCGCGCGGAAAAGCCGGGCACATCGCGTCCGCTTGCGCTCTGATAGGCGACCACGCCTCCGATCGCGTCAGGGCCGTAGAGCGCGGATTGCGCACCCCGCAGCACCTCGACCCGCGCACCGATATCGGCCTGCAAGGTGCCGATATCGAATTCGCCTGCAAAGGGATCGGACACCTCGATCCCGTCAACCAGCACCAGCACGTGATTGGCCTCGGCCCCGCGCAAACGGATCTGCGTCTGCCCCGCGACGCTCGCTACCGCCACGCCAGGCACATCGCGCAGGATATCGGCAATATCGCGAGCTTGGCGCTGTTCAAGCTGCTCGGCCGTGATGACCAATGCCGATCCGGTGAAACTATCCTGCTCCAGCGAACCGTCACGACTGGCCGAAACAAGGATGACCGCGTCGTCAGCGCCAGCGTCCAGCTCCTGCGCCGTCACCGGCACAGCCCACACCAGCGCCGCCCCAGCGACACTGCCCAACAGTTTCAGATTTTTCACGGATTCCTCCCGTCATCAGCAACATGATGACCGCGAGAAGTTCCCCTCCCCCGGCCCAACGATGTCGCTCACAACGAAAGTGGTTCCGCGCCTGGCCAATCCCTGAGCCGGGCTAAGAGCGACACGCCCCGGTCGGTCTCCTGGCTCGCGGATCAACGCATCCGGCACTCACCTTCCCAGAGCGTTGCCGCCCCAGTGGCTGCCTCTGAAACAGAGGCGCGCTACCTGATACTCACCGCTTACAGTTGCAGGGACAGCTGCGGCATCAAACCGCATTCCCGTTACCTTGGCGTGTTTTTACTTTAGGCACTCGCTTGCGCGAGCGCAAGACGCGCCATGAGGCGCGGCGCGCGGTTGCGCTTGCGGTGCTGCGCGCCGTCACAGAGGGATAGGGAAGCGGGATGGCAGCACCCGGCATAAGCGGCGGGCGTCGTGCCGAAATCAAACATTCCTGGTGGAGCCGAGGGGGATCGAACCCCTGACCTCGTCATTGCGAACGACGCGCTCTCCCATCTGAGCTACGGCCCCGTTCCAGGTCCTAGCGCCCACCAAACTTTCGGCAGCCACCGACTAGCAGAATTAGCGAGGGGCGCGGCCCCACGCAACGGCAGATTTGCCGCGCGCAGGACGCGCCGGTCGCCGTTATTGGCCAGCTTCAGGCTCCGATTGCGCCGCGATTGGTTCGACGATCGGCTGAGAAATGACACCTTCATTGACCGGAATGATCGGCACAGGAAGTCCCGTGACGGGATCGATTACGCTCTGCGTCGCGACAGTCGGCACAGGGACGCCGCTGGCGCGCGCCTGCTCCACGGCAACCCAGCCCGGCTGCGATGCACCGTACATAGCACCCCACTTGTCATCCCACACGGCTGAAGCCTGCTGATAGGCCTCGTATTCGTTGAAGAACGCTTCAAACGGGGCCATCAGCCCGTCGAAATTCGCGCGCGCAAAAACCAGCAGATCGGTCGGCGGCGCGGCCAGAGAACGGTTCGCGAGATCCAAAGCAGCGCGGCAGAATCCTGCGCGGGCTGCCGGTTCAGCGAAGAAGTTGTAGACCCGCGTGGTGTAACCATCACGCGCCACCATCGCATCACGCCGAACCCGGAAGCGGCTGGAATAGCTCTTCTCAATCCGGTCATTCACCGCCTTGAGCGACCGCGTATTTTGGGTCAGCAAGGCCTTGTAGCCTTCAAGGATCGGCTCATATTCCGGCGCCAAGCAATTAAGCGCAGCGACATTCCAGGCAGACCGCAGGTTCCAGATCAGTTGATCGTCAGACAGGTCACTGTTGACGGTCACGCGCCGACCGTCCGGACCGCGCGGGGGAATGTCCATGACATAATGCGCGCCGCCCGGCGGAAGCGGACGATAGGGCACGGCTTCGACAACCGCGGGCGGCGGCGGGGGAGGAGGCGGCGGCGGGGGCGGCGCGGGTGTCGCACAGGCTGCAAGCAGCGCGGCGCTGACCGTCAGCGCCGCGATGGACAAGCCAAAGGGCCGGTGCGCGCTGGAACGCTGTTGCGTCGATTGCGGGGATGAAGGCGTTTTTGGGGCCGCGTTCATTAAAGTAACCTCTCCTGGTGCGAGCTGCTTTGCCGTTGACGCGACGAACATGTCCGCCTCCGGCTTACTCCAGCCTTAAGCGTTCGCGATAGCCGCGCCCGATGACAAAGCAAATGCCCGAGGCCTAGGGAAAGGCCTCGGGCATCTGATATTTCAACATGTCTGCGATGGGCCGTTGGGCCACGCTGCATGATTACTCGCGGCTGCCGAACATGCGAAGAATGAACAGGAACATATTGATGAAGTCGAGATACAGGCTCAGCGCGCCGAAGATCACCGCACGTCCTGCCATCTCGGTCCCGCGAACGACCGAGTACTCGTTCTTGAGGCGCTGCGTGTCATAGGCGGTGAGGCCGGCAAAGATGAGCACACCGAGCACGCTGATGACCAAGCCCATGGCACCAGACTGGAACACGAAAGCGTTCAGCAGCATGGCTACCAGCAGGCCGATCACGCCCATCACGAGGAAGCTGCCCCAGCCCGAAATGTCCCGCTTCGTGGTGTAGCCCCACAGCGACAGGCCGGCAAAGGCCGCCGCGGTCGAAAAGAAGGCGCTGGCGACCGATTCACCGGTATAGGTGACGAAGATGGTCGAGAGCGACAGACCAAACAGCGTGGCAAAAGCCCAGAAGGCAACCTGGAGCGCGCCCGTGCTTGCACGTTGCGCGCCAAACCACCAAAACAGCATGACCGCGAGCGGCGAAAGCGTGATAAGCCAGCCGAGGCCGGTCGGCTGAACGACTGTGCCAGCCGGGGTCGCTACGGCATTAAATGCCATGGCAAATAGCGGTGAGTTCACGAACAGCAGCGCGACGATGCCAGTCAGCAGCACGGCGGAACCCATGTAATTGTAAATCGAGAGCATATGCTTGCGCAGACCCTCGTCATAGCCCGCGCGGCCAGCGACGTCGCCTCCGGCGCGGGGCACGGAGCCCAAACGCTGCGCATTGCGCGAGGTGTCATTCCAGTCAGCCATTGCGAAACCCTTAGCCTTTCTTAGTGGAGCGCGAAACGCCGCGCCCTCCAATGAGAGGAATATCGGTGTTTCGGCACAACATTTCAAGCGAAACCGAATTGCAAATGCCGCAATCGGTTCAGATTAACTGATGTTAATCTGAACCACCCTGCGAAAGCGCCACACCTTTGTCGCGTGTCGCGCGCAAGGTATCAGACAGCAGCTGCCGAAGGGCATGATCTTTATCCAATACATCAAGCCCTTCTCGCGTCATGCCACCCGGACTGGCGACCCGATCGGCCAGCGCCGCCGGCCCGACTTCCGCGCCAGCAGCAAGGGCTGTGGCCCCTTCGACCATGACCAGCGCAAGATTGGCAGCGGTGGGCTCGTCCAGCCCCAGATCGACCGCCGCGCCAGCCAGCGCGTCGATAAACCGATAGACAAAGCCAGGTCCCGATCCGGCGAGCGCGGTGACGAGATCAAACTTGCCCTCGTCCGCAAGCCACATCGCGCTGCCAAGCCGATCGTAAAGCGCGAGCGCGGCCGCGCGTAAATCCTCGCCCATCCCCGCCTCGCACAAGATGACCGGCGATTTGTTGATGCGTGATGCAAGGTTCGGCATCACCCGGACATGCGCGGACGCGGCAGGGAATGCCTGCGCCAGCTGACCCAGCGTGATCCCGGCGAGCAACGAGTAAACCGTCACACCTTTGACTGTCAGCTGTTGCAAGCCCGGCCCGAGCGCGCCCAATTGCTGCGGCTTGATCCCGAGCATCACCCCGTCATGCCCGGCACCTTCCGCTTCGTCGGCACTGCGGAACAGCGCCACACCTTCGGGTGTTTCAGGAAGTGCGGGATCAAGCACGGCAAAGCGAGAAGGCGCTTCGCCCGCTTTCAGCCAGCCAGCCAGCATGGCCCCGCCCATGTTGCCGCAGCCGATGATAAGAAGTTTCTGTGTCATGGCCTTTAGCCTTTCAGGCCTCGCCCGCCGCGTCAACCATAGCCGCGTCCAGCGCGGCACGCGGGCTTTTGTCACCCCACAGAACAAATTGAAAAGCGGGATAGAACCGATCACATTCGTCAATCGCGCTTTCGACCAACGCCTGCGCCATGTCGATGCTGAGGCGGCCATGGTCTCCCAATAGCGCGCCGTGGCGATAAAGCAGCACGTCGCCGCTCGACCAGATGTCGAAATGGCCGAGCCACATCTGTTCATTGACCAGGCACAGCAATTCGTAGGCAGCCGCACGCTTATCTTCGGTCACGCGGATATCGGGCAGGCACAGGAATTGCAGCACACCATCTTCCGGCCGCCAGATGGCGCGCAACTGGTAATTGGCCCAGCTGCCCTGCACCTCGCCGGTCATCTCGTCATCCGAGACCAGTTCGCAGGGCCAGCCGCGCGCCGTAAACAGGCTGGCGAGCATTTCGACGGGGGCAGCATCGTCCTCGGCGGAATAGTCCATGTCTTGCACTCTCACGGCCGGGCGTTCACGGGGAAGAAGATTGTTTTCACCATCGCGGCAACGAATGAACGGTAAGCGGTGTGATTGGCAATCGTAAGGACCGGGGCGGCTGGGGAGAACCGGACAGACCTGTGCAAAGCCTGTGCATAGATCGTCGAGGATAACTCCAGAAAACTATTTAACCGCCTGAATTTCCTCGCCATCCGGACTTACATAGAGAAAGCTGTCGACGCCCTTTGCCTTTAGCTCGCGCACCAGCGCCTGCGCCGTCTCCCGGCTATCGACCGGCCCTGCAAGCAGACGGTTCGCCTCGCCCCAAGGGGTCGTATGAGGATTGAGCTTGGCCAGCGGTGCGCCTGCGTCCTTCGAAATACGCCGCCAATCAAAACCAAAAGCCTTCACGTTCTTGCCGGTGGCGACCTGCACCCACACGCGGCTTGGATGCACAGGCTTGGGCGGCTCTTTCGGCTTTGTCGTTGCAGGTGGCGGCGTTGGCAATTCCCGCTTCACGGTGATTCGCGAAATATCGACCGCATCGCCACTTACTCTAGCATCGGGCAGCGGGGCGGTGACGAGATCGGCAAAGGCATCTGCCACACGCAGCGGCGCAGCGGAGGGAGGCGGGGCTGCGGGCACCGATGGAGGACCGGACGCCGCGGCTGTCGCGGTCGTAACATTGACCGGCGTGACTGTTGCGACACGCGGCGTTGCGGGCGCCCCTGCGGCTGCAGGCACTGACGTGGCCGCACCTGGAACCGGCCTTGCATTGAGTGGAGGTCCGGACGGTGCAAGCCGACTGTCCGCCCGTTCTTCAGCGGCAAACCGGGCTAGCCGGGGATCTTCGCGGCCAACATCGGCGGCGCGCGGAAAGATGCCGAGATTGGCTGCGGCGGCCTGCTGCGGCCTGGTCAGGCGCGGCATATAGCCCAGATAGGGCACCAACCGCGTCGCCAGATCGCGCGGCATGATCTGCTCGACAATCGCGGTCGCACGGTCGCCATCACCCAGAATTGCGAGACCGAAGGCGCGTGACCGCTGGGCGGCGGTGTCGCGCTGATCGAGCAGCGGGCGCAGCGTCTCTTCGAACCGCGCACGATTGCCGGAAATCGCAAAGCTGATGGCGAGCCTGCGCCGGGCCTCGTCGTTAGCGGGATCAAGGCCGAGCGCACGTGTGTAGGCCGCCTGCGCAACGACTTGTTCTCCAACCAGATCGAGCGATAATGCCCGATCGCTCAAAACGTTACGCTCATCGACGCCGCCAGAGAGCGCGCGGTCAAACTGAAGCAGCGCCTCGCCAGCGCGGCCTGCCCGAAGATAGACCGATCCCAGACCCTGCGCGACGGCAGGATGGCCCGGATCGACCTCTGCCGCGCGCCCGAAGAAGCCGATGGCCGCTTCGAGGTCTTCAACACCAAGCGACGCCTTGCCCGCCTCAATCAGGGCATCCCGATCACGCGGCGTTTTGGCAAGCGAAACCAGCGCCCGGTTGAGCCGCTGAACCTCGGGCGCGGGAAGCGGCTGGACAACCGGCTGGGCGATCATTTCCTGCGACGCCGCGCCAGAGGACGCGCCCCCAAGCAGCACGACACCAACAGCGGTCAGAACAGGAGCGCGCAACATCATGGCCTTGATCTAACGGGCCTGCCGCGTGCCGCCAGAGCTGCGACAAAACGGCGCGGCGAACAGCACTGCGGACGCGCCGGATCGCATGACGACAGCAGCCCTACTGGTTGTTCTGCCGGCCGAGGAAGCGCGGAATGCTGAGAGCCGGGCCTTCATCGCCGTCATCATCGTCATCATCCTCGCGCGCATTGCTGCGCGACAGGTTGGCCATCCGTTCAAACAAAGTGCTGCCGCCACCATTGGCGCCTTCACTGGCCGCCCCGCCAAGCAAGGTGCGCCGCCGACCTCCGCCAAGCTTGGCTTCGACCGGGCGATCTTCTGCAGCCAGACGATCGGCATTGGCCAGCAGATCGTCCTGCTCGGGCTCGTCCTCGTAAGCGGTGTAACCGTCACCCAAGTCGAGCGTCCCGGGGTCATCCTGTGGTACCGGGGTCCCGGTAGAGCCGAAGCCACTGCCTTCATCGGCGCCGCGCAGTCCGGCCAGCGGATCGACGATGTCATCGACATCTTCATCGTATTCGCTGCTGTAGCCGTCGCCTGCCTGCATCCCGCTGAGTTCAAACGGCGCGGCAGGAGGATACTCCGCATCGATTGCCTCGTCCGAAGGATCGAGCGCCTCGTCATCATAGCTTACAGAAGCTGCCGCAGGCGGGGTCGGCTCATGCGCCGGAGCAGCAGTCTTGGGCGCCTCGGCGACTGGCGGCAATTCCGCCAGACCTTCATCTTCGGAAAGTTCAAGAACCGGACGCTTGGGCGCACGCGACTGGCCGAGCGAAACCGATTGCGAGCGATCAACATGACCGATCGCGCTCTGTTCGATCCCGGTGGCGACCACCGAAACGCGGATCTTGCCCTTCAGGTCAGGGTTAAAGGCGCTGCCCCAGATGATATTGGCATCTTCGTCCACCAGTTCGCGGATGTGATTGGCAGCCTCGTCGACTTCGAGCAGGCGCATATCTTCGCCGCCGATAATCGAAATAATGACGCCCTTCGCGCCCGCCATCGATACCCCGTCGAGCAGCGGATTGGCGATCGCCTGCTCGGCAGCGTCAAGTGCGCGATTCTCGCCCTCGCCCTCGCCAGTTCCCATCATTGCCTTGCCCATCTCGCTCATGACCGAACGCACGTCGGCAAAGTCGAGGTTGATGAGGCCCGGCATCACCATCAGGTCGGTGATGGACCGCACGCCCTGCTGGAGCACCTCGTCAGCGAGCTGGAAGGCTTCCTTGAACGTGGTTTCCGCCTTGGCGACCAGAAACAGGTTCTGGTTGGGAATGACGATCAGCGTATCGACTTGCGTTTGCAGCTCGTCGATTCCGGCTTCGGCCGCGCGCATCCGGCGCGTGCCTTCGAACAGGAACGGCTTGGTTACTACGCCCACGGTCAGCACGCCCATGCGGCGTGCAACTTCGGCGATCACTGGCGCAGCGCCGGTGCCGGTGCCCCCGCCCATGCCGGCCGCGATGAAGCACATGTTGACGCCTTCGAGCGCGCGCTCGATCTCGGCGACGGTTTCTTCGGCTGCGGCCTTGCCCACTTCGGGGCGCGCACCGGCGCCAAGGCCGCCGGTGATGTCCGGGCCAAGCTGGATGCGACGTTCGGCCGGAGACGTGCTCAGCGCCTGCGCATCGGTGTTGGCGACGATGAATTCAACGCCCTCAATCTCGGCAGCAATCATGTTGGCAATCGCGTTGCCACCGGCCCCGCCAATCCCGATCACGGTGATGCGCGGGCGAAGATCGTCGCTCGCTGCGGGTCCGATATTGATGCTCATCAGCTGATCCTCCAGGCGCGGGAATAACGTTTTGCCATCTCTACCCCCGCAATATTCGTTTTTGACACAAACAGACCACACATTTTATCGCGGCAACACCCTTATCCACAACGCTAGGACGCATTTTCGTCGTTTCGCCCCTGCCTCAGATGTTTGTGGGCGGTCAGAAATACTCTTTCACGGCCCGTGCCAGCCGCATCAAGAGTGCCATGAGCCCGGTTTCCCGCACAAGCACACGGTAAGACCCGCCCCGCACGGCTCCCACGGCGCGGATATCGATCGGGTCTTCTGCGGCGTAGAGGCACAATCCCGCCAGCGTTGCAAAACCGGGGGCGTGATGGGCCTCGGGCATTCCGGAAATCTGAGGCGGCCGGCCAAGCCGCACTGGCTGACCGAGCGCGCCTTGCATGAAATCCGCGAGCCCGGCAAGCTCCGCCCCGCCACCAGTCAGCACCACCTGCCCCGCGCGGCTTCCGGCAAAGCCCATGCTCTTCAAAGCCTTGCCAATCTCGCCGGTCAGCACCGCCAGTTGCTGCGTCACGACCGCCACCAATTCGGCGCGCAAAATCCGGTTCTTGTCGTCCGCGCCGCGGGCCAAGGGACCGGCAGGCGCACTTTCCCCACCGTCACCCGGGCCGTTAACCGGGATCAGCTCGCGGTGATCGGCTGGGCTGGCAACGGCCGAGCCGGCCACGCATTTCAGACGCTCCGCCTGAGAACGGCGAATGCCAAAGCTGCTGGCGATCGCATCGGTGATATCGGCTGACCCCAGCGGCAGCGCGCGCAAGCCCAGCAGCATTCCGCCTGCGAAGACCGCAACATTGGTAATATCCGCCCCGATCTCGACCAAGGCAACGCCGAGCTCACGTTCTTCAGGCGTCAGGCAGGCATGCCCCGCCGCCAATGGCGCAGCGACCACGGCCTCGACTTCGAGATGCGCATTCTGCACCGCTTCAGTGAGGTTGCGAACCGGCGCACCGTCGGCCAGCATCACATGAATATCAACGCCCAGCCGTTCGGCGTGAAGCCCGCGCGGATTGGCGACGCCGTGCGCGCCGTCAAGCGTGTAATGCGCAGGCTGGGCGTGGAGCACCTTGCGGCCATCGGGCTGGATCATGTCCTGCGCCTGGATCAGCAGTTGCTCGACATCCTCATCCTCGATCCTCCGCCCGCCGATCTCGATGTCGACCGCCACCACGTGGCTCGCCAACCCTGCACCGGCGCAGGCAATCCACACGCTGCGGACCGGCGTGTTGGCGCTCTTCTCCGCGCGTTCGACCGCGTCGCGGATCGCGTGGGCCGCGGCGGTCATGTCGGTGACATAGCCGCGCTTGACCCCGGCGCTTGCCCGGTGCCCCGATCCCAGCACCTGCAATTCGCCATTCTCGGTCTCACCCATGATCATGGCGGAGATGCGAAACGAGCCGACATTGACCGCGGCATAGGTGCGCGCAAGACGGCGGGGCGTTGCGGCGGGACGCGGCGAAGCTGGACGACTGGCCATCAGGTCGTCTCCCCGTCGACGGACTTGGGCCTGGCGACCGCTTCTGGCAGACGCAGATACAACCGCGGCGGGGTGCGCATGTCGAACGCCAGCACCTTGCCACCAAGCAGCCGGTTCTGCCCATCGAGCCGTGCAAATTTTACCAACGCGCTGGCAGCAGCGATCTCGCCCTCGGGCAGCGCCAGCAATTGCCCGGTGCTGAATGTCAGGTTCCAGCGGCGGTTGCCGACCCATTCGGCGGCCTCGACCTTGGGTGCGAGCGCCGGAGCGGCCGAAAGCAGGGTTTCAAGGCCGCGCGCCTGTTTCGCCGCGCCGGGGCCGGCAAGCCGCAGCATCCCTTTGGCTTTCTCTATCGAAACCGGCTCCAGCTCGACCCCGGCCGGATCGATCAGCACCAGCCGGTCCGCCTTTTCCAGCACCGCGTGCGGCGTGCGCTCGACAATGTCGATTGCCAGGGTGTGCGGCAGCTGGATGGAGACGCGGGCGTCCTTGACCCACGGCAGCGCCTGCAATTCGGCGCGCAGCTTTTCGACATCGACATCCGGCATGGCCTGATTGCGGGTGGCCAGCGCACGGGCATAGACCTGCTGTTCGTCCATCCGCGACGTGCCGGTCACACGAACGTGGCGCACTTCGAATCCGGCATCGGCGGCAATTCGGGCGACTTGGGCATGCGCCAGAGCCGGCACGCCGGCCAGGCTGGCAATCACGAAGGCCACGCCGACACATGTGCCGATAATCACGGCAAGCCAGATGCGGCTCCACTGGTCCTCGGTGAACGGCAGAACGCCCATCGCCTTGTCGAGAAGGCCGCTTGCCTGCCCGCGTGCGCGGCGTGCGGTCTGGCTGCGGCTTTGCGATTTGGCTGCGCGGCGGACGCCGGACGCGCCGCTACGCCGGATCTGCTGCGCCATGACCGTCTCCCCCCAATTGCCTGTGTGCCCGCTTCGCCGCGTGAACCCTGAGCGCCTCGGCTACCAGCATTTCGACCAGATCGGCATAAGGGATGCCCCTGCCCGCCGCCTGTTCGGGGACGAGGCTGAGCGGCGTCATGCCCGGCTGGGTGTTGGTTTCCAGCACGAACAACCCATCCTCGCCCGCGTCGGCATCCCAGCGGAAATCGGTGCGACTGGTGCCGTGGCAGCCCAAAACCTGATGCGCCTTGACCGCGAAGGCTTCGCACAGGGCCGTGATTTCGGGCGGGAGTTGCGCGGGGAAAATGTGCTGCGTCTGCCCGGCGGTGTATTTGTGTTCGTAATCGTAAAAGCCGTTGTCGATCACGAGCTCCGTGACACCAAGCGGGCGTGGGCCGTCGGGGCCGTCAAGCACGGCAGCGGTCAGTTCGCGGCCCTTGATGAAAGGTTCGGCCAGCAATTCGGCAAAATCCTGCCACGGCCCGCGCGCATCCGGGCTGATCGGGTTGCCGACATTGCTTTCGTCGGTAACGATAGCGACGCCCACCGAAGAGCCTTCGTTGACGGGCTTCAGCACATAGGGGCGCGGCAGGGGGTCGCGCTCATACAGTTCCTCGCGGGTCACGATCCGCCCACCGGGCATGGGAATGCCGTGTGGGACCAGCGCCTGCTTGGTCAGTTGCTTGTCGATCGCGATCACCGATGTGGCGAGGCCTGAATGGGTATAGGCCAGCCCCATCAGATCGAGCATCCCCTGAACCGTCCCATCCTCGCCCGGAACACCGTGGAGCGCATTGAACACCACATCAGGCTTAACCTCGGCCAGCCGCAGCGCAACGTCGCGGCCCATGTCGATCCGGGTAACGCGGTGGCCCTTGCTTTCGAGCGCATCGGCAACGCCCGTGCCGCTCATCAGCGAGACGGGGCGTTCATTGGCCCAACCGCCCATCAGGACCGCAACGTGAAGGGGTTTGTCTGGAGTCACGGGCGTCCCACTCGCTGTATTTCCCATTCAAGGCTCACGCCGGTTTGCGCATAGACCTTGTCGCGCACCAACTCGCCCAGACCTTCGATGTCGGCGCTGGTGGCGGTGCCGGTGTTGATGAGGAAATTGGTGTGCTTTTCGCTGACCTGAGCGCCGCCCAGCGTAAGCCCGCGGCAACCCGCGCGGTCGACCAGTTCCCACGCCTTGTGGCCATCAGGGTTCTTGAAGGTCGATCCGCCGGTCTTGGTGCGCAGCGGTTGGCTCGCCTCGCGCGCGGCGGCGATGCGGTCCATCTCGGCGCCGATCTCCGCCGGATCTCCCCGATGCCCCGCGAACCGCGCCGAAACGACAATCGCCCCATCTGGCAGCGCCGAGTGGCGATAGCTGTATTCAAGTTCGGCAGCGGTCAGCGTCACCAGCGAACCGTCCGGCAGGATCACCGCGCAATCACGCAGAATATCGGCCACTTCGCGGCCGTAAGCGCCGCCGTTCATCCGTACGAAGCCGCCGACAGTGCCGGGAATGCCCCGCAGAAACTCCAGCCCCGCAATGGCATTGTCCCGCGCGGCGGAGGCGACCAGAATGCCGCTCGCGCCTGCGCCGCAGGTGATTTCCTGCTCGCCCGAAACCGCGCACCCCGCAAACGCCTTTCCCAAGCGCACTACAATGCCCGGAACCCCGCCATCGCGCACGATCATGTTTGAGCCGAGGCCCAGCGCCATCACGGGGATTTCCCCGCCGAGACGTTCAAGAAAGCTTTTGAGGTCATCCAGATCCGCAGGCTCAAACAACCAATCGGCCGGCCCGCCCGTCTTGAACCATGTGTAGGGCGCAAGCAGAACCTTGCAGGTCAACTTGCCGCGAATGCCATCCAGAGACACCGGCGTAGAAACACTGCCTTCAACCGCGCACGTCGGCGCAGCGCCGTTATCATAGGCGTTGCTATCTCCGGGCTGGTTCATGCCGCCTCCAGCTTGGCGGTAATCGCTGGCGCAAGTCCGGCAGCCCAGCGCGTGATGTCGCCTGCGCCAAGGCACACCACCATGTCGCCGGGCACGATCTCCCCCATCAAGGTTTCCGCCAAAGCATCCTCCCCCGCGATTTCGTGCGCGGCGCGATGCCCACGCGCCTTCATGCCGGCAACCAGCGCGGCGTGATCGACGCCCGGCAGCGGATCTTCGCCCGCAGGATAGACCGGCGCAACATAAGCTATGTCGGCATCGTCAAAGCACGACTGGAAGGCGTCCATCAGATCATTAAGGCGTGAATAGCGGTGCGGCTGGGCAACCGCGATCACCCGGCCTTGTGTGCCCGCAACAGCCTCGCGCGCGGCGCTGAGCACGGCGCGGATTTCGACGGGGTGGTGCGCATAATCGTCGATCACTGTCACCGCGCCGCCATCCACCGCAATGCTGCCAACCTTCGTAAAGCGCCGCCGCACACCGCCAAATCGGGCGAAGCCTTTGCGAATTACATCGTCGTTGCAGCCCATCTCCACTGCCACCGCTATGGCCGCCAGCGCGTTTTGGACATTGTGGCGACCTGGCATCGGCAAGTGCACGCTTTCGATCCGGCGATCTTCAAGACCGCGCTGGCGCACGATCACATCGAAGGAATTGCCGCCCGCGCTGCTGCGGACGTTCACGCCGCAAATATCGGCCTGAAGCGAAAAGCCGTAGGTCACGACCTTGCGATCGCGGACCTCGCCGATCACCATCTGCACGACCGGGTGATCCACACACAGCACCGCCGCCCCGTAGAACGGGACATTGTGAATGAACTCCACAAAAGCACGTTTCACACCGTCGAAATCGCCGTAATGATCGAGGTGTTCGGGATCGATATTGGTGACGACCGCGATGGTGCCGTCCAGCCTCAGAAAGCTGCCATCGCTCTCGTCGGCTTCAACCACCATCCAGTCGGAATCGCCCAGTCTCGCGTTCGAGCCGTATTGTTCGATAATCCCGCCATTGATGACGGTGGGATCGATCCCCCCGGCGTCCAGCAGCGTTGCGATCATGCTGGTCGTGGTGGTCTTGCCATGTGTGCCCGCTACCGCGACCGTGGATTTCAGGCGCATCAATTCAGCCAGCATTTCCGCGCGGCGCACAACAGGAATGCGGTTTTCAAGCGCGGCGGCGACTTCGGGGTTGGTGCGGCGCACCGCCGTGGAGGTGACGACCACGGCGACGCCTTCCACATTCTCGCGCGCGTGGCCGATATGCACAATAATCCCACGCGCGCGCAAACGTTCAACGCTGGCACTTTCGGAAATGTCAGACCCCTGCACGGTGTAGCCAAGATTGCGCATCACCTCGGCAATGCCGGACATGCCTATCCCGCCGATGCCGACGAAATGAATAGTCCCGATGTCGGTGCCGACGCCTTTCATGATTCGACGCGCTCCACGGCATCCTTGGCGGCCTTGCGGGTCGCGGCCTGCGAACGGGTGGCGGTCTGGGCAGAGGTGCGCGCGCCCTCGCCCACCCGGATCACATCCATCAGATCAATTCCGCTCATGCTTTCTACCAGATCGGCAAGATCGCTGGCTGCATCGGGGCGCCCGCAATTGAAGGCGCAGTGCGCCGCGTTGGCGAGGCTGGCCGGGTTCATTGCCATCGCCTGGATCTGCTTGGCGAGTTCCTTCGGCTGAAATGCCTCCTGCCGGATCATCCGTGCGCCGCCCGCCTTGACCATCTCGCGGGTGTTTGCCGCCTGGTGGTCATCGGTCGCGATGGGCAGAGGAACCAGTATCGCAGGGCGGCCCACGGCGGTGAGTTCCGCAATCGTCGAAGCGCCCGCACGCCCGATAAACAGATGCGCATCGGCCAGCCGTTCGTGCATGTCTTCAAAATAGGTGCCCAATTCTGCCGGAATATCGTGGCTGGCATAGCGTGCCCGCACAGCTTCCAGATCTTCGGGCCGGCATTGCTGCGTCACCTGTAACCGTTGGCGCAGCGCAGGGGGCAGCATGGCCAGACCATCGGGCACCACCTCGGACAATACCCGTGCGCCTTGTGACCCGCCGGTCACCAGAATGCGCAGCAGGCTTTCATCGGTGAAGGCGGGGAAATCCTTTTCACGCAACCCCAGCACATCAGCCCGCACGGGGTTGCCGACAAGCTGCACTTTGGCTGCGTGCTTGGGGCTGAGCCGATCGACCTTGTCGTATGATGTCGCGATGGCGTCCACCCGGCCTGCCAGCAGACGGTTTACGCGGCCGAGCACCGCGTTTTGTTCATGCACGACGCTTGGCAATTTGACAGCGGTTGCAGCCAGCAGAGCGGGAAGTGCGGGATAGCCGCCGAAGCCGACGATGGCCGACGGCGCAAAGGTATCGAAAAGACGCAGCGCCATGGCCCGGCCTTCCAGCACCGCGCTGATACCCGCTGGCCAGCCAAGCGGATTTTTGCCGAAGCGCCCGGCGGGCAGCACGTGGGCGGTCAGGAAACCCGGCTTGCCCGGGATCGCCGCCCCGCGCTCGTCCGTGATCAGCGCCACATGATGTCCGCGCGCATGCAATTCCACAGCCAGGGCAAAGGCCGGAATCAAATGTCCGCCGGTGCCGCCTGCGGCCAGCACGAAATGGCGCGTGGCCCCCTTGGGCGTGCCGGTTGGTGTGGGATTGTTCATGCAGGCGCATCCTTGCGTTCGATCAGATCACGCAACGTCCCTCCCTCCCGGGCGAGGAAAGGATTGCGCCGGGTGATCGCCAGCAATAGCCCAAGCGTGAAGCACACCGCCAGTGTCGATGAGCCTCCATAGGAGATCAGCGGCAATGTCATCCCCTTCGACGGGAACAGCTTGAGGTTCACCAACATGTTGATGAAGGCCTGCCCACCGAACTGGGTGATGAGGCCGGTGGCCGCCAGCAGCGCGAACAGATTGTCTTCCCCAACCAGCCGCACCAGCACCCGCAACACCAGCGCGCAATAAAGCAGCACGATCAGCGCACAGGTGATGAGACCGAACTCCTCACCGATAACGGAGAAGATATAATCGGTATGGGCTTCGGGCAGGTTCATTTTTCGAATTCCCAGCCACAGGCCAGTGCCTGTCCATCCGCCGGCCGTGATCGTGCGTTGCGCGAGATCGACCTGATCGAAGGCCGTGCCGCCTCCCAGAAACCCGTCAATGCGGTGACGCGCATTATCGTAGAAGATATAGGCCAGCGTCAGTCCCCCCACCACCACGCCGCCCAGTGCCACCAGCCGCTGCCACGGCATCCCGGCCAGCAGCACCATGACCAGCCATATCCCGCCGAAGAGGATCGCATCGCCAAGGTTGGGTTGCAGCATCAGCAGCGCGGCGATCAATGCCATCAAACCGCTGACGTACAGCACCACGGGCAGGCCCGGATCACGCAGTCGCCAGCTTAGGATCCACGCGCAGATGATGGCAAAACCGGGCTTGAGAAACTCGGACGGCTGCAGGCTCATGCCGACATTGATCCAACGCTTGGCACCGTTCTTCTCTTCACCGATCACCGGCACAACAAACAACAGCGCGAGCATGATTGCGCCCACCAGAATACCCAGGCGGCGCGCGGAATCGCGGCTGAGGAACGACAGCCCGATCATGAGCGCCAGTCCCATCATCTGGAAGACGATGTGGCGCCGGAAGAACATGAAATCGCCGACCCGCTCTTTTGCGGTTGAAAGCTGATCGGCGCTGGCGGGCGATGCGGCGGCAACCGCAACAATGCCAACCGCCATCAACAGACCGATCAATAGCAGCAGCAGCTTGTCGATCTCGCGCCACCAGATGCGCAACACATCGCGCCAGCGTCGCTGCAACGGCGCAGGCGGCAGATAATGGCTCGCCCCGCGCGGCCCAGACGTGTAAGCCGGTGCGGTCATGGCAGATTGCTCCGGTTTTCGGTATCATCGTCGGCATCACAACCGGTAATGGCCCTGACCATCTGGCAAAAGTGATTGCCGCGCTTTTCGTAATCGCGAAACTGATCGTAAGAGGCGCAGGCGGGCGACAGAAGTACGATGTCCCCCGGACGCGCCGCTTCTGCGGCGCGTCGCACCGCTTCGCTGATCAGTTCACAGCGGTGGGTCAGCACCTGTCCTGCCAGCAAATCGGCAAACATCGGCCCCGCCTCGCCCACAGTGTAGGCCGCTGCCACATTGCCAAGGTGGTCGGCGCAGGCACCAAGGCCATCGTCTTTGGGCAATCCGCCGACGATCCAGTGGATGCGCGGCGCGCCCTGATTGATTGCCGCGTCGGGCGGGAACGCCGCGAGTGCTGGCGCAGCAGATGCGGCATTGGTCGCCTTGCTGTCGTTAATATAGGTGACGCCGCCTGCATCACACACCCGCTCCATGCGGTGCGGAAGGCCGCGATACGTCGCCAGACCTGCGGCAATCTGGGCATCGCGCAAACCAAGCTGGCGGCAGATCGCAACGGCGACCGCAGCATTCTGGGCATTGTGCGGACCGGCAAGCGAAGGTGATCGTCCCTCGGCCAGACCCTGCGTCTCCAGGTCGGCGGTCGCCACCTGCACGATTGGCTTGCCCGACGCCGCCAACCGCGCAGCAATGGCACGGGTTGGCGCGTCCTCAGTGCAGATCAGCGCGGTCCCGCTCGCCTGCATCTGGAACAGCCGCTCCTTGGACGCAGCATAGGTTTCAAAACCGGCGTAACGGTCAAGGTGGTCGGGTGTGATGTTGGTAAGCGCCGCGACATCGCAATCGAGTGTGAAGGTCAGATCAATCTGGAAGCTCGACAGTTCGAGCACGTAAACGCCGCCCTCAGGAAGCGGCGCCTGACCGAGGATGGGATCGCCGATATTGCCGCCCATCACCGCAGGCACGCCCGCTTCAACCAGAATATGATGCACCAGCGCCGTGGTGGTCGATTTGCCATTGGTCCCGGTGATGCCGACCACGCGGTGCTGCGGAAGGCTTTCGCGGGCATTGGCGAACAGTTCGATATCGCCGATCACCGGCAGGCCATATTGCCACGCGTGCGGGCCGATGGGATGCGTATTGAGCGGCACCCCGGGCGATACAACAACGCCCGCAAAGCCGGTAAGATCGAGCTCCAGCGGATCGATCAACCGGCAGCGGCCCTCAAAATGCTCGCGCGCATGAGGCTGCCGGTCCCAGACAATCACTTCCGCGCCGCTCGCAATAAGCGCCTCTGCCGCCGCCGCGCCTGAACGCGCAAGGCCGAGCACTGCGTAACGCTTGCCAGCAAAGACAGGGGAGGTGATCATCGGCCTTGCGCGCTCTATCGCAGCTTCAGCGTGGAAAGGCCGATCAGCGCCAGCACGATGGCGATGATCCAGAACCGGATCACGACCTTGCTTTCACTCCAGCCCAGTTGCTCGAAATGGTGGTGGATCGGGGCCATCTTGAATACGCGCCGTCCTGTGCGCTTGAACCAGAATACCTGTACGATCACGCTGACCGCTTCGAGCACGAACAGCCCGCCGACGATTGCCAGCACGACCTCGTGATGCGACGCCACGGCAATCGCGCCAAGCGCGCCGCCCAAAGCCAGCGAGCCAGTATCACCCATGAACACCGCAGCTGGCGGCGCGTTGAACCACAGGAAGGCAAGCCCTGCCCCCATGATCGCCGCGCAGAAAATCGCCAGCTCGCCTGCACCGGGCACATGCGGAATACCGAGATATTCGGAAAAATCCGCGCGCCCCACCAGATAGGCGATGATCGCAAAGGTGCCGCTGGCAATAATCACCGGCATGATCGCAAGACCATCCAGCCCGTCGGTCAGGTTCACCGCATTGCCTGCCCCCACGATCACGAAGGCGGCGAAGACATAATAGGCCGGCCCCAACGGGATACTGACGCCGGTGAGGAAGGGCAGGTACAGGTTGGTGTTGATCTGACTGACAATGATCCACGAGGCAACGCCTGCGACCACAAATTCGCCGAGCAGCCGCACCCGAGCCGAAACGCCTGCGTGGCTGTTTTTTGTAACCTTGTCATAATCATCAAGAAAACCGATGATTCCAAAGCCAATCGTAACCGCAAGGCAGGCCCACACGAACGGGCTCGACAGGTCCATCCACAAGATCAGTGACAGCGTGAGCGCCGTCAGGATCATCAGCCCGCCCATCGTCGGCGTGCCACGCTTGGCAAGGTGCGTTTGCGGACCATCAAGGCGGATCGGTTGCCCCTTGCCCTGCCGCACGCGCAGCAGGTTGATGAACCGGGGGCCAATAATCAGGCCGATGAGCAACGCGGTCATCAGCGTCGCACCGGCACGAAAGCTTTGGTAGCGCACCAGATTGAGGACGCCTTCGAAGCCAAGCCAATCGGCGAGAAGATAGAGCATGGAATCGTCCTTTGGCGTCCTTCGGCCTGGCCTCAGCCTCCGGTTACGCTTGGTGCAGAGGCAGCTTCGGTAAAATGCGATACCAGTCGGCCCAAGCCCACCGAATTGGATCCCTTGACCAGCACCGCATCATCATGCGCAAGTCCGAATTGCCCGAGCGCCGCAATCGCTTCGGTCGGCCCCTCGCAATGCGCGAAGGTGACGGCATTGCCAAGCGGGTGCGATGCGGCTTTCCCCAACTCGTCGGCAAGGGCGCGCATCTCGGGTCCGACAAGGATTGCGTGCGTCACGTCAGCCTCGGCAATCGGCTCGGCCAGCTGACGATGGAAGCCTTCGGCAAAGTCGCCCAGTTCCTTCATGCTGCCAAGCACTGCAATCCGGCGGGTGGCGGGCGTCTGTTTCAGCGTTTTCAATGTCGCGCGCATTGATGCCGGATTGGCGTTGTAGCTTTCATCGATCAGCACAGCAGCGCCGCCGGCAGGCAAAATGATGGTGTGGCGCGCGCCCCGACCCTTCAAACCGCCCATTTCCGCCAGCGCAAGGCCTGCGCTGGCCAGATCGCTGCCTGCCGCCCGCGCGGCGGCCAGGACGCCAAGCGAATTGACGATCCAGTGCTCACCGGGCTCGGCGATGGTGTAGCAAATGCGCCGGTCGCCCAGATCTGCCGTGACAAGTGAACCTGTACCCCCCGCCGCCGGAATTGCATCCAGCAACCGCACATCTGCGCTTTTCGCACGTCCGAACGTGATAACCTTCGCCCCGCAAGCCATGGCATGGCCGATCAAGCGTTCGGTCCATTCGCTGTCCGCCGGAATGATCGCGACCCCGCCGGGAACGAGGCTGGTGAAAATCTGCGCCTTTTCATCCGCAATCGCCGCAAGGCTACCCAGGTTCTCGATATGCGCAGGCGCGATTGTGGTGATCAGCGCCACGTGGGGCTGCACATGGGCCGACAGCGGCGCGATTTCACCCGCATGGTTCATGCCCATTTCAAACACACCGAATTTCGCGCGAGCGGGCATCCGTGCGAGGCTGAGAGGCACGCCCACGTGATTGTTGTAACTGCGAACACTCCGGTGCGCGGCGCCCCGGCTTGCCCGGTCCAAGCAGGCGAAGATCGCCTCTTTCACACCCGTTTTGCCAACCGATCCGGTGATGCCGATCCGCACCGACTCCACCGCCCGGTCACGCGCGGCGTGGGCAAGATCGTGGAGCGCCCTGGTCGTATCCTTGACCAGCACATGAGGGTAGTCGACCGGACGGTCCACGATGGCCGCAACCGCACCCTTGGCAAAGGCTGTGTCGATGAAGCGGTGCCCGTCCGTTGCCTCGCCCTGAAGCGCGACGAACACATCCCCGGGCTTCACATCGCGCGAGTCCATCTCGATCCCGGCGGCTTCGAAATCATGGCTGGCAATGCCGCCGGTGGCGGCTTCGATTTCGCTGGCTGTCCACAACGCCTGACGCAAGGAATCGCGGAGCGTGACCGGCCACTGGTGCAGCATCGGATGAGCAATCGGCGCGTTCATCAGCACTGGCCTCCTGCACATTCGCGCGCGACTTCGACATCGTCGAAAGCTTCGATCCGCATGGTATCTCCTGACCCGAATATCTGTCCCTGTTCGTGGCCTTTGCCCGCAATCAGCACAATATCGCTTGGACCTGCATCCCCAACTGCGGCGGCAATCGCGGCGCGGCGGTCGCCAATTTCGCGGGCGTTCCCGCCTGCTCCGGCCAAAATCGCGGCGCGGATTGTAGCGGGATCTTCGCTGCGGGGATTGTCGTCCGTTACGATGACAAGATCGGCCGAACGTGTGGCGACTTCGCCCATTTGCGGGCGCTTGCCGACATCACGGTCGCCGCCTGCGCCGAACACCACGATCAGTCGCCCACCATTCGCAACGTGCGGGCGCAGCGCGGCAATCGCAGCATCGAGCGCATCGGGCGTATGGGCATAATCGACATAGACGGGGGCGCCTGCGGAATTGAGCGCGGCACGCTCCAGCCGTCCGCGCACCGGCTGGAGCCGGGTGAGCGCATCGAATACGCTGGATGCCGACACGCCGGTCGCCAGCGCCAGCCCTGCCGATACCAGCGCATTGGCTGCCTGATAGGCCCCGATCAGCGGGAGGTTCACCTTCCGCGTTTCGCCTGCATGTTCGATGGTAAGCGTCTGGCCAAGCTGGCCGGGTTCACGCGCAGCAAGGCGCAGGAAAGTGCCGCCCTCGCCCACGGTCAACACCTCGAGACCCCTCGCCCGAGCCTCTGCAATCGCCTTGGCGGTCCATTCCGATCCGTCGCCCGCGTCGTGGATAATGGCCGGACTACCGGGCGCAACGACCTGCGTGAACAGCCGCATCTTGGCTGCAAAATATTCCGCCATCGTGCCGTGATAATCGAGGTGGTCGCGGCTGAAATTGGTGAACGCACTGGCTGCGACGCGCAGGCCTTCGTTGCGATATTGCGAGAGGCCATGGCTCGAAGCCTCATAGGCGACATGGGTAACGCCTTCGCGTGCCAGCCCGCTCATATTGGCGAGGAATGTGACAATGTCCGGCGTAGTCAATCCGGTCGATACCGAGCCATCGGGGGTGGTGACGCCCAGCGTGCCGATGCTCGCCGCGCGTTCGCCCGCCATGCGCCACAACTGGCGGGTCATCTCGACGCAGGAGGTCTTCCCGTTGGTCCCCGTCACCGCAACGATGGTGTCAGGAACCGGGCTGAAGAACTCTGCGGCCAATCGCGCGAAGGCTCGGCGCGGGTTTGCGTCGGCAATGTGAAGCGCGCCGTCGACGACCGCTTCGGGCCGTGCCACCACAGCAATCGCGCCTGCCGCAACGGCGTCCGGGATAAAACCTTCCCCATTAACCGCCGCGCCCTGAAAGGCGCCGAACACTGTGCCGGGGGCGACCTTGCGATGGTCGATTGCAAAGCCGGTGACGGACCGATCGCCAGCGTCGCTGGCAGCAATCCCGGCGCTTTCCATAAGTTCCGCCAGTCGCATCAGTGCTTGTCGACCAGATAGCGCAAATCGGAAATATCGACATCGCGGCTTTCATCGGGCTGCACGCCCAGCATCGGACCGATGCGCGGCACGAGCCGGCCGACAACCGGCGCTGCGGTGTAACCGGCGGTGCGCTGGAAGCTGCTCGCCACCGTGCCCTTGGGCTCGTCCAGCACCACCACCACCACGTAACGTGGCGCATCCAGCGGGAAGGCGGCTGCAAAAGAGGACACCAGCGAGGTCTTGTTGTACCCGCCCGCTCCGGCCTTTTCCGCCGATCCCGTCTTGCCGCCGACCCGGTATCCGACAGCATCGGCGTTCTTGCCTGTACCGTAAAGCGAGATCATGCGCAGCATCTGGCGCATCCGGTGCGAAGTCGATTCCTTGAACACCCGCCGCCCGCGCGGCACATCCCGCGCCGCAATCTTGCGCAGCGTTGCCGGACGCCAGATCCCGCCATTGACCATTGCGGCATAAGCGCTCGCCAAATGCAGTGGCGTCACAGCGAGGCCGTGGCCGTAGCTGACGGTCATGTTGGTCACACGGCTCCACGGGCCCTGCGGCCAAATGGGCTTGCCCTTGGCGGGCAGTTCGATGAAGGGGCGGCGGTCCATGCCCAGATCGATCATGACCTTGCGCAGGCGTTCCGCCCCCAGCGCATCGGCCACCCGCGCTGTCACGGTGTTGGAGGAATAGACCAGCGCTTGCGGCACATTCAGCGTCGCGCCTTTGGATTTCAGATCCTTGATTGAACGGCGCCCGACCGCAATCGGGGTGGCATCCCACGACTTGCCAAGATCGCGCACCACGCCTGCATCAATGGCAGCGGCAATGCTCAACGGCTTGAAGGTGGAGCCAAGTTCAAAGACGCCGTTGGTGGCGCGATTGAACACGTTTTTTGCCCCGGCCGCCCCGGCGGTGTTGGGATCGAATTCGGGCAGGCTCGCCAGCGCCATCACCTCACCGGTGTCCACATCGAGCACAATGCCCGCTGCACCGATCGCATTGGTGGCAAGCATCCCGCGGCGCAGTTCGTCTTCCAGCGCGCCCTGGGCCCGCACGTCGATCGACAGCGCCACGGGCGCGCTGCGGGTGTCAGGGTGGCTGAGCTGCTTTTCGAGCACCTCTTCCATGCCGATCTTGCCGCCTTCGTCCTCGACCACATAGCCCAGCACATGCGCGGCAAGCGTGCCTTGCGGATAATAGCGATCGGTTTCGCGGGGAATTTCCAGCGCGATCTCGCCCAGGCCGAAAACACGGTTGGCTTCTTCGGGCAGGATACGGCGGCGCAGATAGCCCGGACGGCCCGAGGCCAAGCGGCGCGCCATGCGCGCTTCGTCGATATCGGGGAAAATGCCCTTCAGATCGCTTGCCACTTGCTCGGGCGAACGCACCAACGGCGCGCCGGTATCGCCCATCGCGCGGGGTTCGAACCACAGGGCATAGGCCGGGAAAGCCCGCGCAAGCGGGGCACCGTTGCGATCCGTAATCTCGCCGCGCGGCGGCAGCAGCGCGTCTTCCATGCTGGTGCGCTGCGGGGCCTGTCCGGCAAAGCCCAGCGAAGCGATCCGCAGCAACGCAATCAATGCGATCAAGGCAAATCCGCCAAGCAGCCACAGCACCCGCACCCGCGCCGTCCACAGCAATTGCTGGCGCAGGCCGACGCTTGGCAGGCGACCAACAGGAATGACGGGGGTGGCAACACGTGCGGCAAACGAGGCCGCCATCATATTCATTCGCCGGTTCCGGCCGCGAATGTCTTGACGGAGGCCCTGGGCGTCTCGGCCCGCGCTGGCCGGATCGGCGAGGCTTCGATCAGGAAGTCTCCGAAGGCTTCGGCGAACACTTCGCCGGCGTCCTTCTCGCTGGAGGCGGAGGCGAGTGTTACCGTCGCGCCCGAAACCGGCGAGCGCATCGGGGCATCGCTGACGGCTTCGGCCATATCGGTGGTTTCGGCACGGGCCAGCCGGATCGGCGAAGGCGCATCGGGGCCGAGCGTTTCACCAAGACTGGCAAGCTGCCGTTCGGCTTCGAGGAACTGCCCCGCGCGCGGCGCTTCATAACCGAATTCGACCGTATTCCATTCGGCCAGCTGGCGCTGGCTTGAACGGGTTTCGAACTCGGTTTCGAGCAGGAGCGTCTCCCGCTGGAGCGCAATCAGCTCGCGCTCGGCCAGCAGCACCTCGCTGCGCACCGCATGCACCTTGAAGCTGAGCACTACCACCAGCGCAAAACAGACCGCCAGAACAGCGGCCCAGCCGAGCGATCGGGCCTGAGAGCGGTTCATCATGCGGCTTGGCTCCTGGGAGAAGCGCCGGTGCGGGTCGCATGGCGCAAGGTTGATGAACGGGCGCGGGGGTTGCGGGCAATTTCGGCGTCTGACGGACGAATAGCCTTGGACACTTGCGCGAAGGTAGGCGCAGGGCCGGGGATTTCCCCGGGGAGGTGCCGCGAGACCGAGCGGCCCGCGCCGCTGGCCGTACGCAAGAATTGCTTCACGATGCGGTCTTCGAGGCTGTGGAAGCTGACCACTGCCAGCACGCCGCCTTCAGGCAGCAAGGCTTCAGCCGCGGCGAGACCAGCGTCCAGTTCACCCAACTCATCGTTCACATGGATCCGCACCGCCTGAAAAGTGCGGGTGGCGGGGTCTTTCTTGTCGTGCGGCTTGTGGCCCAGCGCGCGGCGCACCACGCGGGCCAGTTCACCGGTGGTGGTCAGCGGCCGTGCGGCAACGATGGCGCGGGCTACGCGGCGCGACTGGCGCTCTTCGCCGTAGAGGTAGATCACGTTGGCGATCGCTTCTTCATCTGCGGTGTTGAGAAAATCGGCGGCGCTTTCGCCGTCACGGCTCATGCGCATGTCGAGCGGGCCGTCATGCATGAAGGCAAAGCCGCGCTCGCCCTGGTCAAGCTGCATCGATGATACGCCGATATCCATGACCACGGCATCGACGGTGTCGATTCCGATCGCGGCAAGTTCGGCGCGCATGGCGGAAAAACGCGCCGGATGCAGCACAAGGCGGCCATCAAACCGCTGGACCAGCGCCTGGCCTGCAGCAATCGCATCGGGATCGCGGTCGAAGGCATGCACGGTCGCCCCGGCCTCCAGCAGCGCGGTGGTGTAGCCACCTGCACCGAAGGTCGCATCGACAATGGTCATGCCGGGATGGGGCGCGAGCGCGGCGACCACTTCGTCGAGCAACACGGGGATGTGCGGAGCGCCGTGCATCATGCGGCACCCTTCTTGGCGGCGGCGAGCAACTTGGCACAGGCAGCTTGCGCGCCGCGCCATTCGGCGCCGAGCCGGCCGAGCTGTTCGGGGTTCCAGACAAAGAAGAACTCGCCCGCGCCCTGAAAATACAGGCCGTCATCGACCATGCCGAGATCGCGCAGATGCTCGGGCATGACAAATCGGCCGCTGTCATCGAAGGGCAGCATTTCATATCCGAACAATTGTCCGGCACGCACATCGCGGTCAAAGCTGGTGTCGGCCAGCCGGATCGCGCGTTCTTCCTCACGATCAAGCAGTTCGTTGAGCTTTTCGATACGCGAGGTGCCGAAACCGATGAGGCAATCGAACTTGCCATGCGCGGCAAGGCACAGCGTGCGGTTGCCCCCGGAGCTCTCCTTCACGGCCTTGCGGAAGGCGGGCGGAAGGACAAAGCGGCCCTTCTCGCCCGCGGGCGAGTAAGCTTGGCCGTTATATCCTCCAAAAGCAGACACGTGCCTGCAATCCCCTTTTGCCCCGTGCAGCGCGCCCCTCGGGATGCGCTGCGTGATAATGAGACACGCCCTCCCTGCCCCGGCCGCAGGCATGCGGAACCGGTGCGCCGACCCCACCAGTCGAACGCGAAACAGACAGGCATATCTGATGGACCCCGCTAATATCGGGGATGGACCGGGTTTGGAAGGGAATTTTCGGGGAAAGTGCGGGAAAACTTGGTAACTATCTGATTTAATTATTCTCTCTGACTTCCCTCGATTTGAATGCCACCCCGCAAGTCACCGAAAAAGCGCCAGATTACGCCGAAAATCCGGCATTTCCCGCATCATCCCCAACGCGGTACGACTCCGAGTCCCGTTCGTCCCGTGTTTTCCCGTGCTGGCTCATTTGAGCGCCTGCCGGATCACGGCGTTCAAGGCTGCGCCGCCTTCTCCGGCAAGTTCAGGGTGCTCAAAGATGGCGGCATCGGCAATCAGCGTCACCTGGCCTTCGCCCACCGCGCAACGCGCGGCCGCCGCAGAAGCCAGCAGGGTGCAGTCGGCCGCTTCGGGATCGATGATTGTCACCTCGCCGCTCAACACCAGCGGCAGCCACGTCCCGCCAAGTGATGCGTCGACCAGCTTGCTGCTTTGCGCGTCATCAAACCGGATCGCCATACCCCAACGTGCCACCACCGGCGGGATCAGCGCGCCCCTGCTCGGCAGGCGCGGATCGCCCAGGGGCAAATCGTAATGTCCGGTCAGCGCGGGATCGAGCACCAGCAACAATCGCCCGCCCGCCCGCACCCAGGTATCCAGCGCGACATTGTCGGCAGGCGAAAACCCGCGCGGCTGGATAATGGCAAGCCGCGTGAGATTGGCGAGGGGATCAAGGTCCGGGTTGTCCGGGGAAAGCGCGGGAATGGGCGACAGCGTATCGAGCGGCTCCAGCGCGAAGCCCTGCTCCAATGCGGCACGTTGCCACGGCGGCTCAGCGCGCCCGGCTGCAATGTCGCCCACCGCAGCGCCAAGTGGCCAGTAAAGCGGCAGGCTGGTCATCAATCCCAGGCTGGCAGCAGGCGCGGGGCTTTCCGGCGCCGCGGGCGGAGCAGGCGCGCTCCCGCAGGCGGTCAGACCCAGCACCCCTGCCAGCAATGCGGCGGCGACGTGCCTATTCTTCGGGCGTGTCATTGCCGGAAGGGTTTGGCGGGGGCGAAGGCGATGCGCTCGGCTCGGCGGCAATATCCGGCACCACGCCTGCATCGGCAAGCGGGTTGGCCTGCGAGGGTGTAGGCTTCGGTTCCGTGGTAGGGGCGGCTTCGGGAACGGCGCGTTCTTCGTTCATATCCGCCTGTCCGCCGATAATGCTCGCAAGTCCCACCAGCAGCACCATTGCCCCGATGCCGAACGTCCCGACCTGAAGACGCTGCACCGCCTCGTTGCGGGTCTGCCGGGCGGTGGAGATTTCTTCGGTCTCACCGGGGTTCTGCGGCGAATTGACGAAACGGCGCACGCCAGGGCCGAACAGACTGCGCTGGTTTATCCGGCGCACCCGGTCGAGCAGCGACGGCCGGCTCACGCTTCGCCTGCAGTGGCAGGTTCGTCCGCCCGGACAAGCCAATCGAACACGGGCAGGCCTTTGGCCGCCAGCCATTCGGCGTTGTAGAGCGTCGACAGATACCGGAATCCCGTATCGCACAGGATCGTCACCACCTGCGGATTGGGGCGTCCTTGCGCCACCAGTTCCTTGCCCAGCGCGATGGCGCCTGCAACATTGATGCCCGATGACAGGCCCAGACACAGCCCTTCGTCCTTCAGAAGCCGCTCGACCCAATGCAGGCCTTCGGCGTCGCTGATACGATATTGCGTGTCGATCGGGGCGCCTTCAAGGTTCGCGGTGATGCGCCCTTGCCCGATGCCCTCGGCCACCGAAGACCCTTCGGCCTTCAACTCGCCATGAGCGTAATAATTGAACAGCGCCGCCCCGTGCGGATCGGTCAGCGCGATGCGGATGTTCTCGTCAAAGGCCTTGAGGCCCATACCTACGCCCGCAATCGTCCCGCCGGTGCCCGCTGCACAGGTGAAGCCATCGACCCGCCCGCCCAGCTGCTCCCAGATTTCGGGCGCAGTGCCTTCGATATGCGCGCGGCGGTTAGCGATATTGTCAAACTGGTTGGCCCACACCGCGCCGGGCGTTTCCTCAGCCAATCGGCGCGAGGTGTGGACGAAGTGACCGGCGTCGGCGAACTTGGTCGGCGGCACCAGCACCAGTTCCGCCCCCAAGGCCCGCAACGTGTCCATCTTTTCCTTGGACTGGTTGTCGGGCATGACGATGATGGTCTTGTAGCCGCGCGCATTGGCGACCAGCGCGACGCCGATCCCCGTATTGCCCGCCGTGCCTTCGACCACCGTGCCGCCGGGCTGCAATTCGCCGCGGCCTTCCGCATCGCGGATAATCCACAGCGCCGCGCGATCCTTCACCGATGATCCGGGATTGGCAAATTCGCACTTGCCATAGATGTCGCAGCCAGCAGCCGCGCTGGGCCCGGCCAGGCGGACCATGGGCGTGTTACCAATGAGCGCGAGCGTATCGCCAAAGGGGCGGGTGATGTTCATGGGTGTAGACCTAGGATCACGCGCCCGCGATCGCAAACAAGTTTAGTCTTCAGGTGCGATAGTGACGTGCAACCCGTCCAGCGCGTCGGTGAGCGGAATCTGGCACGACAGGCGCGAAGCATCGGTGCGGTGATCGGAGGATTCGAGCAAATCGTCCTCGTCTTCGCTCATCTTCGGCATCTTGTCGGCAAAAGCCGGATCGACGTGAATGTGGCACGTCGCGCAGGAACAGCAACCACCGCACAGCGCCAGCAGTTCATCAAACCCGTTGTCGCGGATCGCTTCCATCACGGTGAGGCCGCCCTGAACGGAAATCTCGCTGGTTTCGCCTTCGCGGTTGGTGACCACCAGTCTGGGCATGGATCGAAGTTCCTTTTGAGCTATTGGGCGCAAGAATGTGCGCTTCACACGTGCACGGGGCTGCTAAGATACTCTTGGGGCCAAGGCAAGTTAGGGAAAGTGGCAGTGGGCCTGACAGCGGAAAAATTGCGTGAAGATCTGGATGCGTTGGCGGTGCGCGAACCGCAGTTGGCTTCTGCCTTGCAACGGGTCGGCTATCCCGATGCGCGCATCCGCGAGCCGGGATTTGCAACCATGTTGCGCACCATCATCGGCCAGCAGGTCTCGGTCGCGTCCGCGGCATCGGTGTGGAACAAGCTGGAGGCGGAACTGGGCGCGGATTTTGCTCCGGCGACGCTGCTGGAGCGCGATTTCGACACGTTGCGCGCCTGCGGATTGTCGCGCCAGAAGCAGGGGTATGCCCGATCCCTGTGCGAACTGGTCCATTCCGGCGATCTCAATTTTGCCACCCTGCCCGATGGTGACGAAGAAGCGATTAAGCTGCTCACCCGGATCAAGGGTATCGGGCGTTGGTCGGCAGAGATTTACCTGCTGTTTGCCGAAGGCCGCCCCGACATCTGGCCCGCAGGCGATCTGGCGGTGCAGGAAGGGGTCAAACGCCTGCTCCATTTGGAAGAACGTCCCGGCGAAAACGTCACCCGCCGCCTGGCAGAACCGTGGTCCCCGCAGCGCGGCAGCATGGCGATCTTTGCCTGGCATTTCTACGCCAACCCGGCTCTTTAAGACCCCGGCCCTTCAAAACAGCATCTCGCTTGCAAGCGCCGCGCTTGTGTCTTACTCTTCCAACACACTTGCGGCAAAGCAATGCGATGGGGGGATCCAACCATGACGACATTGACCAAGTTTCGGCATTTCTGCCTGATTTCTGCGGCGACTGCCGCGCTGACAATGCCTGCGGCCGGATATGCCGACAACCACACTGCCAATAACGGAACCGCGATGACCACCACAGCCGAAGCCGCCCCCCTCATCCCGCGCGATGCACTGTTTGGCAACCCGGTGCGCGCCGGCGGCCAGATCAGCCCGGACGGCAAATGGCTTAGCTGGCTCGCCCCTAATGACGGTGTGCTCAACATCTGGGTCGCCCCGGTCAGCAATCCCGACGATGAGCGTGCGCTAACCAGCGCGACCGACCGCCCGATCCGTCAGCATTTCTGGTCGCCCGATGCCAGCGCGGTGATGTACATCCAGGACAAAGGCGGGGACGAGAACTTCCTGCTGTACAAGATCGACATCGCCACCGGTGCCGAGACCAACCTCACCCCGTTCGAAAAGACCCGCGTGCAGATCGTCGGCGCATCGACGACCATGAAGGACAAGGTGCTCGTCGGCCTCAACAACCGTGATCCGCGCTTCCACGATGTCCATATGCTCGACCTGACCACGGGGGCGCTGTCACTGGTGCTGGAAAACAACGGTTATGCCGGGTTCATGGCGGATGACACGCTGACCTTGCGAATGGCGCTGAGCCAGAATGCGGCAGGCGGGACCGATTACTTCCGCGTCGAAAACAACGAGGTCGCCGCCGAACCGTTCGAAACCACCGCGATGGAAGATTCGCTCACGACCTCGCCCGCCGGCTACACCTCGGACGGCAGCACGCTCTACTGGATCGACAGCCGCGGCCGCAACACCGCCGCGCTGATCGCGCAGGACAGCGATTCGGGCGACAAGCGCGTGATCGCCGAAGATGCCAAGGCCGATATCGGCGGCACCATGCGCGATCCCGTCACCGGCGTGGTCGAAGCCTACGCGGTCAATTACCTCAAGAACGAATGGACCGCGATCGATCCCGAAATCGGCGCGTCGCTTGATTGGCTCGAAAGTCGGCTCGAAGGCCAGTTCGGCGTCGCCAGCCGCACCGAGGATGACAGCATCTGGATCGTCGCCAACGATCCGCTGGTGAAGCCGGCCGCGACCTATATCTATGACCGCAAGGCCAGCACGCTGACCCCGTTCTACACCTCGCGCCCGGCGCTCGAAGGTGCGCCGCTGCAGCCGCTGCACCCGCGCGAGATCACCAGCCGCGACGGGCTGACCCTGCCCTCTTACCTCACGCTGCCGCCCGGCAGCGATGCCGACGGTGACGGCAAGCCCGACAAGCCGGTGCCGATGGTGCTGCTGGTGCATGGCGGCCCATGGGCGCGCGATGGCTACGGCTTCAATTCCAACCACCAGATGCTCGCCAACCGCGGCTATGCGGTGCTCAGCGTCAACTTCCGCGGCTCGACCGGGTTCGGCAAGGATTTCATCAACGCCGGCAACCTCGAGTGGGGGCTGAAGATGCATGACGACCTGATCGACGCGGTCGATTGGGCGATCGGCGAAGGCATTGCGCAGGCCGACAAGGTGGCGATCATGGGCGGCTCCTACGGCGGCTATGCCACGCTGGCGGGTCTGACCGTGACGCCGGACAAGTTCGCCTGCGGGGTCGACATCGTCGGCCCGTCGAACCTGGAAACCCTGCTCAAGACGATCCCGCCTTACTGGGAGCCGTTGGTGAAGCAGTTCCACACCCGCATGGGCAACCCCAACACCCCGGAAGGTCTGGCGATGCTCAAGGTGGCGAGCCCGCTCTACAAGGCGGACAAGATCGTCAAGCCGCTGCTGATCGGCCAGGGCGCCAACGACCCGCGCGTGGCGCAGGCAGAAAGCGACCAGATCGTCGCGGCCATGAAGTCTGCCGGGATCCCGGTTACCTATGTGCTCTATCCCGATGAAGGCCACGGCTTTGCCCGGCCTGAAAACAACATCGCCTTTTATGCCGTGGCCGAGAATTTCCTGGCCGCGTGTATCGGCGGGCGGGCCGAACCGGTAGGCGATGCGCTCAAGCCTTCGAGCGCGCAGATCGTCGAAGGGGCCGAGCATGTGAACGGGCTGGAAGCCGCGCTCGAGGGATAGTTGCACTGCGCTGCTGACAAGCGCCACGCACCGTCCTAATCAGGTTGCAAATAGCAATCGGAGGGGATCACATGGGACAGCAGCGCAGCATTTTCATCACCGGCGGCGGATCGGGCATTGGCCGCGCCGCCGCACTGCACTTTGCCAAGGCGGGTTGGTTTGTGGGCGTGGCCGACATCAACGCCGCCGGAATGGCCGAGACACTCGGCGCCATTGCGGGCGAGGCCAAGTGGGCAGGCAACCTCGATGTACGCGATCGGGCAGGCTGGGATGAAGCGCTCTCGGCCTTCGCAGCAGCAGCCGGTGGGCGCATCGATGCGTTGGTCAACAACGCCGGGATCGGCACCGGCGGATCGCTGTCCGAACTCGACCCCGAAGAGATCGACCGCTGCCTCGATATCAACCTCAAGGGCGTGCTCTACGGCGCGCAGGCCGCCTATCCCTATCTGAAAGCCAGCGCGCCGGGGTCCGCAATGGTCAATATCGCCAGCGCTGCCGGGATCGCAGGCTCGGCCGGAATGAGCGTCTATTGCGCCACCAAGTTCGGCGTGCGTGCCGTGTCCGAAAGCCTCGATGCCGAATGGGCGCCCGACGGGATCACGGTGGCCTCGGTCTGCCCGGCTTTCATCGAAACGCCGCTGTTGAACGGCACGGGCAACCGCAAATCGAACGAACAGATCCGCGACCGGGTGCGCGCCGCAGGGCTGGAGATCAGTCCCGTCGAACATGTCGCACAGGCGATCTGGGACGCGGTCCATGGCGACAAGCTCGACTATTTCGTCGGCGCCACATCCAAGCGGATGGCGTTCGCCAAGCGCTGGATGCCGGGCAAGGTCAGGAAGCAGCTGCGCGCCAGTTCGGGGCCGCTCGGGCGGTAGGTTAGCCTGCAACCTCATCAATCGCACGCGCCAGCTTGGCGTCGCGCAAGGAAAGCCCGCCGCTGTCTCCGGCATCATGGGTGGTCAACGTCACTTCGACTTTGGCGTAGACGTTAAACCATTCGGGGTGGTGATCCTGCGATTCTGCCAACAGCGCAACGCGCGACATGAAGCCCCACGCTTCGGAAAAGTCTGCAAACTGGAAGGTGCGCGTGATCGCCTTGCCGCCCTGTGCCAGCGCCCAGTCGGAATGCTGTTCAAGCAGTTGCTCGATTTCGGCGGCGTCGAGTTCGGGGACAGACATGGTGGTGCTCCGGTAAAAGGGGTCGCTTGTTTGCTTGTCCCCTTTTCCCTAACGCTGGGCGCCAATGCAAGTCTCCCCGCCATCGCTCATTGCCGACAATCTGGCCTGCCGCCGGGGCGACCGGCTGCTGTTCCGGCGCCTGTCCTTCACGCTTGAGGCCGGCGCGGCCTGCCATGTGACGGGCGCGAACGGGGCGGGGAAGACGACGCTGATCCGCGCGGTTGCGGGGCTGACCACCCCCTATGCCGGAAGCGTGACGCGGAACGGTGCGCTGGCACTGCTCGAGGAACGCACGGGCCTTGATCCCGATCTGCCGCTGGGCCGGGCGCTGGCGTTCTGGTTCGGCGTAGACAATGCAGCCGAAGGGGATGCCATCATGGCACGGCTGCGACTGGAGGCACTGGCCGAGGTGCCGGTGCGCTATCTCTCCACCGGGCAGAAGAAACGCGCCGCGCTCGCCCGCGTGCTGGGGCAGTCCGCGCCGGTGTGGCTGCTGGACGAGCCGCTTTCGGGCCTCGATACCGTCTCGCAAAGCCTTGTGAGCACACTGGTGCGCGAACATTGCGAAGCGGGTGGGATCGCGCTGATCGCCTCGCACCAGCCGCTGGATGTGCCCGGCATGACACGCTTCGCCATCGAAGAATTTGCGCCGCATGGTGCAGACGCATGATCACCGCCCTGCTCCGCCGCGATCTGGCGCAATTCTTCCCGTTTACCGGCAGCGGCGCGGCACTACCCGTCGTGTTCTTCGTCGCAGTCGCGATGCTGTTTCCCTTCGCTGTCGGGCCGGATGCCAATGTGCTGGCGAAGACCGGTGGCGGGGTGGTGTGGATCGCGGCCCTGCTGGCGGCAATCCTGCCACTCGAAAAGCTGGTGGCGCGGGACATTGAATTGGGCTTCTTCGACCAACTCAAACTGCGCGGCGTGGCGGAAGAGGCGATGATGGCCGTGCGGCTTATCGCCCACTGGCTCAGCTTTGGCCCGCCGCTGGTGCTGGCAACCTTCCCCGCCGCCGCTTTGCTGAAGATCGAGGGCGAGACGTTCCAGATCCTCCTGCTCGGCCTGATCGCAGGCACGCCAGGCCTTGCCGCCATCGGCTTGATGATCGCCGCGCTCACCGCGTCCCTGCGCGCAGGCGCGGCGCTTTCCGGGCTTCTTCTTATCCCCCTTGCCCTGCCAATCCTGATTTTCGGTGCCGGAGCCCTTGCCCGTCAGGATCACATCAGCCTCGGCTTCGTTGGTGCAATAAGCCTCGCGCTGGTGGCACTCGCTCCGTTTGCCGCCGGAGCCGCGATCCGGGCGGCGCGTGAGAATTAGGGAAGAACTAGTGCGCGCACCAGAAAGTCACGTCAGAGCCAATAAGCTGATGGGCAATATCGCGCTGGGCCTGCTGGCCTTTACGCTGTTCGCCTTCGCGCTGAAGGCGGCGGTCCATCCGCAGGTGCAGGCGCGTTACACGCCGATTGTGGTGTTTCATGCGGTGAGCATGGTTGCATGGATGGGCTTGCTGGCGATCCAGGCTTTCGCCGCCGCACGCTTCAAGCTGGCTGCGCACCGCGCCACGGGCCGCGCTTCGATTGCTTTGGTGGGCGCAATGCTCGTCAGCGGAGCGGTGATATCGTGGCGCATCGGGCAGGAGCTGGGCCGTCTGGAAGTGACGGTGGTGAACCTGGCGGCGTTCGTGACCTTCATCCCGCTCTACTTCGCGGCGCTTCATTTCGCGCGGGCGCGCGACATCGCCGCGCACCGGCAAGCGATGCTGATCGCGACACTGGCGCTGATGACCCCTGCCTATGCCCGCGTGGTGCAGGTGCTGGGCCTGCCCGATCCGCTCGCGATTGCAGTGCAGCCGCCAATCACGATCGCGATTGCGGTCGCGTATGATTGGGTGCTGCACGGGCGTGTGACGCGACCAGTGCTGGCGATGCTGGGGTTTTCGGTCGGAGTGGTGGTTGTGATGGCGGGGGTTTTGGCGGTGTGGTTTCTTTGACACTCCCCACCCCGTCACCCCGGACTTGATCCGGGGTTCGGCTTCTTCAGGATCGCCAGCGGCTCCTGCAAAAGGGACGGGAACAGATTCCCGGAATGCTCAACAATTCCGTTGATCTTCCAAGCGTCGATCTCATGATCCCGGACAAGGGTAAGCGCATGACCGGCGAGGTGATGGATGCGGTTATTGATGATCGCCCGCTGATCGTCGTTCCATTCGGGATCGCGCGCCATGATCGTGTATCCGTGAATCACGGCCAGGACGAATTCCACCAATGTCTCACGGCTCGCATTCTCGATCAGGTCGCGCATTGACGTTACGCCCGGATAAACGGAAAGCTGGATCCCGGATCAAGTCCGGGATGACGAAGAGGATAAGCCGGCCCGTAAGGCCGCAAGGGCGACTGCCCGCCCGCAGCCGGGGCAGCTTTGCTGCCCGTCTAGTGAGGATCGCGCGCCCGGAGGGGCGTGCGAAAAACCTAAACGTAAGGCGGGCAATCCCTTCCCGTCGGGCTCTTCGTGAATATCTCGTTGCCCGTCTCTGTGATCGCAATCGAATGCTCGAACTGCGCGCTCAGCGACTTATCGCGCGTCACTGCGGTCCAGCCATCGCCCAGCACCTTGGCCCAGGGTTTGCCGAGGTTGATCATCGGCTCGATGGTGAAGAACATCCCCGGCTTCAATTCCGGCCCGGTGCCCGCCTTGGCGGCGTGGACCACTTCGGGGGCGTCGTGGAACAGGCGGCCGAGGCCGTGCCCGCAGAACTCGCGCACAACGCCATAGCGGAACTGGTTCGCGTGCGCCTCAATCGCCGCGCCGATATCGCCCAGCCGCGCGCCGGGCTGCGCCGCCGCGATGCCGAGCATCAGGCATTCATAGGTCACTTCGACCAGCTTCTTGGCCTTCAACGAAGGCTCGCCCGCGTAGAACATCCGTGACGTGTCGCCGTGCCAGCCGTCCACCAAGGGGGTCACATCGATGTTGAGGATGTCGCCATCCTTCAGCACCTTGTCGCCCGGAATACCGTGGCAGATCACATGGTTGATCGAAATGCAGCAGCTATGCGCGTAGCCGCGATAGCCCAGTGTCGCAGGCACCGCGCCGGCATCAAGCGTCATGGCGCGCACGGCATCATCAAGCTGGCCGCTGGTAACACCGGGTTTGACCATGTCTGCCAAGGCATCCAAAATCTCGGCGGCCAGCGCGCCTGCCTTGCGCATCGCGGCAAAGCCTTCGGCTCCATGCAGTTTGATGGTGCCATCGCGGTAGACGGTCTGATCGCCGTCAACGAGTTGATAATCGTGCATCGCCGCTACATAGCGATGACCATCGCAAAAAGCTACTTTGCGCGCGCGAAAACCGCCCTGTATTCGGGTTTGATCGCCGCAAGAACCGCCGCATTGACCGGCAACGTCGCCTCGTAAGCCCCTTCCGCGTAGGAACCGGCCACGTAAGGCGCGGCGATCAACCCGATCCGGTCAAAGCTTTGCTTGTCCGACGATCCGACCAGCACGGTAAGATCGGCAAGGGGCGGACAGGTGAAGATGCTGTCTTCGCTGTAATTTTCTCCCAGCCGCGCGATCCGTTCCGTCTTCAGGGCCTTGCACCACGATGCCCCCAGCGCGTCCTGCAAGGCCGAGGGGGAACGAAACATGGATTTGGGATCGAGTGCCGCTTGCGCCTCACGGTCCCACACCAGCGCGTCATAGGCGCTATTGCCATGGGCGCCGCCGGTGTAGGCGTAGAAGCTGGCGGACAGCGACAGGAAGCGCGGCAAATCGGCGACCACCTCCCACGTCTTTTCGAAGCCCCGGTTGATGCAGGCAATACAGTCGCTGCCTTGAAATTCGCGCAGCGCTCCGTCCCAATCGGCCTTCTGCTCGGCCAGCAGCCGGTCGCGCTCGGTCGTAAAGCGTTCCGTCAGCGCAGGGATGGCAGAGACTTCGGCGGGCCAGGAGTAGGCAAACTCGCGCTTGGCCTCCCCCTTGCTGGCATTGTCCGTGAAATCGGTCTTTTCGGGCGCTGGGGCGGGCGGAACCGGCGGGACTGGCGCTTGGGCCGGGTCTGCCGCAATCGGTTCCGCGCCCGAGGCGTCCGCGACATCGCCGGGGGCAGAGCAGCCGGCGAGCATAAGTCCCAACATCGCCATCGCACTGGCTTGCATCAGGCGTCCGCCTGTCCAGCCGGGATAGGCGCTTGCCCGCGCCAGACCCGCGCCAGACCCCTGCTTGCCCGGTCTTGCCTGATGTTTCACGTGGAACATTGTGGCACGCATCGCGGCTCTCCTGCCCTATCAAATTGCTGGCCCGAATCTGCTGGTGACATTCGGCGTGTGCGGACTATGGAACAGGGATGAGCGAACCCAAAGCACTGATCCGGCCCGACCGCGGCGAGGATGCGACGGCCATTCACCTTGTAAACAAGGATGGCTTTGAAGCCTTCGCCAAAGCGCTGAAAACCGGCCAGCGCACCGCGTTGGCAGGGCAGAAATTCGACGGCAGCGGCTATCAGGTCGGCATTGTGCCCGACGGGGACGGCTGGTTCGCGGTGGGCGGGGTTGCCGATCCCGAAAGCCTGTCGAGCTGGTGTCTGGCCAAGCTTGCCGAGGAACTACCCGAAGGTGTCTACCGCGTTGCCAATGCGGAACCCGGCCCGGCGATGTTCGGGTGGATCACCGGTCAATACCGCTTCAACCGCTACAAAAGCGACGATAAAGGCCAAGGCCCCCGCGTGCTGCTGACGGCGCAGGCCGGGCAGATTGAGGGTTTGACGGCCGAAGCTGAAGCGGAATGCCTGATCCGCGATCTGGTCAATTCTCCGCCCGAAGACATGGGCCCTGCCGCTCTCGAAGCCCAGTGCGCGACACTGGCCAGAACGCACAAGGCCGATCTGACTGTGGTCCGCGGTGACGCACTGGAACAGGACTATCCGATGATCCACGCCGTCGGGCGGGCGGCGGCACGGCATCATGCCCCGCGGTTGATGCATCTCACCTGGGGCGATCCTTCGGACCCGGTGCTGGCAGTCGTTGGCAAGGGGGTCTGCTTTGACAGCGGCGGGCTCAATATCAAGCCGGGCGCGGGCATGCGGCTGATGAAAAAGGACATGGGCGGCGCGGCCCATGCGCTGGCGCTGGCCGGGCTGATCATGGGCGCGCGGTTGAAGGTGCGGCTGCATCTGCTGATCCCTGCGGTCGAGAATGCCATTTCCGGCGGCGCTTTCCGTCCTGGCGATGTGCTGAAAAGCCGCAAGGGTCTCACCGTGGAGATTGACAATACGGACGCCGAGGGCCGGCTGATCCTGGGCGATGCGCTGACCCGCGCGAGCGAGGAAAATCCCGATCTGATCGTCGATTTCGCCACCCTCACGGGCGCGGCGCGCGTGGCTCTCGGTCCTGATCTGCCGGCGTTGATGGCACGCAAGGACGCAACGGCGGACGCGTTTATCGCGGCGGGCAAGGTCCACGATGACGCCGGTTGGCGGCTGCCGCTGCCCGAGGCTTATCGCGAATACCTGGCCTCCGACGTGGCAGATATGGCAAACTCCGCCAGCAATCCTTACGCAGGCGCCAGTGTTGCCGGACTGTTCCTCGACCGGTTCGTGGCGGACGGGATCGACTGGGTGCATTTCGATACCTTCGCCTGGACCCCAACGCCCAAGCCGGGCCGGTCGCGCGGCGGTCGGGGACTAGGCCTGCGCGCGTCATGGCACGCGATCCGCGCCCGCTACGCCTGACAGGCATGGGCTGCGCACGCTTGCTCCAGAGGCGACTTGCCGCTAACGGGCCTGCCACGCCGACGCGGGGGAACGCCCGGCTTTACCGACAAAGGCCAACGAAACGACCATGAGTGGCGCGGCGCGCAACACCACCGAATACGCAGTGCCTGCGGGCGTGCTGGGTCTGAAAGGCCCGGTCGAAAAGCCTGCGCCCGGCACCCTGCCGTTGCGCGGCGATCTGGCACACATCGCGCTCGCCGGCATTCACCTTGCCGCGCATTATGTCATTCCCCAGGTTCGTACCATTGGCACGGTCGGGGCGAGGCTTCGCCTTGCACCGCGCAATGACGCCGAGATTTTCGTCGAGCTTGCGCCGGAAAGCCGCTTTGAACTGCTTGATGTGGCAGGCGAGTGGGTCTGGGGATGCCCGGGGCCGCAAGGGCCGAGCGGCTGGTGCCGGGCGAGCGAACTCGCTCCTGGCGAGGCCTGACCTGCGATGGCGATACGACTGTTCATCGACGGTGCGGCAGGCACCACTGGCTTGGAAATTCGCGAGCGTTTGCAAGGGCGTGGCGAATTCGAATTGCTGGTGCTGGACGGCGCAAGGCGCAAGGACGAGGCCGCCCGGCGCGACGCGCTTCACGCTGCCGATATCGCGATCCTATGCCTGCCAGACGAAGCCGCCAAGGACGCGGTAAAGCTGGTTGAGGGCGGGTCTACGAGGATTATTGACGCCTCTAGCGCCCACCGGGTCGCGCCGGGATGGATCTATGGCTTTCCCGAACTGATCGGGCATGACGCCATCGCCAATGCCCGGTTTGTAACCAATCCCGGCTGCTATCCCACCGGGTTTCTTGCGCTGATCGCGCCCCTGGTTCGCGCCGGGATGCTTCCTGCCGACTGGCCTTACACCGTCAACGCAGTGAGCGGCTATTCGGGCGGCGGCAATGCGCTGATTGCACGGTTCGGGAAAGAAGGCGCGCCCGCGTTCCGCGCCTATGGCTATGACATGGCGCACAAACATCGCCCTGAAATGAAGCGTTACGCCGAGCTTGAACATGGCGTAATCTTCGCCCCGGCAGTGGTTCCCGCTTATCGCGGTATGGTTGTGGAGGTGCCGCTGCATTTGGGCGCGATGCCGAATGCTCCGGTGGCCAATCACTTGCGCGCAGCGTTGCAAGATTTCTACGCCCAATCGCCCATAATTTCCGTGGCCGACGATGCTGCGCCAGAAGAGCTGTTGCTTGAACGCAGCGCACCGCCCAGCGATTCGATGACGCTCCATGTCATCGGCAATGAGGGCGAATGGCACGCGAGATTTGTTGCCCAGCTCGATAACCTTGGCAAGGGCGCTTCAGGCGCCGCGATCCAGAACCTCAACATCATGTGCGGCCTTCCAGAGACGACGGGACTGCGCCTCTGACGCGGGAATTGGCTGCTTAAAATTTAGGCAAGCCTCGATCATATGCTGTGCACCCATTGCGCAGTGCACCATAATCTTGCTAACCGCCTATCTCCGGCGAAAGACATCCCGCCCCTTGAGTCTTCAAGCGGTAAGGATCGTTCGCAGCCACCACCTAAAGGCTTGGCACGGTTCTTGTTAAGAATCGGTCAGCAATCTAGCCAGGCGCGGATGGGGACGACGTGAAAAAGATCGAAGCGATCATCAAACCCTTCAAACTCGACGAGGTGAAGGAGGCGCTGCATGAAATCGGCGTGTCCGGGATCACCGTCACCGAAGCCAAGGGATTTGGCCGCCAGAAAGGCCACACCGAATTGTATCGCGGCGCTGAATATGTCGTCGATTTTCTGCCCAAAGTGAAACTCGAAGTCGTCGTGGCTGACGAGCAGGCCGAACGCGTGGTCGAGGCCATCGCCGCAGCCGCACAGACGGGGCGCATCGGCGACGGCAAGATTTTCGTCACCGCGATCGAAAGCGCGCTGCGCATCCGCACCGGCGAAACCAACGACGACGCGATCTGATTTTTACCCTCTCCTGTCCGCCAGGGGGGCGGACCGGCCCAGACATAAACCGAAAGGCACTACCGAAATGTCGAAAGCAAAAGACGTCCTGAAGCTCATCAAGGACGAGGAAATCGAGTGGGTCGATCTGCGCTTCACCGATCCCAAGGGCAAGTGGCAGCACCTCACCATGGTCGCCGGCATCCTCGGCGAAGACGAGCTTGAAGACGGTCTGATGTTCGACGGTTCGTCAATCGCCGGCTGGAAGGCGATCAACGAATCCGACATGATCCTGAAGCCCGATCTGACCGAAACGTGGATCGATCCGTTCAGCGCCACGCCGATGCTCATCATCAACTGCGACATCGTCGAACCTTCGACCGGTGACTGGTACAGCCGGGATCCACGCACCACCGCCAAGCGCGCCGAGGTCTACCTCAAGTCGACCGGCATCGGTGACACCGTCTATGTCGGCCCGGAAGCCGAGTTCTTCATGTTCGACGATGTGCGCTTTGAGGACGGTTATGCCGGCTCGGGCTTCTCGATCGACGATATTGAACTGCCCACCAACACCGGCAAGGAATATGACCAGGGCAACATGGCCCACCGTCCTCGCGCCAAGGGCGGCTACTTCCCGTGCGCTCCGGTTGACAGCGCGGTCGATATCCGGGCCGAAATGGTTTCGACCATGCTCGAAATGGGCCTGCCCTGCGACAAGCACCACCACGAAGTCGCCGCCGCCCAGCACGAACTGGGCCTGACCTTCGGCACGCTGGTGCAGACCGCCGACCGGATGCAGATCTACAAGTATGTCGTGCATCAGGTCGCCCATGCCTATGGCAAGACCGCGACCTTCATGCCCAAGCCGATCAAGGCCGATAACGGATCGGGGATGCACACCCACATTTCGATCTGGAAAGATGGCAAGCCGATGTTTGCCGGCAACGAATATGCCGGATTGTCGGAAATGTGCCTCTATTTCATCGGCGGCGTCATCAAGCACGCCAAGGCGCTGAACGCCTTCACCAACCCGACCACCAATAGCTACAAGCGACTGGTGCCGGGCTTTGAAGCGCCCGTCCTCTTGGCCTATTCGGCACGCAACCGTTCGGCATCGTGCCGCATCCCTTATGGCAGCGGCGACAAGGCCAAGCGCGTCGAGTTCCGGTTCCCCGATGCGATGGCCAACCCGTACCTGTGCTACTCGGCGCTGCTGATGGCCGGGCTCGACGGGATCGAGAACAAGATCCACCCGGGCGAAGCGATGGACAAGAACCTCTATGATCTGCCCCCTGCCGAACTGGCCGAGGTGCCGACTGTATGCGGTTCGCTGCGTGAAGCACTCGATTCGCTCGCAGCAGATCACGAATTCCTGCTCAAGGGCGACGTGTTCACCAAGGATCAGATCGAAGCCTACGCCGAACTGAAGTGGGAAGAGGTCATGCGCACCGAAACCACCCCGTGCCCGGTTGAATTCGACATGTATTACAGCATGTAATCTACCCTACAGGGTCAGGATCAAGGGCGGGGGGAGCAATCTTCCCGCCCTTTTTCGTGTCACGCCCTTCCGCGCTTCTCTGCTGCGTGAACGGGCATTATGGACGCGCAACGGAATAAAGCACGAGGATGCCCATGAACGAAACTTTTCTGCTGGTGGCTGGCGGTCTCGTCTTGCTGGCTGTGGGCGGCGAGTTGCTGGTGCGCGGAGCTGTCGGCATGGCAGCGCGGCTGGGCATCTCACCCCTGCTGGCGGGGCTGACAATCGTCGGCCTCGGCACGTCAATGCCTGAATTGGCGACCAGCGTTCAGGCGGCGCTTGCCGGATCGCCGGGGATTGCGCTGGGCAATGTCGTGGGATCGAACGTCGCCAATATCCTGCTGGTGCTCGGCGTATCGGCACTGATCAGGCCGCTCATGGTCAATCCGGCATCGTTTGCCCGCGATTCTATCGCGATGGGTGGATCGGCCCTGCTGGCAACCGTCGCGGTGCTGCTGGGCGTGATTGGCTGGCTGCCGGGCGTGGTGCTGGTGTCAGCGTTGGTCGGCTATATCTGGTGGGCCTACACATCCGAAAGTGCCGCCCCCTGCCCCGAAGGCGCGCGTCATGAAGCGGAGGTCAAGGATCATCCAGTGCCGCCTGACACAGGCCCGGTGGTTCTGGTGGGAATGATCATCGCAGGGCTGGCGGCTGCCATCTTCGGCGCGGGCTACCTTGTCGACGGCGCTACGGTGTTCGCGAGCGCGGCGGGCGTTTCTGAAAGCGTGATCGGCCTGACGGTGGTGGCAATCGGTACGTCCTTGCCAGAACTCATCGCCTGCGTCGTTGCCGTGCTGCGCAAGCATGCCGATGTCGCGCTGGGCAATGTTGTGGGATCATGCATCTACAACCTTTGCGGCATCCTGGGAGCCACAGCCTTGATTGCGCCCATCGCGGTTCCGGACGAGATTGCAGGCTTTGACATCTGGGTGATGCTCGGCGTGACCGCCCTGCTGATCGTGCAGTTGCGCAGTGGCTGGAAATTGTCGCGGGCCGAGGGCGGGCTGCTTGTTTTGCTTTATGCAGGTTACACGGTGCTACTGGCGATCCGCTGATGGGTGGGAACCCGCGCTGGAGCGGTGGTGATTGCACAACAGACCTTCACCAGCACCCAGACCAGCGTCAGCGAGGTGCCAGCATCCCGCGCCGTCCGACGGCGATAAAGCTCGCCAACAGGCACAGCATGTAGAACAGGGTCAGCAGATCGAGCGGCGCGGGCGCAGCAGCGTACCCCAAGTGCGACAGGATCGACCACAAGCCCACCACGACAAAGACCAGCCCGTAACTCCAGGCTCCGGCCTCAAGGTTGACCGCCAGCATCAATTCGTCGCAGGCGCGGTAGACCAACACAGACAGCAGTGTCCCGATCACCAGTCCGCCCGCCGCCACGAACAGCGCCGCGGCCTGCGGCATCGGTCCACCCGGCGCTGCAAGTGCCAGCGCAAAAAGCGCCGCACCCCACAATGTCATGGCCCCGCCCGAAAGGCTCAGCACCTTCTTCTGTTCGCGCAGTTCGTCGGCATCCTCGACATTCAGGAACCGCTCGCCAATCTTGGGGTTCACCGCGCCGAGGGCGATGATGGTCCCGATCACGGCATAAAGCACACCCACCAGCGCGGCGATGGTCGCCGATGAATCGAGCCCACCCACGGCAGAACTGCCGATAAACCGCAATGTAGCGGCACTGGCGGCGACCCCGGCAACGCCGCCAATCAGGGCCGGTATCAGCAGCTTGCGCACCCAGCGGGGCGTGGCGGAGGACGTTTTGTCGGACATCATGCTTCGGGCTCCCAATGATCGATAAACAGTTCCGGCACGGCGACGTCAAACAGGCGCGCCATGCGCAAGGCGAGGGGCAGCGAGGGATCATATTTGTCGGTTTCGACGGCATTGATCGTCTGGCGCGACACGCCGAGCCGCCGGGCCAGCTCGCCCTGGCTCCAGCCTTGCGCCTCGCGGTAATGCTTCAGACGATTTTCCACGCCTATCCTGACCAGCAAGTTGATGAAGTGCATGCGAGAGCGGCGGATCGCGGCATCAGACTTTTGCCACACCTGACAAGAGCTCTTTACAGTCAAGAATCCTTGTCAGTCAAGAGCTCTTGTCACCCCGTGCTGCAAAAACCATTTTCCTACCTGCGGCAATCATGCGCAATGCCTTGGCCTCACCACCACCGGAGGCGCGTTTCATGCCCTATAAGCCTTCCTCGTCATTGCTGACGCTGATGCGCCGACTGTCTGCCTTTTCTCTGACCCCGTCACCTGCCCCGCGCCATATCAGCGCCGAAGGCATTGCCCTGATCAAACGGTTCGAAGGCTGCGCGCGGCTGCGCACCGATGGCATGGTCGAAGCCTATCCCGATCCGGGCACGGGGGCTGAACCTTGGACAATTGGCTGGGGCGCAACGGGGCACGATCATGTGAACGGCGGGCGCATTGGCCCCGGCACATGCTGGACGCAGGCCGAATGCGACAATCGGCTGACGCAGGATCTGATCCGCTATGCTACCGACGTCACCGTCGCCATCGGTACCGCGCCGACCAGTCAGGCGCAGTTCGATGCACTGGTCAGCTTTCACTACAACACCGGGGCCATTGCCCGTGCCACGCTGACGCAAAAGCATCTCAAGGGCGATTTTACGGGCGCCGCGCGGGAATTTGCCCGCTGGAATCGTGCGGGCGGCCGGGTGCTCAAGGGCCTTGTGCGCCGCCGCGCCGCCGAAGCCGACTTGTATCTCGGCGCAAGCTGAAGACTAAGCCGTGGCAAGGACGCCTGCAGCGCGTCACGCAAGGATGTGATCGCACGCGCGAATGCGTCCTGACCCTTCAATCAATAATCACGGCTGACCTGCACCACCGCAGAATCGCGCCCGATGGTTGATACCGTACCCAGCAGCGCCAGCCAGCTGGTGATGCGATATTCGATCTGCGTTGCGCTGTAGCCGCGCCCGTCAGTCACCAGTTCGACGTAGATATTGCGGGTGATGTTCTTGCCAATGGCCACCCCTGTGCCGCGTCCGGTGAGCGGATCGGCGCTGACAATCCGCAATTGATCGAGCCCGATCGATCGCCGCAATTCGCCAATCGGGTCAAGCCCCCCGCCCCCGCTTTGGAAGGACGCCAGCGCCGCCGCCAGCTGCACGGCATCGGTGGCCGAAAGCGACGTCACCGATCCGCCAAACAGCAGCCGCGCAAGAATCTCCTCTTCGGGCAGGGCCGGATCGCTCGAAAAGGCAATCAAGGGCGACTGCGCGTTGCCGGTGATCGCGACATCGACATTGGTGCCGTTCTTCGCGGTTTCGGCCAGCACATCCAACCGCGGATTGATCGGCTCGTTCACGTCGAACTGGATGCGGCCACGGGTCAAATCAAAGCGGGTTCCGGCAAAGGTGTAATCGCCGCGCACCAGCCTTGCACTGCCGCCGATACGCGGATCGTCCACCGTGCCGCGAAGCGCGATATCGACGCCCCATTCGCTTTCCAGACCAAGGCCATCCACCGCGACCCGGTTTGGCCCGCTGGCATTGACCAGATATCGCCACGCGGCATCGCGTCCCGACACCTGGGTTCGTGCGCGCCCGTCTTCGCCATTGATTTCCCGCGTCGCGATGCGTGGCAGAGCGACATCCTCTTCGGCGATACCCAACGCCCAGGCCGCACGATCAATCGTGACGCGCCCGGCAATCGTTCCGCCCAGACCATTGGACACAATCCGCAAGGGGCCGGTGATCGTCGCCTCCAGCCCATTGGCATTCAGCACCCGCGCGTTCTTCACCGCTGCGCGCAGGTCCATCTGGGGTCCGCGTGTCGCGCTGATGCCGCCCAGATCAACGGTGCCACTGCCGCTGATTGTGCCGCCACCGGCAGTGGAGCCCGCGAACCGCACCAGTTCGAGCCGCGATCCGGCAAAACGTCCGCGTGCGTTGATATTGCTGACGCGCGTGCCGGTGAGCGAGCTTTCGAGCGTCAGGTCATCGGTGGCGAGCGTGCCGGTGATGCGCGGATTGGCGAGCGTACCCGTGGCGCGCGCGGCGATCCGCAGCGGGCCGGACAGGTCGAAAACCTCAATGGCGGCGAGGCGCCACAGCGTTTCGGCTGCGCCCTCGAAGCTGAGACGGGCGCCAAGCTGGCCGCGCATCAGACGGTCGGTCAGCGCCCCGTCCGCGCTGAGGCCCGCGATGCGCAACGCCACATCGCCGCGTCGGTCGTCACCCTCGAACAGGCGCACGGCGGCATTGAGCCGTGATGCCGTCAGGTCGATCACGGCCAGCACGTTGACCGGCTTGGACGACAGCACCAGTCCGGCGCGGCTGAACCGATTGATCCTGCCCCGCGCCGTGGCGGTCGGCGGCGCGCGGCCTTCCTGACGGTAATCGATGACGCCCGTCAAACGCCCGCCAAGGCCAAGATCGGCCCCCGCGAGATCGAGCAGGCGCAAAGGCATCCGCGCAAGCTTCAGCTCAAGCGCGGTGGTCCCGCCCCCAAAGCTGCCCTCGGCGATGGCAAAGCCGCCACCAAAGCCAACCTGCGTCGGGGCGAGCTGCCAGCCATCGCCATTTTCGCGTGCCGTGAGAACGGCGCGGCGCGGCATCGTGATTTGCGCATTGCCATATTGTCCGCGCGCGACCGCCGCGATCCGGCTTGGCGCAACGTCGGCATCGAAATTGAGTGCGAAGCGGTCTGCACGGCGTCCGGACAACGCGCCTGTCACCTTGCCCTGACCATTGGCGATTGCGGCCTTGGCGGTGAGATTGGCAAGGCTCAGGCCGCCATATTCAAGCCCGGCCGCGGTGATATCGGCATCGACATTCGTACCGCCATCGGCGTAGCTTCCCGTCGCGGCGATATCGGCGCGGGCGATGCTGATCGGTGTGGCCCCGCCAAAGCTTGCGTTGCGGGCGGCCAGATCGACGGCAAAGCCAATGGCGTCGCCGGGCTGCGGACGGAAAGCGACCGTGCCGTTCACCCCGCCGCCTGCCAACCTGAGATCGCCCGATGGGCCCGCATCTTCCAGCACGACTTCGCCGGTGACGGTGGTGCGATAGACCTCCAGCCGGTCAATCGCTACGCGCGTGGGCGCATCGGCAGGCAGGATCAATTGCAGCGCGCCTTCGAACTCTCCGAGCAGGGATTGCCCCGCCACATCCAGACCGAAGCCCTGATCGCTTGGCGCCAGTGCAATGCGCACGTCCTTGAGGCCAGCGGCGGGATAGGGATCGGCCAGCACGAGCACGGCGCGCGGGCCGTCCGCCGCGATTTCGGCGTCTAAACTGAATGGGCCATATTGCGCCTGCCGCCCGCTGCCTGCCAGCACGGTGCGGGTGACGCCCCCGCCGGTTACCACCCTGCTATCGAGCCGGGCGTTGAGCCGGGTAGAGGCGATGACCGTATCACGCAGCACGATCGCCTCGTTCGCGCCCATGCTCAGCGCGCCCTTGAAGCGAATCTGTTTGCCTGCAAGGTTGACGAGCGTGGCATTGCCGATGCGGCTGAGCACGCCCGCCAGATTGGCGCGCAGGCTCCACGGCACAGACGGCCCAAACTTGGCGAGGATCTTGGCATTGGCGGTGACATCGCCCGCGCCTTCAACGGCGAGCCGGCTGGCGGTGATCGGCCCTGCTATCGCATAGGCGCCGTTGGCCACATCGCCGCGCAGCGCAAGCGTGGCTTCCAGTCCGGGGAAGTCAATCTGCGCCCGGTCGGCGACGAGACGCTGGCTTTGAAAATCATAGGTCAGCACGCCCGTGACGCGACCCTTCACCAGGCGCGGATCGGCAAAGGCGTTGCCGGTGGTCACGCGCCCGGCGGTGAGCGCAAGCGGGATGCTCAGAACTGTGCCATCGATACGGCCCACGCCTTCCTGCGCCAGCCCGATGGCGGTAACGCCCGAAGCGATGAGACGGGCCACGGCGATTTCATGCTTGATCGCAAGATCGTCAAACGCGCCCTGAAGGTTCGCTGCCAGACGCCCGCCTTCGATCCGCAATGCCTCGCCGAAAAGATCGGGATCGCGAAGGGCCAAGCGTACCCGCGCCCCGTCAACGACGTTATCGGCAAGATCGACCACACCGGCGGCGCGCAGGTCCACCGCACCCGACACAGCGGCGGCGCTCCCTTCGATCACGCTGTTTTCCAGCTTGAACCGCGCGACAAGCGATAGCGTCTCTCCCAACGCCCGGGCCGTCAACGTATCGCCGGGCAGGCCAGGGCGCAGCTGGCCAAGCACGCCATAGCGCCCGCCGTCATTGCTGATCCGGAAGGCGGCCACCGGCGCTTGCGCGCTACCGCCGATGCGCCGCGCGGTCGCCGCGCCGCGCCAGCGGGCCCAGGTGCCGTCCCCGACGATGCGCCCAGCATAACCCTGTTCCAGCCCTGCCAACCCTGCGATCACGCCGCCCGCTGGAGCGCGGGCGTCGGCGGCGAGATCGAACTGGTCCCCGTCCGGCTCGGCATCAAGCAGCAGGGTCAGCCTGTCTTCCGCTCCCAATTGGGCCTTGGCATCAATCAGTGCCCGGCCCTCGCGAATATCGATTTGCGCAACCAGATTGGCGCGCTCATCGCTTTCGGTGGCGACGCCTCTGGCGATCACCAGATCCTCGATCACGAGCTTGTCGATCCGGATATCGAAATTGGGGAGCAGCGGTGCATCGGGATCACCGGGCAGCAGCTCGGGCAAACGAGACAACCGCCCGCGCTGCGCCGTCACCTCGCGGATATCCAGCCCGCTCCACAGCCAGTTGAGCGGGCGCCAATCGAGCTGCACCACCGGAATGGTCAGGAACGCACCCTTGGTGTCGCTCACCACCACCTTGCGCAGAACCGCCTGCCCGTAGATGTCCCCCTCGATCCGGCCCACCGTGAACCTGAGACCCGATGCGGGCGCCACGCTGGCAATCTGGTCGGCAATGAACCGTTTGCCGATCGGCGTGGCAAAAAACAGCGCGGCCAGCAGCAGCGGTCCGACAAGGATCGCCAGCGCCCAGCCAAATCGCTTGCGCCAGCGCCGCCACGTGCCACTGCCCCGCGAAGCCGCAGGCTCACCTTCAGGCGCGTATGGGATGGAGCTTTCCTCAGTCACTAGAACGCCTGACCCAAGCTGACATAGACCACCACCGGGCTATCGAATTCGGTGCGGTTGAGCGGCGTGGCGACATCGACGCGGATGGGGCCGAAGCTCGTCTTGTAACGTATCCCGATCCCTGCGCCGAAGCGGATTTCCTCGAAATTGGGGGTCGATCCGCGTGATACCGATCCTGCATCAATGAAAGGCACTACCTCCACCGCGCCATCGAACAATGGCGTTGCGACGCGTGCTTCCAGCGCGAATTCCACCAGCGAGGCTCCGCCTGTGGGGATGCCAAACTCATCGCGCGGCCCGACGCCCTGAAAACCGTAGCCGCGCACAGACGCGCCGCCACCGCCATACAGCCGGCGCGATGGCGCAATCGCTTCAATCCCTGCGCCCTGGATGGTTGCAGCCCGCATGCGTCCTGCCACCACGGTCGATCCGATCGACTGATAATAGGCCGCATCCGCCTGCGAGCGCAGATAAAACGCCTCGGCCCCTTCGGATCGCGAAACTTCGGGCGCGAGGAACAAGGTTGCGCGGTAGCCTTGCGTGGGATCGAGCAGATCGTCGCTTGCATCCAGGGTCACACTGCCGAACAACCCACCGATGAGGAACGCCCGCCGCGGTAGGGTGAGATCCACCTCATCGCGCGTGCGACGGTTGAAGTTGCGCTCGTCGGTGTAGAGCAGTTCGCCGCCGAGCTGGAAACTCAACGGCTTCTGGAACAGGATGTTGGAGATTTTTTCAAAGGTCGCGCGCAGGCCGAATCCGCGCGAATCGACCGCCAGCGTGGTGATGTCGCTGGCATAGAGATCCGCGCTCAGTACCTGATCCCGGCCAAGGAAGTTGTTGCGCCGCACCCCCACGCTGGCGAGGGCTTCGCGGGTGCCAAGAATACCACGCAGCCGCAGCGCACCCTCGGGCGGGAACAGATTGCGATGTTCCCACCGGCCTTCAAGCTTGAAGCCGTCTTCGGTGCCATATCCGATCGCGCCCGCAATGGTGCGCAACGGCGCGCGATCAAATTCGACATCGAGCGCGACTTCGCCGGGCACGCCATCTTGCGGGCTGCGTGTTTCGCGCGGGGTGACGGTGACGCTGGAAACCAGGCCGGTGGCGATAATCGCACGGCGCAGATCGGTTTCGAGGCTCTGCTGGAATACGTCACCTTCATCGAAGCGCGCGATTTCGGCGATGTGTCGGCCGGAAAGGAAGCGGTCATCACTGCTCACGATCTCGCCGAACACATACTTGCCGCCGGGCGCGACCGGCAGCGTCAGATCACCTTCAACGCGGGCGTGATCGATCAGCAGTGCAGGCTCGGACAGTTCGGCAAAGGGATAACCTGTCTCGCCCAATGCAACGCGCAGTTCGAGCTCGCGCTCGATAATGCGGTCGGCGTAAAGCGGATCGCCCGGCTTGATCCCGAACGCCGCGATCAGGCGGCTGGCGTCCGGTTCCGGCAGGGCGGGCAAACCGCCCAAATCGACCCGGCCAAAGCGGTAGAGCGCACCGGGCAGAATATCGAACCGGACGCTGGGTTCACGCGAAGCGGCCTGGGCCGCCTGTTCGGCTTCGGCCGCATCGTCGTTGCCGTTGCCCGCACGCCGCCCGCCGGAAAGCTGACGCACCACTTCGCCGTCGTAATAGCCATAAGTGCGCAGGATATCGCCCAGCAACTCCTCATCCGCGCGTGCGCGGGCAGCGACCAAGGGAGCCGATTCATCGCCATCGTCAAGCGCACGCAGGGTCGAAAGGTCCTTGAACCGCTGGATGAATTCGTCCTTCTCCGGAAAAGCTTCCTCGGCCTGTGGCAGGGCAAGCACCAGAGTGCTGGAGATTTGCGTTTCGGCCAGTTCCGGCAGATCACCCAGCGTCGGCGCCGCAATCGAAGCCAGAGCCTCCAGTTCGGGATCGGGATCGAGCGGTTCCGGCTCCTCCAGCGAAAATTCGGCAAAAACACCATCAATGGCGGGCTGCAAGGCCGGATTGGGCGGCGGCAGAAAGCCGTCCAAGGGGTCGTCTAAAGTGGGGCTGGCACCGTCTGCGAAGGCGCTATCGGGTACGACCACTGGCGCAGTATCGTCCACCCCTGCCGCCGCCCAGACATCGGGATTGGTCACCGCATCGGCCGGGATCAAATCATCGAGCGATTGTGGCACCGGAGCCGGTTCGGCCGCCCCGATCGGCACATCCCCAGGCTCGCCGTCAGGGGCAGACCCGGTCACCGGACGCGCCTCTTGGTCAGGCGCTGCCTGCTGCGCTGCAGCAGGAACCGCGCCTAGTACCAGTGCTCCCTGACCCAATCCGGCAAAAATCGCGAGACCGAGCTTGAGATGCCGCTGGATCTCAGCTTGCCGAAAACTTGACAGGTTGGCCATCCTTGCCCCGAGCACCTGCGCCCATTGCGACTAGGCCTTCGTCATGCGGTTGCCGCGGCGCCGTGGCAGCCGCGATCAACCGTTGCTGTTCATCCGCCTCCATGCGCTGCCAGCCTTCGCGGGTCAGCCGCTCAAGCGGGCGGTAGCGAACCTTGTATTGCATACGCGGACTGCCTTCGACCCAATATCCAAGATACACGTAAGGCAATGCCTCAGACGCGGCCCGGCGAATATGATCGAGGATAATAAATGTGCCAAGACCGGCACGCTCGGGGTGATCGGGTTCGTAAAACGAATAGATCATCGACAGGCCATCACCCTGCCGATCGGTCAGGCAGGCGCCCACAAGCCTCCCGGGCTCGCCATTGGGCAAGGGCTCACGATATTCAGTTACGACGCTGCCGACCGGCGTGTGTTCGATCATGTCGGCGTAATCCATTTCATCCATCGCCGACATGCCGCCATCGGGATGACGCGCGCCCAGATAGCGCGCCAGCAACGCGAATTGTTCGTCGGTCGCCCACGGGCGGCATTCGTTGACGATCAGATCGGCGTTCCGCTTGATCTCGCGCTTTTGGGTCGCCGATGGCTGGAACTGCGTAGCCAGCACGCGCACCGACACACAGGCCTGACAGTCAAGGCACGAGGGGCGATAGGCGACAGTTTGGCTGCGGCGGAAGCCGATACGGCCCAATGCCTCATTCAGCTGGTCGGCGTGCGGGCCTTTCAGTTCGGTAAAAACCTTCCGCTCGCTCCGCCCCGACAGATAGGGACAGGGCGCAGGGCTGGTCACAAAGAACCGGGGAAAGCGGATCGGAGCCGTCACGGGTGGGGCCTGTCCTTCTTGTGTGCGAACGCACAAAGCCAAATCGTTAAGAAAATCTTATGCCCGCACAGGCGCTCCGGTAAAAGTCCTTTAACCATGAAAATCGCGCCAAATGCGCTGACAGGTGTGCAGCCCGCCGCAAAAGTGCGTTCGCGACGGTGCAATACTGCGCCAAACCGCGCCGGTTTTCAGCCCAGTTCGACCAGTTGGACGATGTAACCCTTGGCCCTAAGGCCCTCAACCAGCCGCTCGACCTGCTCGGCATCGCGTGCTTCGCATTCGATATCGGTGATCAGCCCCTTGGCCGGAAGGGTGGTGAAGATGCGTTGGTGATAGATCTCGATGATGTTGACGTTGTGTTCGTCAAACAGGCGCATCACCTTGAACAGCGCCCCTGGACGATCCTGCAAAGTGATCCGCAACCGCGCAAGGCGTCCTTGACGGGCCAGATCGCGAAGCAGGACATTGGCCAGCAGGCGTGTATCAATATTACCGCCGCACAGCGCCAGACCGATGGTTTTGCCCTTGAACCGTTTGGGATTGCCCAGCACCGCCGCAAGGCCCGCTGCGCCTGCGCCTTCAACCACGGTCTTTTCGATCTGGAGCAGCAGCGCAACCGCCTTTTCCAAGGCGGGCTCATCCACCAGCAGAATATCGTCGACCCGTTCGGCAATCACCTTCGCGGTAAAGTCGCCAGGTTGCTTGACGGCGATGCCTTCAGCCAGCGTATCCCCGCCGCACGGCAGATTGGCGCCCTTGATCCGATCAAACATGCTGGGAAACAGGCCCGCCTGCACGCCGACAACTTCAATGGACGGGTTGATTGCCTTGGCCACCGTCGCCATTCCCGAAATCAGCCCGCCCCCACCAATCGGCGTAACGATGCAATCGAGATCAGGCTTCACTTCGAGCATTTCGAGCGCGACTGTGCCGGCACCCGCGGCCACATCGGGATCATCAAACGGGTGCACGAACGTCAGGCCCAGTTCGACCTCAAGCTTGCGGGCATAGGCATAGGCTTCGTCGAAGGATTCGCCTTCAAGCAGCACTTTGCCGCCGACGCTTTCGGTCTGCATGACCTTCACCGTCGGGGTGGTGTTCGGCATGACGATGGTGACCGGCACGCCCAGGCGGGTGCCGTGATACGAAAGGCCCTGCGAATGGTTGCCCGCCGAAGCCGCAATTACACCGCGACTGCGTTGCTCATCGTTCAGCAGAAGCAGCGCATTCAGGGCGCCGCGCTCCTTGTAAGCGGCAGTGAATTGCAGGTTCTCGAACTTCAGCCAGATATCCGCGCCGGTGATCTCCGACAGCGTGATCGAATGCATCATCGGCGTTTCCACCACCGCGCCGCGAATGCGGGCCGCGGCGGCGCGCACGTGATCGAGGGTCAGGTCGGCCGGCGTGGCGGCGGCACCCTTGGGGCTGGCGGAGATCGGTTGTGTCGACATGATCCGCCGCGATTAGTGCCTTGGCGAGCGCAGGGCAATCGGCAGCCTGCGGATTTCGTATGCGCCGACCGATTGGCAAGCGCGCCGCAAAGCGATAGGCTCCGCGCCTTCATGTTTTTGCCCTGCCGCTAGGATCGCCATGTTTCGCACCTTCGCTCCGCTGTTTGCTGCTGTTTCTGCCCTTGCTCTGGCCACGCCGGCTTGGGCCGATACCTTGGTCGACGATGTCGATGGGGTCACGATCGGCGAAGATGGCAAGGTCAAACGCTTCAACGGGCTGGTGTTCGATGAAGACGGCAAGATAACGGCTGTTCTGGAACGCGGCGACAAGCGTCCGCAGGTGGATTACCGCCTTGATGGCGAAGGGCGCGTGATGATCCCCGGCATGATCGACGCGCATGTGCATGTGATGGATATCGGCTTTGCCGCACTGACGCTCGATCTTTCGGATACGGCCTCGCTGGAAGACGCGCTGGCGAAGATCAAGGCCTTCGCCGATGCCAACACGGGGCGCCCCTGGATCATCGGACGCGGATGGAATCAGGAAAAGTGGGGGCTGGGTCGCTTCCCGACGGCGGCAGAACTCGATGCGGTGGTATCGGACCGCCCCGTGTGGCTCGAACGGGCGGACAATCACGCCAACTGGGGCAACACCCTCGCCATCCAGACTGCGGGCGTTACCGCCAAGACCCCCGATCCGGCGGGCGGCAAGATCATCCGCGATGCCAAGGGCGCGCCCGCTGGCGTGTTCGTGGACAATGCCGTGCAGTTGGTGGGCAAGGTCGTGCCCGCTCCCCGCCCCAAGGACCGCGATCTGGCCTTTGCCGCAGCGCAAAAGGCGCTGCTCGCCAAGGGCGTGACCGCGGTGGCGGACATGGGCACCGAGATGGCGGACTGGACCACCTACCGTCGTGCGGGCGACACGGGACGCCTACAAATCCGCATCATGTCCTACGCCGATTCGTTTGAGACGCTGGAAACCGTCTCAGGGCCAGAGCCGACCGTGTGGCTCTATGACGACAAGCTGCGCATGGGCGGGATCAAGCTGTATCTCGATGGCGCGCTGGGATCGCGCGGGGCGAGCCTGAAGGCGCCCTATCACGATGATCCGGGTGCGCGCGGCCTGCCGTTGCTGACCCCGGCACAGCTGCGCAATCTGATGAGCCGCGCCAGCATGGACAATTTCCAGACCGCCATTCATGCGATCGGCGATGCCGCCAATGCCGAGGTGCTGGCCGCGGTCGAGGAACTGTCCGAAAGCTACGAGGGTGACCGGCGCTGGCGGATCGAGCACGCGCAGATCATCGATCCGGCCGATCTGTCGCGGATGGGCCAGCACGGCATCATCGCGTCGATGCAGCCGCTGCACCAGACCTCCGACCGGCTGATGGCCGAAGCACGGCTGGGGCCGGACCGGCTGGACGGCGCCTATCCGTGGCGCAGCGTGATGAACGTGGGCGGGCGGCTCGCTTTCGGATCGGACGCGCCGGTCGAACCGGCCGATCCCTTCGCCGGCATGGCCGCCGCGATCAGCCGCATGGATGCGCAAGGCCAGCCCTTTGGCGGGTGGTTCCCAGAAGAGGCTGTCAGCCGCGAAACGGCGCTGGCCGGCTTCACATCGGACGCGGCCTTTGCCGGGTTTGCGGAAGGCCGTTTCGGCCGACTCATCCCCGGCGAGCGAGCGGATTTCCTGCTGATTGACCGCGATCCGCTGTTCGCCTCGCCCGAGGCCTTGCGCGAAACGCAGATTCTTCAGGTGTGGGTCGGCGGAGTCAAGGTCACAGGCGCGGAGTAATTATTCCGCTGCGGCGCTGGTTGCTGCTTCCTCGGCCTCGCGCGCGGCTTTGTCCGCCGCGACGGCCTTGTCCTGAAAACGCATGAGCATCAGCGAGGCTTCGAACAGCAGGATCAAAGGCAGGGCGAGGATGACCTGCGAGCCGGGATCGGGCGGTGTCACAATCGCAGCCACCGCGAAGATGGCGACGATCACGTAGCGCCGCCCGCCTGCAAGCTGCGCACGGGTGATGATCCCGGCACGGTGCAGCAGCAGCAGCAGCACCGGCAGCAGAAACGTCAGCCCGAAGGCGAGGATGAACTGCATCACCAGGCCGAGATATTCCTCCGCGCTTGGCAAGGCCTGCAAGGTCAGGTTCCCGGCCTTCCCGCCATAGCCGAGGAAGAACACGAAAGCGGTCGGCATGACAACGAAATAGGCCAGCGCCGCCCCGCCCAGAAACAGCGCCGGGGTCGCCAATAGAAAGGGCAGAAACGCCTTCTTCTCGCGCGCATACAGCCCCGGCGCGATGAATGCCCAGAGCTGGTTCGCGATCACCGGAAAGCTGACCATGAAGCCTGCAAACAGCGCGACCTTCAGCTCGACGAAGAACACTTCGGGCAGCTTGGTGAAGATCAGCTGGCCCTGCCCTTCGGGAAAGGCACGTTCGAGCGGCCAGACCAGAAAGCCCAGGATATCGCTGGCGAAATAGAGGCACACGCCAAACGCCACCGCCAGCGCCAGCAGCGCCCGGATCACGCGGGTGCGCAATTCGATCAGATGATCGAGCAGCGGGGCGCGGCTCTCGTCGAGATCGTCAACCTTGAACATTGTCGCCGCCCTTGGAAGGGGTTTCAGGCAAGGGTTGCGCATCGACCGGCTGCGGTTTGATCGGCGGCGGCGCGAATTGCGCGGGCGGCGTTTCGGCGCCGGCTTTTTCGAGCGACGGCGGACCGGTCATTACCGGCACGCCTGCTTCAGCCTCGGTAAGGGCTGCGGAACGGCGCATGATTTCCTCATTCTGCGCCTTCCACTTCTTTTCCATGTCCTCCAGCTCGGCTTCGCGCACCATAGTGTCGATGCCCGAGCGGAAATGGGCGGAAACGCGCCGCATCTTGCCAATCCAGCGGCCCGCCACTCGCATGGCGAGCGGCAAGTCCTTCGGCCCGATCACGACGACCGCGACGATAATGATAACCAGCAGTTCTGCGGCGCCGATGTCGAACATGTCAGATGCGGGCGCGCCGCCTCCTCAAGACGTGGGTCAGGCGCTGGTGCTGTCGTTCTTGTCCATCGAGACCGGCTTTTCGGCCGGCGGCGGCGCGGCAACCGGCGGTTCGATCCGGGCCTTGCTCTGCGGCTCGTCCGGCTCGCTCATGCCCTTCTTGAAGCTGGAAATACCCTTGCCGAAATCGCCCATCATCTCCGAGATGCGCCCGCGCCCGAACAGGACCAGCACGACCAGTGCAATGATGAGAATCTGCCAGATACCGGGTTGCATAGTTCAAGACTCATGTTGGTGTGACGCTGTCTATATAGGGGGCTTATCGCGTGGATGCCAACTGCAGCGACGGATCAGCGTGCAATAGACCCTGTCTTACCCATCGCGATGGCCTTCGTCATCGGCTTCATCGGGATCGAAACGCACCACACCTTCGAGGGCGGCTTCCATCGCCTCATCCACCGGATCGAGCAGTCCTGCGGCGCGCAATTCGTCGATACCGGGCAGGTCGCGGCGGCTGGCAAGGCCGAAATGGTCGAGAAATTGCGGCGTGGTCGCGTAAATCACCGGCCGCCCCGGCACCTCGCGACGTCCGGCCAGCCGCACCCAGCCAGCCTCCATCAGCACGTCCAGCGTGCCCGCACTGGTCTGCACGCCGCGGATCGATTCGATCTCGGCGCGGCTGACAGGTTCGTGATACGCGATGATCGCCAGCACTTCGGTCGCGGCACGGCTTAGCCTGCGCACCTGCTCCTTTTCGCGGCGCATCAGATGCGCCAGATCGGGCGCGGTTTCGAAATGCCAGCGCCCACCGCGCTCCACCAGATGCACGCCGCGCGCCCGGTAACGCATTTCAAGACATGCCAGCGCATCGCGCACATCTGCGGGAGCCAGCCCGCCGAGATGTGCTGAAATCGCATCGACCGCCAAGGGCTCTTCGGATGCGAACAGCGTGGCTTCCACCGCGCGTTCAAGCATGTCAGGCTCCTCAGGGGGTCCCTCGCTCATGCCGGGGCGGCATCCTTCAGGCGGCGGATACGCAAGGGGGCAAAGGCGCCGTCCTGCTCCAGTTCCGCCCGCCCCCGCTTGGTCAGTTCCAGCGCCGCCACAAAGCTGGAAGCGAGCGCCGAACGCTTGAGTTCCGGCGTGGCATGTGGCGGGAGAAAATCACGGATCTCCATCCATTCCAGCGTGACGCCGAGCATCGCGGAAACGCGTTCAAGCGCGCTGTCGAGCGTCATTACAGGGCGATTGGCGACGTGATAGATACGCGGAGCGGCGCGCGCCTTGACCTGTCCATAGGCCTGGATCAGCGCAAAGATATCGCTGCGCCACGAGATCTTGCGGTCGGTGCGTAGCCCTTCTGGCGCGCCGCGGACGAACACATCGCGTCCGATCCGGTCGCGCCCCATCAGCCGCGCCGCCGCCTCCCGCATCGCGCCGAGACGCTGCAGGCGCAGTTGCAGGCGCAGCGCGAGTTCTTCGGGCGACGGGTCTTCCTGCGCCGCTTTGGGCAGCAGCATCGCGGATTTGAGATAGGCCAGCCACGCCGCCATCACGAGGTAATCGGCGGCCAGTTCCAGCTTCATCGCGCCTGCTTGGTCGATATAGGCGAGGTATTGATCGACCAGTGCAAGGATCGAAATCTGAAGCAGGTCCACCTTCTGCCTCCGCGCAAGGTCGAGCAGCAGGTCGAGCGGCCCTTCCCACCCGTCCAGTTCCAGATAGAGCGCGTCCGCTTCGGCTCTGGCCGGGTCGGGCGCAAACAGGAACGGAGCGGCCTCCTGACTCATGCAGGCGTACCGGTGAGCGCCAGCAGGGCATCGCGTTTGGCCAGCAACTCCGCTGCTTCCGGTGCAATCGCCGGCGCAATGCGGGTGCCGGCCAGGGCGCGGTCAAGGCGCGCGGCGGTGGTTTCGGACATGGCAGTCAGCACGTTACAGATGCCCTGCATATCCTGCATCTTGGCCCAGCAATTCAGGATGATATCGCACCCCGCCGCATGGGCGCGGGCGGCGCGTTCGGGGATGTTGCCGCCCAGCGCCTCCATGTCGATGTCGTCTGTCAGCAGCAGGCCATCGAAACCGATTTGTCCGCGGATCACATCGCGAATCACGGTTTCGGACAGGGTCGCCGGATTTTCCGCATCCCATGCGGTGAAGACCAGATGCCCGGTCATCCCGATCAGCGCATGATTGAGCGTGTGAAACGGGAAGAGATCATTCTCCAGTTCTGCGGCCGAGGCGGTGACGGTGGGCAGCGCCTTGTGCGTATCGACATCGGTGCGGCCATGACCCGGCATATGCTTGATGCAGCCCGCCACGCCGCCTGCCGCCAACCCTTCGAGCACGGCGCGGCCAATCGCGGCGACCTGCATCGGATCGGCTCCGAAGGCCCGGTCGCCGATCACATCGTGCGCGCCGGGAACCCTGAGATCGAGCGGGGGGTGATAATTCACCGTGATCCCCATCGCCGACAGTTCCAGCCCCATCGCCGTGGCATTGGCGCGCGCCGCCTCGATCGCGCTGGTGGGCGCGATATCGTATAACTTCTCAAAGACTTGCCCTGCCGGATAGCCTGCCCATAACGGCGGACGAAGGCGGGCCACGCGGCCGCCTTCCTGATCGATGGAAACCAGCAGGCGGTCGCGCCCGTGAATGCTGCGCAGATCATCGGTCAGCGCGCGAAGCTGATTGGGATCGACGCAATTGCGCCCGAACAGGATGTAGCCCGCGGGGTCGGCCTCACGGAAAAAGGCGCGCTCGTCAGCGGTGAGGTGCGGGCTGGAAAGGCCGAAGATTGCCGGTGTCATAAGGCCTGTAAAGTCGCACTCAACGCAGGGGCAAGCAAGGGCAACAAGGGGTCAAGGGCGGGGAAAAGCCCTGTCAAGGTCCGCAGAACGCCGCCCTTACTTGACCTGGCAATCGACCCCGTCGCCTTTCAAAGCGGCGCACAGCCGGTCGGCTTCGGCACGGGTGCCTGCCACCGCCTGCAAGCGATAGACCGTGCCGATGTCGACCTTCCCTTCGACAACCCGGTATTTGACGCCGGACAGGACATCGGTGCGGCGGGTGATATCGGTCCAGCCCTGTTCAGCGCGGGCGCGCGTGCCATAGGCGGCCAGTTGCACGCCGATGCCGGGGACGTCGGCGCCTGCGAGAACCGCTGCGGGCACGGTCGCGATTGAAGGCTTGGGCGCGGCGGTCGGCGCTGGCATGGGCGCTTCGGCCACCACGGCGGGGCGCGATCCGCCCTCGCCCACCACAGGCGCGACATTGCCGGTTCCCGCGAATTCCTTGCCGCCCGGATCATCGGGGCGCTGTTTGACCGGGCCTTCGGGCGCGGCGATCACGCTTCCATCGGCCACAGCATCGCCGCCCGCCGCGCGGTGGGAGATGAACCACACGCCGCCCACCACCGCGCCCAGCAACAGCACCAGCGCGACGCCGAACAGCATGATCTGGCTGGTGTCGATCCCGCCTGCCTCGCTGTCATCCTCATCGGATTCAAGCCACGGCAGGCTGTCCGTATCGGCCAGATCAAGCGCGCTGTCCGCGTCGTTCAATTCTTCGTACTCGGCATCGATCATGGCGATCTTTCGCTTCCCCCCAAGAGCCCAAAGACCTCTCGGCTACATGCTTTCAACAGCCTCGACGCCCAGAACGGCGAGCCCGCCCTTGATCACTTGCCCGATTGCGTTGCCGAGGAAAAGCCTTGCCGCCGTCACTTCCGCATCCTGTTCCACGATGAAGCGTTTTTCCGGCCGGTCGTTACCGAGATTCCAGTAGGAATGGAGATCGGCGGCGAGGTCAAAGAGATAAAAGGCAATCCGGTGCGGCTCGCGCGCACGCGCGGCGGCCTCGATCTCGCGCGGGAATTGCGCAGCGCGGGCGATCAGCGCCAGTTCTTCGGTGCCCAGCCGGTGCAGCGCCTCGCCCGAGGGGGCCAGGCCCGCATCGGCCGCCTTGCGCAAGGTCGAACGGATCCGAGCATGGGCATATTGCACATAGAACACCGGGTTGTCCTTCGACGCTTCGACCACCTTGTCGAAATCGAAGTCCATCTGCGCATCGGGCTTGCGGGTCAGCATGGTGAAGCGCACCACGTCCTTGCCCACCATCTCGACCACATCGGCGAGCGTGACGAAATTGCCCGACCGTTTGGACATCTTGAACGGCTGGCCGCCTTTCAGCAGCTGCACCATCTGGACGAGCTTGACCTCGAAGGGCTTCGGCTCTGCACCGTCTGCGCTGGTCAGCGCGGCGACCGCCGCCTTGATCCGCTTGACCGTGCCGGCATGGTCCGCGCCCCAGATATCCACCAGCGCGTCGGCGCTCTGCGCCTTCTGGAAGTGGTAGGCGAGATCGGCGCCAAAATAGGTCCATGCCCCGTTCGACTTCTTGATCGGGCGATCCTGATCGTCCCCGAACCGGGTCGAGCGGAACAGCGGCAGTTGCACCGGCTCCCAGTCTTCGGGCGGCGCCTTGCCCTTGGGCGCTTCGAGCACGCCGTCATAGACGAGGTCATGTGTCCGCAGCCAGGCTTCGGCGGCATCGACCTTGCCTGACGCTTGCAATTCCGCCTCCGACGAGAACAGATCGTGCTTGATGCCGAGCGTTGCGAGATCGTCGCGAATCATGTCCATCATCGCCGCGACCGCGCGGGTGCGGAACAGGATCAGCCAGTCGGCTTCGGGCGCCGCGACGTATTGATCGCCAAACTCAGCGGCGAGGGCCTCGCCCTCCGGCTTCAGGTATTCGCCGGGGTAGAGGCCTTCAGGGATGGATATATCCCGCCCCAGGGCCTCAAGATACCGCAGATGCACCGAGCGTGCGAGCACATCGACCTGCGCGCCCGCGTCGTTGACGTAGTATTCGCGCGTGACTTTGTGGCCTGCGAACTCCAACAAGCTGCCCAGCGCATCGCCCACCACCGCGCCGCGGCAGTGGCCCATGTGCATGGGGCCGGTGGGATTGGCCGAGACATATTCGATGTTGACCACCCGGCCTCCGCCCATGCCGGACCGGCCGTAATCATCGCCCAAAGTCGCAATCGCCTGCAATTCATCGAGCCACGCTTCAGGCGCGAGACGCAGGTTGATGAAGCCTGGCCCTGCAATGTCGGCGCTGGTGATGGTGGGATGCGCGGTAAGCTTGGCCGTGATCGCTTCGGCCAGCGCACGCGGGTTCATGCCGGCACCCTTGGCCAGCACCATCGCGGCATTGGTCGCCAGATCCCCATGCGAAAGATCGCGCGGCGGCTCCAGCGTGACGTTGGCGAAGCTGGTGCCAGCGGGCAGCGTGCCGTCTGCGACCAGTTCAGTCAGCACGGTTTCGATTAGCGCCGCATAGGCGGTGTAGAGGGTCTTGGGCTGGGTCATAATTGTCTCGGGCGGTGTGCGCGGAATATCGCGCCTGCAAGATAGAAAGCGAGGTCCCGGGTCAAGCCCGGGAAAACGTTAGATGGAATTCACCAATCGACGCGAAGACGTCGCGAGCGCGACCGCGTGCCCGCAGGTGCTCCGTAGCGCAGCGAAGGAAACGCACCGAGGATGCGGGCGCGGAGGCGTCCGCGAAACCCATTAACGCGTCACATTATACGCCAGCTGCGCTTCGGTTAGCTGGAAGCCGACCAGCATTTCAAAGCGTGTGCGGGCGATGGCAGCCTTCACTTCCGGGTCGGCCAAAGGATCAAGCGCGGCTTCGGCGTCTCCGGGCCGGCGTCGCTTGGTGATCTTTTCGCGGATGTCTTCTGGCAGGGCCGCATCGGCGCGGTTGATGAAGCTTCCCACCTTGCCGCTGGCCATGGCGCGCTCCTGCCCTTCGGCAAAGGACAAGGTGACGGTGCCCAGCCGCTTGCTCACCACCGCACTGCCGCCGCGCAGCACGGTCACGAAATAGGGCAGTTGAACGCTGCGTGCGCCGCGCACATCGGTGCGGCGGGCGTTCACGGTAAAGCTGGCTTCGGAATAGATCTGCTCGCCCGTGTCGTTGCAGGTGGCACGCAGATCGGTCAGCGCGGCGGACACATCGAGGCTTGCGGTCGTCGTGTCTTCAGCGTTGCGGAAAGTGGTGACATCGCCGGTGTAGTCGGGGATCCCGACCGACGGGCACAGCGTCAGCACGCTGGTAATGCCTACACCCTCGTTCAGCACCAGTTCGCCTTCGTTCGAACAGGCAGCCAAGGCCGTGGCGGCGGAAAGGGCAAAAAAGGCGCTTGCGCGGAGCTTCATCAAAGGCGTCCTTGAATTTACGGTCCCGTGCGCCCTAGCGAGGACGCGGCGAAAGCGCTAGAGGGAGCGATATGAACGCGCCCTTTCACACTTCCGACGCCGACGCCGCACCCTCCGCTGCTGGCACCGTAGCAGATTGCCCGCCCCTCAACCTGCTGATCGCAGCCCCGCGCGGCTTCTGCGCCGGGGTCGACCGGGCGATCGAGATCGTCGAAAAGGCGCTGGAACGCTATGGCGCGCCGGTGTTCGTGCGGCACGAAATCGTCCACAACAAATACGTGGTCGAAGGGCTTAAGGCCAAGGGCGCCATCTTCGTCAAGGAACTGGACGAAGTGCCCGACGATGCGCCGGTGGTGTTTAGCGCGCACGGCGTGCCCAAGTCGATCCCGGCCGAAGCCCGGCGCCGCGAGCTGCTGTATGTCGATGCCACCTGCCCGCTGGTCAGCAAGATCCACCGGCAGGCCGAACGCCAGATTGAAAAAGGCCGCCACATCATCTTCATCGGTCACGAAGGCCACCCCGAAGTGATCGGCACGATGGGGCAGGTCGAGCCTGGCCAGATGACGCTGGTCGAAACCATCGAGGATGTCGACAAGCTGCCGTTCGATTCCGACGAGGAACTGTCCTACCTGACCCAGACCACACTGTCGGTCGACGACACGCGTGAGGTGATTCAGGCGCTCGAATGGCGCTATCCCAACATCTCCGGCCCGCGCGCTGAAGACATTTGCTACGCGACCTCCAACCGTCAGGCTGCGGTCAAGGAGCTGGCGCATGATTGCGAGCTGGTGCTGGTGATCGGCGCGCCCAATTCGTCCAACTCGCTGCGGCTGGTCGAAGTGTCCGAACGCCTCGGCACCCCGGCCAAGCTGATCCAGCGCGCGACTGAAATCGACCTTGGCTGGCTCGAAGGAGTAAAAACCCTGGGGCTGACTGCCGGCGCTTCGGCGCCCGAAGTGCTGGTGCGCGAAGTGGTGGCGCTTTTGGCGCAGCACCGCACGATCCACGAAAAGGAAATCACCGCCACGGTCGAGAAGATGGTGTTCAAATTGCCGCGCCAACTGACCGAGTAATCCGGGGCTCTCGTGGCGGTTTATACCCATTTGGGGGCGGAGGATCTTGCCCGGCTGATCGCATATTACGATGTCGGCGATCTGGTTTCAGCCAAGGGGATTGCCGAGGGCGTGTCCAATTCCAACTGGCTAGTGGAGACGACCGGCGCAGGCGGCAGCGGCGCGCGGTTCATCCTGACACTGTATGAACGGCGGATCGATACTGCCGATCTGCCCTACTTCCTCGATCTGCTCGATCATCTGTCCGCGCGCGGAAGCCCGGTGCCGCGAACCATGCATGACCGCGACGGCGCATCTTTCCGGATGGTCGAAGGCAAGGCCGCGGCGCTGATCGAATTTCTGCCCGGTGTGTCCCCCACCCGCCCGACGCCTGCACAGGCGCGCGCCGTGGGCGAAGTGCTGGCGCGGCTGCATCTGGCGGCGCAAGATTTCCCGCGCACCCGCGCCAACGCGATGGATTTCGCCGCCACCGCCGCAATTCTGGAGGCTTGCGGCGCACCCGCTCTGGCGACGATCGACGCCGGCCTGCCCGCGATGCTGGATCACGCCCGCGCCGCTGCCGCGCTGGACCTTTCCGCCCTGCCGCAATCCCAGACCCACACGGACCTGTTCCCCGACAATGTCCTCATGCTGGGCGACCGCGTGACCGGGCTGATCGATTTCTACTTCGCTTGCACCGGGCCAATGGTGTTCGATCTGGCGGTCACGCATGCGGCGTGGTGTTTCAACGGGGCCAATGCCTACCGCGCGGATTGCGGCGCAGCGCTGATTGCGGGCTATCAAAGCGTTCGCCCGCTTGCAGTCGCGGAACGCCAGCTGTTCCCCGAGATTGCCAAAGGCGCGTGCCTGCGGTTCGTTGCCAGCCGCGCCGAAGACTGGCTGGATACGCCCGACGATGCACTCGTCACGCGCAAGGATCCGATGCAATTTGCCCGCCGCTGGCAATTCTACGACGAAGCGGGCGAAGGCGTGCTTGCAGCCTGAACGCTCCCGCGCCAAAGCTTGACCCATGAAACAGGTCGAAATCTACACCGATGGCGCGTGCAAGGGCAATCCTGGCCCCGGCGGCTGGGGCGCGCTGCTGCGGATGGGCACGCATGAAAAGGAATTATCGGGAGGTGAGCCTGACACCACCAACAATCGCATGGAAATGATGGCGGCGATCAAGGGCCTCGGCGCCCTGATCGAACCGTGCAAGGTCGATCTCTATTCCGACAGCAAATATGTGCTCGACGGGATGCAGAAGTGGATTCACGGTTGGCAGCGCAACGGCTGGATGAACGCTTCCAAAAAGCCGGTCCGCAATGCCGATCTGTGGCACGAACTGATCGAGGCGGCCCGCCCGCATCAGGTCAACTGGCACTGGGTCCGGGGGCACAATGGCCACCCGGAAAACGAACGGGTCGATGCGCTGGCGAGCGCCGAAGCGGCACGAATTGCGGCCGGGGTATAAGCCCCCGCCCCGCACTATGCCCGATCAGCTATTGTCTTCGACCTGTGCGCCGGGGCCGTTCTTCTTGATCGAATCGATCGCGTTCTGGGCGCTAGCCTTGCTCGAATAGCCCTGCGTCGAGAACATCACTTCCGAATTGTATTTGAACCGCACGCGGAACTCGCCGGCGTTGTCCTTGTAGATTTCGAACGTGTGCGCCATCGGCTTTCCCTCCCTTTGTTTAACCAAGGTCAGGAAATGCCAGATCGATGCGCCGTTGGCTAGGCCGATTGCGGCGCGGAGACGCGGTGGAACCGGGCGGGCGTATAGGCGGCGGGATCGATAGGCGCCGTCATGGCGTCCCGCCCCTGCCCCAACACCAGTTGCGCAGCCAGCCGTGCGGCGGCGGGAGCGGTCTGGATGCCGAAACCACCCTGCCCGGCAAACCAGACAAAGCTGCCTTCGTCCGGGTCACGGCCATAGACCGGCAGGCGATCGGGTGCGAAACTGCGCAGGCCCGCCCAGCGCCGCTCGACCGCCGCGATCCGCCAATCGGTCACGCTCTGGAAGCGGTCGATGGCCACCGCCACGTCCCATTCCTCGGGCGCGGCATCGCACGGCTCGGACGGGATTTCATCATGCGGGCTCAGCCACAACCGGCCTGCATCGGGCTTGAAATAGAACCCCCCCTTGATGTCGAGCACCAGCGGCAGATCGGCGGGTGCCTGCGGTTCGACCCGCAACACCGCGACCGTGCGGCGCAGCGGATTGATGCCGACGGGGCGCACGCCTGCCATATGCGCAACATCGTCCGCCCACGCCCCCGAGGCATTGATGACGGTGGCAGCGCGCCATGTTTCCCCGTGCGCACCGGTGATCGCCCATGCGCCACCTTGCCGCGCCAATCCGCTGACCCGCGCGCGGCAGGCGATGGTGACGCCGTGGCGGCGCGCGGCAGCAAGGTAATGCTGGTGAAGCCCAGCCACGTCGATATCGGCGCAGGCGGGCTGATGCAGCGCCTCGCTCCAATCGGGGCGAATATGCGGCACCTTGGCGGCCAGATCGGTGGGCGAAATCCGATGGATCGCAATGCCCGCGCCCGCAAAGGTTTCAACATGGCGATCCATGGCCGCCCGGTCCTCTGCCCGCCCGACATAGAGCGCGCCGCGAGGCGTAAGGAAGCCGTGCTCCCCAAGGTACGCGCCGGACGCCAGTGTCAGCGGCACCACGCCGGGCCCGCCATAGGATTCCTCCCAGAACGCAGCCGAACGGCCCGTGGCGTGATAGCCCGGCGCATCCTCCGCCTCCAGCAGCAGCACGCTGGCATGGGGCGCAAGTTCGGCGGCGATGCTGGCCCCCGCCATGCCGGCGCCAATGATGGCAAAATCGTGGATCATGCCGGGATCGCCGTTCCTGGCGCCGCGCGGTCGAGGAATTCCGCAATCGCCTGCATCACGCGCCCGCGCACCGCGTCAACCTCGCGCAGCACTTCGTGATGGGCTTCCGCGCCCAGCGCCAGCATTTCGCCCTTGGGGAGCCGCGCTGCGGCCTTGAGGTTGGCGGGGTGGCTGACAAGCTGGTCGGCTGCGGTCGAGATCAGCAACACCGGCACATCCACCGCCTCCAGCGCGCCGGGCGCATCGAGCACCCGCCACGAGGCATAGGCCCGCTCGACCCAGCGCCAGCTGGCGGGGCCCATCACCAATTCGGGCCGGTGATCGCGCCACCATTGTTCGTCAGCATAGCGGTCGCGATCATGGGTCAGGAGTTCGGAACGGTCGGCCGGAAGCTCGCCCGGCTTCTCGCTCCATTTCCACGCAGGCCGCGTTGGATCACCGATCCGGCACATCATCTGCGCGACACGATGGAGCAACGACAAGGGTAAAGACGGCCCGTTCATGCCGGTCATCGGCGCACTGAGAACCACAGCATCGGGCCGGAGCCGCCGATCGACCAGAGCGCGCAGGGCCAGATGCCCGCCCATCGAATGCGCGGCGAGCACATGGGGTCCGGGCGTTTCGGCCACCCATTGCTGCCACAGCGCCGCCAGATCATCGACCCACACGCCGAAATCCGCGATGTGGCCGGTGACAGGATCCTTGCCCAGCCGACCGGACCCGGCTTGCCCGCGCCAGTCTGCCGCCGTCACCCGCCATCCGGCGCGGTGCCATTCTTCCAGCGTTTCGAGATACTTTTCGTAAAAATCCCCGCGTCCTGGAAAGAACAGAATCGACCCGCGCGGGCCGGCTGCGCCCGGCCAGTCGATCTGGCGCACGGTGTGGCCGTCAGCCGCTGACCAATGGCTTTCGCGAGCATGGGGCGGAATGCTGCGGCGGTCGATCATGGACACGCTCCCTCAAGGCTCGGCCGCAATCGGTTAAGCGTGGTTACTATTTGGTAAGTCATAACCTGTAGCAGTGTCCCAATGAAGGACGGCCCGCGTTACCTGCGAGGCCCGCGCCGGGGGCACGAAGTCGATGAATTCCATTTCCTACGGTTTGCTGATCGCCTTGGCAATTGCGCTGGTCTTTGCCGCGTTTACCGATTTGCGTCGGCGCCAGATCGACAATTGGCTCAACGGCGGCATTGCACTGGCAGCGCCGGCGTTCTGGTGGGCGAGCGGCCTGTCGCTATGGCCCGATGTCGCCATCCAGCTGGGCGTGGCTTTGGCCGCTTTTGCGCTGTTTGCCGGGTTGTTCGCGCTCAAGATGATGGGCGGCGGCGATGTGAAGCTGCTGACCGCACTCGCGCTTTGGGTAAGCCCGCAAAACTTCGTCGAATTGCTGTTTGTCATGGCGCTGGCAGGCGGTGCGCTGACGATCGTGATGGTCTGCTGGCACACGATGCGCCGCCAGAAAGACAAGCTTGCGATCCCCTACGGCGTGGCCATCGCTTTTGGCGGATTGTGGGTGCTCGCTTTCAATTATTGGCCGGCTGGCACGCTGGCCGTCACCGCCGCGTGAACCCGATCTTAACCAGTCACGACTTACGCATCGCAACCATACCTGCCCGTCAACCAACCAAGGGCATTTACGAGGGGGCTTATTGAGCCATGGATAGGAAGAAACTGGTTCTGCTGCTCGGCGCGCTGATCATCGCGATCGGGACGGCCTTTGCCGCACGGAGCATGTTCACCGGAAGCACAGCTCCCGTTGCCGAAGCGACGCAGCCCACCGGGCCGCGCGTGCTTGTTGCCAAGCGGGCTCTGACGGCGGGAACGATCATTACCGCAGACGCGCTGGGGTTCCAGCCCTGGCCCACCGAACTGGTGCAGGACGCCTACTTCATTGACGGCGAAGCGGACATGAACACGCTGCTGGGCACCGTGGTGCGCTATCCGATCACAGCCGGCGAGCCGGTGACGCAAGGCTCACTGGTTGCGCCGGGCGATCGCGGCTTCCTGGCTGCGGCGCTCGGGCCGGGAATGCGGGCTGTCACCGTTCCTGTGTCGGCAACGACCGGGGTAGCAGGTTTCATCTTCGCCGGTGATCGCGTTGATCTCGTCCTGACGCAGAATGTCGCAGGCGGCGGTGATGGCGAAGCTCTCAAGACCGCCGAAACGGTGCTGCGCAACCTGCGGGTGCTGGCCACCGATCAGACGGTCGAGAAGACCTCCGACGAAAACGGCAAGACCGTGGTCAACCAGTTCAGCAACGTCACGCTCGAAGTGACGCCCAAGATCGCGGAAAAGGTTGCCGTGGCACAGACCCTCGGGACGATCAGCCTGGTGCTGCGCTCGCTTGCTGACAGCCCGGCCGAACTGGAACGCGCGGTCGCATCGGGCGATATCCAGCTGCCTGCGAACGCCACGCCCGAGCAGGAAGAAAAGATGCTGAAGGCCGCCATGTCGCGTCCGATCGACAAGGGCACAACCTTTGTCACGGGCGGCGATGTTTCACGCTTCCAGCGCACGACCATCCCGCCCAAGGCGCGGGCGGCCGGAAGCGAAAACACCCCTGCGCCGGCTCAGGCCCGCGCTGAAGGTCCCTCGGCCGGGAACGCTGCGCCCGCCTATTCCGGTCCGAGTGTGCGGGTAACCCGCGGCAAGAATACGGAAGACACAGCGGTCAGCGCCAGAGGCAACAGCACGACGATCCTCTCCAACCAGCAAAGCGGTATCCGCCGCGCCGGGCAATCACTGCCGGCCGCTGGCTTGACCGTGATCAACTGAGAGGCGTCGGATCCATGTCGAACATCATGACCTATCGCTTGCCTGCTTTTCAGGCACGCCGTGGCACACCCGAAGGGGGGCAAACCATGACACGCACTTTCAAGATGAAGCTGCTGGGAGCTGCGCTGGCCGCAGTGCCGATCGCAGCGATGCCGGCGGCAACCGCCACCGCGCAGCAGGTCGTCAGCCCGGCGCAGGAAATCGTCCTGTCGATCGGTAAGGGCGAGCTGGTGACAGTGCCGGGCACAATGGCGGACGTGTTTGTCGCCAATGACTCGGTCGCCGACGTCCAGGTGAAGTCGCAGCGCCAGCTTTATGTGTTCGGCAAGGCGGGGGGTGAAACCACCATCTACGCCAGCAATGATCGCGGCGATGTGATCTTCTCGGCGAACATCCGGGTGGGATCCAACATCGGCAGCATTGATCAGATGCTGGCGATGGCCATGCCTGAAGCCAAGATCAACATTTCGACCATGGGCACCAACACCGTGCTGCTTACGGGCACCGTGGCCGCGCCCGAGGACGCAGCTGAGGCCGAACGGCTGGTGACGGCATTTCTGGGCGAAGAGGCCAACGTCATCGGCCGCCTGAAGACGGCCACGCCGTTACAGGTCAACCTCCATGTCAAGTTTGCCGAAGTCAGCCGCACCCTGGTTCGCGAGATCGGCGGCAATCTCAACGTGGCGGACGCCACTGGCGGTTTTCGGTTCGGAGTCGGCACGGGTGGCCGCTTGGGGCAAGCGGGTGGCTTCAATTACGGAGGCCCGCTGAACGTTGGTAATGGCGCCGCAGGGGCAAGCATCAAGGTGCCGGTGATTGGTGCCAACGGTCTGCCGGTCCTCAACACCGATGGCTCCTTTGTAACCGAAACCATCACAGGGCCCGGCGTCGACTCGGCCGGCGGCACGACACTTGCCGGCATCGGCCGTCTGTTCGGCATCGACACGCTGGCCGCGCTCGATCTGTCCGAACGGCTGGGTCTGGTGACCACCATCACCGAACCCAACCTCACCGCGCTTTCCGGCGAAACCGCCACATTCCTGGCCGGCGGCGAATTTCCGATCCCGCTGGCTCAGGGCCTTGGCCAGGTGACCGTGCAGTTCCGCCAGTTCGGCGTCAGCCTCGCCTACACCCCGACGGTGCTTTCCAACGGTCGCATTTCGATGCGCGTCCGCCCGGAAGTCTCCGAACTTTCGACGCAAGGCGCGATCACCCTCAATGGCTTTCAGGTCCCTTCGATCACCACCCGCCGCACCGAAACGACGGTGGAACTGGGTTCGGGCCAAAGCTTCATGATTGCGGGCCTGATGAGCGCCAATTCCCAGAACTCGCTGGAAAAAGCGCCGGGTCTGGGTGACGTGCCGATCCTTGGCAACCTGTTCCGCAGCCGCAGTTTCCGCAAGGGCGAGACCGAGCTGGTGATCATTGTCACACCCTATCTGGTCAAGCCGGTGGACGCGAAGGACATCAAGCTGCCGACCGATGGTTTTCGATCCGCCAACGAGGCCGAGCAGCTGTTGGGCTACCAGGACAACGCCGGTATTTCGGGCCAACAGCGCCCCGGCCCGGTCGCTGCTGAACCCGATGCACCGCAGCCTGAAGTCGGCCAGACCGACCCTGTCGCCATCGTCCCGGCGCAGCCCGAACAACCGCGCCGCGCCGACAAGAAGAACCGCCGTGAGGAACGCGAGGCCAATGCCGCGGCCCCGGGCTTTAGCCTCTAACGTGAGAAAGGTGACCACGATGCCCATTGCACGACACACCACGCTCCCCAAGCTCGCAATCGCACTGACGCTTGGCCTTGGCCTTGCCGGTTGCGCCGGGATGCCCTCCAACGCCTCGCTCTATTCCGAGAAGGTTCCGGTGGTCGCCCGCACCAACATGGTGCTTGACGTCAACACCACCACATCCGGCCTGCCGATTTCCGAACAACAGCGCCTCAATGGCTGGTTTGAGACGATGGACCTGCGTTACGGCGATCGCATCGCGATCGAAAATCCGGGCCAGAACCCTGCCGTGGACGCTGCGATCCGCGATCTTGCCGGCCGTTATGGCCTGATGCTCAGCGATACCGCACCGGTTACCGCAGGTTATGTCCAGCCGGGTCAGGCCCGCGTGGTCATCACGCGCACCACCGCAAGCGTGCCGGGCTGCCCGGACTGGTCGGCCAAATCGGACATGAACTACACCAACGGCCTCAGCCCCGGTTACGGATGTGCGGTCAACAGCAATCTGGCCGCCATGGTCGCCGATCCGCAAGATCTGCTTGAGGGCAAGAAGGGCGCCAGCGAAACCGTGATCGCCACATCGAACAAGGCGATTTCGACCTATCGTGAAACACCGCCCACCGGCGCGGGCGGCTTGCAGGCGGCAGGAGCCGTTGGCGGCGGAGGAGGTAACTAAGCCATGAATGCTCCCTGGAAATCCGGCATCCCCGGAAATCGCGATCCCTTTGCGGCCTATATCTGCGATGACAATTCGCTGGACGTGCTGCGTCCGGTGGTGATCGAACTCGGCTGGCAGCCGGAAAAGTGCAACAAGGGTGGCCTGCGCAACGCGGTGCAATCGCTTTCTGTCAGCGCCAGCCCGGCGATTCTGATCGTTGACCTGTCGGAAAGCGGCGATCCGCTGAACGACATCAATGCGCTCGCCGAAGTGTGCGAGCCGGGCACGGTGGTGATCGCCATCGGCCAGGTCAATGACGTGCGGCTCTATCGCGACCTGCTTTCGAGCGGCATTCACGATTACCTGCTCAAGCCACTTTCAGCCCAGCAAGTGCATGATGCACTCAGTCAGGCGCTGGCGGTGTTCATGTCCCCCAAGGCGGGCGATGCCGATGCGGCCAAGCGTCATATCTCCACCGCCGTCGTTGGCACCCGCGGCGGTGTCGGCGCCTCGACGCTGGCGACATCGCTGGCGTGGTTGTTTGCCGATCAGCACAAGGCGGCCACTGCGCTGCTCGATCTCGATATCCATTTCGGCACCGGCGCGCTGGCGCTGGATCTTGAGCCGGGCCGTGGCCTGACAGACGCGATCGAGAACCCGAGCCGCATCGACCCGTTGTTCATTGAACGGGCGATGGTGCGGGCCAGTGACAATCTGTCGATCCTGTCGGCTGAAGCGCCGATCAATCAGCCGCTGATGACCGATGGCTCGGCCTTCGTCCAACTTGAGGATGAATTCCGTCAGGCGTTCGAAATGACGGTTATCGACATGCCGCGCAACATGCTCATCAACTTCCCGCAGTTGCTGGCGGACGTAAATCTGGTTGTGCTTACATGCGAACTGACGCTGGCTTCGGCGCGCGACACGATCCGCATTCTTTCGTGGCTCAAGGCCAACGCGAACCATGCGCATCCGATGATCGTCGCCAACAAGGTGCAGCCGGGGCTCGCCGAGATCAGCAAGTCGGACTTCGAAGCCTCGATCGAGCGCAAGATCGACTTTGTGGTGCCCTACGACTTCAAGGCGGCATCCAACGCGGCCAAGCTGGGCCAGGTCTTCGTCGACGCCAACCGTTCGAGCAAGGCGACCGCCGCGATCCGGCAGATTGCCGAGCGCGTGATGGGTGTGAGCTCGGAAGATCCCGCCGCGTTGACCGGCGAGAAGAAGTCGCTGCTGGGCAACTTCGACTTCAAGGCCATGCTTTCCAAGAAGCCTAAGGTCGACCTGACCAAGGCCGACTGACCGTCGACGGCATGGGGGACGCGGCGTGTGCCACGGCGCCCCGCCCCCTCGTGCGGTGACACAGCACCTAAACCGCCGCAGCCCGGCGGACCGAGCCAGGAACCACAGCCATGGAATTCATCCAAACCCTGTTCATCACGCTGGTGATCTTCTCCGTGCTGGTCATGGGCTATGTCGCGGTTACCAGTTCCGGCTCTTCCAAGGCGCAAAAGCGCCGGGTGCAGTCCTTGCGCGACCGCCACTCGGAAAGCGTCGACGCCAAGGTCGATGCCCAGTTCAAGCGCGCTGTCGCCGCTCGTAAGCCCAAGACATTCAAGGTCGCAGGTTCAGGCTCGCGCAGCGAAGCTCTTGCCATCCGTCTCGACCGGACCGGCAAGGGCTGGGCCGTGTCCCAGTATCTTTACACGTCGATCGGGCTGGCGATGGGCATCGCGGTGGTGGTGTACGTCCTCAGCCGGGCCCCGCTGCTTTCGCTCGGGGTCGGCCTGTTGGTCGGCGCCGGGCTGCCACACATGATCGTCGGCCACCTCATGAACAAACGCACCAACCAGTTCATCACCAAGTTTCCGGACGGGATCGAATTGCTGGTGCGCGGCTTGCGTTCCGGCTTGCCGGTGACCGAAACGCTCGGCATCATCGCGACCGAAGTGCCGGGCCCGGTAGGTGTCGAATTCAAGAACATTATCGACCGCATCAGGGTCGGCAAGACCATGGAAGATGCGCTTCAGGATACCGCTGACAAGCTTGGCATTGCCGAATTCAACTTCTTCACGATCACGCTGGCGATCCAGCGCGAGACGGGCGGCAACCTTGCCGAAACCCTGTCCAATCTTGCCGAAGTGCTACGCAAGCGCGCGCAGATGAAGCTCAAGATCCGGGCCATGAGTTCGGAATCCAAGGCGTCGGCCTACATCATCGGCGCGCTGCCGTTCCTGGTGTTCGCCGCGATCATGTACATCAATCCCGAATATATGGGCGGCTTCTTTACGGACGATCGCTTGATCGCCACCGGCCTTGGCGCCGGGGTGTGGATGGGTCTGGGCGTCTTCATGATGTCCAAGATGATCAGTTTCGAAATTTGATGGCGGGGGGCGCAACACCATGATCAACCAACCCACCGGACCGACCCTGCTCGGCTTTGATGTCCTCTTCATCGGCACGCTGCTCGCTGGCCTTGCAGCTTTCGCGGTCATGCTCGCAATCTATGCCGCGATCACGATCCGCGACCCGATGGCCAAGCGCGTCAAGGCGCTGGAAGCACGGCGCGAGCTGTTGAAGGCCGGGATTGTTGTTTCGGGGTCAAAGAAGCGCACCAGCTTGGTCCGCCGCACCGACACAACCGACAAGGTCAAGGACAGCCTGGGCCGTCTCAACGTGCTGCAGGAAAGCCAGATCAAGGCGATCCAGCAGAAAATGGCCCACGCAGGCTACCGCAACAAGGAGCTCGCGGTTCTGATTATCGGCATGCGAGCAATCTTGCCGATTGTTCTGGGCGTTATCATGGGCGTGCTGATCTACGGCATTGAATTTTGGCCGGACTGGGGCCCGATGACGCGTCTGGGCGTGTTTGGCGGCACCGTGTTTATGTCCTACAAGGGGCCGGAAATCTATCTTAGCAACAAGGCGGGAAAGCGCACCAAGGAAATCCAGAAGGGTCTGCCCGACGCGCTCGACTTGCTGGTGATCTGCGCCGAAGCGGGCCTGACCGTGGACGCCGCGTTCAATCGCGTCGCCAAGGAACTGGGCCGCGCCTATCCTGAGCTGGGCGACGAATTCGCGCTGACAGCCATCGAACTGTCGTTCCTCAACGAACGCAAGATGGCGTTCAACAACCTGGCCTACCGCGTCAACCTGGAAGCGGTGAAGGGCGTGGTGACGACCATGGTCCAGACCGAACGCTACGGCACACCGCTTGCGTCAGCCTTGCGGGTTCTTTCTGCCGAGTTCCGCAACGAACGCATGATGCGCGCCGAAGAAAAGGCTGCGCGCCTTCCCGCGATCATGACCGTGCCGCTGATCATCTTCATCTTGCCCACCTTGTTTGTGGTCATTCTGGGGCCGGCAGCGTGTTCGATCTCGGACAACTTCGTCACCAGTTAGCATTGACTTCCAAACGACAGGCATCGGGCCGGAGCACGATCAATACTGCTCCGGCCCGCTTTGCGTCTGGCGGGCAAGCCGCATGGCGCTCGCGCGCAGAACACCCAGCAGGCGGCGCAACGCGTCCTCTTCACCCGGGGCAAGATCGGCCAGCAGCTCACGTTCCGTCGCGCGGGCCAGCGGCATGACTTCGGCGTGGATCGCCCTGCCCTCCGGCGTCAGCGCCAACAGATGCGATCGGCCATCGCCCGGATTGGGCACCCGTGCGATCAGCCCGCGTTCCTCCAGCACCTTGACCGCGCGATTGACCGCAACCTTGTCCATCAGGATCGCCGCGGTCAACGCGCGCTGGGTCGTGCTGCCGCGATCGCCAAGCACCGCCATAACCCGCCACTCCGGGATCTTGAGCCCGAAGCGTTTGCGATACCGCTCGGCAATCAAGCCGCTCACCGCATTGGAGGCAATCGAAAGCTGATACGGCAGAAACTCCGCCAGATCGCCGGTATCGTCACTCATAGGGGCGTTCATCCCACCACGGGTAGAAATCGGGCATATCGGCGCTGACCTTGCCGGGATAGGCAGGGGGCCGCTTTTCGAGGAAGCTGGCGATGCCTTCGCTGGCATCGGCCCCGCGGCTCAGGCGGTAGATCGCCCGGCTGTCGATCTTGTGGGCTTCCATCGGATGATCCGCGCTCATCAGCCGCCACATCATCGCCCGCGTCATGGCGACGGACACGGCAGAGGTGTTGTCAGCGATTTCGCGGGCCAGCGCCTGCGCGGCGGAAAGCAGATCGGCGGGCGCATGGATCGAGCGCACCAGCCCGCCGCCCTTCGCTTCCTCGGCACCGAAGATGCGGCCCGTGTAGCACCACTCCAGCGCCTGCGCGATGCCGACAAGCCGCGGCAGGAACCAGCTCGACGCCGCCTCGGGCACGATCCCGCGCCGCGCAAACACGAAGCCGTAACGCGCCGTCTCGCTTGCCAGCCGGATGTCCATGGCAAGTTGCATCGTTGCGCCGACACCCACCGCCACGCCGTTGCAGGCGGAGATCAGCGGCTTTTTCGATTCAAACAGACGCAGCGTCAGCAAGCCGCCGCCATCGCGCACCTTGGGATCGGACAGGTCGGTGACTTCGGACGGATCGGAGAATACGTGCCCGCCGCCTTCCGGGGTCAGATCGGCGCCTGCGCAAAACGCCCGCTCGCCCGCGCCGGTGAAGATCACCGCACGCACCGCATCATCGGCGTCGATATCGTCCATCGCGGCGATGATCTCCGCCCCCATCGTGCGGGTATAGGCGTTCATCTTGTGGGGCCGGTTCAGCGTGACGGTCGCGATGCCATCGGCCTTTTCGACGGTGATCTGGGTGTATTGGGTCATGCAGGCTCTCTCCCGATCAGGGCTTTGGCGCCCGTGTTGGAGACACATGAGACACTGTCCAGAAAGCGAAAACAAGCCTGTCCGGCGGCGTGGTTTTGAGAGGGGTGCAAGGGGACGGAAATTGCGCAGGCGACATGGCGAGGATGCTATCCGTAACCCAGCCCGGTAGGAAAGAGCTCGTCCCCCCGCCCACAAACGCAAACCGCCCCCGCGCGGGAACGCGCAGGGGCGGTCTGACTTTACCAAAACGCTGGATCAGCGCGGGGCCATCCGGCCACCCCGAGCGTTAGCGAGGGGCCATCCGGATCGCGCCGTCGAGACGCACGTCCTCGCCGTTGAAGTAACCGGTTTCGATCATGCACATGGCCAGCTTGGCATATTCGGTGGGCACGCCCAGACGCTTGGGGAACGGCACCGATGCGGCCAGCGCATCACGCACGTTCTGCGGCGCGGCGGCCAGCAGCGGGGTGTCGAAGATGCCGGGCAGGATGGTGTTCACCCGAATGCCTTCGTTCATCAGATCGCGCGCGATGGGCAGCGTCATGCCGATCACACCGGCCTTGGATGCCGAATAGGCGGCCTGACCGATCTGGCCGTCTTCGCCTGCAACCGATGCCGTGTTGACGATCGCGCCGCGCTCACCATTCTCGTCCAGCGGATCGAGCGTCATCATCCCCGCCGCCGCCTTGGCGATGCAGCGGAAGGTGCCGATCAGGTTGACCTGAATGACGAAATCGAAGGCGCTGACGGGGAAGTGCTTGATCGATCCGTCTTCCTTGCTGCGGCTGGCGGTCTTGATCGCGTTGCCGATCCCGGCGCAGTTGACCAAGATACGCTCCTGCCCGTGGGCTTCGCGGGCCTTGGCGAAACCGGCGTCGACATCGTCATCGCTGGTCACGTTGACCTTGCAGAACACGCCGCCGATTTCCGCGGCGAGGGCTTCGCCCTTTTCTTCGTTCATATCGAAGATCGCGACCTTCGCGCCCTTGGCAGCCAGTGCGCGGGCGGTCGCCGCCCCGAGGCCCGAGGCTCCGCCGGTAACGACAGCGGGGGTATTGGCAGAAACTTCCATGATTCTCTCCTAGATCACAAATCCGTTCGCCCTGAGCTTGTCGAAGGGCTGCACTTTCTTTGTCCCGTGTTCCCATAAGAAGAACAGTGCTTCGACAAGCTCAGCACGAACGGGGTGTTGTAAGGCTCTTAGGCTGTGTTGACAAAAGACTTCAGCCATAGGCGAGTGGCGGCGAGGTTGAGGAAGCTTTCGAAGGATAGGATAGTCTTGTCGTAGCGGGTGGCGATACGGCGCTGTTGCTTGAGCTTGCCGAACATGCGCTCAACGCGGTTGCGGTCACGGTAGCGGCGATAGTCGGGATGCTCTGGCACCTTTCGGTTTGAACGGGGCG